>Ga0194120_10000042_pt1 | contig 180231 bp, 144 predicted proteins | sample TA2MahCa65mmetaG_FD_148642 | JGI IMG/M metagenome (GOLD analysis project Ga0194120, IMG submission 148642) | Freshwater microbial communities from Lake Tanganyika, Tanzania - TA2015019 Mahale Deep Cast 65m | ecosystem: Environmental > Aquatic > Freshwater > Lake | place: Tanzania: Lake... | reverse complement strand
TTTCCCTTTTTCATTTTTCCTTTTTACTTTTTCATTGACCCGGCCCTATCGTCTAAGGGTTTAGGACGCGGCCCTCTCAAGGCCGAAATACGGGTTCGAATCCCGTTAGGGCTACTCCCAAAACGACAGAACTTAGCGAGCCTTTCAGGGCGAAGCTAAGTTCTTTGTCGTTTTGAGGATCCCGTCGATCCGCCGCAGGCGGAGAGACGGGAGCTGCCCCGCAAAGTCGACGACACGAGTTAGCTGCTTGTGATATCAGAGCGGCTACCTCGTTTGTCGTTTTGAGGAGTTAGCGAGTCCGTCAGGACGAAGCTAACTCTTTGTTGTTTCGCGCGTCCCGACGATGCCGCGTTTCTCAGCGTCCCGACATTTTTCAGTCGGGATTGTCGGGACCAGACGCACGGGTTCTCCGCCTACGCTTGAACAACAGCTTCGGCGGATCTCACTTCGTTCGAGAATCCCGTTAGGGCTACGAGCTGCACCCTGAAACTCAATTGCGTTTTTGGCCTGAAAACGCTGTTGGGCGCTGACAGGAAAACTCGCTGCACCCTGAAACACGGAAGGTATCTGTGCACGGTCTGTGACGTTGGGGATTATGGGCAGGGGTTTGATGTAGCAGCGGACTTTGCGTTCCTCCCGGTTGACCAGAATCGCTTCTACAATCCTCTTGAGTACTTCTTTTCTCTCCATCACTGACAACTCGTCGAAGGTCCTTTCGAAGTCCTCTATGAAAACTCTGACAGCTTTGGCGACGCGCTTCGGATCCAGCTTTGGAGGCTCAAGTGCGAGCAATCGCCTTCTCTCTTGCTCAAGCTTCTCCTGAATTTCCTCGAGTTCTCTGATTCGAACGCTTACACTCCTCAATCCTGCTCCCTCTTCTGCAATCGAGAGAAGGTTCGCTATTTTTCCTTCGTTTTCCCGGAGGATCTCATCGATGTTTTCGAGCCTTTGCTCAATTGCTGACGGCTGCTGCTTGTTAAACTCTTCGACGTATTTGAGGACATTTTGCGCAGAACCAGGATTCAAAAACGTTTGCTTGATGCTCGTGAGAACGAAGTCCTCCAACTTGTCCTGCCTGATCGTGAGCTAGCCCCCGAAAAGAGATCCAAGATTTAGTTAGGAAGAATGTTATCTTGGGTCAAAGGAGGCAACATGGGAAGACAGAAACACACGGCGGAACAGATTATCAGCAAGCTGAGAGAAGCGGAGGTACTCCAAGGCAAAGGCATGACGCTGGAGGAGACGCTTCGTCAGCTGGGCATCAGCGATGCGACATACTACAAATGGCGGAAGGAGTATGGCGGGTTGAGGCTCGACCAGGCTAAACGGCTGAAGGAACTTGAGCAGGAGAACAGCCGATTGCGGAAGGTGGTGTCTGATTTGTCGATCGACAATGCGATTCTCAAGGAGGCAGCCCGGGGAAACTGGTAAGCCCGGTCAAACGGCGCCGGGCGGTGAAGGAACTCCAGGAGGCCATGCATGCCTCGGAACGACGTGTATGCCGTGCATTGGATCAGCCACGAACGACTCAGCGACGCAAGAGGATTGTGAAGGGAGACGAGGAAGCGCTGAGGCAACGGATGACGGCTTTGGCGTGTGAATATGGCCGTTATGGTTATCGCAGAGTGACGGAGTTGTTGCGAGCTGAAGGATGGAGGGTCAACCACAAGCGGGTTGAACAATTGTGGCGTCAGGAGGGCCTGAAAGTGCCCAAGAGACAGCCAAAGCGGAGACGATTGTGGCTGAATGATGGCTCGTGCGTCCGCTTGCGACCATTGTATCGGAACCACGTCTGGAGCTATGATTTTGTCGCTGACCGGACCAGTGACGGTCGACCGTTGCGGATGCTGAACATCATGGATGAATACAGTCGGGAGTGTTTGAGGATCCACATTGACCGACGAGTGAAAGCAACAGATGTGCTCTATGAGTTGTCGGATCTCTTTGTTGAACGCGGAGTGCCAGACTTCCTGCGATCGGATAATGGCGCAGAGTTCACCGCCAAGCAAGTACGCGAATGGTTGCAGAGGCTGGGAGTGAAGACGCTGTTTATCGAACCAGGTAGTCCTTGGGAGAACGGGTACATTGAATCGTTCAACGGCAAGATGAGAGACGAACTGCTGAACGGAGAGATCTTCGATACGATCCTGGAGGCAAAGGTAGTTACAGAACGATGGAGGAAAACCTACAACACAATACGGCCACACAGTTCACTGGGATATCGGCCACCAGCCCCAGCGGCCAGATACCCCCTCAGCATGCCAACCTGCCTGCCGGCAGGCAGGTGGCAGAATGCATAAACTAACTTATCATTGGCACCACTACTGGGGGCTGGTCAAGTTTGCTTGATTCAACGTTGCAAACTTTGGTTCGGCATTGTATGCAGGCCATCATCTACCAGCTAGGATCTCGAGCCCTGGAACCGCGACGACTGTAATCGCTGTGTCTTTGTAATCGGGTGGTATCTCCCCAATATTCCATCCTGTCGATGTCATTTCAACATAGTAATACCTTTTACCATCAGACTCGGCATAAACACCTTTCATGCCTGTGGCACCTGCAACCCCAAGTGCAGCATGTCCTGGCAAAAACAGTAACGCCACATCGTAACCCATCACTTTTAGTATAGCTGCTCCAAGAATAGAAAAATCCTCGCAATCGCCGGCGTCTTCAACAAGGGTTTCAACGGGATATTTTGGGTACTCACCGACATCGCTCCTGTAAGTGATTACACTCTGTACGAAGTGAAGGATAAAATTAACCTCAGCGAATGTCCCAAATGGATTACCAATTTTAATGAGTTGATATGCTAGCTCCCTCACTTCACCGCAAATGCCTTTTGCGACATATTCTTTAGACCATTCAGAGGATGGTACACGCGGCTCTGCTCTAAGGTGTTCATAGATTGCGCGTCTGATGACTAGTCTGAGGGAATAATCCTTTCCGTTCTGATTCCATTTGTATTCCTTGACGATATCCTCTGGTATTTGAGGCTTTGTCAATTCGGGGATAGAGACAACTCTGGAGGGTACAACATCTTCCTGCAACAACTTCGGGACTATTTCAATGCCCAGAGCATTTGCTAATAGAATCGCTGCAAGGGGGACAAGCGCACCTACTGTCGCAACAGAAAGCCCAACGATAGAAAGGGAGAATAATAGGACTATGATACCGCTCGCGCCAGTTAACAAAGCGATCCATTTGACTCCTCGTACCCTGATTAAGTTCCTAGTGAACAACTTAAGATCCGGCTTGTACGAATGGATGAGAAAAACCATTATCCAAAAGATCAACAAAGAGATAGCAAAGAAAATTGGGATTGAGAGCCAACCTACCACTGGGAAAAGGTCAAAAAAAGGCTCAATCAGAAAATGATAAGGTAACCAGAGTATCAGGTAGATTATAAGGCTAAGCAGAAGCATCGTTTGGTCCAGACTTCTTGGAGATTGCTCAATCCTAAACTAGTATGGATTCAAGATTCACGCCCTCAGAGAAACAGTAGAACGAGATTCTGTAAATGCTTTTTGCGCTTTGAACCTCAACAGTTCGAAAGTTATGTTCGATGGCCGTTGTTATTCTCGAACGGATATCATCACAGCCCTCAGATTGAATTTCTATAGTAGGCGCGTACCCTCCTCTTGGTTCGTCTGGCTTCAAAACAAGGAAGGGCTCAGCAGATCTAATAATTAGTTCCAAAATGTTGTTGAATTGTTGCTCATTTTCTCTTAGCAATTGGCAAGCGGACAAGTCCAATACTGGTGTGCTATGTGGCAACAAGTGAAGAGCTGCACCCTGAATGAGTTTCCACTCCCATTCGTTCCATTCACTCGTACCTTTCGGAGACAACCTTTGCCACAGTTCAAGAGGTTGACGCGAAACAAGATACTCTCGCGTGAGATTCCCTACGTTCACATTTATGAACTTCTGGTATTTGACGATTTCTTCTCTACGATTGACCACATACATCCAAAATGCCGAACCAGATGGCGCCGGGGCAAGATACTTCTCCTGACTGAAATCAATTATTTCCTTCAGCCGTTCAGCAGCACTCTCTATCTGAGAAACAACCTCATCAATAGTTGCGAAGTATTCAGGCAGTTTCTGATACATTACTTTCGTGATTTCGTGGTCAAGCAGCGAATTCCATTTACCCAACAATGTCTCCCAAATCGAGACGACAAGCCGTTCAATTCGTGTAGTCCATGCGTTCCAGTAAATGAACCCTGTTAGAGCGGCGAGAAACGCAAAACCCGTGGCAAATAGACTTGAATCAATGACGGTCCATCCGATAAGAAAGCTAGTGAAAGCAAGAAAGATCGTTCTTACACTTACTGATTCTTTTCGAGGTCCACGCTGTACATCCTGTGCAAGTCGACGGGTTAGCGGAACAACATCAGAATATTGGGCGGGAGAAGGTTCTTTCGGGATAAGCTTTTTGATATGTTCTCTTAGTTTTTGTAGAAACGATTCGACCACGTTCAATCCACCGACCTCTCCAGAGATAATCGCATTCACTTCTTCGAGAAGCTGATACCGGAATTCTTCCAAGTGCTTACTGGCGATCTGTAGCATGATCTTACCATTTTCACTAGCCAAGTCTGGAAGACCCGCATCGATAGTATCCACAAAGGAAATGAACTTCTCCGGGTTCCGAAGATCCCATTTTGATGGTGTTTTACTGCCGACCTTTTGTCTCTCTCCAAAAGGATTAGGAAGTGGAAATCTTTCATTCTGAGCAAGTTCCTTACGAAATACGTCAGCAGAATTGAGCGAGCTTTTATTAAGAAAAGAAAGCACACGTGCGTCCGCTTTTTCATCCGACGGCGTTTGAAATAAAGCTTCTTGGAGCAATTCTCCAGCCTTCCCTATCAATATGGTTTCCATGATTTGATCGATGGGAACTAAAACAGAAATGCCAGAAAAACCCGTGCACCAACCATTCGAGGGACTGTTGCCTTTAAGCCATTCACGATACTGATCTGTTCTTGATTCAATGGTCGCATCAATTGGTCCTTTTGTAAGTACGTACAGAACATGCCCAATTAGGAAATGCAGATCTGTTGGGTCGGTGTACATCGCGCCACGAGGATTGGCCATGTTTACTATGAAAAGTCGATCTAAGTGCTCTTGAGCCCATGCAAAAACCTCATCATTTGATAAGTTTTTTCCTCGATCATCTGGTCTAACAAGAAATATTCCTGTTCTGAAAAGTGGGAGTGAATCACCCGTTTGTTTCTTGTGAAGATCGGCAAAGAATTGATCAATCTTCTGAATTCGTTCGTGCGCTTCCTGCTCGGACAAATCTGCGACAAATATGAGTTGATTAATTGTATCTACAATGCGGTATCCTTTTACTATCAGACCATTTATCGTTTTCGCGTCGAATGACTGTTGCCATGTCCTCAAGAGCACATCTTCTTTTGAAGCTTGATCGGAGGCAATCCAGGGGTAGAGTAGTTCCAAACCGCTCTCAGTAAGCGGGAACCATTGATGAAACCAATCGGCGATGTGACCCAAGGACGGAGAAATCATTACGTAGAAGGTCCTCGACACGTACTTACTTTGTGGAACCTTGCGAGGACCGGTCAGCGCGTGTATTTTCGTTCGTAACTCTTCCAAGGGCATATTTGCTGATAGATTTTTTAGATTCTCTCCCGCAACTCCAGCACGGCAATCTCTACCTTTTGGTCGACTACCGCGAAAAGGGAATTATACAAGGCTCTCAAAACCTCCACTCGCCTCTTTTCCTTCCCTTTCGTCGGCACTTTGGATGAAATTTCGATCTCCCTTCGGAGGACTGGCTCAAAATCACTAATTAGTCTCGATCGAACTTCAGATCTTTTTTCACTAATTCTCGCTTCCACAAGGTTTCGTACTCGCTCGCGCCATTCTGGCTGAACAGTAAAATTCTCAACTGCTTCCTCAATCCCCGTACCAATCTTGATCTTTTCTTCTCCTGCCCCAGTTTGTATGAAGTATACATTACCTCTATTGTAAATGTATGCTTCATTCCTTTTTTCGTCCGTAGGATACAGATAACTAAGGGCTCTTCCCAAAGCAAATAATTCAAAAGCCTCGTCCTCGCCCTTCGGTCTTGGAACGAGTTCCTCCCACTTAGATGCATCAGTCCAACAATGAATGGGTCTATGAGCGATTCCCTCTGAGAATGCTTGCTCATAGCGAGCTTGCAGCATGTCGTAGTTTGCCTTATAGGTTTGCAACCTTGTAAGGGAATGGGCAGTGTAACCATGTCGAATGCAATAAAGAACTACTTCGAAGGCGTTTGGGAAATAAGCATGCATCATTCCATCGCCTTTTGGCTTGTAGTTTCCAAATAGTTGCTGAAAATCCTGCCTGATGCTCTGGTGAACGGCGGTGATCCAACTTGTTTCATACGCTCCTTCTTGCTTGCTACTATCGAGGGGGAAAAGTGCATTTGCGAGGCTGACCAATGACGTAAAGAGAGAATCTTTCTTCTGCTGTTCTGAGTAAAAGTGATTGATTACAGTCAAGATGTTGACTCCTAAAAGCTTGCTCTGAATCTCATCGTTGATTGCTCCTTTTACTTTCGCGACCCACATTTCATCACTGGAGGATGTGTCTGTAATCATCTCCGTTTCACGCCACAGATGACGAGCTCGTTCGGCAATCGCCTTTTCTAAATCAGACGGGATGTATTGATCATACAATACCTTTGCTCGCTCCTTATCAACAAGGCTAAATCTATTCCCAGCTCCACGCTTGCTGATATCTGAGAGGCTGTCTATTTCTAAACCTGTCGCAACGGCACTGTTTCTCACAAACGCAGACCTTCCTCTTAAGGAGTCTTGGACTTTCACCCATCGGCCATGAAAACCCTTCAGATATGAAGATAGCTTCTCATAGACTTGGATTCCTATTTCCTGAGACCACACAACTACTTGCTGGTTCAAATATGCCTCAAGATCACCGTCAAAAGACCCCAGAGCAGCTTTGATCTTACCACCTCTTCCGACGATGAAGCTTTTTGCTGCCATTCCAACCGCACCAGCCGATTGGGAGAGTTTGTGATCAGCTTTGACCAACCGTTCTTTGTCTCTATGAAACTCTTGTTCTAGAGCTTTCCGGTGAGCGGAAACTTCATTTGACAAGCGTTCAAGAAAATCAACTGCCGCTCCTACCGACTGACCTTTGAGAATCTCGTGGAACCTTAATTCTAAACCTTTCTTCGCCAACTCCAACAGCACCGATGAATTCTTTTCCATGATCGGCTTGTATTGTTCGGAAACTGAGAGTAGTTTCTTAGCCTTTAGGTCTGAGCAGGCTTTTATGAGTTCCGTCCGTTTCTTGTCTCCGATTTCACCAACCACGTCTATGGCAATCCTCATAGGGTTGCCTTCTTTGTTTTTTCGGATCGCTCCTTGCAGCTGATCAGCCTTAGCTTCCGACAAATGATGTTGGTCTATCCATTGATCCACTTCGCTTTGGCCGACGGAATCCAGCAACTCCTTGTCCAGAGCATGGTCAATAATTCGAAGGGCATAAAGCTCGACCAGTTTCTCCATCGGTAGTCCGAATCGGACTGTGCCAATCGAGGATAGAAACTTAGGCATATCATCAATTCCAAAATTGGATTGCTGAGGATTCTCTTTATCCTGGACCTTAGGCTGACCCTCGCTCGTTTCGAGCGGACTCTGAATCTCGAACATGAGGTATTGAACAACCGAATCCGCAATGTCCTTCATTTTGTCAAAAATCACTTTGTCGTTTCGGTCCGTTACTAGGAAAAGTGGATCAGGCATGAAATCTTGTGAGACCATAACATTTTCGTATCCGGGCATTCCATACGTGACTGTTTCTTTGTTGCCACGGATGAAATGAAATATTTCTTTCAAGGACGCATACACGTTGGCGTAGAAGTCGGGGAATTTAATATCCTGTGCCTCATCTTGAAGAACTTCCGGTGTGACAACAATCGATTGAAAAAGATAATTAACTCCAACGTTGTCCGATAGGAATTTCTTCGTGACGATGCAGGCGTCCGCGAACATTCCTGATCCAGTACCTCCTGCGAGACTGGAAATCAAGTACACCTTCGTGTTGGCTCGGGCTCCGAAGTTTTGTTTGAACCTGTTTACGGTGGTATAAGCCGAGTTCAGACTAGCAAGAAATTTGGTTAGCGTAGGAGGAAAAAGAAAAGCTATTCTCCCCAGAGGCTTGGTCATATCTACTCCACCGGAAATTGTTTTTGCACTCCATTTGCCGGCAAGTTTCTTGTACCATCCTAATGACTTTGCATTCCTCGGATTGCTAGCGACAGTGTCCGGATGAATCCCTATCATTTCGATGTACTCTACCGGCGTAAGGATATCCGTAGTTTCACGAGAGTGAGTATCTAACGCGATAAAGGCAAAGCCGTCTCGAATTTGCGGAACTGGTATTAGGTCATTGATGCTCTTTTTAAGCGCGCGCACAACCATGCACCCGAAACCACCAAGCCCGATGTAGATCGTGGGCCTGAATGATGCGTTGTGTTGTAGCTCTTCCCATGTGCCTTTGTAGTTCTCATTTCGGACATGAGGATTGATAATGTCGTTCCAAAAGTCTGGCATGGGGAAATCCCTTTCTTTGTTTTGGCTAGTTTGAAAATCGGGTTTTTACCTCAGGTAGGCGAACTCGTAGTCACCGACCTTTAGTCGTAGCCCTGGTGAAAGATCATAAGTTTCCCCGGGCTCTCTCTGGATTTCAATGTCCACGTCGGGATCTTTGACGTTAATCTCTTGTTTAGATTCCTCCGGACTATCGTTCTTTATGTAGTCCCGCCCAAAGCGATAGAAAATAAGTTCTACACGCAAATCGTCTGGAAGCAATTCAAGAACAATATCCCCGTGATCCCGGCCAATACGAATTCTGTTCTTCTTCCAGTTAAGCCACCTACTCCAAATGCCCCTTTTGACCTTACCGAGCTCAATGTCATCCAACAAAACTCCAGAAGGAGCACTGAGGGGGCGAAGAACACCTACTGGCGCTTTAAGCCTTGCCCAAAGCAGAACGAGGACAAGTAGAACTATGAGCAGTATTCCGAGTACAACAAGCAAAGGCAATGTGAGTTTTTCCCAGATACTGGGGACATGGACACTGTATCGAACCTTAAAAGACTCATTATGATTTGTTGAGAAAGTCAATTCGCCCTCATAATCACCCCAGCATCCGTCCTCTGGGATCGCCATCGCGATTTCACGAGAGAGCGCCTCACCGGGCTTGATTGTGAAGTCGGTACTGCTAACCCGAGGATGCTTTGCTACTTCGTCTTCACACCTGCTAAGTTGCGTGGTCTTCGAATGGACTCTTACAGTTCGATTTTCTTGAAGACCGGATACAATCCTCACGGTGTAGGTTTTGGTTTCACCCTGATCAATATCTCCAAAACTTATGTAGTCTGGTTCAACGTAGAATCGAGGCAAAACCATGCACTGAAATTCTTTGCTCGGTCGAGGAAACATCTCATTCCCGTTCTTGTCCCGAGCGTGAAGAGTGAATCTCAATTTCAGGGTTCCTACTCTCGCAACGGAATATTCAAGGGAAAAACCCTTTTCAGTTTCTACCAACGGAATAGAAGACCGCAACTGATCTTCAGTCATTACATCTACCACTACTTTCGAGCCAGGACCAAGGACACCACGTGCATCTTTACCACCAATGGTCACTTTCACGGAACACTCCAACCTCTCTCCAAAGAGATATTTTTGCTTCAGTCCTTCGACCTCGAGTTCGATCATGCTTTTCCCTACGATCAGCAAACGATATTTCCCACTCCCGGAATCGAATATATAGGACCACGAACCAGGCGGGGTTGCCTTTTTGAGAGGAACTATCTTTAGATTCTGATGTGTATATCCGAGGGCTTCCTCCTCTAAATTATTTGGAGCTCTCAACTTGAATTTAGCGGCCTGATCGGTCAAGACTATGAACTTCCCATCCCTCACATACTCATCAATAAAGATTCGCTTTGATGAATGGAGTTGAATTATATCTTCTTCAGTATGCAACTTGATGCTATTCTGCCAGAATTGTAAGAGACCCAAAAAGACATCCATCAGGTCAACTGCTTCATCTGCAAAATAAGCATGCGATTCAGTCTTTGACTGGCTCGTCTTTTCGGCTAAATAGGAAAGGAATTCCCGATCAGCATCTGTGCTGAACCCAACACAGAAAACCTCCACCTGCTGCTCCACGAAGAGCGGTAGTATATGCGAATCAATGATTCTCCTCGCAATGGGGGTAAGCTTATTACGATAGTGCTCGTTTATTCGTCTGATTGATTCGCGGTCTTCTCCCCGGATGGCAAGTCTATACTCTATGTTGTAGGGAGCATAGCGATCACTAAACGGGTTAGGCTCGAAAATCCCATCCGAAAGAAGTAAAATAACCTTTCTGGAATTAGCCGGCGCTTCCTCAATGACATTCTTTGCTGTTTCAAGCGCCGCCCTAAAATCTGTGTGGGCTCCTTTATTCCCCGCACGAGCTATTGCATTGATGATTTTCTCCTTTTCAGATGCCATACTCCAATCAGAAAGAACCCTACCATCGGAGTCAAACTCAATCACAGCAATCCTGTCAACAGGAGAAAGTAGCAACGCTATAGCTTGAGCTGCGAGTTTTCTGAACTCCGATGAATCTGTCGTTCTCATGCTGCCCGAAGCATCCATCAGGAGAACCAAGGAAAGAGGTCGTGAATCCAGCGATGTGTTCTTCCCAACGGACTGATTCGCTTTGAAGCCCTCCGAATCGGAAGTGAAAACAGTGAAAACCAGCAGAAGCAACATTACAGAAGCTCCAAGGCCTAATTTGATGTGCACGATAACCTGCTTCATTTGATGGGTCCTTCTAATCAGAGCACTCCGAACACTGCCAGGATTAACCTCAGGGAGATCATAACCCATCCAACCAGCACAATTATCCACGTGGCCTTACGCGCTGCCTGAACGAGAATGAGAAACGCTGTAACCACCGCAAGATAGTCTACCGGATTGATCAAGTCATCGCGCAGCGCGAGACTGGGGAAGATTATGCCGATAGCGTTCAGAATTGCGAAGCCTACGTAGTGTGCGGTTGAATGGATAAATGTGAGTATCTGATGCAGTACCTCCTGCCACAGATTGTCCGGAAACATCCCAAGTGAGAATGTCATGGTTTCTCCAAGAGCAGTGATCGCGTCGTCGCGCGATGCATTGTGTATGTCGCCAGGGAGTTGTTCTCGCCCCGAGACAATCCTCCGGGCGGCGAGGACTTGTACATGAGCGTCGAATTGTAATGGGGTGACTTTATCTGAAGAGGGGAGTAGTGAAAAAACACTGGACTCACAGGCCTCTGGCGGCTCGAAGGGTCAGTTCTGAGCGTGCTGCCAGACGCGGACGGCAACAGAACTAGATGAATCGATGAGGAGACTGGCTGAATGGACCTTGACCGCAAGTGCCGTTGTGAAAGGCTTTGTTCTTCCACAAGGACCGAGCTAGCCTGTGAAATGAGGAAAACATATCTGAAGGCTGTGGCCATTCTGAGGCAGTTACCAAAAAGAGACAGAGTTTATGGTGCCCCTGCCGCACGGTTCCCCAACACGGGAATCTTAACACTGTATAAGCCAAGCGAATATCTTCAACCTAAGTCTAATTGGCGAACGGTCAAAGTGCTGAAGGAGAACAGCGAATAGACACATTTTCGAGGAGACATTATACCGCCATAAAACCTTAGATTCAACTAGCAAACCAAAGAAGAGGTCGCGAATCCAACGATGTTTCCATCCCACCGGTTTTATGGTGAGGAGCTATTTATTGCTCCTCTTCAACAATAACGACCACGCTTCTATCTCCGATCGCAAAAGCCTGATTCACCCGGCCGGTCACCTTAAGTTTTGCCCCTTTTGCGGGAACCGACTTCTTTGCCACGACGACGATTTCACCCGTTGCATCTCTCACCGCGTAATATCTCAAGAAGATAAGATTAACGCTTTCAGTGACATCACCGGAAATAGTTACGGTCTTCCCGTCATATTCACGTGGGTCATCAAGAATCTTCTTTATGTCCGTTGGAAATAGCTGTGAACACGACGCGCAAATGAAGACAAGAATGGGTAATATGACTGTTACCAAAACCATAGGCTCGATTCCTGGCTTGCTTGCGACACTCGCACGTTGAAATAGGAGACGTCTTTCCTCTCGGTCACCTGTACTGCGGGAGATAATGTCGATAAAAGAACTAGTCATTTGGGCTTCGTGGGAATCCTATCTTCATTGACTCTCGCAGTTCATCTGCAATTCTGTTAAGCTTGATGTCTGTTCTGAAACCTACCGTTTGCGCCGCGCCAATGATGATACGGTATGCATTTCGTTCGGGGATGTTCAGCATTTCCGCAATCCTCATTATTACACCGCCCTCAGCATCGAGCAAAGCACCGTCCGCCAGGGCAATGTCTGCCAGTCGGGACAGAATAAACTCTTTGTCATGCTCATCCCCATCTCTGTTTACCTCTGCAATAACCTTTGGAAGTTCTTCCAAAACCTGATCTCGATTCGACAAGATTTCTTTCTCTGGCTCATCTGTGAACCAGCGATGAAGTATTTGAATTAGAATCTTTGCCTCTTCATTGCCGATATCACCGTCGGCACCCAGTGTGAGGACACCGCTGAGAGCAACTGCTTTCATGACAGACTGGTGCAGTGTTTTGTAGGGATAACGGCGAGTCAGGTGAATAAGATCGTCAACGCTGTCCTCTAGCTCTTCGTCGTTCAATCTTTGTCCTTGCGTCTTGAGTCCATTTCTTGTCGCCTTTTCGGACCGGGAAAAGAGTTCGAGAGCTTTCAAGCGTATGGGTAACACCGGATGAGACGCGAAAGTCTCTTCCATCAGTTCCGGGTGACCTTTTATCTCGTCGATTTGGTGAAGAAGAGAGTCGATATCCAGATTCAGATTCTTTTCACTGAGGCCGAAAGCGCATTTCATCAATGAGGTTGCCGAAGCTTTGAAATTGCCGCACGCAAGAAGACCTACGCGATCAGCGCTTATCTCCGCCTTTTTCCTCCAGCGCAGATACAAACTCTCACCTAGAGGTGGCAAAACTGTTACTGCAGGGTTCTTTTCATCTCGTGTGAGAAGGGCGTTGAGGCGATTATTCCTGAAGAGGAAATGACCCATTTCATGACCGAGCACGGATTTGATTTCCGCATCTTCGAGATTCTCAAGTGCGCCGGCAGTGACCGCTACCAGGGAGTATGTGCGGGACTTTTGGATATCCAGAGAAGCAAATGCATTTATTTCCATTCCCGGGAGGCAATAGATTTCTTCCGTTGCCTCTATGTCGAGGCTGCTGCACACGTCACGGAAAATTTTATGTATGCGAGGTGATAGGCGATCCGTCAGCTTGATTCCCTCTTTCATCAACTTTTGGCGTAAACCAGAGTCATCCTGTCTCAGACGCTCTTCATACGTATTCAGATAGTTCTCAACACGGTAGACTTCAAACAACTCCTTCACATCTTCTGCGTCACCGCGATAACGAATATCTTCGTAGTTGATTGGCATGGCTTTATTTCCAGTTTAGCAGATCAAAAGGCATTCCTCCAGTCCGATGCCGCAACCGCACTAATCCTCCCGCACAATTTTCACAATCGCAAAGATTATGAATGCGAAGACCGCCAGCGCAAATACAGTCTCTGAAACGATCACAACCGGATCACTTGCGGAGGAGAATTGAGTAACGCTATCAGCCGTCGCTTCAAGAGCATCTGATCGTTGTTTGCCGCTTGAATCGGCACCGGAGAGCAACCTAATATCCAGTTGGGAGAACACAAGGTAACTCAGAGCCAAAACAGCTCCGATGCCAGGCATCCGTAGGTTGGGATGATAGCCAGACTCTCTCTTTCCTTCCTCCGTGTCCGACCAGCGAAGCTCAAAGGCAGCGTAGTCAAGCAACAGGAAGGCGAACGGCAGAAAGATAAGAAGACGCAACGCTGTGTCAGCATCGTGCAACAAGGAATCAACGATCAGTGCGAAGATCAATAGCGTAAGCACCAATCGCCATGCCCGAGTTACAAAAGCTCGAATGTGCTCAACTATTTTCATTTTCTTACTCCTTAGCGCCTGGTGATGAGTGTGTAGAGATGCGCTATGAATACTCCCAAGTGAATGAATCCTGTAAACATGGTCAAGAGTGTGAGGGCCTTCGCGCCCGACGTCCCAGGCAGATCTATCGGTTGAAGGCCGAAAAAGGTACTATAGGCGTTGACCACATGATCACTCACTTGCCAACTTGCATCGAAGTCGATCTTGAGCCAGTAGCCGGCGAGGCCAAACACGAGGGGCCAAGTAAGAAGGGCAATGATAAACAGAGCAAACGACCCGACAACCGTTTCGACATACCATCTAATTGGCCAGAAGAAGGCAAACCACGGGTGGCTGGAGAAATACCACCGGCGATTCAGATCCCTAAAGTGCTTCAAACACTGTTGCTCCTCGTCGAATTGCCCATATTGCCGGAAGATGCGAGCAATTTGGGTGATGATGCTCATCTGTGCATTCAGCAAAGATCTCTGACGCACACTTGAGTGAAACCACCGTGCCACTGCTTTGGCTTCCATCTCGATTTCTTTGAGTCTGTTTTTCACATCGATGTTGTAGGCAACACCGTAGAACATACACTCGGCTTTCACTTCGAGTTGATGGCGGAGAGCTGTTGCCTCTAGAGCCGTAGTGGGCGTCCGGAAACCCAAGAGTTCGGATGCTTCCAGTGCCAACGTCGCGCCTCGAATGCACTCTTGAACTGAATCGGCTTCTTTGAGGATCTTCTCGGCGCGGTTGTTGAGCCTCTCGGCGACAACAAGAAGGCGGCCGGGAGCGCTGTGGCCTGAGGCACCCTCCTCCGCAAAACGGCGAGGGTCAGTATCATCTCTCCATTTACGTAGCCTTTGCCAGTAGGCGTTGAGCAAGCCGGCCTTTTCAAGCAAATTATATATGCCGCCGCTGGGTTTGAAGATTCTCTTGATTTTCTTCTCGAGGATAAACAAACGATTCCTCTCATACGACTCGCTGTGCTTGTGTCCGACGGTAACCAAGATGTGCCGCTTGACGCGATTCAATCCTTTATACCGCTCCTCAAATCGCTTGTGAAGGTCCGACCGCCCCTCGCGCTCCGGCTCATCGGGAAAGTTGAGATAGATATCCTGAAAAGTTGTCTCCAAGTCGCTACTATTCCTCTCATTTCCAAATAACTCGTCCATCATTCTTTCAGTTGTGACAAGATGAACACGATAACCGAGTTTGTAAAGAAGGTACCCATGCATGAAGGCATAGGGTTCTTCTTCGTCAATTGCGGCGGCGCATTTTGTCCGCTCGAGGAACCCTAGACTGTCGTTAGGGAGCCTCATGTTGTACTGAATTGCGTTTCTAAGTCCGGCGGGATCAAACAACGATCGGTAATGTGATCCCGTTGCTTTCCGTAGATTGATCATCCCGCGCAAGAAGTTATGCCAGTCAAGCAGATGAAACTTACTGAGTGTAGAAATATCGACTAGTCCATTAGCTGTGTCCATCTTTGGCCGCAAGAATCGATCAGCGGAACCGGTCAAGACTAACCAATGTGCTTCAGGAAAAGCAAGAACCAGCATAGAATAGACCTCTGCTGCTAACGAAGAGAACTCTGGTCTAGTATAGACTGGATTCATTTCCCGAAGCCTTTCCAACGGTAGTCTAGTATCTTTCGACGTAGAGTTGAAAAGGCAGGGATCAATCAGGCCAACCAAGCTTTTGTCTGTCTCAGACTTTGAACAGTAAGCCTCTAATTGAGAAGACAGCTCCTCGAACTGTCGAACTGCATTCTCGCGACTCCAATCGCAAAGGGGCTTAATCCACACAGATTCAACTCCCCCCACGAAAGAAAGATACCGCTGGAAAGCATTCGCAAAACTAGAATCACCGGTGAAAAGATAAAAGGTCATAATTTAAGTGCAGTTCAAGATTGCTTTGTCAAGCTTTTAAGTTCCTCCTTCAGTTGCCATACATCGATAGGTTTGCGCAAGAACTTCTCTGCCCCGCTATTAAGACAATCTACGGCTGCATCGAAATCTCGGTACGCTGACATCATCACCACGGGTATAGCAGGGTAATTTTTCTTCGACCAACGGAGAACCTCGATGCCACCTCGATCTATGCCAGGACGAGATTCATCCAAACAAATATCCACCAGCAATAAGGATAACTCCTTCGACATCTTGCCTTTCGCTTCATCGAACGATGTCGCAACAACAATCTCAAAATCATTCTCCAATGCTCGGCGGAGCGAATTGAGGTACTCAGGCAGGTCATCAATAATAAGAATCTTTGCTTTTGCCATTGAATCTGATAATCTGAATTGCGGTTCTTGGACTTCAGCCAATTGTTTTTTCGAGCGCTTTGTCCGTTGCTCTAATCCAAGCGATAAACTGCTCGCCGCCGAAGTTCGGTATCTTCTTTCCACAAATAACATCGACCATAATTTTTTCATCACGCTTTTCGAGAGCATCATTCAACGCAACCAGGAATTTTACAACATCCGACTCTAAATCAATTTCACCATTGTTCGTTTGCTTGACCAAGAACAGCTTCCAACTGAATGTTTCATCTCCCAGCAACTTCCTTATGGTATAATCGTCAGGCAGATCCGTGTCAGTACAGTGTGTGGTGATCTTAGTCAGTAACTCGAAATCCTTTTTACCCAAGACGAAGAATTGGTAATCGGCCAGAAGTCGCAGATAGTAGTTTTGCTCAACCTGATGCTCCTCGATTACCTTGCGAGCATACTCTAACCGTTCATGCTCGCCGGAACGGATAATTCCAGCGCAGTCAGTCCTTAGAGAAAGGAAAACATGTCCGAGCCGGTGTTTAAGCACTGATAATCCTCTTGGCCTCTTGCGCGCTTCGACTTGTATTTCATCCCAGGAAGGAATTGTTCCGTACTTGGGGGAGTTCCAGTTGATCCCATCGCCTTGCAAGCAATTATTGATTGCGTTAATCAGCCAAAAAGGAAAATAGTGCTGTCTGTCGTGGGCAAACCCCGTTGCGAAAAGGTGATAGCATAGATCACCCTGAACAGAGAGTTTATAGAAATCTTCGTCCTTACTTCCTACATTATGCTTTGTGTGTGCCCCGTGTGCAAATATGACAACCTCGTCTTGTCTCAACTCTATTCCGATTTTCTTAAACAACTTTTCGAAGAACTCATCCGATGTCCGACCTTCGCTAGGAAGATTCACAAAAACGACATAATAATCTGCAAGCTCATAGGGCTTGGAGTATGCAAAACCACTCGGCAGTTCCGAAGCCTTGGTTGCACAACTCCCCCAGCTATCCATACCTGCATATCCAGTTAGAAGCAGATACCTTCGCATTTCATAATTCCTCAAGATCCATAAATCGCTTTCGTGAGCAAATACTTTGCGCCAAGAGCAGGGGAGTAGGGCTCGACCCTCGATGCATACTCAAAGCAGCGTTCAAGATTCTCAATTGGGATGAATCTTACCTTTTCGGAAACCTTTTCTGTCAAGCCGGTCAACCAGTCCCGCCCTCGTCCGGTCGTAACAATAACATACTCGTATCTTTGTACCACACTGCTGTGATTACTAAAGAAGGCTTCGACAGCATCTTTGTTTCTTTTCGTGGTCAGCTCTTCGATAAAGCTTAGATGAATAACCAGAAAATGTTTTGGGTTTCTACTCTGTTGAATCGCTTCTTCTTTCTCGTTGAAAGCTTCTACATACAAGCGATTTAACAATCCCTCTTGATCTGTGTTCACTTTGTCCACATGCGATTTCAGTCTGTCATCGAAAATATCGATCATCGTACCAACGATTTCCACAAATTCTGCTCGTAACGCCTCTCCATTTTCTGCGTTCATGTTATTGAATTTCCCCACGAATCCATCTTTTTTGAATTGAGCGTGGGTTGAAGCATCATCTTTCTTGTTTCGATCCCTGTGATAAAAGTTGAAAGCATTATTAAACGCCCACCCAGAAGCTTGATAGAACATATTCTTGCTGAATAAATAAACCTGGTCTTCGCCAAAATACTCGCAGTGAATTTTCAAAGGGGAACGATAAATCCTCTCATTCAGCACGAACTCTTGAACCCATTGTTGATATAACTGCCCAAAAGTGTTCTTGTCATTCTGGTCAATAGAATTCGGATCGTTGATTACCCGATGTCTGATAGGCGAATGCTCTTTACGATACTCGTCGAGTTGGCTACTTTGAACAAGGATGATCTTGTATCTGCCAGCTACATCTTCGAGATTGGATATTCCCTTCTTGACACCCTCCCAAGCCGCCAAGGGTTTACCTTTCCAGATTTCGAATCGATATGTCACAGCGGATAATTTGTGGTCATAAACAAATTCGATAACGGGTTTATCTGTCATACGCTGTCGTCGATCAACATCCCAGAAACTAAGTCCTCGAACCATACCAGCACAAAGAACGTTCTGGGACGTTCCCCCCATATTCGGTCCTGGTCGTCCATTTTTTGAAAGAACCCCGCTCCAATTTTTCATGCCTTCCACTTTTTTCATTACTTCTTCGGGATTTTTCTGTCCGCTTAACTGAATCCAGACTGTTATTTGTATTCTTTCTGTTTTCTTGTTCAGTTGATCAAACCGTATGTGGAAGGGTAATGGCTTTTTATCTCCGTTCTCCAGCTTGCAGTGCTTGACGTTTCTAATAACATTTTCCCAAATCGTGTATACAGCCTGTTGACCGACAACTCCTTCGGGTAGATATATGTCGGCATCCTGAAGTGTCTTCTTAATTGTTTCAGCACCTGCTGGTTTGTAGCCGTCCACTCCAGAAGTTCCTAAGACAATGCCATCCTGATCCTGATTTCCAATGTGACACGTAAATTCGATTTCTTCGATTCCGTCCGATTCAACAAGCGATCCACAGAGTAGATAGTTTTTCATGAAATCTTCTATCAGTTCCCAGCAGCTCCTTACTTCCCCGCCATAAAGATGGCCTCCACGCGAGATCGCATTCCAAAATGCACTTTTCCCTTTTAGGTAGTTCAAATACTCAATGAAGCCGGCGTGACTCTTGAGTAACTTGCCAATCTCTTTTTTTACATTTGTTTCCACATCTGCATTGAACGCAACGCTCTGAAATGCACCAAGTACGGAGCTATAAAGAGATTCCTGCTCTTGAATGGCCAATTCTTCCATGCTCTTCTTTGTGAGGTTTTCATGTATCGCCTTTACCCCTCGCAGCTCTGTCCATTGTTTGTGTAGAAATTTCGTTAGTCCATCGAGGGCGTGTGCACCCATATTGTGCGCATAAGATTCAGTGAGAATGGCTGAAGAAGCAGCCTGCACTGTAGCTTTCCGTTCGGCACGCCGGATTCTAAATGCTTCAAAAAGTCTATCTCCCAATCGTTTCAACCATTCCTCCTCTCCTTTTTCTACAGACGATACGTCCATAATTACGGCCACTACACGCTCAACCCTGTCCCAGAGCCAATAGCCTGATCGGTATTTTTCCCATCGAGGTGACATTCTCTCCAGTTCATCGGACTCAAGCATTTTGCTTCCCGCAGGATGCTGGTCAGATTGCTGGGTCGCATCACGGGCCGCCCAAGCTTTAGAAAGGTAGGTTGTCAACTCCTTTTGCTTGTACCAGTTTCTCCAGAGATAGTGCCGAAGGGTCTCTTCGTGTAGTCTGATTGACCGTGGAACGTAAGTCTTCCCCTTTTCCTCCTTCGGATAGACTGATAGTGAGAAACCTCCTGAGTCTTGAGGACGCCATTCAATATGGAAATAAGACTTTCCTGAATCCCCCTTTGCCTCTATCTTGCCGTGTTTAAAGAGTGAAAGTAATGGGGGATAATCATCAAGAACCTCCTTAGCCTTTTGTTCCCCCTTTTTCAACAATATGCGACCGGCTCTTTCGATTGCTAAGAGCGTGCCAGGATGCTTAAGATAACTCTCGCCTTCATTCTCTACGTGAATCGGCTTGCCTTCGCCGGCATTGAGTAGGTGTTGGTTTGCACATCGAATTGGGCACTCGCCGTTCGAGGAGACAAAATTCAGCGACACGAAATCGTCAACAATTTCCCAGTATTCTATTCCCAAGATACTATAACGTAGGGTGTCGTATGATATCTTGTTCTCAGGTGTCTTTTGGTAAAACTCTGATAATTTATTGTGCGGCTTAACCTTTCCACCGTTCGGGATTTCAATTTCAACGGGTTCATACAACTTGCACTTCTCTTTCAACTTCTTCTCATCTCCATTGAACACGAAGTCAGCCCATACGTCAAACAGCCCTTTTCTAAGTTCAGCCAATCGCTTTGTCGTTGATACGTCATGCTTCGAACCTTCTTCCTCCCACAATTCTGATAGAAGATTTCCTAGATCCTCTACAAGAGCATTGATTTGCTCATTTACATTAACCGCGGTATCATTAGCTTGGTTGATTGGCCTATTAATGGTGTACAATCGAAGTATGAACCGATTCGAACGCTCTTGCTGCGGAATGACTTCCAGCCCATCATCAACACCACATAGAAAACGTCCCATGAATCCGATTGAGGCGGTTGAGGGATCTCTTAAAGGGCATGTGTCGCAGCTGTGTTGACCGGCGAGAGAACACCACAGCAGCTCTTGAAGCAGTAAATGTTCAACTTCGTTTGTATCGGTGTACAGATAATCAGGATTGGGCAACACCCACTCGTTTCCAACTGAGGTGAATATCATTGCTAAGGAAGGGCTGATCAATCGGGATTGTTCGATGACTTTAAGAATACTCGACTCTTCCCCAGAAATGAAGCCGGCTATTTCAATAGACCGACTGATCTCCTCGGTGAGAGTATCGTCCCGGTGCCTGTGTCGAAGTTCATCCTTAAACTTATCAACAACCTGCTTGACATCTTTTTTTGTGTCTTCCTTATTATTCCAAGCGTTTATGTAAGGAAGAAAGAAAGTTACCGCCAGTAATACCTTACTTTCCGCATGGTTCGGAGCCTTCTCATCGTCGTCAATTTGCTTCACTGGAATTGCAACCCATGAGTAATCCCTTATCAGGTAATCTTCGACACTGACGCTCGAGCGCGGATCATCAGCCGTATCATTGAGAATTTCGCGCTGGCCAGTCCAAGATAATACACCTACTGACGACCATCCAGACTTTACTCGCGCGCCGTCTTTTAGTAAGTCTATTAAGTCCTTTGTTTGGGTCTGTTCTGCTTCGTCAAGGGGAGGATATACTATTTCCCAATGTCTCATCACGTCTGACTGGGGCTCGTACTTCCATAACCACAGGGCAAGGAGGTTTTCTAAGATCGATTTCTTGGACCAGCTCTGTTGCGTTAGCTGCTCTTTGATAGAAGTGGCACCAAGTCTATCTAGAAACTCACTAATCTCTGCTTTGTCAGATTCACTTGGTCCCTGGATCAAAGGCTCCAATTTAGACTGAGCTCCTTTCAGAATCTCTGCGAGTATTTCTTTGAGCGTCTCCATATTAGAATTGCATGCGGTACAAAGGTATTACGCTTGCATTATGATTTGGCGCCACTCTTCAAGCAGTGGTATCTTCTCTACCTCTGCCGGTATTTTGTCGAAGCTGGGAATACTGTACTGTATTACCCCTCCGATTCTTTCCTTATGGAAAAATTCATGAGCGCGATGGTCAACAACAATTTTTGCCTGTCTGCTGCTATTCAAATTGTGAGTATTCACTAACTCGATAGCACGCTGCATGATCGCGTAGACATATTCTGGCGTGGCAAATCCCGGATTTACTGAGCGACTTCCCTCAAAACAGCGGTATATCGGATGACTTGACCTAAGATCGTTTTGTCCCTTCAGCATGTACCATTTCATGTCATAGTAACCCGCGTGTACCGGTTCTTGACCTGTGAGCCGGATCGGTGCATAATGGGGCAAATGGCTAAATGCCACTTCCGGCAAGAAACGCAAGATATTCATGGAAATGTAATCGGTGTCCAACTCGATTGCATTCTTTATGGTGAATTCGACATCTTCCCAACGTTCCGGAGTTAGAGTACCGTCGGGCATCATGCGAGCATTGCCAAAGATCAAAAAGACGCTGGGAGAGATTCTCGCTTCACGCAGCCAACGGTAGACTCTGGGCACGCATTCAAGGTAGTGCTGGGGTTTATGAGTCTTGTTCATTGCTCTAAGAATTTCTGGGACCAAGGACTCGACACCGCAAAACAAATAAACGCATCCTGATTCTCCCATGTATTTCACCAGCTCCTTTTGCACGGCATCAACACGAGTATTGCAACCCCAGATGAAACCTCGCTTGTGCACTTCTTTGATGAGCTCAATAAGCCAATCCGGTTTCAGGGTAAAGGTTGAGTCGTCGAAGTAGATGGCTTCGTACCTCTGTTTCTTCAGAAGATCAAGTTCCTTGATTATGTTCCCTAAATCCCTCCAGTGAGTCCTTGAAGGGAAAAAAGCCTCCGAACAAAAAGCGCACTCCCAAGGGCAGCCACGAACCGTCATCATTTGTCCGGTCTTGCGATTTCCCAAGACTCTGAAGTTGTACTCGGGAAACCAGTTCAATCTTGCTGGCATCAAGAAATTTGGATCTACTTCCTCGCGATGTCCGGTAGTAAGAACTGGTTTAGAACCATCCCAATATGCAACGCCTGGAATCTCCGCTTTCTTCGTATCCCATTCACCCTTGTCGATTGCTTTCGCTATCTGTTGGATTCCAATCTCTCCCTCACCTACGACACAGGCATCTACGTAATCATGATGCAATGGTAGTGTGTACATGTACCCTGTAATCTCGTGAAAGCCTCCTTTGACGACAATTGCTTCTGGTAAAACTTGCTTCGTCACCCAAGCAATATAGTTTGCAAGGTCGTTCTGGATGCTCATGTTAGTGATTCCAACTAACTGAGGTTGGAATTCGTCGAGCTTCGCCTTGTACTCTTGGAGCACATCTTTCTTCCTCACATAGCAGATGTCCAAGTCGAGGATCTCGACATTATGCTTGTGTGCCATGAGTGCAGCAGCAAGATAATCAAGACCCATGAATTTTCCCGGATAACTTCGCTCTGGAAGAGGAGGAGCTACAAGCAATGCTCTGATCATAGAACCACTTTATCGGGTTGCAGTAACAGAACCAGTCGGGACCCACGTAACCAGTGCGAATTTCCCGTCCTTGGCTTCATACAGATAGTACGGCTTGCTTACTTCTCCGTATGAATCGAACTTCGTGATGCCCGTAACGCCCTTGAACTCTAGTTTATAAAGTGCATCCTTGATTCCATCGGAGGTATACCCCCCACGTTTAATCGCATCGGCAATAACCAGAATTGCATCGTAAGCGTATGCCGCATAAACGTCTGGCTCACCCCCATATGCCTTCTTGAACCCATCAAGAAAGTTGGCCACCTCTTCATCAGACACTCCGTACCCCATAGCCATCAGTGTATAGTAAGAACCATTTGCTGCGCTGCCAGCTATGCCAAAGAGATCTGGTGAATATGCGCCATCCCCACCAACAAACGGAACTTGGATACCAAGTTGACGAGCCTGTTTCAAAATCAGTGCACACTCTTCGTAGTTTCCCGGAAAAAACACAACCTCTGGCCTCATTTGCTTGATCTTTGTCAAAGCGTGACGGAAGTCTTTTTGCCCACCTTCAAAAGTTTCCTGAGCGAGGATCTTCCCTCCAATGTTGCTGAAGTTCTCTATGAAAGCTTCCCCAAGGCTTTTTCCGTAGTCATCGTTTTGATAAAGCACAGCAGCGGTCTTCTTTTGAAGGTATTCAAGCACGAAATGCGCTGCCGTTTTTCCCTGATCACTGTTGGTTGGAACGTTCCGGAAAATGTAATCACCCACATACTTAATTTCATCAGCCGTGGAACTTGCTGAAAAGAGAACTACTTTTCGACTTTCCGCCGTCCCAGCAATTGCCTGTGTCTCAGCTGATCGGAACGCACCGAGTATTACCGGCACGCGGTCTACGTTAATAAGTTTCTGAAGGGCGTACCCAGCGTCCTTTGGCTCACCACGGCTATCCTCATAGATTGCTTCTACCTTCTTCCCGTCTATCCCGCCTGCCTTGTTGATTCTTTCGAAGGCAAGATCAACACCCTGTTTGGTGGCAGCTCCATACGTTGCACGGGAACCTGTAAGCGGTGTTATTACCCCAATCTTGTAAGCGTCAGGCTGCTTAGAGCAACCTACAAGTAAGATCGATACGAGAAGGACAATACTGCCGCAGTACATTGCAAAGGTTTTCATCTTTATTTCTCCTTATTTATGTTTGTAAAATAGTCTCAAAACTCTCTTGCTCAGATAAACTCTGAGGGTTCAGGTGTTCCTTTGAAATCACACCCTCCTTCATCGCGTATGCCCTGTTTGCGATTGACAGTGCTCGGCGTATATTCTGCTCCACGAGCAGTATCGTGATCGAAAGAGATTCGTTGAGTCCTTTGATCTTCTCGATTACTCTGTTCACCAACTTCGGTGCTAAGCCTGCAGATGGCTCATCTAACAGCAAGAATTTCGGCTGTCTGAGCGTTACCATGGCGAGTGACAGCATTTGCTGCTGTCCTCCGCTCAAAGCGCCTGCGCGCATCGGCTCAATCTGGGCAAGCTCAGGGAACAGTGAGAAAATATTGTCGGGTGCTGGGGAGCGTTCTGGGTTACTGTTTCCATTTGGACTGCTGGAGGCAAGGCTCAGGTTCTCCGCTACAGTTAAGCTCGGGAATATCGAACCGCCCTGCTTCAGGTATCCAATTCCGAGTCGAGCGCGTTCATGCGGATGCAGGTCTGTAATATCACTTCCCTCAAACTGTATTTTGCCCGCAGAGGGATGCAGTATGCCCATGATCGTTTTCAAGAGTGTCGATTTCCCTGCACCGTTGGGACCGATGAGGGCAACGATTTCTCCTCTCTCTGCGTGAAGTGAAATACCCTTGAGTATCTCTTTCTTTCGATAAGAAGCAACCAGGTTGTCAACAATCAGTAGTTGATTCATTCCCATCTTACACTCCTAAGTATGCCTCACGGGTGACTCTGTCGTGAATCACCTCGTCCGGGAGTCCGAACGCGACAACTTCGCTATCGTCCAGCACATACACCCAGTGGGCAAGTTCCAGAACAACGCTAATGTTATGCTCAATGAAGATGATCGTTTTCCCTTGATCAACAAGCCGGGACATCAAATCCATCACGGAATCGAGAACCGCCGGGTGCACTCCCGAGGCCGGTTCGTCCAACAACAGAATCTTCGCATCCATCGCAAGCAACCGAGCTATTGCGAGGAGTTTCTGCTGTCCAAACGATAAATTCTCCGCCACTGTGTTTGCCTTATCTGCCAGGGTCACAAACTCAAGCAATGCCTGTGCCCGTTCGATGTTCGGTCGCTCCATCTTCATCATCTGCGCCCGTTGGAAAATCGGCTGCCAGAACATCTCTCCGACTTGATTGGGGAAAGCCACGACGATGTTCTCCAGTGTCGTGAGCTTTCCAAACACTCGCACATCTTGAAACAACCTTCCGATACCCAGTCTGGCAATTTCCCACGGTTTGCGAGTCGTCAGGTCGCCCGTTCCAAGGAGAATAGCGCCGCTTGTTGGTGCAATGTAACCGCCAATCAGATTGAACAAGGTTGTCTTGCCTGCGCCGTTCGGTCCAATCAGCGCGGTGATTCTTTGCGGTGTAAAGGCAATGCTCACATTGTTAACCGCAGCAACGCCGCCAAAGAACCGACTCAGGTGCTTCACTTCGAGTGTGGGCACGTTGTCTGTCCGTCTACTCAAATCCATATTCACCGGCCAAGCCTCTCGGTCTATAGATTACCAGGAGGATAAGCGCAAGCGCATACAACATCATGCGGATGTTTGGCGCCACAGTATCCGGAATCTGTAAGAATCTCAACACCTCCGGCAGAACTACAAGAATAACAGTTCCGACGATTGGTCCCTTGATATTCCCACTGCCGCCAATAGCAAGGATTGTGATGAGAAACAGCGACTCGGCAATGGTGAAACTTGTGGGGTCAATATAGCGCATATATCCCGCATAGAGAGAACCAGCGATAGCTGCCACTCCGGCACCGAGAGCAAACGATGTCGTCTTGAAAAAGAGAGGATCTTTGCCGATCGCCTGGGATGCGATTTCGTCTTCACGAATCGTCTTCAGAACTCGACCAAATTGTGATGAAGTGATGAGATAGACAAATCCGACGGTTAACAAAGCGAAAGCCGTTGTCAGTGACACATACGAAGAAGGGGAATCGAACACGAAACCGAAAAGTGATGGAGATGGAATACCGGGTATTCCATAGGGTCCACGAGTGAACGAGATCCAGTTGTACATTATGCCGAAGATGATCGCTTGAAAGCCGAGTGTTCCTAGAACAAAGTAGTCTCCCCGAAGCCGCAACGTCGGGATAGAAACGACAAAACTGAGTAACATCGATATGACGATGCTGGCAATTAGAGCTACAAAGAAATTCACACCCCAACTCGTCATGAGGAGTGTCGAGGCGTACGCACCGATTCCATAGAAAGCCGCGTGACACACTGAGAGCAAACCCGTGTAGCCCATCACCAGGTTGAGCGATTGCGTGAGGATAAGGTAGATACCGATCATTACAAGTATGTGGAGCAGGTAATTCATACTTCTTCCAAACGAACCTTTTTCCCGAGAAGTCCTTGCGGACGCAGCACAAGAAAGAGAACAAGGATGCTGAATGTAAAGACATCCATCCAGCGCACGGAGAACTGCCAAACAACAAGACTCTGAACAATTCCGAGAACAACGCCGCCGACAATCGCGCCTTCGAACAACTTCACACCACCCACGACGACCGCAACGGCAGAGATCAGCAGTGCACTCATGCCAACGTGCGGATCCATTCCGATATCCATTACAGAGATGATTGCGGAAATACCGGCTAACAAAGAACCAGCCGCAAAGATCGCAATCCTGATAACGGAGGCATTCCAACCAAGTACCTCAACAAGGGCAGGGTTATCTGAAAAGGCTGTGAGCAGTCGTCCAAGTCGCGACTTTTTGAAGAGAAAGAACGCAACAAGTGTGACAACAAAAGTTGCAAAACCCAATAACTGAAAACGTGTCAGTATAACTGATCCGACTTCAAATGTGATATCGACGCCCGGTCTGAGAACTTTTGTCTCGTTACCGGCTATCAGTGCAATCAGGTTCACAGCGAAAAGATAGATTCCAAACGAGCCAATTAACGCTGCCAACGGAGATGCGCGCCGCTTCTGAATAGGGCGATACACCAATAGCTCAGCAAGCACACCGCTGAAAGCAGCACCGAGGAGTGCAACGGCGACAGCGACTGGCCACCAGATATTGGTTGCAACTAGCATTAAATATGTCAGGTAAGCCGCTATAGTATAGATTGCCCCGTGGGCGAAGTGGAAAACGCCCGTTGACCGATAAATGATACCAAAACCAAGGGCAACGATTGCATACAAAGCGCCAGCGCAAAGGCCGTTAGCAAGTAGCTGTGGTAGCATGAGAATGACACCCTGGCAACAAAGATAAGAGAAGCCTTTGGGCAAGCAAGACGTCCATTGGGAGTCAAAAGACTACCCAAAAGACTAAGAATCGATGTCAGCGGGGCTTACTATACCATATTTGATTGCGATTACGACTGCGTGCGCCCGGTTTTTAGCGCTCATCTTCGCCAGGAGAGCGGCGATGACGTTCTTGATTCTTTTTTCGTTTGTATGCAGGTGTTCAGCTATTTCCTTGTTGGATAAGCCCTGGGCGAGGAAGGTGAGGACCTGTTGTTCTTGTTCGGTAAGGTGGAAATCTTTTTTCTTGATTATTTCCCCTGCAACTTTCTTCTGGACGGCCTCGATGAGCTTCTTTGTTGCAGTTGGAGACAATCCAACGAGGCCGTCAGAAGCTTTTTCGATTACTTCCCTAAGAAACTTGAGTTCGTCCGACTTGGCAAAGTATCCTCTTGCTCCGCTGGCCAGGGCTTGTGCAATAACACCTGGCTCACTATAGTGCGACGTAAATATGGTCTTGATTCCGGGGAGCTCGCTCGAAATCTTCTTGGCCGCCTTAATGCCGGCAAATTCCTCAGCCGGATAATCTATGTCGAGAAGAACAATATCGGGACGCTGCTTCTTGAGGAGGTCAATGCAGTTCTGCAGGCTTTTCTCTCCGCCGACCACCTGAAAGCCCTCGAATTCAAGCCAACGGATATAGCTTTCCCTGACAGAATCGTGATCATCGAAGATTAAGATTTTAACTTTGCTGGGCTCTCTTTGCATCATGATTCCTTTTCTTTAACAATGCGGCGAGATTCTTGCGGACGATCGCAAGTCAGGTTTCGCCTTCCCCGTTCGATTTGCAGTCTTCTCAGCAATCATCCAGGATTCGTTACTTGATGAAACATCGGTACTTACGGGCGGGAGACACAACGAAACGACGCGACAAAGTAGGAAACTACTGCGAAGAAATCAATTTTGAACCGTTTATCCGTTATGAACCAGTAGTAGTGTCAGTTGTCATATTAACAACGTCCAAATGGGAGAGGACAAATCAGCACCGAGCTGCGCTTGCCCCGCGAAGGCCTGTTTGCCTGTGCAAACGGGCAGGCGGAAGAAGCCCACCAAAAGGTGAAGCATAGCGGGTAAACGGGGAATTGGCACAAAAACGAGTGTCCGGTGACGTGCCTGCACGCCGAAGTTTGTTCTACACAGGTGTTTCGGCACGTCCGCCTTCCGCAAGCGTGCGGCGGACAGGCAGGCGTGTGTCGAGGGATGATAGGTTTGTGCCAAGACCAGGCCGTTGTTTGGGCTGGACAAGCGCGCCTTCGTCCGACAGAAGCGGACTCCGGCGGTTAAACGCATTTGGGACAATAGAGAGGGAGTCCGCCTATGCTTCAGAATAACAGCTTCGGCGGGGGTCAAAACGGCACTCCCTCGCCGATCATTGTCTCGAGCTTTTGGATAAGCAGATTGTTCTGCTCAACTGCTCGTTGGGCAAGCTCTCGAACGATGTCGAGCCTGCACGAGCCGAATTGATTGAGATACTGGTCGCGCTCGGATTCGAGCGACTGAATGAGATAGCGAATTTCTTCAGGTGTCAGTTCGATGGTTGTCATAAAGTTCTCCTTTGATTCTGATCCCGCTTCACGTTTCAGGCGTTGAGAGCGGGATCCTCAACTTGACGACAGAGTTAGCTTCCCCCGACAAGTCGGGGTCGCTAACTCTGGTCAAGTTGGGACCTCTTCCGGTGTGAATTGGATTGTGATCCTGGATCCTCCTTATGTTTCAGATCCCGCTATCGGGGGTTTAGCCGTGAGGCGGGATTCTCAATTTGACATCATCGTTAGTCCCGCTCTTGGATTTTGCATATTAGCGGGATTCCAGAAAGCGGAACTTCACTGCGTTCACTAACGCTGGTCAAATTGGAATTTCCTCCAAGCTGAAATGATTTGTTCTATGGTTCTTATACCAACCTTGGGAAGGTAGTAGACCTCAAGCCACGTCTTGTAGGGACGGCTGGTGACAATGATTTCTATGCGGGCGGAGTTGATGCGTTCCTGAGAGAGAAGCTGCCAGAGCCGTGAAGTGGGCGTTTCGTTGAGCCAATTGAGACAAGCTCTTGCTTCATCATCGTCAGTGAACGGAAGTAGAATCTCGTCGTAACGAGTGCCCTGTTGCTCTATGTATGCGGGATGTGGTGCTCTGGGTATGTGCGGTGTGGGATTTGGATTGACGATGTAGGCGATGATGCCAACAATGACCGCGAGTATTATGAGGGAGAATGTGAGCAAGTCACCGACTTCCGGATGGAGTTGCCTGACTCGCTTTCTCAAGCGTGGGCTGTATTCCATCCACGTGATGGACTCGTAAAACTCCTTCAACCCCGTTAACGGGGTAAACTGTTTCGTCAGTGACTTGGCCCGCCAAACAGACGGCGGGCAGGGCTGCCACTGAAACGCAGACTGACCAGCAACCTGAACGGCACGCCACGAGCCACGACCGAGGCGAGGCAAACGGGCGGGAGAGAAACCGACGCAGAAGACGAAGACCGACACGCCGAGACAAGCAGCTAGACGGCAAGCGAGCAGAGAGCCACGGGACTTGCGAGACGAGAGAAAGCAGACGAGAGCGGAAGGACGGGCCCCCGCCTGACCGGCGGGCAGGTGAGCGAGAAAGCGAACGAGCGCAACAGACCGGCCGGCGAGACGCAGCCGCAGCGGAACACCGAGGCGACCCCCAGCCCACCAAGCAACGGAAGTGATATCCCGCTGATCGAAAGCGTGGTCGGCCTTCTTGTTTTGGTCACACAGCCTCCCTTAACATATTCTGCCTGATCGCCGATTATTGTGCTGCGCCGCTACGAAAAACCCGTAGAGTTAGCTCGCTGAGGGCTTTCTTCCCTACGGGTCACCTGCCCGACTACGTCGTTCGGGCGGGTTGCTCCATTCCTCGAAATGGCTCAAGAGAGTGGAACAGATATCTTATGAAATCTTACTCTCTCCCTCCTCTGCTCAGCACGTCCGGTTCGCCTTCAGTAGTGAAATGTCTGCGATGGGCGAGTATTAAGGTAAAACAAAATCGTGCAAAAACAATTTGTCGGTCGTTAACCCCTCCCTGATTATCTGGATTGTCCGGTGCGTTCAGCTCGTGATCTGTAAGGCTCAGAGTGCTCGTTGTGAAAGTGCCAGTTCTCGATGTAGCGGGAAGCCAGTTCCTTGTCGCGGACAACGAGAAGATTCTCCGCGTTGCTTTCTTCGGCTGCCTTGGAAAAGTTTGCGCCAGAGGCGCATCAGCCTTCCGCCAGAAAGACGGCGGACAGGTCGGCTAAGAACGAGCCCGTGATTACGGTTTCATTGTCGATGATCATTACTTTGTTGTGAGCAATGGCGTGCCTGCACGCCGAAGTGTACTACTAACCTTTGAGATTGTACAACCGTTTCGGCACGTCCGCCTTCCGCAAGCGTGCGGCGGACAGGCAGGCGTGAGCTGCATCTCCGCCAGAGGCGGATCCGCCTTCGGCGGGGATCTTCGTCGAAATGCCGGCATTGGCCAGGAAGTCGGCCGAGGAGTATTTCTCGGTTCTCTGGCTCTTGTCCAGTAGCACCTGGACCCTGACCCCTCTCCGATGTGCTTTGACCAGGGCTTCGGCAATCGGTGCTGAGGTGAAGGAATAAGCCTGAACGAGCACGCCTGCCTGCGCTAACGCTTCCGCCTTCATTGCGTTTCGGCCGACAAGCCGGCAGGCAGGGATGATTTGGCTTGCCCGCCATGCTTTGTGGCGGGCGTTGTCGAGGGCTTGACGGATGGCAAAGATGGCTCCGCCACGGGGACCCGCCTGCGTCTGATGGTTCGACAGGCTCACCATCAAAACGACTTCGGCGGGTAAAGAGAATCCGCCAAACCGCCACAAAGAAGGCGGTCGAGAAAGATGGCGGACAGGGTAGACGTCCCAGGTGGGGGAGGCGGGCGTGGCTGATTGGGCATTTGCTGCGACGTTGAGAGTGACACAGCAAATGAAGAATGCCGCTATATGTGCATGGAGTTTCCGCACCGATTCCTGCCTCATAGGGTCTTTTTTTTGAAATCTCTATAACACATTGAAATCAAACGAACTCCGTCCTCAAAATGTGCTTTGCACTAAATTTCTATTTAGTGTTATTTAGTTTTTAGAAGCTTACCGGTAGGATAGTAGCGCGTTCCGCGTCCCTTTCCTTCCTTTCTGAGCAATCCGTCGCTTACCAGCTTGCGTAATTGAACAGATGCAGTGACGACATGGATGTTTCCAGCAAGCCCCCGGTAGCCTGTGTTGGTCAAGTATTCTTTCCTTGAGAAGTGCTCTCTTAGCTTTTCTTCCAAGGAAGCTCTTTGCAAAAGAGGATAGTATTTCGCCGCTTTGCGTGTTCCAACGATTTCCACCACACCCAGATCGATAAGTTCCTTGATCTCCGCCTTTGCGGTGTCCTTATCGACGCGGTTGACTTTCACGTATTCTCGAAGAACGAAGTGGCCCTTCTTGTTTTGATAGGTCTCAGCCAGGATCCGACGTTGGCGGTTGTTCATTTTATCAAGTGGGAAAGATCGAAGCCACCGCATGGTTTCATCATCAAACACAACCGTGTTTCGAAGTTCCTTTGCGTGTCCACCATGCAGGCAGGAACACCCCGAATCCCGCCTGCTCAAAGATCAACGCCTGGTGCGTCAGAAACTCATGCGCACTACTCGTATCGAGTTCGTAACCGGCCGGTGCAGATTTTTTCAGACTTCGCTCTACGTGCTGCGAAAGGGCTGCTGCCTGACCCAGCGAGAGGAGCAAGTACTCCCGCGCGTGGTCCCAGGCGGCCTCTTGCCGTGAGCCGTTCTTCCATAGCTCTTTCACGGGAAGAAGGATGCTTGGATCATCGTGCCGTTGAAGAAGATACTCCACGCGCCACGTGTGGTTCTCTGCCTCCTTTCCTGATATCCTGCTCGGAATCGACCCGTCCGGCTCGTGCAACCTGAAACAAAGTCGAAAATCCGATTCGGAGAGGCGATCGATTGGTCGGCGCCATTCGGCTACTTGTTGCGCTAATTCCGCCAGAGATTTCGTCTCTCCGCGCAACATACCTGCCGGAATCTGTAACGCGTGTAGCCACTGACTGTGAAGACTCTCAAAAGCGGGCGGCTTTCGCTGAGATGGGCTTTCAATCATTGGGTGTTCACTGGCAGCGGCAGGTCGAACAAGGTGGTCAATAAATTCCGTAATGATGTCTGTCAAAAGCTTCTGTCTATCTACGGTGAGCGGCGTTTTCCTCGCCTGCGAGTAGCGTTCGCGCGTCAACGCATGAACCGATGGTGGCATCGCTTTCAATAGAGAAGTGAATCGCTCCTTGTCGGCATCGAGGAAAACCGGCTGCCATTGAGCACGGAACGATTCGCCGATAACGACTACCCCAGGGAGATACTGCTGGCGTGCAACCAGCGATCCGGCAAACCGGAGGGCAGCGCGGAAGAAAAGGACATCCTTCCCGAGAGCGACACCGTGGGCAACTGTTCGTGTGTCTCCAATGGAACAAAGAAACTGCAGCAGATCGTCCCAGGATATCTCGGCAATGGTAACGCGCCAAGGTTTTAACCTCGGCTTGACCTTCGAATCTGGAGAAGGCCCGATCAGCGCCGAAGATGGGAGCGCGCTCCCATTAACCGTCGGCAACCAAGCAGTGGCCTTCTTGAAATGAGTCGTTGCGAAGGCTGCATCTCCCAGCTCTTGCTTGAGCAGCCTGAAGTTTTCCTCGCCGGCATCGTAGGGAAATGTGGTGGAACTGCGTATGAGACGTCGTTGCCCCCTGGCCGCGCGTCCCTTCACAGGTTCATCAAAAGATCGCTCGGCCCATACAACAGGGCGGCTTTCAAGATTCGAGATGTGGAAGAGAATCATTGGTTAAACGACCCGGTGATCACAACTTCGTTATCGATGATCATGACTTTGTTGTGAGCAATCGCGTGCCTGCACGCCGAAGTTACCCCGTATTGTTTCTGTTCTTTTCTTTAGGTAGCATTTTTTTGTATTGGATTCGCTTGCTACTCGCAACTTAGTCGGAACTTACTCGGAACTCTGGCTGCTCTCAGGACAGCTAGGACTTTACTAGGACCTCACTAGGACCCTACTCGGACATCACTCGGACCGTCCAATCAGCTTGTCAAGCTGCAATCCTTCCTTTAGCGAGTACGTACCGGTTGGATCCGTCGCTGATTTCCCGGACCAGACAAGAATTTCTGACATTCCTTTAAGATTTCTCCGAACGACTCTGAGTGCAATACCCAGATACTCCTGGAGTTCACTCGTTCTCGCCTGACCATGCTTCTTTAAGTAACTGACGATCTTCTTCTGAGTCTCATTCAATCGAATTGGCGGCGCAGCTTTTCCTCTTGCAACTGCTGTCTTCGAGCGCTTGAAGGTCACGACAAAACTCTCTGACTTGACTGCGAATTCCGGGACAGATAAACCAGCTTCCTTGCACAGATCGATGATCCGGTTCGTTCCCGTTCCCCACTGCTCGATATATTTGATCAGATAAAAACAGTCCGCGACGAGTCCGTTTCGCGGCTTCGATTCGTGCTCGTGCTTCAATGATTCGGCCGTAATTCCAGGCGGCAGGGTACCCGGACTCCATACCTCAAGCCGGTCATCAAAAATCCGAATCTGGACGTTACCAGGATCTTCATAGTCCCGATGACAGACCGCGTTGACAATTGCCTCGCGTAGAGCCTCTTTTGGGTATTCCCAGACGTCCTCCCGCTCGGGTTCGCCCGTCATTTTCACACCCACATTTATATGCTTACGTATGAAATTCAGAGCTTCGGGAACTTGCTCAATAATCGATCCTTCAAAGACTTTCATGTCGATGAAATCAATTGGCTTTGTTCCAGCGAAACGACCGCAACGCAATTTAGCTTGGATAAGATGCGATTGCGGATCTTTGCCGAAGAGGAGTAAAGCCGCATTCGTCGGCTTCCCCTTCTTGAGCAAGTGGAGCCGGGTCAACAATTGGGAAATCTGTCGTGAGCCTTCAAATGTCGTGTTGCGTTCTTCTTCAGCTCTTCGGAGAAACGCTCGCACTCGCCCGCTGTCGACGTCAGAAAGCGATGCTTGACTTGGAGCTTCGTGATCCCAGAGAAATGGTAGACTGTCCCGGACGAGCTGTCTGATTTTTTCTGCAGAAGCGCGTTGATTGGAGCGGCCAACTCGAATGAAAACCTTGTCGGATGCCCAGACAGGCTTTACAGGGAACTCAGGGATTGAGATTTTGATGACATCCTTCCCGTTGATCCTCTGGGTTTCAATGGAAGGGAAAACTTTGGGATCGGTGTTTTGTTTGATTTCATTGGCGATGTTCTCCAGCGTGCGACCACCGATGTCCAGGCCAAGAACTTCTCCCGAAGGGTCAATGCCGATGTAAACAGTGCCACCATGCGTGTTTGAAAACGCCGACACGGTCTCGAGGATTTCCTTTCGTTCTGCTAACGAACTCTTGAATTCTGTCGTCTCGTTTTCTTTGAGTTTGAATTGTTTTGGCATTTGAATTCTTGTGGTCAATTCGTGGACACAGTGTTAGAGATTGACGATTATGGTTACACCGATCAGATGATAATAGAGTCTTTGTGTTCGGAGCACAACTTCACGATGGAAGTTTTCACTTTCCGGCGCTCGGCATAGCGGAACAACCTTCCCATGTTGATGCGATGCGCAAAGATGATGTTCTCAAATATGCGCTTGAATTCTGCCAGATCCATCAGGAACAGCCGGTCCTTCTCGAGAAAGAGATCAACGAGCGTTTTCTCGATGGTTGCGTAGTGACCGTCGACTGGCTCTTCTGTAACCAATTGACGGACAATGATCCGCCGATCAGACGCAACCACATATTTTTCTACTTCCGTTTGTTTGGGATTGGAATAGACCGTATACTTGCGGCCCTGCAAGTATTCTGCGACCGGAGTAATAGCATCCGTTTCTGTGTGGAGGAATATCGTAAAACGGCTCATAAGGTGATGAGCAAATGGCTGCAGCTGCTCCGTACTCCAGACAGAGAACTGCAGTTGGGGGAATTGCTTCTCTACTAGCCGGGCGATTGTTCTTACAGAAGCGTACTGTGGTTTGAACGGCGTCGGGATTGTAGAGTACCATCTTCTTCCGGCATCAAAGAGCATTTTGGATTCTACGAGCCTGTAGAGCGTCGTGTAGAGGGAGCTCGGCGGTATTCTGTTTTTGCTGCCAAGCTTTCTTCTCAACCCTTTGACGCTCGCATATTTTGCGGAATCGAGCGCCTGAAGTAGTGTGTCTTTGAGCGTCTTCGTGGCAGTGTTCTCCTGTATAACTAAGGCACATACATTTATATGTGCCGTAATTATACAACAAATGCCAGAATGTTGCAAACTCAAAGATGCGGGTTCAGAATACTTGGAGAAGTCCCAATAGGGAGAAGTAAAGCGTCGGATACACGGATTCGGAAGAGTCGGGGCCAGGAAAGCTTTTTGAAAATGGTGGAATTTTTCGTATCCTTATTATCGTAGCTCTAACTCGGTAATGACGACCTCGTCTACTGGGTGCAGAGAGTTGTCTTTTAGGGCTACTCCCAAAACGGCCCGCGAGCGTTGTGGGCGAGCGGCTGCCGTTTTGAGGATCCCGTCGATCCGCCGCAGGCGGAGAGACGGGAGCTGCCCCGCAAAGTCGACGACACGAGTTAGCTGCTTGTGATATCAGAGCGGCTACCTCGTCTGTCGTTTTGAGGAGTTAGCGAGTCCGTCAGGACGAAGCTAACTCTTTGTTGTTTCGCGCGTCCCGACATTTTTCAGTCGGGATTGTCGGGACCGGAAACACGGGTTCTCCGCCTACGCTTGAACAATAGCTTCGGCGGATCTCACTTCGTTCGAGAATCCCGTTAGGGAGGCATAACATTTCGGAATTTGGAAATCGGGTAATTTGGTAATTTGCCCAACGGACCCCGGGTTGACGCTTCTATTAACTCCGCTCCCCAGAAGTCTTCTCCCCTGCTCAACCGCTTTTTCCCACTCGCGTAGATCCTCATCGCTGAACAGGTGTGCATTCTCTTCCGTCAGGATCATCCCGGTCTTCCGGACGGCATAGAGCTGCACGGGGTCGATTTTCACCTCCATTCCTGCTTCGACAGATTCGTCAAGCGCTTCGCGGGGATCGGACTGTCGGGATCGAAGAAGAATGGATCCTTCGGTCCCGGCTCGCGGCCGAATTACCTTATGCAAGCGCTCCTTTCACTGCTTCATCCTAGCCACCGTTCACCGTTTACCCTTCAGCGCTTACCGCTTCTATTGAACCAGCGGGAGGCGATGAGGTGCAGCGATGTTCTGTGCTCACTTTCACCTGAGTTATCAAAGAAAAATGTTGTCATTATGCCATTTGAGAAACTCTGCGGTGGGTTTCTCCTGCTCTTTTAACGGGGTGACTATATCCGTCCCGTGAAACGGATAGTAAGACCTGCCATTGCTGTAATCAACGCGCAATCGGTTGCTTACTTCAAGCTTGAAATCCGTTGTGACAGTGATGTATCCCTGCTCAAAGAGCCGATGAAGGTCTGCACGTAGGAGCAGTCCGTTTCGAGTGTCATGAGGTCCTTCTTTGGAATACGGTCTGATATGAGCAGCTTCAAGGGCGGGAAGAGAATGTTCCTTTGTTACCGCACAGGCCCTTCCGTAGGCTTCGGTAACAGCAACGCGAAAGGCGCCTTGCCCTAAACGTGGTCTCATTGTTATTGGCGAACCAAATCGGGGGCGTTCACCTTGAACCACCGCGGTGTCGACCCCCGTAGGTTTCGGCAAATCGACCCGGACTCGAGAAAGACACTCATCCCAAACCCTCTTCCCTTCACCGACGGTTAGATCGTACCGAGTCGGCCGGAGAGTTCGGACAGGCCAATCGCGAGGTTGCGGAATCCATTGGCTTTCGGAAAAGAACGTGACATGAACGACGATGATACAACCAATTTGAGCGATGGGAGAGTCGCCTCTGTAATCAAAGCGCCGACGGATCTTTGAGATCCGGTTTTTCATCTCGTCAAATGAGGCACAACCGTTTCCCTCACCGAAACAATCCCATGCAAGCCAATCGGGGAGTGCCGCGTATCGGACAAAGAAACCAAATCCGGCGATTGCATTGTGAGGAGCTTTGAGCTTGAACAAAAACGGGGAGAATTCAGGAGCTCGGAAGGTCCAGTGGGACGATGGGGTCCAGAAATTGACCTCTTCCCTCGTAGGATTGCTGGCCAGAAAGTGATACCAACGATAATCAGTTATCGCAATTGTTCCGAAAAGGGACATTGAGGTCACGAGAACAACTTATGCACTTTTCTGTCAAAGAGATGTTGATGGAACGCCGAGGCGTGGCTCTTAGACGGAACGCCATCTGTGTGAAAATAGAGCTGATAGCGATTGCTTGAATGTTGCTGTGCCAACTTGCGAATTTCTTTTCCCGTGAAAAGCCAGATTCGGTCCGTTGACAAATCGACAAGCGCCACAATGTCGGCTGTGGATTTGTCGTCAATCCACAGGTTCAAAGACGGCCTTCCTTTTCCCCCGGCGGGCTTGGGCTTCAGATTCGTTTTCACTTGAATAGTTCGCGCTTTCTTCTTCCGCGCGGAAAAGACAACCATGTCAATGCCTGAATCCGTGGTCATGAGAGAAGAGTCGTAACTATAGAGCAACAACCTCTGTTGGACTAGTTCACCCGCTCGCCCTATTTGAGCTTTGGTGATCATTGATTTAATCCTCTGAATCGAGGAAATACACGGCCCGGAGGGGCAGGTGTCGCCGGCTGACGTCGGGAATTCTCTCATAATTCTGAATCCACAAATCGATCAAACGCCGCGAATCCACGAGCATAAGCCGGCGCTTTTCCTGATAACGCGCCTCCTCCTCGGCATCCTTTGTGAACCCACCCATTGCCACATAGAGACCTACATCTCCTTCGGAGACAAGGGCCAAAAAGGATCGAATTTCCTTTGAATCAACCTTGTCCGCTCTCCTCTTCACCTGGACCTTGATGCGAGGACCGTTGAGGCCAAGCGGGTCCGAATTTGCTATGATATCCACCCCCCTATCAGGACCCGGTGGAGCGACCCAGGCGACATGATAACCCATGCCCTTCAGTAACCCTGCAACAAGATTTTGAAAGTCGTAGGGATTCATTTGGGATAAGTGTAGTTCGAGCTCAGACCACGCAGCTTCCTCTGCTTCCTCCAATGTTGTCCCCGGCTCTGGCGTATCCCCTGCTCCAGTCCCGTCTTCTTCCGGCTGTTCCTTCCGCCACTTTCTGTAGAGCCGATCCGCCTCTCTGGCAAACTCCTCCGGATCCTTGTGTTTCTCGAAAGCCTTCAATCCGGCCTCTGAAATTGACCAAAGACCCTTATCCTTGATCAGCCAGCCTGCTTTCACGAAAGTAATCGTGCCAAATCGGACTATCCGCTCGTATCGTCGAACATTGGGCATCGTGGGGAATGCGCCTTCTTCAAACTCGGTTGGCGGAACGATCTTTTCCAGCTCGCGCAGGATATCCTTTGCGGGATAACCGTCGGGATGTTTTCTGAGGATTTCGAAGATACCCCGAACAAGTTAACCATTGCGTTTTCTTGTTATCTCTGGCATTTTAGTTTTCTCTATCGTGCGGTTATTCCTTTTCTCCCGACCCCAAGAGTCCACGCCTCAAACATCTACTCCAGATGCTCCCAGGTACGATGACACTGGTACATCGCCTCTGAATAGATCTACGCGATCAACTCCCGAATGATCTGACCCTTCACTTCTTACCATTAATCTCCGCCATGATTGCTCTGAAACTCTCCAGACCCGCCTCTAGATTCTCGATGATGTCTTCAGCGAGCACGTCAGGGTCGGGTAGAGAATCCAAATCGGTAAGACTCTTGTCCTTCAACCATGTAATGTCCAGACTCGTCTTGTCGCGGCTGAGTATCTCATCGTAGGTGAACTTTCGCCAGCGTCCATCGGCGTTCTTCTCCGGGTCGTACGTTTCCTTCCTCTTGTGCCTGTTCTTCGGATTGTAGCACTCAATAAAATCCTTCAAGTCCTCCAACTGCATCGGGTTCTTCTTCTGGGTGTGGTGGACGTTCGTCCGGTAGTCGTAGTACCAGATCTCCTTCGTCCATGGTTCCTTGGATGCTGGCTTGGCATCGAAGAAAATGACGTTTGCCTTTACACCCTGAGAATAGAAGATGCCTGTGGGGAGACGGAGAATCGTGTGGAGATCTGTGGTTTCAACAAGCTTCTTTCTGACCGTTTCTCCGGCTCCACCTTCAAAGAGAACATTGTCCGGAACCACGACAGCGGCCTTGCCGGTGGTCTTGAGCATTGTTCTAATGTGCTGGACGAAGTTGAGTTGCTTGTTGGATGTCGTTGCCCAGAAGTCCTGCCTGTTGTACGTCAGCTCTTCCTTCTCCTGCTCGCCTTCCTCGTTCGTAAATGTCATACTGCTTTTCTTGCCGAAGGGAGGATTGGCAAGCACGTAGTCGTACCGTTCACCCGAATCGGCAAGGAGGGAATCGGCTGATGAAATGGGACTTTCACTGTCAATATCGCCAATGTTGTGCAGGAAGAGATTCATCAGCGCAAGACGGCGTGTGCCGGCGACGACTTCGTTGCCGGAGAATGTCTTGAACTTCAGGAACTGGTTCTCCGACCTGTCCAATTTGTTGTTCTTGACAATGAAATCGTACGCTGCGAGGAAGAACCCGCCCGTACCGCATGCGGGATCGGCGATGGTCTTCTTGGGTTCGGGACGGATACATTCAATCATTGCTTTGATAAGTGCACGGGGCGTGAAATACTGTCCCGCACCGCTCTTGGTATCCTCCGCGTTCTTCTCCAGCAAACCTTCGTAGATGTCTCCCTTGACATCCGCACCCATCACGACCCAGCTTTCCAGGTTGATCATGTCAATCAGCTTGTAGAGCTTGGCGGGATCCTGGATCTTGTTCTGGCTCTTGGTGAATATTTGTCTGAGGATGCCCTTTTGCTTGCCGAGTTCCCTGAGGAGATTGCTGTAGTGAAGCTCAAGCTCAGCGCCTCGTTTGGAGACGAGGCTCTCCCAATTGTGTTCCTTCGGAATAGGGAGCTTCCTACTGTACGGTGGCTTGGAGTATTCATCCGCCATCTTGAGGAAGAGGAGATACGTGAGTTGCTCAAGATAATCGCCGTAGCTCACACCGTCGTCTCGGAGTGTATTGCAAAAGCTCCAGACTTTGGAGATGATACCTGTGGTGTTCGCTGTGTTCATCGCTTTCTATTTTGAAAACAAAGCAACATACTCTTCAAAGGAGAATACTCTGTTCCTACGGTTTCCCGTTTGTTCGACAAGCACCTTGAGATCCACGAGGTCTTGAATCAGCTCATTTGCCGATTTTGGGGTCACGTCGAGGATCCTCCCGACATCCTTTGCCGTCACGCTCGGATTCTTGTAGAGGTTCACAAGAAGCTTCGAAGCATTGGTCGCTTTCTTGCCAAGCCGGGGAAGCCTGCGCGCCTCGACATCCTCCCGAAGTTTCAGAATCTTCTCAAATGTTCTGACCCCCTTGTCGCACGTCTCAACGACGGCAACGAGAAAGAAGATGATCCACTGTCCCAGGTCGTTTTTCGATCTGGCGAACATCAGCTTGTCGTAATACACGGACCGATGTTTCTCGAAGTAGTCGGAAAGATACAGGGTCGGCTTCGTCAAGAGTCCCTTGTTGACAAGGTAGAGGGTAATGAGTAACCGGCCAATGCGTCCGTTGCCGTCCAGGAACGGATGAATGGTCTCGAACTGATAATGGCCGATGGCAAGGCGGACAAGATTCGGAACCTCAATCGTGTCGTTGTGAAGAAAGCTCTCCAGATCGCCCATGAGCGCGGGCACTTCTTCGTGAGAGGGAGGAACAAACACTGCGTCTGCAATGGATGACCCGCCGATCCAGTTCTGACTTCTGCGATACTCGCCGGGCTGTTTGCTAGCCCCGCGCCCCTTGCTCAGAAGTATCTTGTGCGTTTCCTTCAGGAGTCGTGTCGAGAGAGGCACGCGTGCGAGTTGCTTCACTGCATGGTTCATTGCAGCAATGTAGTTCTGCACCTCCTGCCAATCGTCACGGCGTTCGGGGTGAACGGCATCCGCCTTGAGCAACGCCTCGCTGATGCTTGTTTTTGTTCCCTCGATACGACTCGATGCTGTTGCCTCCTTGACAACATGCATACGGATGAAGTAATCAACATCGGGAACCTGCCTGGAGAACGCATCGAGCGCGCCAAGCTTGTGGTTCGCCTCCTCCAACAGCGTGTTGACTTTCGGGTTGCTCCATACCCAGGTATGGTTTATGAAGGATGGTGTGAAGCTCTTGTACTGATATTGCTGCTTGTGCGTCCCCGCTTTGAAGTCTCTAAGGTCCACTTCTGTGCTATTTTCTCCGGGTAAAATAAGGATTCGATTATTTTAGTTTACCGTGCCAAAGTAAAATAAGAGAATTCTTGTTTTAGTCAAGTCAGAGTCCTCCTTCGGGGTGTTGCTTTGCGCCTTTCTTCTGGTTTGCTGATTGGCTTGTGTGTTCCTTTTCCGTCCTGATCTTCTTCAAAAGCTCCGACGCAGGCGGGCCTGCCCGCCGAAGTCCCTCTCTCTCCATCTTAATCTTTTCAAGCAATTCGGACGCAGGCGGGTCCGACGGATCTTGCGGGACCAGCTTTCCCTCAAACGCCTTCTTCAAAATGCTCTGCCTCAGCGCTTCGGACTGGAGCAATGCTTCGGCGATGGTTTCTTCCACCTTGTCGCCCGCCTGCCTTTTGGGATTCTCTGGGGCGTCTATAGAAAAGAATGTCAAGGGAAAACAGTACAGCGCTCGAGGGCCGAAGCACTCGTTTCACTGACATGGTCTCGCTCATCGAACCAGCTGCATCAAACAGCACCAACGTGCTTGAGGTTTTGAGATCTTACTTTTGCTGGCGTTTCCGATGCGTCTATGTGAGCTCTCAAGGGCTATTGCAAATGGGTGTATAAAACCGGAGTGGGCTAACCGGGCAGATGGCGTATACCTGAACAGAGAGGTTCGCACGCCTCAGCGTGAGCTCTCACTCCGAGTGACCAGATTCATGAAGCTCCAAGCACAAGACAACAGCACTGTTGACAGACCGGGTTCGATCAGCATGGTGTCACGATATGGTTAAGCTGCGTTGTTCTTGAGCGTCAGGCTGTAAGGTTTGTAAGGTGTCCCGGTCTTTAGGATGCCATAGGTGATCCGGGCGATGTAACGAGCAAGAGCATGTCGGGCACTGTGATCAGCCACCCCCTGCGCTCGCAACAGATCGTAATATTCTCGCAGCGGATTGTTGGGTGAACTGATGGCGGACATGGCTGCGAGTTTGTAAATGCGTTTGAGCATGTGGTGATAGCGAGCCTTTCGTTTGCCGTAGTCGCGTCCACCGCTTTGCTTGCGGAAGTGGACCAGACCGCAATAGACCAGATAATGACTCGAGCGTGGGAAGCGTTGTGCATCGACCACAATAGCCAAGATGGTGAGCGAGCCGATGACACCGATACCCTTGATATCCTGGAGAAGCCGTGCAAGTCGATACTGGGTGGAGAGCTCTTGGAAGCGTTGCTCATACTGTTTCTTGGTTACCTCGTAGAGACCGATAGCAGTATCAAGATGTCTCAGGACGAATGGTGCTTCGCCAGTTGATTCACTGGGACCATGATACAACGCATGGCGCTGGTTCTTCAGGCCCACGCCGGACTTGTACTGAACCCCGAAAGTGAAGACAGTTTTTGAGTTGTTTTGGTTGAGTATGTTTCATGCTGCTTTATGTGATGTGAGCTGTTCAAATTCAACGGGGCTGAGTTCGCCGAGCATGGAGTGCGGGTAGTCGTTGTTGTAAAAATCGATTGTCCGTTCACCAGTGGTGATGGCATCGGCATACGAGAAGAACTCATTTGGCCAGATCGCTTCTTCTTTGAAGGTTCGGATGGCTCGTTCGATTTCTGCGTTGCCCTTTGGGTTAGCATAGGACGTCGTCACGTGCTCAATGCCCAGGCTCTGGACGACCGTTTCATATTTTTGACTCGTGGGCTGTGAACCATTGTCCGTCATCAGATGAATGTCGTAGGAGCGACTACCGGCGGGGCACTCGTTCTGGACCGCCATCTGAAGAGCATCGATCCACAGCTGGGTGTCCGGTCGAAGACCAAAACGATGGCCGATGATTTTCCGGCTGAACCAGTCCAGCACAATCACCAGATAGACCCAACCGACCGTGTGGACGTAAAACTTGGTCATGTCGCTGCCCCACCAGTGGTTCTTGTGGGTTGCCTTTGGCTTGTGGGTCTGCACTGTCCGCCTGGCCTTGTAGTGCTTGACCTGCCCGCCAGACCGCTTGTCGGGCTGGAACTAACAGACCATGCTCTTTCATCAGGCGATAGACGCGCTTACGATTCACCGGTTTTCCAAGCCTTTTCTTGGCCAGGGATCGCACCCGACGGTAGCCCCAGAAGGGATGCTCGAGCTTGATGGCTTTGATCAGCTCCAACAGTTCCCGCTCCGACTCGGTCACCAACGGAGATTTCATGGTTGCTTGTCCACTCTTGCGGTAGACGTTGCTGCGGGGTATCTGTAGGATCCGGCAGGTGGTAGCCACGGGATACCCTTCAGCTGCAAGCTTCGAGATAAGCTCCTGGTCTGGCATCAGCGGAGATTCAAGTTTTTTTTCAGTACCTGGATTTCAACGGTCTGTTTGCCAATGACTCGTTCCAACTCCTCGATCTTCGCTTTCTCGGCGGTGTTCGAAGCTTGACCGTTCTCCATCAGAGCACGCTTGCCGCCTGAAAGGAACTTATCGCGCCACTTGTAGAACGTTGTCTGGGTGATCCCGTGCTTGCGGCACAGATCAGCAATTGATTGCTCTGAGCGGAAGCTTTCCAGAATCAGAGCCAAGCGTTCATCGGTACTCAGTTGAGATGCTTTAGGCATGACAGGGTCCTCCTTGAGAATGTGCGTGAGTGAACATCGTTAGAGATCCCTTCACGGTCAAGCCGTCAGCCTGCCTGCTGCAGGCAGGCGCCCCAAGAGCACTCCCCCCCACCGCACTCGTGCTCTTGGGGGATAGGAATCTCTAAACCAGGTGACTGTCTCACTCTCAAGGGGTGCAATATAGTTGGCACTTCCGCTTCGATTCCCGTACCATTCATCGTATCCAAGGTTTTCGTTCGCTATGAGCACGAAGCCCTTGAGCATTCAAGGCGCACGTTGATCCATCGACGACGTTCGCCCTCATCGGGATGCAGAGCATGTGATTGAATAATGTCGAATTGAGTGGAGCCAACATGAACCGTATCGTTCTTCTCTATTCCCTCCTGATCCTCCAATACATCTCATTTGCCCAGACCATCAAGTCCCCTGACGGGACGCTTTCACTCACATTCGCACTCAATGCCGAGGGTGAACCAACATATCAGCTGAAACATGGACTGATGGAAGTCGTGAAGACCAGCAAGCTCGGAATCCTACTTACGGATGGCCCCTCGTTTGACAAGTCATTCTCTCTCGCATCGATCGATACTTCGTCACATGACGAAACCTGGGAAACGGTTTGGGGTGAGGTGAGGTATATCCGGGACCGCTACCGCGAGCTGACTGTAACTCTCAAACAGCCGTCGGTCAAAAGCAGGACGATTATCCTCCGGTTCCGCCTCTTCAACGATGGGCTGGGATTTCGGTACGAATTTCCGAAGCAGGAACACCTGAGTTATTTCACCGTTTCGAATGAATTAACCGAGTTCACACTCACAGGGGACCACAAGACATTCTGGATTCCGGGAGACTACGACACGAATGAGTATGCGTACACGACTTCGCTCCTGAGCAAGATTGATGCGACGACGGGGAACGCCGCGGATGAGATCTTTGCCAAAACGCCGATAAGCCGTAACGCTGTTCAAACACCGTTGATGATGAAAACGGGAGACGGCCTCTATCTCAACATCCACGAGGCCGCGCTGGTCGATTATCCGGCGATGAATTTGATCCTGAATCAGCAAACATTCTCACTCATGACACACTTGGTGCCTGATGCCGTCGGCAACAAAGCGTATCTCCAGACGCCGGCAAAGACTCCCTGGCGCACCATCATCGTTTGCGATAACGCTCCCGACATCCTGAACTCCAAACTGATCCTGAACCTGAACGAGCCAACGAAACTTGAAGATGTCCGTTGGATCAAGCCGCAGAAATACGTTGGGGTGTGGTGGGAACTCCACATCGCCAAGTCGTCGTGGAACTACGCCGATGTCGATAACGTGAATCTCGCGGGAACCGATTGGAGTACTCTCAAGCCAAACGGCCGCCATGGAGCTACAACCGCCCGAGTGAAGAGATATATCGATTTCGCTGCCGAGCATGGAATCGATGGCGTGCTGGTGGAGGGATGGAATATCGGGTGGGAAGACTGGTTCGGCAACTGGAAAGAAGAGGTGTTTGATTTCATCACACCCTATCCTGATTTCGATGTGAAGGAACTACAGAGGTATGCAGCTCAAAAAGGTGTGAAGTTGATCATGCACCACGAAACCTCCGCCTCTGTCACCAACTACGAACGCCGGATGGCTGAAGCGTACCGCTTCATGAAGGATCACGGCTACGACGCGGTGAAGACGGGATATGTCGGCAAGATTATTCCGCGCGGAGAACATCATGATGGACAATGGATGGTGAACCACTATGTGCGTGTCGCGGAACTGACGGCACAGCACCAGATCATGGTCGTTGCGCATGAGCCGGTCCGACCCACGGGCCTACACCGCACATACCCAAACTGGCTTGCCTCCGAAGCCGCGCGCGGCAACGAATTCAACGCGTGGAGCCATGGCAATCCCCCTGAGCACGAAACGATTCTCCCCTTCACTCGCCTCATCGGGGGACCAATGGACTACACTCCGGGCATATTCCAGATCAAGATTGCCTCATACGGCCGGCAAGGAGACTTCCAGGTGCACACGACCCTCGCGAAACAACTTGCGCTCTACGTGACGATGTACAGTCCCATCCAGATGGCCGCCGATTTGCCCGAGAACTATGAACGGTTCCCGGACGCGTTTCAGTTCATCAAAGACGTAGCAGTCGATTGGGACGACACAAAGATTCTCGAGGCAGAGCCCGGCGATTTCCTCACGATAGCTCGGAAAGCACGCAGTAAAGACGAGTGGTATATCGGCGCAATCACAGATGAACATCCACGTTCATCTCAGATTGTTCTCGATTTTCTCCCGAAGAAACGATGGTACCTCGCAACCATCTATGCCGATGGCCCGAATGCCCACTGGAAAAAAAAGCCAATGGAATACCAGATTCAAAATGCTTTGGTCAATGATCAGACCAAGCTCAACGTGAAACTGGCACCCGGCGGCGGGACCGCCATCAGTCTGAGACCTGCGACACCGGAAGACCTGACGAAGTGGAAGAAATACTAGGAGAGATCGGCGACATTCGATTCCGCGTGGAGAACAGACCGAACGAAACCGAATCGAGGTCAAATTGCCTCGTTCGTTTGCTCATCAAAGAAATGTGCCTGAGACATGTCAAAGCTTAGTTCCATCCATCTGCCGGCCGTCGGGATCACCTCGGCACTGAATCTTGCCACATATTGATTTCCTCCCTCCACCGTCGTGAAGTAGAGGAGGAGCTCATTCCCCATCGGTTCGACCACCTCAACGTGCACCTTCACATTCACCGCGGCCTTCCGCTTCAGATCCTTGGGACCGATATGCTCGGGTCTCAATCCGAAGGTTACGCGTTTGCCCGTGTAGGCCGCAACGCGCTTCTGGTTCTTCTTCTCGATCGGAAGGCGTAGTCGGTCAGCCTCTGCGGAAAAGGAGAGTCCCCGCTGCCTCGCGATTGTTCCCGCAAAGAAATTCATTGCCGGACTTCCGATGAATCCCGCCACGAACTTGTTGTCGGGCCGATGATAGAGGCCAAGCGGCGTATCGACCTGCTGAATGTGGCCATCCTTCATGACCACGATTCGGTCGCCGAGCGTCATCGCTTCCATCTGATCGTGCGTCACATAGATCATTGTTGCCGCCAACCGTTGATGGAGCTTGGAAATCTCGGTCCGCGTCTGGACACGAAGCTTTGCATCAAGATTGCTCAACGGTTCATCGAAGAGGAAGACTTTGGGCTGGCGAACAATGGCCCGGCCCAACGCCACGCGTTGCCGCTGACCGCCGGAGAGCGCTTTCGGCTTTCGATTCAGAAGGTTCTCGATTCCCAGAATATCGGCAGCTTCCCGCACCCTTCGAGTGATCTCAGGTTTCGCAAACTTCCGCAGCCTCAGACCGAAGGCCATGTTTTCAAAGACCGTCATGTGGGGGTACAAGGCGTAGTTCTGAAACACCATGGCAATATCACGATCCTTGGGGGCAACATCATTCACGATCTGTCCATCGATCGAAATGGTTCCCTCGGTCGCCTCCTCCAGACCTGCCACCATTCTCAGGGTGGTAGATTTGCCGCAGCCAGATGGTCCCACCAGAACAACGAGCTCTCTGTCTTCGATGTCGAGGCTCATACTGTGGACCGCAACATGCCCTCCATCAAATACCTTTTTCACATTCTCCAGGCGTACGCTTGCCATGTCAGTCTCCTCTTACTTCGTGTCCGATTTGAGCCACGAGATCTCTCCCCCGTTGCAGGACCTCAAATCGTTGACCATCAACCGGTTCTGTACACTACTGCGGAAGAGCTAAGACGTAGAAGTCAAACGGTCTCAGCGTCAGCGATATCACCCCATCGGCGACGTCCACAGACCTTCCCGCAAGAAGATCGTTCAGCTTTGCATTGGCTCGACCACCAAGTGATATTGTCGCCTCGCGTGATCGGTTAGAGAGATTCACGACGACAAGACGCTTCTCACTGCCCGACTGTCGGAGAAAGGAGATCACTTTCTCCCCATCCGAGTTCTTCAAGGGTTTGTATTCACCATGCCGGAGGGCCGCGTGGGTCTTTCGAAGCCTGGCCAAATCCGAATAGAGATCGCGAAAATCGCGATTCTTGGTCCAGTCGATATCAATCTTTTCAAAGAGACCAAGCCTTTTGCTATTTCCAACCTCTTCGCCGTTGTAGATGAGAGGGACTCCAGGAAATGTGAACATCAGCACCGCACTTGCCTTCGCCCCCGCCGGGGTGAATTTCTCGACGGCCGGCGCCTCCCATGCATTCTTGTCGTGGTTTGTGTTGAAACGCAGCCGCAGCGATCCTTTGGGGAATTTGTACGATTCACGCTCCAGCAACTCTTCAAACATACCGACGCTCCCTGAGCCGGATATGACATTCGAGAGGAGATCGTAGAAATTCCACGCATAGGTGAGATCGAATGCCTCTACGTGATGCTCCGGCAGCGTTCCCTCGGACAACATCATGACCGGTTTGATGGAGTCCAGCTCCTTCCGGGCACGATTCCAGAATTCTGTTGGAACCAACTCTGACACGTCACACCGATATCCGTCGATGCCGATGTCGCGTACCCAATAGTTCATCATCTCAATCATGTATGTCCACAATTCCTGTCGACTGTAGTCGAGATCGGCGACATCAGTCCAGTCATCGTTCGGCGCGATCACTTTTCCTGATTCGTCCCTCGTGAACCAATCAGGATGCTCGTTCATAAGTCTACTGTCCCAGGCAGTATGATTCGCGACGAGATCGATGATAATCTTCAGGCCGTGTCGATGTATGGTGCGGATGAGCGATCGAAAATCTTCAAGCGTGCCAAACTCCGGATTGATGGCATAGTAATCTTGCACGGCGTACGGGCTTCCCAGTGTTCCCTTCCGATGCAATTTCCCGACCGGATGAATCGGCATGAGCCATATGACGGTCACGCCCATTTCCTTCAGTTCCGGGATACGGCGCTCCAACGCCTTCATGCTCCCCTCTTTCGAGAACGAACGGAGATACACTTCATAGATGACAGCATCTCTGATCCACTCCTCACTCGGTTTTGCCTGCATCCGAGAAAACGCTGTCCTGAGGAGGTCTGGAACTCGATCGAGCAGATCCACCGTGACAGATTGGTAGATTCCTCCCGGTCCACCGAAATCAACGACACGAACAGCCATTTCATTTACTCCTGTGCGCAGTGCCCGAGTGATGTCAAAGTAGAACGCATCGCTATGTTCGACATGGGAACCCACAGACACGCCGTTAATCCAAACATCCGCGGCGTCGTCCACACCGCCAAAAACCAGCGCCATCGGCCGGCTCCCCCCTGCATACTCAAACGTTGTCGAAAACCATCCCACTCCGTCGTACGAAGCGAGGTCATAACGCTCCCAGTGATCGGGAACGCTTACTTTGGTCCAACCAGATCGGTTGAATTCTTCAGCGTACCACGATTTCGACATCCCTTCGTCAAGCGAGTCAACCTGAAAGAACCATGGACCATTCAAGTTCATCCGAAGCGACTCATCCGTTGCACATCCCCCGGTGCAAACGAGAGTCACGAGTATTGCCGTCGTTTTTTTCATTTTCTATCCCTTGACACTTCCCAATGTCAGACCAGAAACAAGATACCGGCTCAGAAGAAGAAATAACACGACAACAGGAATCATCACAATGAGAGATGCCGCGCCGTAGAGTCCCCATTGGGTACTCATGCTGGCTTCAAACGATTTCAAGCCGAGAGGAAGAGTCCAGAGTTGAGAGTCCTGGAGAATCTGCGCGGCAACGAGATATTCGGACCATGCTGTCATGAAAGAAAAGAGGGCCGTGATGACGAGCGCCGGCGCGGCAAGCGGCAGAATAACTCTGTAAAATGTCATGAATGGTGAGCACCCATCGATACTCGCCGCCTCTTCGAGAGTCGCCGGAATAGTATCATAGTACCCCTTCATGGTCCAGATGCAAAACGGAAGCGCGGTGGCGGAATAGACAATCACAACGCCAAGATAGGTGTTGATGAGACCAAGATTGATCAGCATGATATACATCGGCAGGAGAAGCATCGTCGCCGGGAACATTTGCGTCGTGAGCAGTGTGAGGAGCCCAAACTTCTTTCCGACAAACCGGAATCGCGAGAATGCATAGCCGGCGGTCGACGCCAGCACGACCCCTGTCAGAGTTACTGCGAGCGAAACGAGAGTACTGTTCCACAACCAGAGGAGAAAACTTCCGCTGCTCAGCAGATTCATGTAGTTTTCCAAGGTTGCATTCGAGGGGATGATCTCCAGCGTGGTGGAAAGAAGTTGATTCCCGGGACGCAGGGAGATATTGACGATCTGCCAGATCGGAAAAATCGAGATGATGCAGAAGAAGAGGAGGACGGCGTAGCTGGAGAGCCGCTTGAGAAGTCGTGTTCGTTTGCTTTGGACCGCCATGGCCTTCCGTGATGCTTAATATGCAGATTCAGTTGCGCGAGTCTTTCGCATGAAAAAGAGACTGAACGTGAGCAGTATGACAAAGATGATGAGAGATAGGGCGGCAGCGTGACTGAAGCTGTAGAAGTTGAACGCCGCCTTGTACACGAACGAGACAAGAATATGTGTGTTGTCGGATGGCTCACCGGCGTTGCTGACCAGCCAGACGATATTCAGATTGTTAAACGTCCAGATCACCCCAAGCGTGATAGCCGGGATCATCACCGGTCGGATGAGTGGGAGAGTGATCGTGCGAAGCTTGTGATGCCATTTGGCGCCGTCGATCTCGGCCGCTTCGTACAACTCATGGGGAATGCTCTGAAGCGCACCGAGCGCAATGACCATCATGAAGGGGAATCCCAACCAGACGTTCGTCAGAATGATCGCCAGAAATGCCTCCGTCGGGCTTTTGAGCCACTCGACGGCGGGCAGGCCGAGATATTTGGTGATGATGAGATTAATGGATCCGTATTCATAGTTGAACATCCCCCGCCAGGTCAGGGCCACGATGTACTGTGGAATCGCCCAGGGCAGGATGAGTATCGTTCGGAATGCCCCTCTCCCCTTCAGGTGCTGATTGAGAACCAGCGCAAGGAACACGCCAATCACGACGTGGAAGAAGACGTTCGCCGCCGTCCAGATAATCGTCTTGAGAAAAACAACGTAGAAATCCGGCTGCGACGGCTCGGTGAAGATCTTGATAAACTGTCGAAAGCCAACCAGCTCCCAATCGCGGATCCGGCTCAGGTTCATGTTCCCAAACGCGAGGAACACATTGTAGACAAACGGGTAGAACACAACGAAGGCCATCACAAGAATCGCCGGCGCTATCAGTGCGATGATAAACCATTTCTGACGGCTCATTCGTTCATATCCCTGATTTTCTTGAGAGCAAGGTCTTGCATGTCACGAGCGGCTTGCTCAGAAGTGCGAGCGCCTCCCATGACCGCCTGGTATGGCGGTCTCATCGCATCCCACACCGCACGCATCTCCGGGACAACCGGCATCGGTCTCCCCCGTTCGATTTGCAGCAGGGAGTTCATGATGATCGGATGAGAGCGAATCTCCGTTCGACCGTAGAGACTGCGGAGCGTGGGAGCCGTCATGATTGCACGAACCGTTTCGAGTTGGTTCTCCTCGTTCAGAAGAAAACGAAGCAAACGAATCACGCTTTCAATTTTTTCCGGAGGAACGTTTGCGCTGAGGGAATATCCCTTCGGCGACGTCATCGGAGCACACCACAAGCCGGTTTCGCTGATCATCGGGAGCGGTGCGATCCCCACGTCAATCCCCTTCTCGACATACCCTGCCCACGACCAGTCACCGTTAATGAGCATGGCGGTTTTCTGATCCTTGAACAGGGCATCGGCAATCTCATAGTCAGATTCGTTTGGGATGATCCTGTGTGTATCCCTCAGCGCCCGGACAAACCGGAGCGCGTTGACCATTGCGGTCGAATTGAGCGATGGTGTGACGCCGTCTTCATCGAAAACCCATCCCCCGAAACCGGTCAGGAACGGTATGAAGAAGAACGGTTCGGTGTAGTTCCACGCCAACCCGTAGACATTGGGTCGGCCGGCAAGGGATCCATGCTTCTCCTGAATCTGTCTTGACATCTCAATCAGCTCACGATCACTCGTCGGCGGTCGTTCGAGGTACTTCTTGTTGTACACCAGTGCCAAGTGATTTCCTATCTTGTCCGCGATCTGGTAGAGGTGATCGTTGTGCCATGTCTGTGCTGAACCCGAAAATTGATCGAGATAGTCTTTCGAAAGAAATTGTTCAAGAGGTTGAATGGTCTTCGTCGCTTCATAGATGCCGATAGGATCAGAGGGGCCATACACCAGATCCGGACCCTGGCCCGCAATGGAAGCGATCACAAAGCCGCTCCGGAGCTCTTCGGTCTCTTTGTATATCTCTACGACCTTGATTCCCGGAGTTCTTTCTTCGTATCGCCTCAACTGCCGCTGCAGAATCGCTCGCTCATCAGGTCTCATCTGGTGCCAGATCACGATCGTATTCAGGTCTTGTACTTTTGCGCCGCAACCGCTGAACGATAGCATAAGCGCGGTACTCAGGACCAGATGACACACCCAGAATCTATGTGGCCGCTTCTGATTCATCATCGTTCACAGTCGTCACATTTTGCCGAATCTATCCAGGAGAATCATTCGTTCACCCGGATTCTTGTCGATCGTAGCCTTGCGGTTTAATATGGGGAATTCTTCACTGGGGCTCCACACGCCTCGAGTACCGCTGTTGGTGAATTTGTATTCGATTGTTGCGCCGGGGGGAAGATAGACCTCGAGCGTCCAGATCCCATCAGCCGATGCCATGTCTCCGTTTGTCCCGTCATCGAACATCCGGACAAGATTCGGTTGCCAGCTGCCGAGGACGTCATGATTTCCGGCAACATAGATCGCTGTGCGCACGTCGATCCCACGCACGTCGCACTGAAATACAACCCTCACGAGGTCAACTACGCTTTGCGCCATCGTTCCTCGACCGCTCTTCTCGCCCGTGGGGAAAGTCCTCAGGATCGGATCGAAGGTTCGTTCCGGCATGGTTCCTCCGGCGAGTCTTGCGAATCGGTAGACATTGTTCAGAAGCGTGATAAACGCAGCATCAAACGGCTTGTCACCCCCGGGAGCCGTTTGATCGGTCCCGTACCACCAGAACCAATCCGATCCTTCAGCGGCGTACATCGCCTCCCATGCCTTCACGCCATACCATCGTTGGGATCCTTTCTCGGAGGACTCTTCGCCAACCGTGGGTGCCGGAATGCCCGAAGCTCCCAGGTCTTCGCGCGCCATGCGCAAATATTCCCACCCCTTGTTCTCTTCGTGCTCCCCGATCCAGGTGTCATAACTGGCGTTGATCCACGAACCCGGCCAGAGCCATTCCAGCTTCCTCATCGTCTGAGAGGGATGTGGAGGGATGTTTCGACGAGGATTGCCGCTGATGTATTCGGTTGGAGTAACCGTGATAACCCTCTTATTTTTCTGAAGGTTAGTCAGCTTTTCATAAAGCGTGTTGAGGAATAGCTTCGCATCATTGTCCTTTCGATACCACTCCCAAGCGTTTTCACCATCCAGTATCACCGTGAGCAGTCTGTCTTGATCATCATCGTCAGGCACATAGCGGAGCACGTGCTCAACGAAGTCGTCAGCCGCTCTATCTCCTTCCCAATCCTGGTAGGTGAAGCCAATCTTGTCCGATAGTTCCGTATCCCGAAAGACGATTGCCAATCCGCCGTCATCGTCTCCCAGGGTATAGGGAAAGTACTTCGGCTGATCCCCCGGTCTTGAGCGTGCAAGCACTTTTTCATCCGTCGCGATCCATTTGATTCCGTGGCGCTGCATGATCGGCACGATTTCTTGGGCCACAGATCCCTCGGCAGGCCACATCCCGGCGGGAGCCCTTCCAAAGAGCTTGCGGAAATAGAGCACCGATTTCGCCACTTGCGCATCGGCGTCTTCCGGGAAACTGAATCGTCCCGGCAAGTCTTCCGTTGGTTGACCGATTCTTGCGAGATCTGAATTGACGAGTAGTGGCAGAATCGGATGATAGTATGGGGTCGTGATCACCTCGAGCTGTCCGACTCCGACAGCGGGATCGTACATGAACTTTCGGTGGACGGGAATGATGGCTTCGAGTACCTTGGCCGTTTCCGCCACGATGCGATTGCAGTCATCTTCCGTGATCCTTTTCTTCAATCCGTACGTTCCATCCCCCATCTTGCCAATCAAGTCGGTAAGGTCAATAACCTTTCCCGAGGCAAGCTGCACCGGTTGGTCGAAGAAATCCGGATCGAAGTGCGCAAGAAAGAACCAGAACTTCAGATCCCGGAGCTCCTGTTCAGCAAATTTGTCATCACCAGTACGGAGCTTGCCTCTCAAATGATTGTATGCCGGGAAACGTTCTATCATGACATCACTGACGCCGAAGGCATTCCATGTGTTCCGCAGGAGATGTGAACGATCCTTTTCTGTCAGCTCAGTGGTCGGTTTCAAGGCAATGTCGATCCAGGGATCGGTTTTCCCGCCGTACTGTTCGAAGTATTCCGCCGAGCGCATTCGGTTCTGCTGAGTATTCAGAAAGGGTATCAACCGCGCGACATAGTATTCCTGAAGCTGAAAGAGCAGCGACGACGTCAGGTTTACCGTAACATGGATCTCCGGATATCGCTCGAGGATTGAGACCATATCATAATAGTCTTTTGTCCCATGCGTACGAACCCAGGGTCCCTGCAGTTGATCTGTCTCCGGATCAAGATACAACGGTTGATGTTGATGCCAGATGATATTCAGGTACAACGGTCTCTTCGCTTTCTCTTGATGCGGATCGTGCATCGCGATGAGTTTCGAAGAAATGAACGTGATGCCGACCAAAACGGTCAGAAGGCGAATCGCGTACATCGTGCTTTCCTCTTATCAGACTACCGAATCATAACAATTTTTTGCGTCAACCGTTGATTGTCACTCTCGAGTCTCGCAAAGTATACTCCGGATGCCGCCTGATGGCCATGTTTTGTCCGCCCATCCCACTCCACATTGTAGATTCCTGCGTTCCGGGAATGATCGAGAAGCACAACAATCTCTTCCCCGATCAGATTATAAATTCTCAACGTGACGTGTCTATCTGTCTCCAGCTCGAACCGGAATGTGGTACCAGGGTTGAACGGATTGGGGAAATTCTGATGGAACACAAAGTGACGAGGAACTTCCACCGTTCCGCCGGGCGGCAGTCCGGAATCCAGGCTCGGAAGCTGCAGCTGGCGAACCGTATCCGAGAACACGAAAACGGCACTCCCATATGGCCGGAGATCGATCGTCACGTTTGCCCTGCCATCCACAAACTGGACTGCCGTTGAGACGTTCTCATACAAATTGCTGGCATACCAGACCTTCGACTGCACATTATGCAGTCCAAGCGTTGAGGCTGATATCGCCAGCACGACTCTCACCGGCTGGGCGCTGAAATTCGCCGCGACAACACCGGCATTATCCGGAAATGGACGGACATAGGTGTAGACCGATGAATTCCCGGACGAAAGCCGGATGAAATCCTGGGAAGAGAATGCCGCAAATGATCCGCGAATGTGAGCCAGCTTCTGATAGTGCGCCAACAGAAGCGACTTGCCCGCAACGTTCCAATCTATCACTCCTCTTCTCCGTTTGTTCAGACTTCTTTCGTCTGAGCCCTCGATGCCGAGTCCGTATCCAACCTCCTGACCTGAATAGATCATCGGCAAACCCGGGACGGTAAAGAGTACCGTTGCGGCGGGCATCGTCCGCTCGTACGAACCATAGAGGTAGCTGATTCGATCTTCATCATGGTTTTCGAGAAATCTCAGGAAATACGAATTGGGTCCAGGCACAAAACCCATTGTGTTGCCGCCGAAATTTGTGATCCTGCTGTTGAGATCCTCGAGGCTTCGCGAATAGAGGTTTCTGAAGCCGTCCCAGTAGAGCTGCCAGTCGTACCCGGCATCCACTCCGCCGCCACGATCTGCATAGATCGCTTCTGTTCCCAGACCGACGCCGCTCTCTTCTGCAAGCAGAAGAATATCCGGTTTCACCCGTCTGAGGACACTCCGCACGGGAATACCCATCGCCTGCTCGCCATATCTCCGGAGCGGTCCCCAGTAGACGTCGTACCGATATCCATCAATCCCCATTTCCTTGATCCACCATCGATACACAGAAGTCTTATAATATCGGGCATCGATGTCGGACCAGTCATAGTTCAGAAGCTGGTCCGAAAACCCGCAATAGTAGTTGAAGCCGTCTGCGGTCAGGCAATCGCCGAGGTTGTTTGTGTTCTGGGTCCGTCTCGAATGTTCAAAGAAGTTCCAATAGTACGAATCCTCGCGAAAAACCTTCGCGTCTGAGACAAAGGGATGAGCATAGCTGGCGTGGTTCGGTGTGACATCCAATATCACCTTCAGCCCTATTTTGTGTGCCTCTGCGGCAAAATTCTTGAAATCCGCAATCGTGCCATACTCTGGTGCAACGCTGTAAAAATCCTTGATGTTGTAGCCCGGTCCGATATCGTTGTTGATGGGATTCGCGTTCATCATGACGGGCATCACCCAGAGAATGTTCACTCCGAGGTTCTTGAGATATGTCAGATATGGAAGCGCCGCATTGATTGTACCTTCAGGTGTGAATGATTTGAAGAAGAGTTCGTATACTCTCCCCTTCCGCACCCAATCCGGCACGGAAGCCATTGTCGTGCTCTGGAATGAGCCGTCAGAGAGTATGGTGAAGTAGTTGCGAGTCGTATCCGCATTTCCGTCCGGATCACGCACGATCAGGCCATAGTAATATTCTCCCGGCGTCTGAGGTTTTGGAATCACGACCTGACTGAACGAGCCGCCGACATTCGTGGCCTGAGGATTTGCCGGACTTTCACTGAAGTTAAACTGAAGCAGTGCCGTCTGACCCGAATCAGGATCTGTGCTCTGCAATCCCGTGATTCGGATACTCGAGCCCTCGGTGAAGAAGTCAACCTTTGCTGTTGGAGCATGATCGACGACATACGTCATCAAGACTGAATCCGAACGATGAAGGGTTCCAAGGAGATCCGTCGCCAGCGCAACGAATGTGTTCACTCCTTCACGAAGCGTTACTCTGCCGGCGAAGAATCCGTTCGAGACACTCGCCTGAATTGTATCACCCCCATTCTGTACGAGACGAATCGTGCCGCTCGTTGCGCCCTCGACGCGTCCGCGGATGTGGCGAACTGGGTTTCTTGTTGTGAAGCCGCCCCTCGTGGAGATCTGAACGTATCCTGCCTGCACGATTATGCTCACGGAATCGATGTTTGAGCCGGCAGAGAGGACTACCTTGTGCACGCCGTTCGATATCGGTTCAGGGAGGCGAAACGAAAAACGCCGCTCAATTGGGTCATAGTGTGAACCTATTCCCGAGTACGTCTTTGGTCCCACCCTCAACACAATACTCGCTGTATCGACGAGTGTCCCAACTTTTGGATAGAGGAAGGCAGAGATGACAGGTGTGCTTGTGCGAACTATGCCTGTTCGTAGATTTGGAACGAAATGGTAGATCGTTGGATCTTTGACGAAAAGAACCGAGTTGTTGTTGTCGTTCGGATTGACATGATGATTGAGTGAATCGTTTGGCCATTGTGGTTGACCTGTCGCCGGTGGATAGAACTTGTATTGCCACGCCCCCGGTACACCATACTGAGGCGGGGTCGGATTGCCGCCGATACGCAGTCTGACGGTACGTGCCCAAACGTCGTTGCCGACGTGACTCATCGGCATTGCACTCGTGTTCCACCCGTTGAATTCTCCGACGACATACGGAGGCCGAGGCATTGTCGGCAAGGGGGTCAGCCGGAAGGTCACATCCACGCTGTCTGTTTGTGCGAAGAGATTTGGTGCAACAAGCACGAGGAGCAGACCCATGCTCGCGATTGAAAGCTTATGGTGAACCAGAGCTATTTGCAGCAAAGAAGTAGGAGACAACCTCTTCATCGGAGATTGCCGGATTGTTGCGGGCTTCGACTCTCACATCGTCCTGCTTCTTTCGAAAGGAATGGAGGTGAGGCGAGAACTTGTGCGTATGTACTTCTCGTGTACAACATAGAATCCATGTCGGACACTCTGACATTGGAGGTTGAACCAGGCCGCAGTCCGCACGATCCTTCCAGGCGGTCTCTCAAAACCTGTTCGTGCAGGATGCATACAAGCGAGTCATTCCCTGTTTTTCGGGCCTCAGGCAATCACACTACCTTCCCGACATGTCTGTCCTCTCCGGCGAGCGTGCTCGCAAGAGACCCTCCGTCGAGCTCATCCCGTCCCGAACGCGATCAGGACGGGATGTTCGTGCTCACGAGATCGCTCGACGAAACACAAGAAGACTCAAGGGGAACAGCGTTAGTTCTTCTTGACCGTATATGTCAGCTTCTGCACATCCAACCGAATTGTGTAGTTGCCGGCAGATGCCAACGGAATGTTCGCGCCGCCTGGCTCAAGCGTACCATCCGTGTTATTGTCACCATAGTTGAGCGACCAGCCGTCGTTTGCTCTGAACTTGAATTCACCCGCCCTGAAATCAGAGGTGATTTCCCACATCTTCCGTTGGCCATTATAGAACATATCCATATCTCTCGACCAGTCGTAGGGCGGAATAGCTGAACCAATGATCCCCCAATCATCAGTCTTCGTCAGCGCTATCGACAACGTAGAGACATTAACGACAAACGCGTACGTTCCTGCGTTGACTCGGAGATTGCCGCCCGTCGGATCGAGAGTACCTGAATATGAAGTGCCGGACAATGTCAACGTGCCACCCCAGTTCGTACCGGACCAACTTGGCACGGAGGTAATTTTGAATTCGACCGTCGGATTGGTACCGTCAACAAGCCGCACGATTCCTGCATACTGAGAGTTAAAACCATAGGAATACAATCGTCCATTTGCAGCCCCGGGGGACCAACCCTGATAGGAGCCGGGCACGTAGACCATCGGATAATCTATCAGTGATTCATAAGGAGTGAAGCTCCTTGACTTGGCTGCAGAAAGTACCGCTACACTGCTGCTCACCGATGCGGAGACCCTGTAGTACACGGTAACGGCTTTCCCAATTTCCCTATTCCATGACAATATCAGGTTGTTGAGATCGCTTACTTTGGTTGTCCCCGATAGTTTCTGGGTAGTCAACAAGGTCGCGACATCGCTCGAAAAATCGCTCTGGGGTGAAAGCTGCAGAGCATACGTAATCGAGGAAGAGAAGCCGAAATCGGCGGCAGACCAGGAAAATGAAATGAGGCTATCAGCATAACTGATGTTGAATTGCCCGGTGAACGACAAATCTGCCACTGTCGGCTTGGTGGGACTTGGATGAATCACCGGTTCCGTTATGTCTCTTTCGCAAGAGGCCAACAGAAGCCCAAGCATCACTCCACATAGTGCAGCTCGAGTTAAGTTTTTCATGTTTGTCTCCTCAGACAACAATACTCTTCAAGTTCAATAGCCGGGATTTTGTCTCAAGTTTGGATTCGCGTTCAGGTCGTTTATCGGAATCGGATACAGATCCCGATGGGGACTCGTCTGGATACCGTTCTTGACTTTTCCTTTCCATTCCCACACGTACGTCCCGTTGGTAAACTGCCCGAAACGAACCAGATCCGTTCTTCGGTGACCTTCCCAGTACAATTCTCGGCCGCGTTCATCCAGAAGGAAATCCAACGTAAGATTTGCAGCGGTGATATTCCCCGAGGTATTCCCGTAGGCGCGTTGTCTCAAGGAATTGACATAACCGACCGCAGTCGCCGTATTGCCGCCCGCCCCGCCCCTGACCACAGCTTCTGCGTACATCAGATACGCATCAGCCAGCCGGAACATCGGGAAGTCTGTACTGACAAACGTAGCATGGGCATTGGGTGCGGCTCCGCCTGTCGAGGTGACGTTTTTGAACTTGGTCACACCGACTCCATGAGTGAATGTGCCGACGTTGGTGATTTCCCATTGCCAGCTCGATCGGTCAAAGAAGAACATTCCCCTCTTGTCGGCGCTTCGGTATTGCGTGGTGGCAGCGAAGTCACTTTCGCGTACGTTGAACTTGGTAACAAAGTCCTTAATCGTTCGGATGCCGCCCCAACCGCCGTCGATACCAAACAGCGGCATGCCTCCGCCATTCGAAGCATGGAGAATGAACGTCATTCCGCCGTACTGCTGAGTGTGTTGCCCGTCGAAAGCAATTGGAAATACGATTTCGGGGCTTGCGTGGTTGTCGGCACTGAACGCTCTCTCGTAGTTGCTGTCAAGCGAATACCCCGCAGCAATGACTTTGTTGATCTGGGTGAGTGCGTCGGAATTTCGTTCTGTACCCACATAGACTCTTGCATTCAAGTAGAGTTTCGCAAGCAAAAACCACGCTGCGCCTCTATCTGCTCTCGCGTACTCGTTTTGTCTTGCAGGCACAAGTTCGGACTCAATTTCTTTGAGTTCTTTTTCAATGTAGTTGAAGAGATCAGCACGAGTAATCCTTTTGGGGAAAAAGGCGCCCGGTAAGTCATCCTCCGTCACAAAGGGGACATTGCCAAACAGATCGATGGCGTGCCAATACGAGAGGGCTCGGATGAAACGAGCTTCCGCTTTGTACGCCTTCAGGTCGTTGAGCATCGTGCCCGATGCGGAGCCAAGAGCGTTGTTCACATTTCGAATGAACTCGTTGCTGAGTGCAACGGTATAGAATATTCTGGAGTAGAGCGCGGTAATAAACACATCGTTCGGCGACCACGTTTGCCAATGAAAGTCCTTGATTGTGGCATCGTCCCACGCAATGATCGCCTCGTCGGTGGAGAGTTCCTGCAAGCCCCAGTATTGGCGAATGTAATTGCCAAAGTTCTCGTCAATGCCCGAAATATCCGGACTTCCACCACCGCCGCCTGTTTGGCCGCTGATGGCATAGCTTGCATAGACCTTTGCCAAAGCTCGTTTGTATGCCGCCTGATCCTTAAACACATTGTTTAATGTGTTCACATTTGGATCGATCGGCTCTACATTCAAATCATTCACACACGATGAAAATACGAATGCAGTGATCAATATGAGCGGAGTCAAAAACGCTATTCTTTTCATTTTCATTCTCCTTCCCCAAAATTAGTACTTCAAACTGATTGACATCATATACACGCGTGGTCGCGGATAGATGCTGTTGTCGATGCCATTCTCAACTTCGGGATCCAGTCCGCTATACTTTGTGATCGTAAAGACATTTTGGACGAGGAGTCCGATACGTCCTCCGACACTCGTACCGAACAACGAAGTGAAATTATAACCGAAGTTGACGTAGTCCATTTTGAAGTACGATGCGTTCTCCAGGTAGACGCTCGACCAATACTGCGCCGTCGAGAAATTTGTCTTCCGGACATCGGTGAGGATATTGGACAAGAATCCGCTCTGGTTGTACACTTGTTGATAGAGGGCTCTGTTCGATGCATTGTTGTTGTACACATAGTTGCCAATGCTCACCCTGCCGGAGAAGCTCAGATCAAAGTTCTTGTAGTTGATCCTCGAGGAAATACCCACCAGATAATCAGGGTTTGGTGATTTCAAATAGTACTTGTTCAGCTCATTCCCCGCGACGCTTCCTCCCTGACCGCTTTTATCAACGTACAAACCCTCAATCGGATTGCCGTTTGCGTCACGGACCTGAGAAAACAAGAAGAATACCCTCGCAGGAAATCCAACGATAAACTTCTGGACCGTGTTCCCCACGCCCCCTGCGATCCCGCCTGTATTGACTCCCGGATACAAAGGATCATCGGTCAGGGTGAGTTTGGTTACCTCGTTCTTGTTGTATGTCACGTTCACCCCGAAGTCCCAGGATAGATCCTGCGTTAAGAACGGCGTAACGTTCAAACCAACGTCGACGCCCTTGTTGACCATGGATCCGACATTCGTCAGCAGATAGTTGGAGAAGTTGCTGCCGACAGGAATCGGTATGTTGTTCAACAAGTCGTCAGAAGTGTTCTGGTACACCTCGATCGAACCGGACACTCTTCGACTGCTCAGCAGTGTGAAATCTATTCCGGCGTTCAAGGAGGTCACGGTTTCCCATTTCAGATTTGCATCATAGGCATCCGGGCGCAGTGTGGAATAGAATGTATTCCCAAACTGATAGTACGCTCCGGCTGTGCTGGCGGTGTACGTGGGGATATAGGGATAGTAGTTCCCTCCCACATCTTGCTGACCCGTCTTTCCCCAGCTGAAGCGAAGCTTCAGCTCGTCGAGGAGTTCCGATTTTCCGATGAAGGGTTCTTCCGTTAGTTTCCAGGCGACCGCAACCGCAGGGAAGAGACCCCAGCGGTTTTCTTTGGAAAATCTCGACGAACCATCGTCTCGTAACGTCGCTGTCAGCAGGTACTTGTCGAGCACTGTCCAATTCAGTCGGCCAAAGAATGAAATCAGAAAATACTCGCCCTTATATGGCGTCAGACGTGCTCCCGGGACTGCCGGATTCCACGCTCGGTTGGAATTCTCTCCTTCGTTGTAGAAATGTTGGTAAGAATACCCACCCGTAAGATCAATTTTGTTGAACGCCAATTCGGTTTTGTAGTTCAGGTAGAAGTCCAACAAGGTATTTGTCTTTTTCTGCTTGTACCCTCTGATTTGAAATTCCGGCTCTCGATACGACCAGGATGCCAGCGTGTCGGTGACATCTTTTCCATCAGTCTTGTAGTAGTCATAGCCGAGATTGAGCGTTGCTTTCAAATCAGGCACATAAGGAATCTTGTAGTCAAATTTGCCGTTGAAGATATATCGCGTTGCGTCGGAGGTATTGTCTCGATATTCCAAGCGAGCAACGGGATTATGGGTTGCGATGTTGTTCGGCGCGCCGTTGAGCCGATCGCCGGAGGCGAGTTCCGTCCACGCGGTATAGCCACCATATCTGGAGTTCCCGTTCCTGATCGGTTGCGTGGGATCAAATTCATTCGCAGACCAAATCGCCTCATTGTTCGAAAAGTTATTGCTAATCGAGGAAGCGAAGGCACTCAGCTCCATGTTCAAACTGCCGTCAAACAATGATGGTGACAATGCGAGAGTAGCATTCTTTCGATCGATGCTGTTGTATTTCAATATCCCACCGTGAAAGAGATATCCCAGTGAAACACGGTACGGTATTAAGCCTATCGCGTGGCCAATACTGATGTTGTGCTCAGTCAAGGGGGCAGTGCGGTAGACTTCTTTGTTCCAGTCTGTGTTCGCCGTTCCCAATCTGTCGAGCGCCGCGGAAGTCAAGCCGTGGTTCGCGACCCGATCAGCCACCAAAGCCCTGAATTCGTCGCCCGTGAAGAGCGACAAGAGCTTTGCGGGAGACGCCAGCGAAAAATTGCCGGTATAACTCAGGATCATCTTTGCTGTAACCTGGTCCGCCGACGGTGCCTTCTTGGTTTTGATGATAATAACACCATTAGAAGCTCTTGAACCAAAGATGGCTGTCGCAGAGGCATCCTTCAGAATCGTAATGGACTCAATATCATTGGGATTGATTGATGAAAGCGGATTGGCCATACCCGAGATTCCCGCGCTCTCCAATGGGATGTTGTCAATCACGATCAATGGATCGTTGTTCCCTTGTATGGACGAACCGCCTCGAATACGGATTCTCGTTCCCGCACCCGCGGCACCACCGAGCGTATTCACGACAACGCCCGGCGCTTTTCCAACAAGCAATTCCTGAGGTGACGTTACGTTTCCCTCGTTGAATTGCCTTGCTGAAATCGCGACGACGGAGCCGGTCGCGTCAGCTTTTCTCGCTTCTCCATACCCAATGCCGACCACCTCGACCTCTCGAAGCTGCATCGCCTCCGGTCTCAGGGCGATGGCGAAGTATGTCTGATCCAATACTGCCACTTCCACTCTTGAATAACCCACATGTGATACGACGAGAACGGCGCCCCGTTGTACTCTCAATCTGAATTCTCCATTGATATCTGCGGCGGTCCCGTTTGTTGTACCTTTCTCCAGAATGTTGGCGCCGATTAGGACCGTTCCATCGTCCGCGCTTGTTACCTTTCCGCGTATCTCCGACTCCTGAGCGAAAAGGAGCGGGCCGGCTTGCATCATCAAAAACATGAGAACAAGCACGAACGCACTGAGTATTCGTTTTGTCATGTTTTTCCTCACTTGACGTATTGTGATGAGAATGGTTGGTTGAGACAGTCGTTATTGCAACATCACTCCCGATTTTGGTTCTAAACGAAGAGACACTCTATTCTGTTCGATTGGGTATTTCTTCTGTGACATCAGGTCGGCAACTTCCTGCCTCCCCGGAGCACTTGAAAATGGAATCATAACCTCTTGAGATCTCCATGAATTGTTCAGCACCACGAGCACTCGTTCGTCGTCCGACTCGCGCATGAACGAAAAAACGTCCCGCTCGTCGTCAACCAGAAGCGCCTGGTATTCACCTTGCATCAGCGACTTATGGTTTTTTCTGATGCTGATCAGCTTCCTGTAGTAATTCAACAATTCGCCGTCAAACACGTTCTTGTCATTGGGACGATTTTTGCCGAACGGATGGCTGGACTCGTTTGTGTGAGAGATTGCACTCCAGAGCATAGGTTTGCGGCAATCCGGATCGTCTGCACCCCACATGCCACACTCTGTCCCGTAGTAAAGCATCGGAGCGCCCACAAAGGTCATTTGAAACAATGCCATCAGCTTCTGGGTTTTCTTTTCGTTCTCTCGGGGTGTGCGGACATCGTAGGTGGGGTCTTCCTTGGGATTTACCCGCTTGTCATACTTCAGATCGGGATTGACAATCCTTGAGAGCATTCGATCCGTGTCGTGACTATCGTAGAGATTCCAGATTGCGTCATTGACACTTCTTCGATAGTCATCCTGTAGCTCCCCAAGCCGGCGTCGAAAGGTTGAGGCAGAGATCTTGGTTTTCTCCGCGGCAAAGAAGAGAAATGCTTCTCGGGCCCAGCGATAGTTCATGACACCGTCGAACACATCCCCTTGCAGCCAGGGTGCAGCATTGAACATTTTGTCGTTGTCCCAGTCTTCCCACCAGACCTCTCCCACCAACACGGCCTCACAATTGATCGATCGGACCAGCGTTCGGAAGTCCCGCCAGAAATTCTTGTTCACCTTTTCGGCCACATCAAGCCGCCACCCGTCAATGCCGTCATCCGGATTTCCATCACCGTTCGGGTCCATCCACCGTCGGACGACGGAAAAGATATGTTCACGAGGGCCGGTCACGATTCCGTTTCCATCTTCGCGCAGTTCCGGCAATTCTCTCACGCCGAACCAACCCTCATAGTCGAACTCATTCTCCGGAGTTGTCGGATCATCCCATCGTTTGATGGTAAACCAATCCTTGAAAAGCGATTTCTCCTGGTTCTTCTTCACATCTTCAAACGCCCAGAATGTCATACCGACGTGGTTGAACACTCCGTCTATGACGATCTTCATTCCGCGCGCGTGCGCTTGAGTGATAAGACGAAGGAACAAGGAATCAGCGGATGTCCATTTCCAGGTTGAAGGATCAGCCGGATTCTCCTCTTTCCAAATCTTCTTGTCTCCTTCGGGATCGGGACCAAAATTGTTGTCGACGTGGTGATAGAATGTCGCATCGTATTTATGGAGGGAGGGAGATTCAAAAATCGGATTGAGATAGATTGCCGTGATCCCAAGATCGTCGAGATAATCCAGCTTGTCGAGGATCCCTTGAAGATCGCCGCCGTACCGACGGTTTTGAACATGGAAATAGAATCCCTTATCGTCCGTCCGCTCCCATTCCTGGAGCGCGTACCAGTCGCCCGTCCAGTCGCTAACCTTCCAACCAGGCGGAACCATGTGTGGCCATGATCCGAACATATCTTCGGCCGCGGGGTCGTTTGTGGGATCACCATTGTTGAAACGCTCGGGAAAGATCTGATACCAGATGGCAGAAGATCCCCACGAAGGAACCCCGGATATGTCCTCTGTTCTTTCGGGGTTGCATGTGACTGCAACAAGAGGAAGAAGGAGGGAAACAAGAAGAACAAGCTTTGAGAGGTTCTGTTGACTCATAGCGAGTGATCTCCTTCAGTTCGCGGCATTACGCACTTGAAACAACAACTCTGGAGCGACCGCAGATGCTTCCGGTGCGTTTATTGATCCATCAGGATCACAAGTTCCGCCACTCCGCCCGTGTGACTTGTCGCAATGGACTTACTCAAAAGAACCATTGCTGGCGGAACGGCTACCCTGTGTCGTACCACACGTCCGGCGGATGACGAGCTGTGGTTCGTACCGTCTATGAACAACCTTCGATTCGCCGTTGGTGACTCTTTCCATCAGTAAAGCCACTGCCGACTTCCCCATCTCTCCGATTTGTTGACGGATCGTTGAGATGCCGTAGTGCTCCGCAGGGACGATGTCATCATATCCAAAGATCGCTATGTCTTCCGGACACCTGAGTCCGGCTTCTTCAATCGCCCTCAGGGCCCCCACGACCTGGACATCGCTTGAGACGAAGTAGGCCGTCGGTCGCCGTCGAGAATTCATCTCCATGAACGCCTGCATGAGCTGATACCCCGCTTCATAGGTGAATCCATCCAGCTTGTGAGAGCGACTGATTTTTACCCATTCGGGTCGCAGATTAATCTTGTGCTCGGCGAGCGCCTTTTTGAACCCTTTCAAACGATCCCGGGCAGGTGGACTACTGGTATTCGCCGCGATCATCCCAATCCGCTTGTGGCCCAGCTTGGTGAGATGTTGAGTAGCGAGGAACGCCCCGTGAACATTGTCGCTTGACACCGAATTGAACGCAGGATCGTAGGTATCAACAAGCACCAATGGAATTTTCGCGGCTTCGAGAACATTTCTGAGGTCTCGCATGATCGGCAGCGAGAGGACAAGAGCCCCGTCTGCTCTCTGTTCGTCGAGAACTCTTGCGAGCGACAGGTGCGTCTGCTGCGGATAGTCGAGGCCGGAGAGGAGGAGATCATAATCGTAATGACGCAGTCCATCATGGAGAGCCTGAAGGATCTCGACGAAGAAATACGATGAGAAAGAAGGGACGACGGCGACGACGGTGAATGATTTCTGCTTCGCCAGACGACGCGCATGCGGATGCGGGGAGTAGTTCAGACGCCTGGCAACCTTGAGAACCCGGCGTTTGGTTTCCTCTGCGACCCTTGGATGGTCATTGAACACGCGGGATACTGTGCCGATGCCGACGCGCGCCGCGCGGGCGATATCGTAGATAGTCTTGCGCAAGCCAAGAAATCATGGAAGGGCTTCCACAAAGTTGCGGATTTTCTTCTCAGTGTCAAGCAAAAACGGTTGGAACAGCAGAGTAACGGGGCAGGCATCTTTCAGAAAAAAAGGGCTTGTTGGACAATTCTGCGCAGACATTATTCCGTTGCCGGGCCCCCGAGCTGGTCCGCAATAGGCTCCTATCACCATGTCCTTGTTCATTCCCCCCGACCCTCACACCTAAGGGTTTAGGACGCGGCCCTCTCAAGGCCGAAATACGGGTTCTCCGCCTGCACCGCCTTCGGCGGTTTCGGCGGATCTCGCTTCGTTCGAGAATCCCGTTAGGGCTGGTTCCAAAATGACAGAAGTTAGGGAGTCCGCAAGGACGAACCTAACTTCTTTGTCATTTTGAGAATCCCGATCGTTTTGTGATCGGGATCTGCTGTCAGAAGTAAACGACAGAACTTAGCGAGCCTTTCAGGGCGAAGATAAGTTCTTTGTCGCTTTGAGGAGCTAGCGAGTCCCTCAGGACGAAGCCAACTTCTCCGTCATTTTCCGCGTCCCGACGATGTCGCGTTTCTCAGCGTCCCGACATTTTTCAGTCGGGATTGTCGGGACCAGAAACACGGGTTCTCCGCCTGCGCTTGAACAACAGCTTCGGCGGATCTCACTTCGCTCGAGAATCCCGTTAGGGCTACGGACTACCCCGCCTTTGGCGCTTGCGTGCCCGGTAATCGCGCACAAGCTCCATAAACATCTCCACATCCTGATTCCAGTCCCTTGCCTTCCCGTCGAAGTACAACACCTTGATCGGGATCTTGTCGTGGTCACGACTGATTTTTGAATAGATGGCTTCACTCACAATCGCGTTCATGCACGTGAAAGGACTGATATCGATGATGCCATCCACACCCTTCTCATGAAGGTACACAGCTCTTCCTGTGTTGATCACCATCTCGCCCAGGGTTGCGTAGGAGGGAAGATAGTGGAGGGATCGCCGGAAGATTTCGTTTATGTTCGCTGGCTCTTCATACCCGCGGAAATCTTCCCTGAACTGCTCCATCAGCGCGTGCTCGTCCTTGCGCTGGATTAATCGACGCAACTCGAATGCCCCTCTGGCTAACGACAATGACCGACCGCTCGCACGGAGGTTTAGGACGACTTCCTCGTTTGTATACTCAACCCACTCGACGATTCCTGAAAGCCAGACTTCTCCTCCATATTCTTCAATATGGCGAATGATCTCGTCGTTCGATCCCTCATCGAGACGGCAGTAAATTTCGCCCACCGCTCCAATGAGCGGCTTGCTGCCCGGTGCTTTGAGAGGCAGGCGGCGGAATGAATCACGTATCTCCGTCAATGCGTCAACCAACCGACTCATGCGATGGCTGTGGCTGCAGCCCCGCACAGCAAGCACACCGTTGACTCTCTGGAGCGCGTCCTCATAGAGTCGGTCGGTTTGGCCTGCAATTTGCTCATAAGGACGGGTCTTCAGCAGCATTCTCAGGAGGATGTCTGCGATCACAAGTGCGCGCCATGCCGTACGAATGAACCCCTTGTCGTTGATTCCGAACCCGCTGTACCCGTCGCGCGTTGTGGGGGAGACGATCATCATCTCTGAGCAGTTCAGGTTGTTGAAGATTTTTCGGAAGAAGGTTGAATACTGTCCGAAGCGGCAAGGGCCATGTGCGGTGGCCATCAGGAAGGCGGCCCGTGCAGGATCGAATCCAGGCTGGTTGATAACTTGCAGAATTCCAGCCAGCGTAACTCGCTGCGGCAGGCATTCATCGCCTGAGGTGTGTGCACCCGCAAGTCGAAGGGAGTCGGGAGCGCTTTCGGGCAAGACTTCAGCCTTGACGCCGACTGAACGAAACGCAGCTGCCATCAGAAGCGCTGAGCCGTAGTTCATGCGCGGAATGTACACGACCCGTTCTTCCAATGGCCGAGCTGTCACCGATAGGTCAATCACGTAAGGAATCCTTTTGAATGCAAATACGCCTCGCAGCGGGTGACCATTCCAGCATCGTTGCTGTGTCCGTCGAACTGAAGCGTCAAGAACGACTTTCCGGACGCCTCAGCTACGTAATGCTTCACGTAGGAATCGGGCCCGCACTTGAAATTCGTGATGTAGATGATGTGAGCAAGGGGCAACTGCTTGAGCGCGAGAGCTGCCTGCAGGATCTGTTTGCCGCAGTGCCAGTACATATTCTCGTGCACCGTGCGGACGTCGAATTGTTCCAGATCGAAGAAGTCAAACGGCACGACGCTAATCCCGTAGTAGTCGCGCAACTTCCCCGCCAGGTTGAGGTTCATCGTTCGATCATAGACATTGTAAGCACGGCCGACAATCACGATGGCCTGCTCTTTCGTTCCTCGCAGAGCATCCAGCACCTCGGCGCCTTTCGACCCGAGCCTTGCCCAGAACCGCCGTTGGGCCTCGAAAGCGCACTCTGCCGCGCGATTGCTTTCAGCGCTCGATACGCCGAGCGTGCGAGCAAACGAGGAAAGCTCTTTCTTCACCTCCTCCCTTCGCCGGCTGAAATGGATCGTTGGTATGAGAAATCGGTCGCGCGCTCCTTCAAAGGCAGCCTGGCAAAGGGCAACGAACGGAAGCGTTATGGTCCAGGGACATGCGTATGGCGTCAGCCCCGAAATGTCCATTTCCGCATCGACGATGTTTGGCACCAGCACGTGTTCCACATTTTTGCGAAGAAGATTCAGAATGTGTCCGTTCGCAAGCTTGACCGGGAAACACGGTTCAACAGCCGTGGCTTCCACCCCTGCATCCACGACCTCACGATTTGAGGGATCGGAAAGAACAACCTGAAAACCAAGCTCAGTGAAATACGCGTTGAAGAACGGGAATCGGGTGAAAAACGTGAGCGCGCGAGGGATACCAATCCGCGGCTTTGATCCGTCACGATCTTGACTCCAATTCTCAACAAGAAGGTTCTCGCGGAAGGCCAAGAGATCCGGAATGGCAGCTTTCCGGTCCACCTTTGTATTCTTGCGAAACTTGTCCGAACACTTGTCCCCCCAGTGTGTCTTCTCTTTACCGACTCGCACCTGCTGGATTTCACAGTAGCTGGAACACGCTCTGCAAGTGAATTGATGGACTGAGTAGCCCGCGACATCGAGTCGGAAGCCCCGGAACGAAGTTGAGGAATGCGCTGGAGCGCCCGGTTGTCTTTTCGCCCTCACCTTTTCGCGGGCCAGGATAGCCATGCCAACAGCTCCCAGCACACCGTTGTGAGGCGGAACAATGATCCGCTTCTTCAAAAGCATGGCGAACGCGGCGGCGACCGCATCATTGTATGCGGTGCCCCCTTGGAAGTAGATCGCGTCACCGATCTTCCGGCCACGGACAACTCGGTTGAGATAATTCAGCGCGATCGAATACGCCAGACCGGCAACAATATCCGCCTTCTCGGTCCCTTGGTGAATGTGCGTGTTGATGTCACTTTCGATGAAGACCGTGCATCGTTCACCGAACTGAACCGGCGCAGCCGATGCAAAGGCAAGCGCGGAGAATTCCTTCACGATGCTGATGCCAAGGCGCTCCGCCTGTTCCTCGAGAAATGAGCCCGTCCCCGCCGCACACGCCTCGTTCATCGAAAAGTCCACCACCACTCCATCCTCAATGCTGATGAATTTCGAGTCCTGGCCGCCGATCTCAAAGATTGTATCGACCTTCTGCTCCTGCAGACGCTCGCTAATGTAGAGCGCTCCGGTCTTATGCGCTGTAATTTCATCGTTGATGGCGTCCGCACCGACAAGTGCTCCGATCAGCTCGCGCCCAGACCCTGTCGTTCCGGTCGCACAGACTCGTATACGGAATCCAAGCTCCTCTTCGATGTCTCGCAGTCCTCGGTTCACGACTTCAATAGGCCTTCCCTCGGTCCGCACATAGATTTCTTTAATGATGTTTTCGCCGTCATCGACGAGGACGAGGTTTGTGCTCACTGACCCCACATCGATTCCGAGGTAGACATCAACGGGCAGGGCCTTGCCTTCGAAGGAATACGGGACGATGCGATCACGCAAGAACGAGACATTATCGGTCGAGAGAGTAGGCAGACGAGCTGCATTCACGGGCTTAGCTGTGTTTACCAAGTAGAGGTCCCTTGGCGCGATGTGGATCTGTGTTCTGGAGACGCTTTCGACATTGCAAGCCGCCTGTCGATTTCGTTCGATGAGCGCACACCCGATTGCACCCATAGATGCCGGGAACGGCGGAATGATGAGCGATTCACCATCAAGTTCAAAGATCTGCCTGACCGCTTCGACAACACCCCTGTTCAACGCCAAGCCGCCCGCGAAGAGGACCTTCGGCAGAATCTGCTTACCTTTGCAGACACTGCTCTTGAAATTGCGCACGACAGCCTCGCAGAGGCCCCGCAGAATCGCCGGCGGGCTGTACCCCTTCTGCTGCGCGTGCACCATGTCGGTCTTGGCAAAGACTGAACATCGGCCCGCGATCAGCGCTGCCTTCTCCGCCCGAAGCACCGCGTCACCGACTTCTTCGAGTGAGTATTTCAACCTCGCCGCCTGTTGCTCGATGAAAGCACCCGTTCCGGAGGCACAGTCGCCGTTTTGCTCATAGTCAAGGATACGAACAGCCTGTTTGCTGTTCACTTCGATGCTCGCATATCGTGCCGTCTCCCCGCCGAGCTCAAGAACTGTCCGAACGTCGGTGCAGAGTGTGCCCGCTGCTTGTGCGATTGCTTTAAAGCTGTTCTCAAACGGAACGTCGAGAGCCGCGCTGAGCGCTTTTCCTCCGCTTCCTGTGACACACAGGCCAACGATTTCGAGATGGTCAAACGTGTTGCGGAATTCGTCAAGGAGCCTGCGCGCAGCTTCAACAGGCTCACCTTGAGTCCGAAGGCTGTGTGAAAGCAACAGCGGGATTGTGTGATCCTGTACAAAGTAGAACATCCCACTGGCATTTCCGGGGGTTGGAACAGCCTCCAGTGGCTCGTCCGTCCTCCCGCAGGCAGCGAGTTTCACTGCTACTGAGCCGACATCAATACCAACACAGATCTTCACGGTCACTCCTGCACGAATTTCAGCTACTCGAGGCGGCTCTTGCCTCCACTACCCAGCTTCTCAAGAATCTTGTAATGGGAGATTGTTGCCACGACCATAGTGACCTCCTCCGGTGGGAATCGAGACCGGGAGAAATGATGGCTATGGTGTTTCCACAGTGTCGGCGGGCAAATCTAGCGGTAAAAGCTACGGCAGTTCACATTGAAAGGCAAATGTGCGAAAATGATGCTGGCTGGCTCTTTATCTCAAAGGCTCTTTTCCCAACTTGACAATATCCGCTCACGCCTCACTATCTTTGCGTAATACAATTATATCAGAATACAAACATAAGGAGAACACGTTATGGCCGCAGTCAAAATCGGCGCAAGCCGCCAGGTTGCCATTCCGAAGAAGATTCACGACGAACTTCACCTCCGTGTCGGTGACTATCTGGAGATAGAGCTGGACAACGGGAAGCTTGTACTGACACCGAAGACACTCGTCGACAAGCATCTTGGCGAGCAACTCTCTGAAGCTCTCGACGACATTAGGAAGGGGCGGGTCCACGGCCCGTTTCGCTCTGCAGGTGAGGTGGTGAAGTCTCTTCGCCGTTCTGCCAAAAAGCAGAGAAAAAGCTGATGCGCCTGTTCTACACCGACCGCTTTCTCAAGAGCTACGAGCAGGCCCCTGCTGCAATCCAAGCTGCATTCGACCGTCGAGTTCATCTCCTGCTGGCAAATCTCCGTCACCCTTCCTTGAGATCAAAGAAATACGACGAGGCACGAGGAATCTGGCAAGCGCGGGTCACGTATGATAGTCGCAGTTCGGCAACTACCAATTGAGATTCGCTTCCTGAGTACTGTTCATGACAACAGTGCATCCTGCCTGAGCGAGTCCGCGTGCCAGTGCAAGACCAATCCCTCTGCTGGATCCGGTCACCAGGGCGATCTTACCCGTCAAATCAAATATTCCTTTTGAGTCCATACGTGCTTGCCTCGCTGGTGATTGTTCCGATAGGTGACAAATGGTGTTGGATGGAACGTGCCACGTTTTCGCAAAATCTCCCCCACGACATCGGCACGGCGACTACCTCACAAGGGACATCTTCTTCGAGAACATATTGAATCCCGACTGGATGCGATAGATGTAGATCCCCGACGGGACAATCCTTCCACCATCATCGCGGCCATCCCATCTCGCTCGATATCTGCCGGCTGATTGTTGATCGTCGACCAGTGTCCTGATATGACGACCCAGGAGATCAAAAACCGTGAGCTTCACGATCCCGTCGGCCGGAATGTCGTAGGCAATCCAGGTTTCAGGGTTGAAAGGATTGGGAAAATTTTGATGGAGTGTGAATTGCAGCGGACGTTGATCCGAGGCAAGGTCCACGCTTGTGGCAGGCGAACCAGATCCGAGAAGTCCAATTCGGAAGGTGGGAATAGCGCCGTTGTTGAGAACGAACAATGTATCGTTGTACGATTTGGCTGAATCGGGATTGAACACGACTATCCCCCTGAGCGTGTCACCGAGGCTGAGAGACTTTGGAAACCCCGATTCGGAAAACGAAAAAGCTCTGGTCTTCGTGTAGATCGTATCGATCCGAACACCGTTTATGGAATTCGTCGTGAAGTAGATCGGTCTCTCCTTTGGCGTTCCAATGGGCGTGCTGGCAAAGCCAAGAACGGAATGGCTGTACGTCAACGCATACGCAGGAGAGGAACCGGAGAGAACCGTTCTCACCAATCCGCTGTCCGAGTTCACGGTCAGCGTGTCCACGAATGTCCCGAACGCGGAGGGAGTGAACCTGATCGGAATCAGAACACTGTCCAGCGCGTTGATCGTAAGCGGGAGCGAAGCCCCCACGACAAACCGAGTCGTCTTGGTGGAGATCGATCGTATTGCTTGATTTGCATCTGAGCGGTTCCGAAGAACAACCTGCATCGTTGTGGAATCAGCGATCTTCACCTGGCCAAAGGAGATCGGAGCTCCGACGATGAGAATCGCCGGCTCGGTTCGGAAAGAGAACTGATACGTATCGCCCGTGTTGGGATCACCATCAAGATCCATCACATATCCATCGGCCGAGCGTGCGGCTGAGTCCACATGCACAGTGTACCACGTGTGATAGCGAAAGCTTGGGCTGCCGAAGACGGTCACGGTCTTGAAATCCGCCGACCACTTGAACGTTCGTGCGATCTGGGAAGAGATTGAAATTGCGTTTTGCACTTTGAGCGTGTCCATGGCCCTGCTGAACTGAATCGACACGCCGCCAGCTACCACCACCGAAGTATCGGGCCACGAGGGGACAGTCGCATAGATGATCGGGTATTGGGAAAACTGAAGCGTTCGATCGACAAAGTGGAGACCGCCGCTCGTCACCGTGACCTGCACCGAATCGTACGAATACCCAGGGGTCTCGAATCGAACAGTCCTCACTCCCGGCGTCAGGCCATCGAACATGTAGAACCCGTTGTTGTACGAGTCTCCTGTGTATAATCTGTTTTCGGGAAGTAAACGGACGCGTGTCGCGTTCTTCGGCCTGCCGGCCGGAGCATCCGTTTGGAGTCCCGCAATAATACCGAGCGTATCGGCAGGAACTCCGTAGTACTGCATGAACGAATTGCGCAGAGCGTACGCCTCCATTTTGCGGTAGTCGTTGTTCATGAGTCGGCGGGTTTCGGGATAGAAATCGTGAAATGATCCTTCCGAAAGAACACCAGGCATGACGAGAGGACGAAGTACTCCCAATCCGGAGGTATTCCCATAGAAGGTCCAGTCACCTCGGTTCGTGTACGAAGTCGTTCGGAGAATCTGATTCACTTTTTGACCGAGAATAGCGCCCAGTGTTTTTGCCTCAGGAAAAACAGGCTGATTGTCGTATCCTCTGTACAACATCAAGGTATAGTTTGTTTTGCCATCGAAAGCATTGCTGTGAATCGAATGGAAGATATTCACATTGTTGGAGTTGGCGACTTCAGCGCGGGCCGAGGAGCTTGGCTCGTCGTCGTTCGGATAATGATTTGTATAACGAGTGAGGATAACCCATCCCCCTCTTTCCTCAATCATCGCCTTCAGGAGCAACGCCTTCTGATAATTGCTTTCCGATTCCCAGAATTCTGTTCCAGGATCAGGAACGACATATCGATCGTTTGCCGGATTGTTTCCCCCATGACCCGGATCGATGCAAAACTTCAGACCGGAGAGATCAGCCCTCTGAGCAACCAGAACGAGGGGGAGTACGGATAGAAGGAGGAAGGGCAAGATGAACCGCTTCATCGTGGCCCCTCCTCGTAGGTGAGGAGATATATCTCCCCTCGCAACGTGGCGTAGACAATCTTGTTTTCTATCGGTGAACAGCTGGGGAAAAGTTCTATCTGATCGCCGGTGGAGGTCAAGCGAGCGACCTGCTTCCCATCGGGGGAAATCGCCATGATGTCTGACGACACGATGCGATGGCCGTCATCACGATCATCCATGTAGACGATCCATCGTCCATCCCTCGTCCACGACGGAGCGTTTCTTCGCCCCAGTTGCGCAAGAACAATACCGGAAAGATCGGAGACAAATGTCCCTCGCGACATTTCGTATGCGACAATCCGATCTCCCCGGGGCGAAAGCAGGGGCCAGATGTACCTTCCGTTCCCGAACGGATCGAATAGCTCTTTTCTCCCTTCGCGATACAGCACGATCTTCGTGTCCTCGATGCCTCCAACAACGACCGCGGAAGAGCCGGGGACCGTTGGCCGCATTGGAGATCGGATGTCGCCCGAACTGATCACGTCTCCTTCGACAAAGAGCGGAACAGAAAGCGATTCCGACGACCGTATGGTCTCTGATTTTTCATCTATCAAATTGACCACCACGATTTCCTGGAGACGGGTCTTCGTGGACCGGTCGACCGTTGTCTTTCGGTATGCCAGGCGCCGGCCGTCTTGCGAGATCGTGAATCCATACCCTGATTTTGCATCGGCCGTTATCTGTTTGATCCTCCGCGACGAGATGTCGTAGTTCCAGATTCCGTCATAGGATGCCGTCGTGAAGTAGATCGAACGCCCATCGGGCGAGAATCGGGGATATCCCCATTCCTGTGCAGATCCGACCTCCACTTTCTGGATCTTTGTCGCTCGAATTTGTCCGTGGCTCGTTCCGGTCAATGTAACGATCAGAATAAGCGGCAGTGTTTTTTGGATGAACCGAAGTGTTGTCATCTTGATCATTTCTTATTGTCGAGCCGCTTAGCACAGTATCGTTTCCAATCCTGTACCGGCTCCTCGCTACGTGGCTACAGAGTCTCGCCACGGTCGGGACTTGAAGACAGAGCGCCCTCGCCTTCTCACCCAACAAGTTCAGGAACAGTTTAGCTTGGCGCTCATTTCACAAGGAGCATTTTCTTTGCGATCCGGTTTCTCCCTGCGCTCAGAACATACACATACGGACCTGAAGGGAAATCGTCGGCGTAAAATTGTCTGGCATAGATTCCGGGGGGCAATTCGTCATCGATCAACGTCGCAACTTCGCGTCCGAGAATGTCATAGATGCGGAGCGAGACGAGGCCGCTTTCCGGCACAGCAAACTGAATCGTTGTGGCGGCGTTGAACGGATTGGGATAGTTCTGAGCCAGTTGATATGTCGACGGAACTCCCTCCAGTTTTTCGACGAATGCAAGGGGATCAACTCTGAACCGTCCTTCTTCGGACCAATCGCTTGAGCCATAGGCATTGGTGGCGAGCACCTGCCACCGGTAGATTTTTCCCGGTTCCAATCCTCGTCTCGTTGTCGCAACCGTGTCGTTCACCGTCGTATCGATTTGTACCGCATTCGTGGCATGATCGACGATCTTCAGCCGGAACGATGTCCCGCCGCTCTTTGTCCAGACAAAGGTTGGGAATCTGTCTGCATTCATGATAAATCCCGGCGCCACGAGGAGGGGTGCTTTCGGCCATCCCGTTTTGAAACTCCAGACCGGCGAGTACGGGCTTGCTCCTCCCTGACTTCCGGCCACAACTCGCCAGTAGTACGTTTCCTGTGCGAGGAAACCGCCGGGGACCACCGACGAATCCGCTGTGTTGTATGTTCCGATAAGACTTCCGGGGGAAAAACTTGCGTTCCCCGCAATCTGCAGTTGGTATGTCAGTGCAGATGAGACACGGTTCCATCTCACCGTTCCCTGACGCGGGAAGTTTTGTTCACCGTTTGATGGAGAAGCGAGGAGAGGAGCGGTAACCGGCGAGGCAATCGAGACGAGATTGCTGGGAATGCTTTCGTTGTTGTTTCGATCCAGGGCGGTAACCGCGTAGGAGTACGAGACATTGGGCGTGTCGATGCGCGCGTCGGGCGTTCTGCCGTTGATTCCTGTGAGCGCAAGGATGTTTCTCGAGACATCGAGATCGCCGGTTCCCGGATTCGATTTCGTGAACCGGTACACAGCATACCGAGATGCTGTATCGCCGTCGGGGGCAACAAACGGAGTATCCCACTTCAGCGTCGAGAGTTTGGTGACCGGGTCGGCTTCCACACGGATATTGCGCGGCGGAAACGGAATGACGCGTTCCTTCCAGTCCATCACCGCGACGATGGAAGGATGTCGGAACAAATCGTTCGTGAGAGTATCCGCGAAGTTCCGGAAGTTCGCCGTGATGCTTTTCGCACGGAATTGAATGCTCCCGTGAGAGTTCTGAGCATTTCTGTTGAATCTTATTTGATTGGAGATTTCACTGGCCGACGCAAACGCCGAACTCTCTCCTGGATTGAGACGATACGTTGCATTTCCCGTGTAGAAATGTCTCCCGTTCAATTGCTGTGACCACCAGGTTTGGAGCAGATTGTAATCCTGACCTCCGCCGAAGGGCCAGTACAGCTGCGGCGTGATGTAGTCGATGTATCGGCCGCTCAGCCATGCTGTTGCATCGGCGTAGAGAGCATCGTATCCGCTCGTGCCTGAGATGCCGACAGGGACGTTGTTTTTCCAGATGCCGAACGGGCTCATCCCGAACTTCACGACCGGGCGTATCGCCTGCACACTGTCGTAGATTTGTTTGATAAGGAGATTGACGTTGTCTCTTCGCCAATCAGCAATGTTGGAGAATCCTCGCTTGTCGCGATTGAAATCGGCCGTATCCTGATGCGTGATCGAGTTGGGCGAGTACGGATAGAAATAGTCATCCATGTGTACCCCCTCCACATCGTAGCGCCGGACAACATCGGCAATGACTTTGGCGACATGATTCCTGACTTCCGCCAATGCGGGATTCAGGAATTTGAATGTGCCTATCTGGATAGCCCATCCCGGATTCAAGCGCGTGATGTGTGTGGAATGGAGGGGGTAATTGCCGACGACCCGCTCAGCCCTGTACGGATTGAACCACGCGTGAACCTCCATGCCGCGTTTATGTGCCTCCGCAACAACGAATGCAAGCGGATCGTACAACGGGCTCGGCGCCACCCCTTGTTCTCCCGTGAGCCAGTACGACCATGGTTCGTAGGGAGAATTGTAGAGCGCATCGCACTCGGTCCGTACCTGGAAGATCACTGCGTTGATGCCAAGGGCATGGAGCTGATCCAGAAGGTTGATCATATCGGTCCGTTGAAGCTCCCCGGCGAGAGAAGTTCGGTACAGCGAAGGGGGCCAGTCGAGGTTCGTCACGGTGGCAATCCACGCTCCCCGAAACTCACGTTTGGGAAGTGATTGACCGGTGCCGATCTCAAATCCGATGATAACTATTGTGACTGCATAGGCAATACAGCGGAACCAAAGTTTCATGCGATACTCTCTTGGTCGTTGTGACTCTCATTCAAAGCATTCACCACGGATAGACGCGGAAAAGGCGCGGATACACGCGAATAGATCTGCGCACATCCGCGTTGTTTCAGCGTTCATCCGCGGCTAATCAATAACAGGAACAACAAAGGCATCCGACCTGCCCTGCGGGAACGGCCGGATGCCTTCAATGACTGATTTCTTTCGAAAAATCCAACATCTCGCACTACTTCGACAACACCATCTTTCCGCTCAGCCGATGGCCGCCGGAGGTGAGCACATAGACATACACACCGCTCGTCATGTCTCTGCCATCGACCGTCGCCGTGTACGTTCCCGGTGAGAGATACTTGTCGAGAACCGTCTTCATTTCCCTTCCCAGCATGTCGTAGATGACGAGCTGGGTTGGACCCGACTGGGCAATCGTAAACCTGATGTCGGTTGTCGGATTGAACGGATTGGGATAGTTCTGCGAGAGGGTGAATCCCTCCGGAATTCCCGCATCGTCCCTGCTGACGTTGACTGCGACGCCGCGAGTGTACATGCGGAGCCCCGGCACAGCGAATGTTCCGAACGTGCCGACGTAGGCCGTGTCGCCCCCCGGACTAAAGGCGATGGCGCGCGGCCGCTCACCGACGTTTCCGGGGACGGCAAAATTCCAGTTGATGCTGTCTTGGATTGCACCTGTGGTCACATTGTACGCGTACCAGGTTCCCGGAGTGAAGGTTTGCGGGACCGACGTATCCCACCACCGGTTCGGTCGGTCGTTGAACGAGCCCGCGCTCACCCAGAGGTGGCCGGTCTTGGGATTCCAGCAGAACGATTCTGCGTCGAAGCCCTTGAGGATCGTATCGACTTTCGCGTACGGGCCGAGGACGCCGAAGTCGCTGTGATACTTGAACACGGCGTGATTCGTATACCCCGCGTAGTAGATATCATTGCCGTTCTTCGAAACTTCAATCGCTCTCGAGAATCCGGCCAACGTGTCGCGCGCATTCCCGATGAAGTTGAAGTCTTTGTCAAAAATCTTCAGCGGCTTCCCCCCTGCCACAACTCGATTCGTGAAGATATTGCCGCTCGCGTCAACACCGACCGAAATACCAGAGTTGAGGGGATCAGCATCGACCTTTCTCATCCCCGCCCCGGTCTGATAGTTGATGCGGTACAGGAAGCTATAGTACGTCGCGATGATGTTCCCCTGATGGTCGGCTCTGAGGCCGCGTCCTGTCTGGGCTTCCCATGTCCCCGTCGCTGTGGTAAATCCTCCGAGTGTATCCGCCCTGCCGGCAATCGTAACAATCTTGATTGGAGAGAATGAAGCCTGTGTTCCGTCCTTGTTGAACGCGTACAGCGCACGGACGCCGATGAACTTGTTTTGGTTTGCACCGACGTAGAGAGAATCACGCGAGTATGCATAGTAGTCCTGTACCCACACCTTCCCATCGGGAGATACTGCAAGCCCGTGAACGTTGCCGGTAAAGAGCGTATCTCCTTTGACCTGTCCCGCCGGTGGCCAAACGCCCCTGTGCGTCCACTGGGCCGTGGCAATCGAGCAGACTACCAGCACCATGATGATAAGTGTAAAGATTCTATTCATTAGGAACCCTCCATCGATTGGTGATTGGTAAGTTGAAATCGTGAATTCACGCTGGTGCTGGAGCGCCACGTTCCTCCTCCCAACGGCGCATCAGCATTGTTGCTCACTTTGCCCCAAGGTACGGCGCACCGTTTTTCAATGCATTGACCCTGAAGATTTTGATCGATTTTGTGATGGTCCCCCCGACGGCCGTACCCCTCACCGCATAGAAATTGGTCCCCTGACCCCATGCCAAGAGGTGTATTGCCGGACTCGTCAGCCCGCTGTGAAATTGCTCGACCGTCCGGTTTGGACGCACCACGAGCATCGGATCCGGCATATCGGTTCCCACGTACATATCTCCATCTGCCGCAAAATTGATCGCGTAGATCGTTCTTCCCGGCCCTCCCAGGGCAGACGCCGTGAGGTTGAAGTAATCATCTCTCGGGCCGAGACTATCGGATGAGATGATTTGAAAACGAACGACCCGTTCGGACGAATCGGGGAAGACCTTTCCTGCCACATAGACGTAGTTGTTGAAGACCCGTACCGAGCGGACGTTCGCTGTGAGCGGAAATGCTTTCACACTCCTGTCCGGACGCACACGATAGATGAAGTCATTGTTGCCGCCTGCCCATACATTTCCTGCCGCGTCGAAATCGAGATCGTACACCGTTCCCAGATCTCCAAACGCGACCCAGATGGTCGGACTCCCGCCTCCCGCCGGAATCTGATAGATAGCTCTCAGGATCCTCGCGGTGTACAGAATGCCGCCAGGTCCCATTTTCATCCCGGACCATTTGGCGATGCCGCCCGACGGGGCATAGTCAGATCGGACGCCGGCTGCGGTGAACTTCTTGATGCCGACGCCGACTCCGGCATCCATCATGGACACATACAGATTTCCCTGGCCATCGCTTGCGACAGCCCATGGCTCTTGGGTTTCCGAGATACTGCCGAAATCCGTCACGGCGGCTTCCAGTTTGTAGAGCCATGTGTTGCTGAAGAGTTCCGATCCCTTCACGCCGACGCGAACTTTCACGCTATCATTGACCACATTCGGCGCAAGGACCTTTAGTTGGGTCGATGAGGCCTCCTGGATCTGCGCTTGCTTGTCGTTGAAATAGACCGTGTTCTCCGTCTTCACGGCGGAGAAGTTCTTTCCCGTGATCGTCAGGGACGTCACGCCGGCAAGTCCGGACGCAGGCGAGATCGACGCAATCTCCGGCGCCGGTCGGGCGCTCACGTAGTCCGGATCGAAGAGACTCCCCTCTTTCTCGTTCAGACAGCCCGAGAAGAGGAGAACGGAAAGGAGAAGGAGTCCGTGCAAGATGATGTTGAAATGTTTGGGAAACATGGGTATTCCTGTTTTGGAGATTTGCCTGAGTTTTGATTCGGAACACTGATCGGGAAACGAATCCCGCGCAGCGAGCGTCACCCTCCTCACAATTCTTATTCAAATCCGAAACTCAACGACAGCCGGGACACTGTCGGCAGTCCGAGCCGTCCTTCCGTCGTCGAGGGGAAGTTGGCCGAACTGAATACGCCGAAGGGCGTATACGAGTAGTCGAGCGCGAACTTGACGCCTCCCATCGATTGTTTCACACCCAGACCGAACGAAAGATCGTGCTCATCCGCCGGGGTCACATAACCCACACGGAGAGCGATTCGATCAAGGAAGAGATACTCCGCGCCGATTTTCACCTGCTCGGGGAAATCACGCGGATGTTCGGCATCGACAACCACCGTGAGCGCCTGCGACGTCCGGTCAATCTCAAAGACATCCAGCACGTTCATCGCGAGACCGATGCGGAACGTCAGCGGGAGTTGAAACTTCTCTTTGATGAATCCGACCTCTTTGGCAAAGTTCCGGATCGACATGCCGAAGGTGAGACTCTTATAGCCGGTCCGATATAGCACGCCGAGATCGAATGCGTACACGTCCAGCGAATTCTTCACCTCCCGCACGCCGGTAAATGCGGAATCTTGTGCGCCTGATCCGCGGACGTACGAGACTTCGGCGTAGCCGCTGCCGAGATTCTGGCTGGCAAGCTTCACATTCGCTCCCACGGAGAATCGATCAGAAAGGGCGATGGCATAGCCGAGCCCGAGGGCCGACGCCGACGGACGAAATGTTCCTGCGTCGAGATACCCCTGCGCGTTGTTTGCGAGGATCGTCGCTTGAATCTCACCGTAGTCGACATAGTGGAACGTGAGGCCGAACACTCCGTAATCTCCGTTCCACGGTCGGACAGCGACCGATCCATAGTTGTGAAGGATGTCCGCGATCCACTCAATCTGACCAACGGAGGCATCTGCGAACAGATTCATGCGCGCCATCCCGGCGGGATTATAGAACATCGATTCGGAAGATCCCTCGGCGGCCGTGAATGCATCGGCGAGTGCAGACGGACGTGCGTTCACGCCGACGCTCAGGAACTTCATCCCCGTTTGGGCAAGCTTCTGATACTTTTCCTGCGCCGCAACCGATCCGGGCACCGAAATCGCGAGGATGAACAGCATGCCGGCCCGTAACGCACTCATCCGACGCATCGCGCGAGGTCGACGGAATGTCTGCCGAAAGGGGCTATCGAATGACAACGAGCTTCTTGACGATTGGCGGTCCATTGGTGTCCTTGTCCTGAATGACAACGATGTAAACTCCACTGACAATCACTTGATTTGAGGAGGTGATGGAATTCCAGTACGTGTCGCCGGTTCCATCCGTATGAACAATTTCCTTGATAAGCTCACCGAGTTCCGTGTAAATCTTGATCACACAGTTTCCCGGGATGTTGTAGAAGGCGATCTTGTCCCCTTCGTTCGGGAATCGCAGTCTGTTCTCATTCGACGAAATGATATACGGATTCGGTGCGATACGAATCTGATCGGGACTCGTACCCGCCGGCCTCTTGAGATTCGTCGGATCGTAGGTCTGCGTGTAGAACCGGCTGCTCTCCAGAGAACCCGCCGGAGTTCTCCCCGCTCCCGAATTCGCCGATGCGTCACCGAACGCGGTCAGATAATAGTAGTACGAGATCCCGCGGATTGCCGTTGTATCGTCAAACGAATACGCCTTCGACGACGAATATCCTACACGCGGATCGGCGGGCTTAACGCCGCCTGCCTGAAAAACCAGATGGTATGTGCTGTCCGATCGCCCGGTCGCGCGATAGACTCGATAGCCCGCGAATCCGTTTGCTCCCTCTTTGGGATTCGGATCCCATGTCATACCGATCTTGTTTCCTCCCCCCCGGACCACGAAGTTGCTCGGCGGGAATGGGGGTTGAGGGATGTTATATCCCGCGGTGAAATTTGCAGCTGCGCGGCGAAACGTCTCGAGTAGACGCGGCCTGCCCAGAAACACCGAATCGTTCTTTGCTTTCGTCGTAATGACGCCGTCCTTGTACTTCTTCCCGATCCGGATCGCCTCTTCTCGGGTGAGTCCGTTTGCTCCCTCCGCAAAGACGATGCGAATACTTTCTCCGGGTCTTAGTGTGTACGGGCCGTAACCGACCCCCGACGACCATCCCCCCGGTCCACCCGCACCGATGTTTGCCATCGTTTTCTGCTCGGAGAACGCGCCCGTGGGTTCGACCAGCCACGCATGACGCGGCGCATGCCCCTCGATCATCTTGTTATACTCCTCCGTCATCGCGACAAGGTTGAACTGACTGTTGTTGCGCGTCATCGGTTCATCGGATCCAATGAAATTCGTGGTTGAGGGTTGGGAAGGGTGACTCGAGCGGTCGGTGGGGGATCGATCGGCATGAACGTGACTGACACCTACAAGCTGGGAGGCGCCCAATCGCCAGTTCGTGTCTGAGAGGGCGACGTAGTTGGCCGATTGAGCAGGATTCCAGATCGGAGCGCCGATATTGTCGTAGCTGGCGGCATTTGGCGAACTTCCCGCAGGCGGCTTGTTGGCATCGACATGTAATCCATGCCATGCGAACATCGCTTTCACGTCGTTCTCGGCCGCTGGAATGCGTGTGTTGGCGATGTCCGGCGCAAATCCGCGGCCATCATTCATCGTGTTAATGCCCCAGCCGGCCGAGTTGTTGACCGCGTATCTAACTTCACGACATACCGAGTAGCGATATTGAAAGTAGACCATGAAACCCGTAACGGTCTGATTCGGGAGCTCAATTGCCGGGTCGGCGTTCACGTTGCCCGTGTTCGTGAACGTCATATCGAAGATGTGATAATTATCGTGATACTGCTGGCTGAAGGCATAGATCCTGCGTGTCAGCGTAACCCCCAGCGCCGTGTTCACAGTGTTGACTACCATCCGGTCTGGCTTCAGCGTATCCAGAACGGCGGTGATCTCCTCAGGATTCGAGAACGATGGATTGCCGTCGACGAATACGCGGGGAGGTTCAAACTTCGCATACACGTTGAACGACAGGGGGAAGAACTCGTTGTCGCCGTTCACGCGTGGGCCGACGTGCACGACCTTATGAGGGAACGACCGTCCCTGGTTGTCGGTGAAATTCGTTGCCCCGAGCCAGAGGGACTTTGCGGCCTGCAGGTCCTGGTACTGGTACTGTGCGGGCCAACGCAACCCGTACTGCTGGATGCGCTGATTCCCCTCCTCAATCTCCCATCCTTTTTCCGAGAACCAGTTGTGGAGCGATCCGACGGTGAGCCACTTCGTCTGTCCCTGCGCGTGAAGCGTCTGCACCGTTGCTGCGAGCACGATCGTCAGGCAGCAGATGCTGAAGAAGATTCTTCGGGTGAGTGTCTGCATAGAAAGTACTTTCATGTCATATGTGATGGAGCCGATCCGACGAACCACGATTAGAGTTGGTATGAAATCCGAAGTCCGAAAAAGACATTCCGCGGATTCAGAAAGTTGAGCCAATCCTGATTGGGCATGTCGATGTAGGCTTTGGACTCCAGCACCTTGTCCAGACGGCCTTGATCGACAAGCTGCCACTGGTTGTTTGACCATTGATAGTACTGCTTGGTCGAGGCATCATAGTAGAACGGAACGGGACTCGGTGACGTCACCGAGGTGAGACTTGCGGCATAGACCATCGGCTGATATGCGACGCCCGCCTTCCGATAGTCCCCCGGATTGTCGTCTCCCGGGATATTGCCGTACCACTGGTTGAACGCCGTGCTCAAGTGGAGTGATTTCAGATAGTTCTCATAGTCCGTCCCGTCGATAAACCCGTATGTGGTCAACTGTTTGAGGTTGAGCACATTGTACATGTCCATGAAGAACTGGATGTTGAGAGCGCCGAAGCTCAGGTTCTTGCTCACCCGGATGTCGAGACCGTACGTATCGTTCCACTTCGTGTTGTACTGCACGCCGGGAACCGAACCGCCGCCGACCCACGTGAAGTAGAAACCGGATCTCCACGAACCGAGGATGTTCAATCTGAGATCGCCCAAGGGCCGAATACCGAGGACGTTTGGACCGTAGTCAGGAGGGGAGAAGAAATCGATATTGGCGCGCGCATAGGGACGCGGCACAGGCCTGGTCTGCACCGGATTTGTCCGCTCGTCGGAACGCTGCTCAACAGGATTCTGATAATACCGCGGTCTGCCGAACTCTCCGCTCGTCGAGACCATGTAGGTATAGTTGACGAATCCCTGGACCCAGTTCCCTCGATTCTTCGTCATCGTGATTTCAAAGCCACGGATATCCTCGTACGAAGTATTGGTCGTGACGGAGTAATTGGGGACGTTGTTGTATCCGATGTAGTTCACGAGCCGGGATTGGTCGCTGATGTTCTTGTAGTACGAGGCGACCCTGAGGAGGAACATGTCGAACAAATTGTGTTCGTACCCCAATTCGTATGCGACGGTCTTTTCAAGGGGAAGATTGGGATTTGCCAGCCGGATGATATCCTGCGACGCGGTTTCTCTTCTGACGAGGAAGAGACTCTCCGGCAGCGGAATGTCTCTGAAGTGTCCGTAGTTGAAGAAGAGCTTCGCGTTCTCGGTGATCGGGAATGAGACTCCGAGTCGCGGACTCAACGCATCGATCTTCTGAGTCGGCACGCGCTTCAACAGCGTGTCGATGTTCTGCGATTGCGCGCCTCGGAACACCTTGGTGTACGGATCGTATTCATACCAGTCACCCCCCGCATGCGACATCTCGTAACGCAAGCCGAAATTCGCGATCATCCCCTCGAATTCCAGCTTGTCCTGCACATACGCCGCGAGTCTCCTGGGATAGGTTTGCCACTTCGAGGTCGACCGTCCCGAAGGCAGGACGAGATCGACGGATCCGTAGTTGACGGCATTGTCGACGTACACGTATTCGAAACCGGCCTTGAGCTCGTTGTACTTGTCGACCTGACTGGAAATATCGAACTTGATTTGATAGCGGGTCGTCTTGCTGGTGTCGCGCGCGTTGCTCATCCCGATCGCCATGCGAAGACCGTCGATGCCGGTCGTCGAGTAGTTTTCGGGACTCGGGAAAAATCCGAATGGCGCCTCGTCGAGATAGTAGTTGTTGCCGAACTTGTATACTCTCGATGTGTCACGCATGCGCCCGGGCGCTGTGCTGTAGGAGGAATAGAACCGCTGCGCGCTGACTTCATAGAATGTCGACGGATTCAGGACATGAGTGAACTTGGCCCCCATCATCTGTCGCTCGACCGCGTTGGGAGCCCAGTAGTCGTTCGTGAAGAGGCGGGAGTCGATGAAACTCACGCGGTTCATCCGTTCTCCAATCGTCCACGGCTCCGAAAAACTGCCATACGTGCCGGTTTGATTCCAGTCGACGGCCTCATTCCGTCCCATGAGACCTTCGATCATCAGCTTCATGCCGATCCCGACGTCGGAGGTCACCGTGAGTTTGTGATTGAAATCGGAGTAGGCGTCGCGTGAGAGCGGGATTGCATATTGCGTGCTCGATTGCCGGTAGGAATAGTAGAACCGCATCTTCCCAATCATCGCGTTGAGCACCGGGACCGGTCCTCCAAACCCGAAGTCGATGTCGTAATCCGGTTTCGTGATGTCGAAAGACTTGCGGTGCTGCCACATGAACACGCGCTGTGCCGCCTCGGGGGTGAGATCGTTCGTCGGATCATTGTCCGCCATCAGTTTCTGCGAGATGAGATTCCACCCTTCAAACCGGCGGTATTGGGCCTGTGTCCATGGATCCCACGGGCTCACATATCCCCTCGCGGGATCATCGGCGGTACCCGTAAACGCGACGGCCGGATCGACATACGGACGGATCCAGTACGAGTTTGGATTGTTCGGCGTCATCCCAAAGTATTTTCGTGTCGGCGGACTGAAGCGGATCACCGCCCCGACGTTGTATCTCTGCCCTCCATCCTTCGTGATGACGTTGACCACACCCGATCTGGCGTTCCCGTATTCTGCATTGAAGCCGCCGGTCTGGATCTGGATATCCTGGATCGAAAGCAGACTTATGGCTGTATAGGGCAGATTGTTCCGTTCATCCCTCAACGTGAGGCCGTTGACAAGGAAGGCCGTCTGATCGGAGCCGCCCCCTCGCACTTGCATCCCTTGAATACCCGCTTGAAGCCCGATCACGCTCACAACACTGAACACAGGGAGGTTCTCAACCTCCCGGGCGGTGATGTTTACACGGCTTGACGAGACATCGCGCTCCACGATAGGGCGTGACGCTTCAACGACAATTTCCTGGGTCTCCAGGACAACCTGCCTGAGCTCGAAGTCGAGATTCGTCGTCTGGTTGATATTCACCCGCACATTGGAAATCGTCACGGGGTTATACCCCATCATCGATGCACGGACGTTGTACAGGCCAGGCGGAACATTCAGGATCACAAAAAAACCATCGACATTTGCTGCTGCACCGATGGTTGTTCCCTCGATCACGACATTTGCGGAGACAAGCGGTTCATTCGATCCTGCCTCTTTCACAATCCCTGTGATTTTGCCTGTCTGCGCAGCCAGTGAAGAGATCGAAAGAAGGAGGCAAAGGACAAGTTTACTGAGCGAGGAACTCATAACAGATAATCTCCTCTTGAGAGCAATAGAGAGACTGATTGGATGCGCTATGTGAAGTGAGTGAGGATGCATTGTGGGTGAAACTGATTCTGACGGGGGGAAATGTCAGAATGTCGTGGTGCAATCCTTCGAGCGACGCGGTTTCGCTCGACGGAATATAGAAAAATCTTGACGTAGATGTCAAGCCGCCAAGTCGGGACGCTGTTCCCGTCTTGTTTCTGAGCATTTGAGATCGAGCAGACCCGACGGTCCGAGATCGTTCCGTCGATCCGGAAGTCACGGGCCGCGACGACCGCGTACGAATCCCCGACAATCCGCTAACTCCATGAGACGTCGCACGATGGGCGTCATTAAAAAGTGTAAATGTTTTTTCGCAACGCTGTGCCGCCGCGTTTGTTTTTCCGGCAATTTGTCTTAGTTTTTCTGAACCGGTTTTCACGAGCTCCTCATTTTCAATTCTCCGCACCCAAGAAAGGTGGATCAACTATGAGAATTATCATTCATCCGGACTACACCACACTCAGCAAATGGACCGCGTACTACATCGCCCAGAAGATCAAGTCGTCTAATCCCACACCCGAAAAGAAGTTCGTTCTCGGACTCCCCACAGGGTCCTCTCCCATCGGCACATATCGAGAACTCGTCAAGCTCTGTCAGGAAGGAAAAGTTTCGTTCAAAAACGTTGTCACATTCAACATGGACGAATACGTCGGCCTCCCCGAAGATCATCCGGAAAGCTATCACTACTTTATGTGGCATCATCTCTTCAGCCACGTCGATATTCCAAAGGAAAACGTTCACATTCTCGACGGCAACGCGAAAGACCTTGAGAAGGAGTGCCACGATTACGAAGAGGCGATTCGACGCGCAGGCGGCATCGATCTCTTTCTTGGCGGCATCGGAGCCGACGGACATATTGCGTTCAACGAACCGGGTTCCTCACTCTCTTCGCGCACCCGAATCAAGACACTGACCTATGATACCCGCGTGGCCAATTCCCGCTTCTTCGGGAACGACCCGAACAAGGTGCCGAAGACCGCGCTCACGGTCGGGGTCGCAACGGTGATGGATGCGAGGGAGGTGGTGATTATCATCAACGGGATTGCAAAAGCAAGAGCGCTGCAGAAGGTCGTCGAGGAGGGGGTGAATCACATGTGGACGGTTTCCATGCTCCAGCTCCATCGCCACGGGATGATCGTCTGTGACGATGACGCGTCATTCGAGCTGAAGGTCGGGACGGTGAAGTACTTTAAGGATATCGAGCGTGAGAACCTGAGCTTGCCCAGGCTCTGACTATTGCGGTGTCATGACGAAACTCCTGACACCGCCTCGCTGCAGATCATGCGGCGTCAGGACGAAAGCCCTGACACCACCTCGCCGCAGATTGGGTCTCCCTCCTCGCTACACCTTGATAATCCAGTTCATCTTGTACATGATGTACGCAATGAGGTAGAGTCCCATCATGAACGCGATCGCATGAATGAACGACGCGAGCATGGGATCCCCGATCGGCACAAAGAGAAGATCGTAGTACAGTCGCCTCAAACTCACACGTGTCCCCTCCCCCATATCAAACCGAATCAATGACGTCAATCGTCCGATGAGACCCGCGAGGAAGAAGACGGTAATGGCATTCAGGCCGTTGATCTGGAAGGGCTTTGCCCACCACTTGATCCCCACCACATCGATGATCCAGTAACAGAGTGCAAAGACGTTCAACGCAAGTCCCGCCATGAATACGGAGTATGAACTCGTCCAGAGGTTCTTGTTGATCGGCAGCCAGTTGTCCATGATGAGACCCGTCAGGACAAGCAGATTTCCGATCACGAACATCCAGACGGTCTTATCTGCGTCGGAGAGTTTGCTCCGCAACAGATGGCCGGTGAAAACGCCAAACATGACGGTCGCAACGGCGGGCAACGTACTGAAGATCCCCTCCGGATCGAATCCGGGCGCCGGCGCGCCTGACCAGGTGTGCCCTCGCAGGAGCGTCGAGTCGATGTACCAGCACAGATTTCCCGTCGGTGCGAGCACCCCTGCACCATATTCCGGAACCGGAATGAATGCCATCGCAAGCCAATAGACGACCAGCAGACCGACTGTGACTGCGATCTGAACTCGGAATCCGGACCAAAGATAGATGAGCCCACCCACGAGATAGCACACGGCAATCCTCTGCAAGACGCCGGGAATGCGCATTGTCGCGAATGAGTAATTGTGGCCAAACGCGAGCCCGAACGGAAAGCCGCTGAGGACCAACCCAAGAACGAAGATGATGGCTGATCGCTGGAGCACATGGAGAGCCAACGAACCCTTGTTGTCTCCTCTCTCAACCCGTTTCGCGAATGAGAGGGTCATCGCGACACCGACAATCCAGAGAAAGAACGGAAATATTGTATCCGTGAACGTCCACCCATCCCACGCGGCATGTTTCCAGGGGGCATAGATTTGATTCCAATCGCCGGGATTATTCACGAGCATCATGCCGGCAATTGTCGCGCCGCGGAAGACGTCGAGCGAGAGCAATCGCTTGGTGGTTTTCGTCGAAGTATCGTCTGCCATCTGAATCTCTCCTTGTGAGGCTGAGGATGCAACGAAGCGGGCCAGTGCCGGACCGACACATCATGTCTCAAGACCAGGCACAGCGTACTTTATCTTTCCTTCGTAGAGCGTCATCTGGACCTCGAAATCCTTGTTCAGGAGCACGAGATCTGCATCTTTTCCGACGGCGAGAATCCCTTTCCGATGTTCCAAGCCGAGCACCTTCGCGCCATTGAGCGAGGCCATCCGCACGGCATCAGTCAGGGGAACCTCGACCTCCCTCACCATGATCTTCACCGCTTCCTCCATCGTGAGCGTACTTCCGGCCAGTGTCCCATCTTCCAGATATGCGGTCTTTCCCTTCACGAAAATCTTCTGATCCATGAAGTGGTATTCGCCTTCCGGCATTCCGCATGCACGAATGGCATCGGTGATGAGAATGATTCCCCCTTCGCCTTTCACGCGATAGATGAGTTTCATCACAGCCGGATGAACATGAATGCCGTCGGCGATGAGTTCCACCTTCAGCTCATTGTGCAGGAGCGCGCCCGTGATCACCCCCGGCTTCCGATGATGAAACGGCTTCATCGCATTGAACATATGCGTGACATGGGCGGCGCCATTGTCGATGGCATTCAGGACATCCTGATATGTCGCTACGGAATGCCCGATCGAGAGGACAACTCCATGCTTCGCCGCCTCCCGCATCACCTGATCGACTCCTTCCAGCTCCGGTGCGATCGTCATGAGTTTGATGGACCCCCGGCTCGCGGCAAAGACCCGTTTCCATTTCTGGACATCGGGCTTCCAAAGGTACTCCACCTTCATGGCGCCGTGTTGTTCCTTGTTGATGAATGGTCCTTCGAGGTGGATGCCCCAAACGTTTGATCCGTTTGCCCCCTCACAGAAATCCGCTATGCGGCTCACATCGGCGATCAGCTCGGGCTCGCGTTTGCTGTACAGCGACGCGAGCATGCCGGTGGTTCCGTGCTCGAAAAAGAACTTGGAAATATTTTCGACCGCCTCACTGCTCATGTCGGCGAATCCGTGCCCTCCTCCACCGTGAACAAGCAAGTCTACGAACCCCGGCGTCAGGATCATCCCTTCGGCATCGATCACCGTGCACCCCTTGGGCGTCTTCACATCTTTCACACCCCCAATTTCGGCTATCTTCTTCCCCTCGACGACGATTGTTCCGCGACTGAGGATTCGAAAGGGAGTGACAATTTCAGCATTCGTAATGACGAGATTCATAGATCGGCATCACCTCCGATGGACGGCAAGTTCGAACAAGCGGTTTCGAAAACATCTTGTGCAGAAGTCTTCGGCAAATGTGTCGAAAAATGCGGGAACAATCAATTCGCGCGATTCGATGCTCTCCTCACCTCAACAGTCGGCCTTTCCAACACGCCGGTCGGCAATTCCCTCACACAGCTGTTCGACGAATTCAACACTCCGCTCAACATGTTTTGAAATGACCTGTTTTTGGTCTCTGTGGCGTATTCCCACCCGATGTGGATCGGGTACGCAAATTGAAGAATGCAGATCGTGGGTTTTTCCCAACGATGAATACTCAATTCGAGATAGCATAAGGAGTCCACCCATGTTTGGATTTGATGATCCTGAGGCGTTCTGGCTCAATGTCACGAATGTCGCTCTCGGTATTGTGGTGCTGATATGTCTGGGCGCAGTCGGCTATGCGGTTGTTGGCGAGGTGCTCGACCGCATTCGCAAGCGTGCGCTCGTCGCCGCTGACGACCATGCCACACTCGTTCCGGGTTTGGGGGTCACAATGGCCGACGGAGGTGAACGGATCGACAATCCCTCCGGCACATACGTCGCGCCGAACGGCGACATCGTTCGGAACCAGAAAAAGGCGCCAAAGAAGTCGAGTGAGCGCGCGTTCGGCTGATGGGTATGCGCCGAATCGGTCTCACATTCATTACGATCCCGGTCGTTGATATTCTCATGGAGGTCGAATGAGCCACTCAGCCAAGCGATGCCCGTTTCTTCGGGAAGCACAGGTGAAGAGCTGCCACGCATCCGGTATTCGAAAACAGATCGTGCGCGACGCTGATGCTCCCCACGAGGAGTTGTGCACATCGACACGGTATACATCGTGTCCGCTCGTCAAAGAATGCCACGAAGAGCGTTCGGCACACAGCCGCTGTCCGTTCCTCCACGAATCGCTCGTCCAGTATTGTGCCGCCACGCCGGTCACAAAATACATCCCATACAGCGAGTCGCTGATCACCCGTTGCGGCACCCGAAACCACCAATACTGTCCCGTCTTCGTTTCGCATGCCAAGCCGGCACGCGTCTCGAGTGATTCCCACGACGCGGAACTCCGGAATGCAGACGATGGCGATCTCATGGTGGAAGGGATTCCGGTCTCGTCTTCTCTGCAGTACACGCCGAATCACATGTGGATCGATCTTGAACCGGACGGTGATATCCATATCGGGCTTGATGCGTTTGCAAGCCACGTGCTCGGAGCGATCGAGGGGGTGAGTTACCTCCCCAACACATCAGGAGGGAGACCCGCAGCATTGGTTTCGACGCGCGGCATCGATCTCCCGATTGTCTCCCCGGTCGACCTGCGTATTTTCAGCACCAATACAACCGTGCGGGCTCACCCCGAGTACCTCGCGCACCATCCATACACACTCGGTTGGCTGTTTGAGGGAACAATGAGTCGCAAGGAGCATTCGTCCGCGGGGAACGGAGGCGCAGGCTTCATCGAGGGCGAGGAGATCGTCCCGTGGATCAAATCCGAGGTGAGCAAATTGACAACCATCGTTCATGACCATCTCCTTCCCCGCCACCCGGATTTCCTCGGAGCAATGGCGGACGGCGGGAGCCTGAGTCCCGACATGACGAGACATCTCGATCGTGAGGAAGTTTTGTTCCTCTACAACGAATTCTTCTCACCATCTCGTCACCGGGAGAAAACGGAATGAACAGTGGTCGACTCTCTTTTCTGGCCGGACTCGTCGGAATGCTTCTGATCGGATGGGTCTTTTTCCCGTCATTGCTCTATCAGAAGGAACCTCAGCCGCTGCAGTTCAGCCACGCCGTCCATACGGGAGAAGCCGTCGGCATGACGTGCGACAACTGCCACACCTTCACGGCGGATGTCCGCTCCATGGCGATCCCCCGACTTTCCAACTGCAAAGAATGCCATTCCGAAGTACTCGGAGAGAGTGAGGCAGAAAAGCGGCTTGTTGATGAGTTTGTTGCGCATGATCGGGAAATCCCCTGGCGCACATACTCCCGCCAACCCGACAATGTCTATTTCTCTCACATCCAGCATGTCCAGATTGCAGAGATTGAATGCGAACGATGTCATGGTTCGCATGGGAAGAGCGAGACGCTGACCGATCGTCAAATCAACAGGATCAGCGGTTACAGCAGGAATATCGAAGGACAGATCATCCCGGGATTGCGATTCAAAGCATGGGACCGCATGAAAATGGACGATTGCTCGGATTGTCACGACGAACGAGGCGCATCCAACAGCTGCCTCAAATGCCATAAGTAGGATTTCTCATGTCAAGCGCACTCTCTCGAAGAAACATATTGAAGCTCGCCGGCGGATCGGCATTGGGATTCCTTCTTTCGCCGATGCCGTGGAAGATGCTGGATGACATCTCCATCTGGACACAAAACTGGTCGTGGATTCCCAAGCTCCGGCGCGGACCGGTGACGCACAAGTATACGAGCTGCACCCTGTGCCCCAATGCATGTCGCGTGAACGCCCGCATGATCTCGGAGACACCCGTCAGTCTCTGGGGAGCACCGGACCCCTGTGTCGGCCACAGTTACCTTTGCTCGGTTGGTCTCGCAGGACACCATCTTGCCTATCATCCGTCGCGAGTCAGGAACGCACACCGGTTCACTGCGACAGAAAACGGCATCTCCTCAGAACAGCTTTCGGTAGAGGACGCCATCGCTCATATCGCAAAGATCTTGCACAATATTCACGTTCGGCCCGAGGAGGGCGAGTTCGCATTATTCGATTGCCGACCGCACGGAATGGTGTCGGATATTCAGCAGATTTTCCTTTCTCACGTCCCAGGTGCGCGTTACATCGTTCCCGACAATCATGAGGGACGATTCATGCGTGCGTTGATGGAAATGACCGAAGATCCCGGTCAATCATACGGCCTCGACTTTTCTCGAACGCGCACACTATTAAGTTTCGGTGTATCGCTCTTCGAGGGTTGGGGAATCTCGCCACTTGTCGTTGAGCAGTTTCGATCTCGGCGCGAGGAGTTCAACATTATTCAGATTGATCACCATCAATCATCCTCCTCGATTGTTGCCGACACGCATATTGCGATCAAACCCGGAACGGAAATGGCGTTGGCGCTCGGCCTGGCGCACGTCATTGTAGGGGAGCGCCTGTATGATCCAGCATCAGCGGCCCGCGCCGTTGATCTCAAGAGGAACAAACCCTTCTCCTTCATGGACCTGACAAGGCGCTTTCCCCCCGGCCGGGTGGCTTCCGTGACCGGCATCCCTGAAGATGTCATCGTTCGTACAGCGAGGGAGTTTGCATCAAATCGTCCGGCGACGGCAATCGCCGATGACTTTGCCCCTGCGGAGCTCATCCACTCTGTCTGGATCCTGAATCACCTCGTCGGTGCAACTGGAAAGAACGGGAGTGTGGTCCAGAAGCGTCCACTGCCGCAGCCGTGGAAGGGTGCTCATCGGACTCCTCCAACCCGACTTCGCAATGTCCCCGATCACTCGCTCCGTCTCCTGATGATCGATGCTTCTGCGGCTGATACGACCGTTTCATGGCCTGATCTTCGACGCAAGATGCGTGCGGAGAATGCGACGATCGTTCTCTGTTCACCGTACCGGCCGAAGCGCGGCGAGTCGGTCGACTACCTGATACCCATTCACGCACCGTACGAAACGGTTCGGGCTAATCCATCCGGCGAATATGTTGCCACCTCCGCCTTTCAAATCAGCACTCCACTGTGGAGCAAAAGCGAGGAGGGATGCGAGACCTGGCAGATTCTCCAGCGCGTCGTCAGCGCGTCAGACGCGATGACGAAGGAGGAATTCGCACAGCTCGAACCGGAAGAACTTCTACGGCTGCAATGCGATGCGATCTTCAATTCGAAAAGAGGAACGATCCATCACCCCAACAACGATGAAACCATCCCTCTCGGCAGTGTTCTTTCGTCCGGCGATTTCTACGCAACGCTCATGGAAGGCGCCGCATGGTCGGATGATGGAGTCGCAACGAGTACGAACGGACGGTTGTTTCTCATGGGAAAGTCCACGTCATCGGCACAGAGGTTTGCAGAGTCAGTGCTGGCCTTCGACAATGCTGGCATCGACAGCAATCCCTCATTCCCTCTCCTCGTCGTCCCGGTTGGAGAGGATGTTGCGGCTCGTTTTGGTCATGTCTCACCCATTTTGTCCAAGATTTACCAAGAATCCGATCTGAAACCGAGATCCCGATTCGCGTATCTCCACCACGAAACGGCCCGCCGATTCAAGCTCGCCGCCGAACAGAGAGTCATCATTCATTCACCGCATGGCGCGACAGAAGCTATCGTACGTTGCGATTCGTCGGTCCGGCCTGATACGGTTCAACTCTCTGTTTCACAGCTCGATGCAATCTCTCCTACTCGGCCTCGCATCATCAATTCGTATGGGGGGAGGGTTTACACAGACCAACCGATATTCGTACGAATCGAGAGGGCCAGATCATGAAGAGTATTGAAATCTCGCCCTCCCAGTATGTTATGGTGATTGACGCTGATCGGTGTACGGGATGTGGGGCCTGCATGGTCGCCTGTGCGATCGAAAACAACGTCGCACCCGCACACCCGGATGCCACCGATCGCACCGGCGTCACCTGGATGAAGGTGGTCAAGGTCTCATCGGGGAATAACGGGGACGGCAAGCCCGCGTGCTATCTGCCGCTCCCTTGCCAGCAGTGCGCCGCCGAGACCCCGTGCGTGACTGTCTGTCCTCAAAATGCCGTTGAAGTGGATCAACAGACCGGAATTGTGTTTCAGATGTCGCAACGATGTCTTGGATGCCGCTACTGCATGGCCGCGTGTCCGTATCACGCCCGCTATTTCAATTGGTGGGATCCGGAATGGCCCGAAGGAATGGAGCAGACGCTGAATCCCGATGTTGCCCCCCGAATGAGAGGAGTTGTCGAGAAGTGTAATTTCTGTCACGGACGATATCAGGCCGCCCGCGCCTCAGCAGCGGAACATGGTCAGGCCTCGTCGGATCCAGTGACATACGAGCCGGCCTGCGCGCAGGCGTGCCCGACACGCGCAATCAAGTTTGGTACACCCGCGAACAACGAACAGGGCGTAGGTGATCTTGTGCACAGCTCCTCCGCGTTTCGACTTCTCCCGAGACTCGGAACCGAGCCGCGTGTCTACTACCTGTCGAAACACAAGTGGATCCGACAGATGGCACAGATGGAAAAGGAAACTTCAACCGGAGAGGAAGTCCATGGATAGCAAGTTCATCACACGCGGTCTCGAACGAACGTCTCTGCGCAACTTCTCCGTGTGGGTTCTCTTTTGGGTGGTTGTTTTGGGCTTCGGTCTCTACGGCGCGTATTTGTGTCTTGCGGAAGGATTGAACCAGACGAACATGGACAACCGGTTCGTGTTTGGGCTCTGGATCTTCCTCGATCTTGCCATCATCGCATTCGGCGCAGGGGCATTCTTCACGGGGCTTCTGCTCTACATCCTGAAACGAAGCGAATTCACTGCCGTTATCAACAGTGCAGTCGTGATCGGTCTCATTTGCTACAGCGGGGCTGTGGCTGTGCTTGCAATCGACGTTGGTCAGCCCTTGCGTGCATGGTTCACATTCTGGCATCCGAATGCCCATTCGATGCTGACGGAGGTGACGTTCTGCATCTCCTGTTACCTCGTTGTCCTTGCGGTCGAGTACATGCCGATCCTTCTGAAGAATCGAAAGTTGAAGGAACGTCCGTCGCTCCTTGTGTTCCAGCACAATCTCCACAAGGTGATTCCTGTTCTCGCGGCGATCGGCGTTTTCCTTTCGTTCTTCCACCAAGGGTCACTCGGAGGGCTGTACGGAGTTCTCAAAGGGAGGCCGTTCGCCTTTCGTGAGGGATTTGGGATTTGGCCCTCGACATTCTTCCTCTTTGTGTTGTCGGCAGCAGCCATTGGGCCCAGCTTCATCCTGCTCACAACATCACTTGTTTCCAAGATTTCGCGGAAGAAACTCGTGAAGCCGGAAGTCCTCCAATCCTTGGGGAGGATTTCCGGATGGCTGCTGTTGGCCTATGTGCTGTTCAAATCGGTCGACACGCTCGTGTGGATCAACAGAACGTCCCCCTCGCTTCTTTTTTCTCCCTACGAATACTACAATCAGGAATCATTCGGGACGTGGATCCTCTTTGCGGAGATCGTCGTCTTCGGACTCGTTCCGGCGTTGATGCTTCTTACGAGGAAGATTCGTGAGCATCGCGGGTGGCTCATCACTGCGGGACTTCTGGCTTGCGCCGGCATTGCGGTCAATCGATTTGTCATGACGATTCAGACCCTCGCATTGCCGACGCTTCCGTTTGACCCGTTTCTTTCCTACATCCCCAGCTGGCAGGAGATTGCGACATTCATCGCCGTGATCGCGTATGGCGTGTTGTTGTATTCATTCTCATTCAGATATCTGACATTGTTCCCACAAGAACGAGATCTCAACTCTCTCACAAGGTGATCCCATGTTTCCATTCGTGTATGATTTTCGATGGGAAGCGACCTCTTTGATCTTCCTGGGTGTATTCTTTGCCGTCATTACAACCCTCATGATGATGGTGGCAACGGTGACTGTTCGGTCAGTGAAGGATCTGAGGACCCGGAAGATCGGGACGCTCCGCTGGCATGAGACGTTCGAAGACCTTCCAGCCGGCGCGCGTTCCTGCAGGTTTGCGATGTCGGGTTTCGCTCCCGGACGAAGCTGCGACAATTTCTTCGAATGCGGGACATGCGCCGTGTATCCACGATTTCGGTCATTGGAAGAACGGCATCGTCCGGAGGATCATGAATCGCGATCCGGCCATGGTGGTTTCGGTATTGACGAGAAACGGTACTATCACCGCGGTCACACGTGGCTTCAGGAAGAGGAGGATGGGACGTGTGTGATAGGATTGGATGATTTCGCTGCCCGACTGCTCGGTCCAAACCCGACGTATCAGCTCCCACCTGCCGGGAGCACACTCAAGCAGCATCAACCGGCATTTACGATTCAGACGGGAGAGTCGTCGGTCCGGGTGGTTTCTCCGATTGATGGGGAAGTTCTCGAGGCAGGAGACTCTACGCGCGGGTGGCTGTTGCGGATTCGCCCCTCAACTCAACTGCCACACGCCAGACATCTCTTTCGGGCCGGAGAAGCCCGCAGATGGTTCCAGGCGGAGTTGGAGCGATTGAATCGACTCGTCGAGATTCCGGGGGTTGGTGCAACGCTTGCGGACGGAGGGACGCCGGTCGATAGTTTCCGGGAGACGCGACCGGACGCCAATTGGGATGGAATCCTGGGTGTCATGATGCTCGACGTATGAGGCATTCCTCATCGAGCGAGATTGTACTTTTTGATCTTGTCGTACAACGTCGAGCGATCGATCCCGAGAATTGATGCCGCCTCTTTGACATTCCCCTCTGTTCTCTGCATCGTTACTGTGATCGCTTCGCGCTCGAGATCCTCGAGACTCATCCCCGCGGGGATATCGAATCCCTTCTTTTCTTTCTTTCCATTCACAAGGAATGAAAACGCTTCTTCAAGCAAGACGCGTGTCTTCGTCGTCACGATGGCGCGTTCAACCGCATTCTCGAGTTCCCGCACATTCCCCGGCCAGTCGTGGTCGAGAAGAATCTTCAGCGCCCCTTCGGAAATATCCTCGACCTCCTTCCCCACTTCATGAGATATCTGTTCCACAAAGTTGCGGGCCAGAAGCGGGATATCTTCCCGTCGCTCCCGCAGCGGCGGTATCTGGATATTGATCACGTTCAAACGATAGTACAGATCATCCCGAAACGTCCCATCCGCAACGGCCTTCTGGAGATCTTTGTTGGTCGCGGCAATCACGCGAGTGTCGACCTGGATCTCTTCGGATCCACCGACTCGGAAGAAGGTACGTTCCTGGATGACGCGCAAGAGATCCATCTGCAGCTTCGACGAAATGTCTCCAATCTCATCGAGAAAGATCGTTCCCTCGTGGGCCAGCTCGAACTTCCCCTTCTTCCGCCCGATGGCTCCGGTAAACGATCCCTTTTCGTGTCCGAAGAGTTCTGATTCCAGCAGGGTTTCCGCGAGGGCTGCACATGAGACACACACGAACGGTTTGTCCGCACGATCACCGGAAAAATGGATCGCCCTGGCAATCAATTCTTTTCCCGTTCCACTCTCTCCCTGGATGAGCACGGTACTTCGGAGACTCGAGACTTCGCGCACGAGCTGGAAGATCTCTTGCATCTTCTGGTTCTTGCTGATGATATCCTGGAAGCTGTACTTTCGCGTGAGCTTCTTCTTCAGAAGAAGATTTTCCCTCTGCAAGTTCTTGACCTTGATGACGCGCTCGACGAGGAGCGAGATTTCTTCGGGATTGCATGGTTTCACGATGTACTCATAGGCCCCCTGCTTCATCGCCATGATGGCGGTATCCACCGTGGCATAGGCCGTGACGATCACGACCGCCGGATCGGGGTAGAGCTTTTTCAATTCAACCATTGTCTGGATACCGTCGATGCCTCCGGGCATTTTGAGATCCACGAAGTAGAGCGCGAAATCTCTCTTACGCGCCAGCTCGAGCGCTTCCCGGCCTGTCGAAGCGGTATGCACCGTATATCCGTCTTCGCGCAGCCACGCTGCCATCGAATCCCGCATGATGTCTTCATCATCGACTACCAGAATAGCCCATTGACTTTTCATAGCACACGATCCCTTCCAACACAAGCAGTGTCATTCATGGTCAACATTACCAAGATGCTCGCGGATCAGCCCAAGACAGCTTCCACAGAACGCATCGAGCTTTGCGTCAAGTTGGTCAAGATTGGTCGAGAGAACCATTACACAGGTTCTGTCCGTGCAATGGGTCAGTCCGAACGTGTGTCCCAGCTCATGAACGAGGACCTTTTTCATCCTGAGATCAAGCAACTCCGCGTCCGATGGCAATCCGTAGAATTCTTGTCTGAGCCGCGCCAGCGAGATGACCGCAATCTGTCCCCCAAGTTGCGCCTGGCCGAAGACGAATTTCAACATGGGAATAAAGATGTCGCATTCCGTAATCCCCACCACCCGACTTACCGCTGGTGGACCAAGCGTTGCCAATTCTCTCAGTATCAAACTCGACGAGTACTGTGCCCGGCGTTCATCAAGCGCAAACTCGACACGATCAAGCGGCGGCAGGCGTTCGGTCGAAAAACCGAACACCGCGCGAATGTGGCGTTCGACGGCGTCGGACCATCGTTGTTCAATCGATCCGATGGCAACAACGCCCACCTTCATCACAGGATCGGCCTCGGTTCGACATCCACAGTTGTCTCCTCCTTGCCTCCCTGCGGCACACCATGAATCGGCAGAGAGACGGTGAACAGCGTTCCCTTTCCTACCGTACTCTGAACGGCAATTCCCCCCCCATGGCTATCGACGATTCCATACACCACGGCGAGTCCAAGGCCGACTCCTTTTCCTTCCTCTTTGGTAGTGAAGAACGGGTCAAAAATCTTGCCGAGATTTTCCTTCGGAATCCCTTCGCCGTTGTCTTCGACAGTCATGATCACTGAATTGCCGTCGGGACTGAGACGCGTCTCGATCCATACCCTGCCCTCTTCTTTGCCATGGATTGATTCCGCTCCGTTCATCATCAAGTTGACGACAACTTGCTGCATCAGTGAAGAATCGCACGGCACAAGAGGCAGATCGGGAAGCAATCGCGGGACCGGCGTGACGTTCATCAGACGCATCTTGTGGGCGATGACGGTCAACGTTCTGTCGATGATGCGATTGAGGTTTGCCCGCTCGATCATTGGTCTTGACCGCCGCGAAAAGGCCAACAAGTCTGTGACAATCTTTCCGACCCTGCTCGTCTCATTGATAATCCTCGCAAGGTAGATTTGAAACTCCCTGACCCGATCAGGCGGAATTCCTTTGTCGTCCATGATTCGCTGGAGGAGCATGGAGAAATTCAGCACGCCGGAGATGGGATTATTGATTTCATGCGCAACGCTTGCGCAGAGCTGACCCAGGGAGACGAGTCGATCGGTTTGAATCAGCTTTTCGTGTGTTTCTTTTAGTTGTTGAGTTCGCTCCTCGACCTTCGCTTCCAGTCCTTGCGTGATTTCGTTCAACTCCGCCAGCGCGCGATTCAGTTTTTCGCGCATCTGATTGAACGATCGGGCCAAATCCGCGAGCTCAGACGTTGCCTTGACCTCGATCGGTTTGTCGAGCTGCATCTCACTGACCGCTCTTGTCCCCTCGATCAGTCGCCGGATCGGTGTGTCGACAAACTGCCGTGTGAGGAGGAAAATAACCAGACTCATGAGGAGTACGCTGGCGGCAGTGGTCAGGAGGTATTTCCTCCAGATGCCGGCAACCTCTTCCTCGACCGGATCGGCGTCGAGAGCGACGTCGAGGACTCCCAGGACGTTTTGCTCAGGCGGATGTGCGTGACAGGGAGCGTCGCTGCAGGAGGGCTCGTTGTAGATTGGCGTCACGATCGCGACAGCTTTTCCCCCCTCGGGCGTACTGAAGAGGCGCGCGCGTGATGGAACATCGACTCGCACCAACGCCTGCTCGGATGCGTGGCACATAAAGCATGCTTCGGCGCGCGTGTCCACATTTCCACTATCCCCTTCCTGCGTGGAAAACATGATCCGTCCTTCCTTGTTGAAAATTCGGATCCGTTTGATTCCCTGTTTCGTCGCGATGGTTTGCATGAGATCGTAGGCAGCCTCGCGATGATCGACGAGCATGGACTGCCACGTCGCGCTGGCGATACCACGCGAGAGTTGATCCGCGCCGAGGATCATCGCATCAAGGATTTGATCTTCCTGGACTTTGGCGCTGAAATAGCTTGAGATACCTTCAACGAGGGCAACGACGAGCGTCAGGCTTAGGATAAGCCGGTAACTCAGCCGTTTGAGAGAAAACCGCATACGAGTAGGTGAAGCGCAGGCGCAAAGTGGATAGAATCCAACAGCACTCGAGATCTCTGATCGCACCGGACACAGCGGGGTATGTCCATTATCATGCCATCTGTCGTGCGTCAAAATCGATTGAAAAGGGGATTGGATCGTCAATTCTGAAACGAATATTCCCGTTGCTGGGAAAGTGGTGGTGCTTATCGGAAAGGCGTGGACTCTCGGCCATCTGGCACAGGCGTTCGCGCACCGGCGAGATTGGGATGGCGTTGAACATGCTGACGTCCGAGAGGATTGTCAAACGAATTGTGAATGCACCTTTGCGTCAACTCAAGTCGGAACCTCGGTCGACTCACGATTCTTTCGATCTCAAAAGAACGCTGAGATGGATGGTCCGCTGTGGGAGTCGATCGCCAAGTGAGTGGAGACTGAACCGACGAGGAACAACATGGCGGCTGAATGGGAGCGTACGTAGTATGAAAAGAATTGAGATGGGATGGAAAGGGAAGATCTATGAAGGAAGGGCCGGAATGGGAGTCCGGGTTGCCTTGTTGGGCAAAGTTTTGTAAATTAGGTGCCACGATTTCCGCGCATGTAGCTTCCAAAACTCCCCACGAACGAGCGAAGCGAGAGAGTGGCTGGAGTTTTGCCCGAAGGGCCCCTTCGGGGAGAATCCCCGCCCGACCGAACGTCACGTGGCTGCAACTCGGTCGTTCGCCAGCCTGACAAGCAGTCTGGCAGGGGCGGGGAGCATCAGCCGGAGTCTATCCCGCCGAACCGTCCGCCGCTGTTTTGGTGGAAGGCGGGAGAGCTGAGGGTTAGGGGTTCCCCGCCCGACCTTATTCGGATCAGAACGGGCGGTCGGGCGGGGACTCCCTTCGAGCACACAGTTCATATGACTGACTCTAAGCGGGAATGCAGAGTCGATGTGTATGTTTTGCGAAGTCTTCGAGACCACGACCGTTATATCGGATTATCGGCGTCTACAAGGGGACGACTCGCACAACACAATGCTGGCAAGGTGAAAGCAACGAAGGGCCGACGGCCGTTTGTTTTGACCTACAAGGAACAGTACGCGACGCGCCAAGAAGCACGAGAGCGTGAGAAGTATCTCAAGAGCGGCGCTGGCCGACGGTTTCTGGACAAGATAGAAGCACCGACTTGGTTGGAGTATCTCAATCAACGCGCCTGTAGCTCAATTGGATAGAGCATCAGCCTACGGAGCTGAGGGTTAGGGGTTCGACTCCCTTCAGGCGCACGACAAAATTGAGAATTGGCAATTTGAGATTTTGGATTTGGCCGCACCCGTAGCTCAATCCCGATCAACTGCATCGTGGATTTCGCTCCGGGTGCTTGCGCACCCGTAGCTCAACTGGATAGAGCATCAGACTTCGGATCTGAGGGTTGGGGGTTCGACTCCCTCCGGGTGTACTCACTGAGCTCCCGTTCCGATTGTGCATCGGAACGGGATTCTCATTTGCCAAAACGGCCGGCGAATGTTTTGTGTGAGCCGCTGCCGTTTTGCGCATCCCGCTGAGCATCGCGAAGCGGGATCGACATGCAGGCTAGCAGACAACGCTAACTTCAGTCGATCGTAGAGTGTCATCGAGCGGGACGAATTCAATCATGCTAGAATTCCTGATCCCGCCTGTTCGGCGGGATTCTCATTTCGACAGTGAAGTTAGCAGACAACGCTAACTTCAGTCGATCGTAGAGTGTCATCGAGCGGGACGAATTCAATCATGCTAGAATTCCTGGTCCCGCCTGTTCGGCGGGATTCTCATTTCGACAGTGAAGTTAGCAGACAACGCTAACTTCAGTCGAAATGGAAGGAGTCAGGGGACCTGGCGTTGGCGCAGGAATGCACAGAAGAATCCATCGGTACCATGAATATGCGGCAGGAGCTTCACGAAGCGACCTGAAGTACTCCCGTGAAGCTGAACACGTTCGACACGGACCGTGGGATCTTCCAGTTCATAGCCGGGATGAGCATCCAAAAACCCGTTCACCACATCTTCATTCTCTTCTCTGAATAACGTGCACGTCGCATACACAAGCAACCCACCCTGCTTGACATACCGTGCGCTGTTCGCAAGTATGCGCCTCTGCTTCTCCGAAATCTCCCGAACCGTCTCCTCCGTCACCGTCCATTTCATGCCGGGATTGCGTCGTATCGTCCCCACGCCGCTACAAGGCGCATCAACCAGGACGATGTCAAAGACCGGTTCGATATCGGTCTCATCGACTTCGAGCAGGTCGACGACTTTCGTCCGAATATTGTGCGCTCCTGCACGACGAGATCGCTTTCGAAGTTCTTCCAAACGACGATCATGGACATCTGCCGCAACGATCTCCCCCCGATTCTTCATCAACATGGCAAACTCCAGTGATTTGCCTCCCGCTCCGGCACATGCATCCAACACCTTGGCGGTGGGGGTCGGATCAATGAGCAACGGAAGAATTTGACTCCCTTCGTCCTGAACTTCAAAATATCCCTCACGAAACGATTGGAGCTGGAAGAGATTCAGCCTCTTTGGAATCTGCAATCCTAAGGGGGAGTATCGCGTCGGTTCGCAGTTCACATGTTCCTTCGAAAGTCTGGAATGGCATTCATCTCTGCTCGCCTTCAGCAGATTCACACGGATCGTGAGCGGAGCCGGTTCGTTCAGCGCCTGACAAAGTCGCTCGCTCTCAACCGGTCCGTATTCTTCTGTGAATCGATGAACCATCCAGTCGGGAAATGAGAATCGGACTCCTGTCCCGACGGAGCTTTTGTCCGCCGCGGCACGATGTTCGGACAACCCCTTGAGTACCGTATCGATCACGTTTGCAGGGATGGTATCCTGAAGAAATTCTCTGAGATCGGACTCCGAACGGTCGGCTCCGCTCGTGACAACTACTGAGTAGGCAACGAGGGCGAGTCGCAGCTGTTTCTCCTCGCCCAGCCCCGCATAGTCGTTGCCAACGATTTGCGCGATGATTTCCCTGCTCAGTCGGAGATGACGGAGGACTCCATAGACGGTTTCTGCGATGAATCTGCGATCACGAGCGCCGAGATACTTGTGGGAACGGAAAAACCGATCCAAGATGGCGTCGGCTGGTTTGGCAGTGAGAAAGAATTCGTGGAGTGCTTCGTAGGTGTGTCCCAGCAGAGAGGAATATTTCATACTGAGCAAGGTACGAAGAAATGGATATGAAAACAGCGGGCGCACACCGCATCTCAAACCGTGTTGTGAGCGGATTCCGGATCGAGTCCGGAATGACGATAGGGACGGAGCAGATTCCCCGCCTGGCCTCACTGCTTCAGATGGACGGCAGACACGCGGATCCCCGCACACATAACATGCGGTACAGGCAAACCCAGAATGACGAGAGAGTTGCCGCCACGTCATCACCTCCCCCAGTCATGCCGGACTCGCTTGCCCCGTGACGCTTTCACACGGGGATCCGGCATCTGATTCTCACGCGGAGCAGATTCCGGATCAAGTCCGGAATGACGATGAGGACGGAGCGAATTCCCGCACACATAACATGCGGGACGGGCAAACCCGGAATGACGAAAGGATGGCGCGGTTCCATCCCCAGAGGCCTGCGCGGGGCTTGAGTCAGTCACCACAGGAAGATCGACACTAGGTGACCGCTTCAGGCTGGACTCTGGTCACAAAGTCGATGAGACCACGTTGATCGAGGACGATTTCGATGTTGTCACCTTCGTGAATCGATCCTTCCAGAATCCGTTGCGAGAGTTCGTTCGTGACATATTTCTGAATCACACGCTTCAACGGTCGAGCTCCGAACGAGGGATCATATCCAACCTTGGCGAGCCACTCTTTCGCATCATCGGAGGCGCTCATTGAGATACTCTTCGCGCCCAGGAGCTTCTGAACTTCCTTCAGTTGAAGGTCGACGATCCTCCGGATTTCCGAAGGGGTCAGGGGCTTGAAAAGCACAATCTCGTCGATCCGGTTGAGAAACTCCGGTCTGATGGTCTGACGGAGCATCTCAAGCAGTTTCACTCTCATATCTCCGACAACCGAGTCTCGATTCTCCTCTGTGAGCGACTGAATGCGATCCTGGATGAGGTGGCTTCCCAGGTTGGAGGTCATGATGATGATCGTGTTTCTGAAGTTCACCCTTCGCCCCTTACTGTCGGTTAGTCTCCCCTCGTCCAGCACCTGAAGAAGCACATTGAAGACCTCCGGATGGGCCTTTTCGATCTCGTCGAGAAGAACAACGGAATACGGTTTGCGACGTACTGCTTCCGTGAGCTGGCCTCCCTCTTCGTACCCGACATATCCCGGCGGCGCGCCGATCAATCGCGACACCGAAAATTTCTCCATGTACTCGCTCATATCGATGCGCACCATCGCAGTCTCATCATTGAACAGAAACTCTGCAAGTGCTCGGGCGAGTTCGGTCTTCCCCACACCGGTGCTCCCTAGGAAGATGAACGATCCGATAGGACGTTTTTCTTCCTGTAAACCCGCTCTGCTCCGCCTGATCGCGTCTGCGACAGCCTTCACACCATCTTCCTGGTTGACAAGGCGCTGGTGGATCCGTTCCTCGAGATTGATCAACCGCGAGCGTTCGCTTTCCAGCATCCGACTCACCGGGATGCCTGTCCACTTGGCCACGATCTCCGCAATGTCCTCAGCATCAACCTCTTCTTTGAGCATCTTCTGGTTTCGCTGAACCTCCGCGAGGCTTGCCGAGGCGGTTTTCAATTTCTTTTCCAATTCGGACATCGTTCCGTATCGAATCTCTGCAACACGACCGAGATCCCCCTCCCGCTCCATCTGATCGGCTTCGCTCTTCGCGTGCTCAATCTCCTCCTTCATTTTCCGAATCGCTTGGATGAGTCCTTTCTCGTTTTCCCAGTGAGCCTTCAGCTCTGTCCGTCTTTGCATGACCTCGGAAAGGTCTTTTTCAATTTCATCCAATCGCGACCCGGAATCGGCATCCTTTTCGCGACGGACGGCTTCTCGCTCGATTTCAAGCTGCTTGATCTTCCGCTCAACGCTATCCAGCTCTGCCGGCATCGAATCGATTTCGATTCGCAGCTTGGATGCTGCCTCATCAACAAGATCTATTGCTTTATCAGGCAGGAATCTGTCGGAGATGTAACGGTGACTCAACTGCGCTGCCGCGACAATGGCTCCATCGGTGATGCGGACGCCGTGATGTACCTCGTATCGTTCCTTCAAGCCGCGGAGAATGGATATCGTATCTTCGATGTTCGGCTCGTCAATCAGTACTGGCTGGAATCTTCGTTCTAATGCAGGATCTTTCTCGACGTGCTTCCGGTATTCATCGATGGTTGTTGCACCAATTGCGCGCAGATCACCACGCGCCAGAGCCGGCTTCAGCATGTTCGCCGCATCGATCGCCCCCTGCGCGGCACCGGCTCCGACAAGCGTGTGAAGTTCGTCAATGAACAAAATGATCTCACCGTTCGATTCGGTGACTTCTTTCAGCAACGCTTTGAGGCGTTCCTCAAATTGGCCTCTGAAGCTCGTCCCCGCTACCAGCGAGCCCATATCGAGAGCGACGATTCGCTTCGTTTTCAGATTCTCCGGAACATCCCCCTGAATGATCCTGTGGGCCAGTCCCTCCGCGATCGCGGTCTTTCCGACTCCGGGATCGCCGATCAATACCGGATTGTTCTTTGTCCTCCGCGAGAGGACCTGGAGAACGCGCCGAATCTCTTCTTCTCGTCCGATCACCGGATCGAGTCTCCCTTTCCGGGCGAGATCGTTCAAATCGCGACCAAACCTTTGGAGCGATTGATATTTTTCCTCCGGTGTTTGGTCGGTCACACGTTGCGATCCGCGAATCTCTTTCAATGCTTTGTAGATTCCTTCTTTGGCGATGCCCTGGTCTTTCAGCAACGTTGCAACGGCGGAGACTCTTCCCCCTCTCCCCCCTTCATCCAGCAGCGCGAGGAGGAGGTGTTCGGTGCTCACATATTCGTCTCTCAGTGATGTCGCTTCCTTTTGAGCCGCCTCAAACACTTTTCCAAGCTGTTGCGAGATGTGTTGACTCCCTAAACCCGCGCCCTGTACTTTCGGAAGAATTGCGATCGCCTCATTCACTTTAATTTTGATGACGTTCACGTTCGCACCGAGTTTCTGCAGGGCCGGGACCACGACACCTTCGCTATCCTGTACGAGTGCCGCGAACAGGTGTTCGGGCTCGATCATCTGGTTGCCATAGCTTGAAGCAATCTCCAGAGCATTCTGAACCGCCTCCTGTGCCTTGATTGTAAACTTGTTGAAATTCATTCCCTGATTTCCCTATAATCCGTCATATCGACCGGCATTGACAGCAAGGGGCTGTCCCATAAGTCCTCCTCAGAGCGAAATCGTCAGGCTGAGCGCAGTCGAAGCCACGATTTCGCTCCAATGTCAGAGTTCGACTTCGCTCACTGTGACTCTCGGTGATCTTTTGAGACAGCCCCTTCTCGGTTTGCTCGCTTCAATTGAGGAGTCCGCAATCCCTAGGATTGTTTATCTTTCTTCTCCTCTTTCTCATCAACGACTTCGAAGTCGGCGTTCTCGACCTTCTTGCCCGCCTCCTCGGTCTTCTGCTCTCCTCCCGCCGCCTGCTCTTGAGGCCCCTGCTGTTGGGCTGAGGCAGCCTGGTACATATGCGAAGAGGCCTCGTTCCAGACATTGTTCAGAGCTTCGTTCTTTGCCTTGATATCGCTCTGAATGTTGGACTTGATCGCCTCTTCGAGGGCATTCGCTGCGCCTTCAAGTTTCGATTTCAGTTCAGCGCTCAGCTTGTCGCCGAATTCCTTGATTTGCTTGCGGGTCTGGAAGACCAGGTTGTCGGCCTGGTTCTTCAGCTCTACTTCCTCTTTGCGCTTCTTGTCATCCGAGGCATGTGCCTGAGCATCCTTTTTCATCTTTTCGATTTCCTGTTCACTCAGGCCGCTCGAAGATGTGATGCGGATCGATTGCTCTTTGTTCGTCGCTTTGTCCTTGGCCGAGACATGAAGTATTCCGTTCGCATCGATATCAAAGGTGACCTCGATCTGCGGAACGCCGCGAGGTGCCGGAGGAATTCCATCGAGATGGAATCGTCCGAGCGAGCGGTTGTCGATCGCCATCGGGCGCTCACCCTGGAGAACATGGATCTCGACCGAGGGTTGACTGTCCGATGCCGTAGAGAAGATCTCACTCTTGCGCGTCGGGATCGTCGTGTTGGCCTGGATCATTTGGGTCATCACCCCACCAAGGGTCTCGATGCCGAGTGTCAGCGGAGTGACATCGAGCAACAGGATATCCGTCACGTCACCGGAAAGGACTCCGCCCTGAATCGCCGCACCGATCGCGACAACCTCGTCAGGATTGACTCCTTTGTGTCCCTCTTTACCGAAGATCTCTTTCACCAGTTGCTGGATGCGTGGAACGCGGGTCATGCCGCCGACAAGAATCACTTCGTCGATTTGATTCGGATTGACGTCGGCATCCCTCAGTGCCTTCTCGACCGGACCGATACAGCGCTTGACGAGATCCTCCACAAGCTGTTCGAATTTCGCCCGTGTGAGCGTCACGTTGAGATGCTTCGGACCTTCGGCGGTGGCAGTAATAAATGGCAGATTGACCTCCGTTTGCAGAAGCTGCGAAAGTTCCATCTTTGCCTTTTCTGCCGCCTCTCGGAGTCTCTGCAGAGCCATCGAATCCTTGCGGAGATCGATACCTTCCTGCTTCCTGAACTCGTCGGCGATATGGTCGATGATCCGCTGGTCGAAGTTGTCTCCGCCCAGATGCGTATCGCCGTTCGTCGACTTCACTTCGAAAACGCCATCCCCCAGCTCGAGAATCGAGATGTCGAATGTTCCGCCACCGAGATCGAACACGGCAACCCTGCTGTCTTTCCCTTTCTTGTCAAGCCCATAGGCCAGCGCGGCTGCGGTCGGCTCGTTGATAATCCGTCTCACATTCAGCCCGGCAATCTCACCGGCTTCTTTCGTCGCCTGGCGCTGCGCGTCGTTAAAGTAGGCGGGAACGGTGACTACGGCATCCGTAATTGTGCCGCCCAGATAGTCTTCGGCGGTCTGCTTCATCTTCTGGAGAATCATCGCGGAGATCTCGGGGGGAGAATAGACCCGGTCGCCGGCATTGACGCGCGCCGTATTGTTTTCACCCCTGATCACTTCGTACGGGACGAGTTTCATCTCCTCGTTCACCTCATTGTAGAAGCGTCCCATGAAGCGCTTGATGGAGTAGACGGTGTTCTTCGGATTTGTCACCGCTTGCCGCTTCGCCGCCGCCCCGACCAGACGTTCGCCCGACTTCGCAAACGCGACAACCGAAGGTGTTGTTCGATTTCCCTCCGCGTTTGCGATAACGATAGGATCGTTCCCCTCCATCACCGCAACGACCGAGTTGGTCGTCCCTAAGTCAATGCCGATAATCTTGTTCGATGTTCCTGCCATGATGTCTTACACTCCTTTGTTATTGGATGATGAGCCGGCGCGCCCGAACAAACTGTTCTGCCGATTGCAGCAAATGGACGGGCCAAGCCCTCGACCGAAGACTTGACCGTCCATTATATTGTTTTTCAAAATAAGCGTTCACTTCACTTTGATCTCGATCGCCCTCGGCTTCGCCTCCTCGGCTTTCGGGAGTGAGATCGTCAGAATTCCGTCTTCGTACACGGCTTCGATCTTCTCTCCCTTGACGGTGGAAGGAAGTGTGAATGACCGACGGAACGCACCGTAGGTTCGCTCGAACCGATAGTGCTCTTTGTCCTGCAGTTCATTCTCCTGTTTCTTCTCGCCGCTGACGGTCAAGATGTTGTTTTCGATTGTGATCTTCACCTCGTTCTTCTTCACGCCGGGAAGCTCGAGCTTGACGAGATACGTATCGTCACGCTCGATGATGTCGGCTGCGGGGGTCCAGACGGCCGGGAAGAGCGGGTCGTCTGTTCCGTAGTCGCCCCGGAGGAAACTGTCAAAGAACCGATCCAGATCCCTTCGGACATTGAAGAAATCGCTTGTGAGATCACGCATGGGGGTCCATTTTGTCAGTTTCATGATCAACACCTCCTTATATCGATGTTACGAGTTACTTGACACGGATTTCTTTTGATTGAAGTTTCTCATTTTTCCGCAGCGTGATCGTCAGAACTCCATCCTCAAGAGTTGCTTCGATGTTCTTCGAGTCGATCCCGTCGGAAAGATTGAAAGCTCTGTAGTAGTTGCGATCGGGGATTTCCTGGAGAATCGGGTTTCCACTGTCCGCCGGCTCCGTCACAACCATTCCTTTGATGCTCAATCGGTGAGACTCCACGGTGAGCGAGAGCGAGTCCTTCGTGACTCCCGGCATCTCGACGATGACATGAAACGCTTCGTTGTCTTCGTAGATATCGACCGGTGGACTGATAAACCGGACGGCCGGCGTCGTGGCCAGCGCGCGATTCCCGATCTTCATCATGTCTTTTGATTCATTCTTCTGCATGTGGTACAACTCCTCCGCCAACGTTCTAACACTATTTCACACTGATTTCCATCGGTTGGGCGACCCTCTTCTTCGGAAGCTCGATTCGAAGGATCCCATCGCTCAACTGTGCGCCGATCTCCGTTGACTCGACCTCGTCCGGAATTCGGAACGACCGCACGTAGGTCCCGGATCCCCGGAGCTCCTTCCGGACAACCCGTGAGTTCTCCGCAACGCTCCACGGCTTTCGCTCTGCGGTGAGGCGCAATTCACCCTTCTCCATCTTCAGCGTGAGATCTTCCTTTTTCACACCCGGAAGCTCCGCCACAATTTCAAATTTGTCCTTGTGCTCGACGATGTTTACATCCGGACCGAACCCTGTCGAGGCCACTCCGGAATCTTCCACCAGCGATCCCATCACTGCGTTGAGTTCATCCGCCACGTTTTTCCAGCTGCTGTTGGCGTGCATTGAAACCGGAAAACCTTGAATCCTGAAATACATTTGCATCTTCTCCTTAAGTATGTTCTTGAATTTGCGCTGAGCTATTTTGCAAGCTTTGTGCCAGCTCGTCCGACGGGAATCTATGCATCCATAACTATTTGAATGTCAACGAATTAACGTGATGTGATCCAATGAGCGCTGTCCATCCCCCCGTTTATGACAGACAATATGGCAGATTGTGATCATCTTATTTGTCAGTTTTTTTGCCGAAAAGTCATGCGTTCTGCAAATATTGCAGACCTTCGCGTCGGCCAGCCGCTTGCATCTAACTCCCTTTTTCGGTATGCTCATCCACCTGACGGCCTAGCTGTCGCAAAGGTTGCTTCAGCCGCATCAGACGTAGTGCTCAGCATGCTATCAAAGACCGAACTCTCCAGGGGACTCAAGACCGACCTGGTTGGAAAGAAGCTCTTCGTCTTCGAGTCCATCGATTCCACCAACACTTGTGCCCGAACGCTGGCCGAGGCCGGCACTGAAGAAGGCTCAGTGGTCGTCGCCGATTACCAATCGGAGGGACGGGGCCGGCTCGGCCGGACCTGGCAAGCCGAACCGGCGAAAAACCTTCTCTTCTCGGTTCTCCTCAGGCCCAAGCTGAGCAAGGAGCAGAGCGGTCTTCTGACCTTCTATGCGGCCATTGCCGTATCGCGCGCCATCGAATCGATGACCGGCCAACGTGTCGAATGCAAATGGCCGAATGATATCTTGCTGAACGGCAAGAAGGTATGCGGAATCCTCATCGAGAACTCATTTGAACAGGAGCATGTGGCGTACTCCGTTCTCGGGATCGGATTGAACGTCAACCAACACACGTTCGCCCAGGAGCTCACGGAACGCGCCACGTCCATCGCCAACGAGTTGCATGCGGAAATCGATCGCGCCGAGCTGTTCCGTCGCATTCTCCAGGAAATCGACGCACTGTACCAAGACGTTCAGAAATCGAGGTACGATCTCATCCTTCAGGAATGGAAAGAGCGATGCAAAATGTTTGGCCAACAGATCGACGTCTCGCAGGGATCCCAGACGATCTCCGGTGTCGCACGTGGGCTAAGCACCACCGGCGGCCTGATCATGGAAACTGCAAAGGGCCTCCAAACCATCCATGCCGGTGATATCACCATCCACAGACGATAGTCGTCCCTCACCATTTGAAAAACCGTTATGCTTCTCGCAATCGACATCGGTAACACCCACACGGTCTACGGCATTTATGACGGGATTACACTGCGCGCAGACTGGCGCGTCACAAGTTTTGTTCACCGCACGGAAGATGAGGTGGGAAGTTGTCTCCGCCAATTCCTTCGTGATGCGGGTCTCGACTTCGCGTCCGTTACCGAGATCGGAATCTCGTCGGTGGTTCCGAACTTGACCGACACCTACGTGTCGATGGCGCGGAAGTACTTCAAGCTGGTGCCGACCGTCATTGATTCGTCGCTGGATCTCGGGATCGCCATCCACTACAAGGATCCAACCGCCGTGGGTGCGGACAGAATCTGCAACGCCGTCGCCGGTTTTGCAAAGTACGGCGGTCCGTTGATCGTGATCGATTTTGGAACCGCCACCACGTATGACCTCGTGGCGCGCAACGGAGACTATCTCGGCGGCGTCATTGCGCCCGGTGTGGAGACTTCAGCGGCAGACCTTCATCGCCGCGCGGCTAAGCTTCCCAAAGTCGAGTTTCACTTCCCCGAGGAGATTATCGCGCGGGATACGGTGAGCAGTATGCAGGCGGGGATTCTTTACGGAGCGATCGATTCGATGGAAGGGATGATTGCGAGGCTGCAGGAAGAGATGACGCGTCGGGAGGGAACAGTAGCACGAGTTATCGCCACCGGTGGATTCTCCAGCTTTCTGGCCGAGCATTCGAAGATCATCGACCGGTGTGAGCCTTCGCTGGTCCTCGAAGGGATTCGACTGATCTGCGAGATGCAAAAGCAGAAGCCCGCCTAGCGACTCATCAACGAGTGGCAGATCTTCACGACCATTCCCTCATTTCCCCTGCTGTCTATGGCGATGGTCGTGCGAGAGGATGTTCAGCACGGGAACCATCTCCTCTTCTCTTTTCTCCCCTTTGTAGTAAACTCCTTCGAGAAAGAGCCCCGAGGGGGGAGCTGTGTTCTTTGCCGGTGTGTCCGACTCGCCGCGCAGAAACGATCGTACCTCTTCATTCGACACGTTCCCGCGTCCTACCTCCACCAGGATCCCCACGATCTGTCTCACCATCTTCCAGAGAAAATGTGAGCCGACGATGCGAATCAGGATGAGGTCGCCGGCTCGCCGCATCTGCATCGACTCGACGAGGACTCTTGTCGACTTCTCCTCCGGATCGTCAGCCGTGAACGACTGAAAATCCTTCATTCCGGTAAATAGCTCAAGCGCGTCTTCCATCCGAGCATAATCGAGTTCGTCCTTGATCCACCAGACATATTTCTTCCCGAACGCAGTCCGCCGTGTGGAGATCTGATAGAGGTAACTCCGGGCGACTGCATCGTGACGAGCATGGAATGAACGATCTGCTTTGTCGATTTTCAGAACATGGATATCTGGGGGGAGCTCGTCGTTGAGCTTGAGGCGGAGGATCTCTTTTTGCAGGGAGGTGTCAACATCAAGATGGGCAACCTGTCCGAGTGCATGAACCCCGGCATCGGTACGCCCCGAGCCGTAGAACTCAAATGAGGCGGTACCCGTCACTTCCCGGATCGCTTCCATGATCCGCCCCTGGATGGTCTTCGCGTTTTTCTGCACCTGCCAACCGCTGAAGCGGGTACCATCATACTCGATATGGAGCCGGAAGCGAGGCATAGATCGATCACAACGGGGAATCGAACGTCAAGAAATCCAACCGTCGTTCAACTATCGTACACCAAACATGACGATTGATGCGTTGGCAAAGTCGACGAGAGGCGCGAAATAGAGTCCGAAAAGAATGGTGGGAATGACCAGCGCGATGAGTACCACGATTTGAGCAGTGGAGAATTCGATCGGGGATTTGTCTTCGGCCGGATCACGAAGGAACATGTTCCGCAACACGCGGACATAGTAATAGAGAGAGACAACGCTGTTGAGCGCGCCCACGACCGCGAGCCAGATCCATTTCGCCTCAAAGAGCGCCGCAAAGAGATACAGCTTGCCGATAAAACCGGCCGTCGGTGGAAGTCCGGTGAGGGAAATGAGAAAGATGACAAACGAAACCGCAACGATGGGCGAGCGATACCCGAGTCCCTTGTATGAATCGATGTCTTCCTTGCCCGTTTTGTTGGCCACGAGCATGACGACATAGAAGGCGCCGAGATTCATAAAGAGGTACACCATGAAATAGATCAGTACGGCCGCGACCCCGGCGTTGCTCAGCACAACCACCCCCATCAGCATATACCCCGCATGCGCGATGCTCGAATAGGCAAGGAGTCGTTTCAAGTTATCCTGCCAGACCGCCACGAGGTTCCCCAGCGTCATGGTGAGAACCGAAATGATCGCAACGATCTTGTTCCACTCAATCCCCTGAAGCAGAACCCACATCTCATCCGGGAAGCCGCCCGGTGTTAGATCGATGAACGATACTCTGAAGAATCGAATCATCATCGCGAAGCCGGCAGCTTTCGATGCCACGGAAAGGAACGCGGTGATCGTCACCGGAGCCCCTTCATACACATCGGGAGTCCAGAAATGAAACGGAACAGCAGAAATCTTGTAGCCGAATCCGACGAGGATCAAGATCACCGCAATCAGAAGCGTCACCTCATTGACACCGTTGTACGCGATGGATGCATTGATCCCGTAGATGTCCGTCGCCCCGGTCAATCCATAGAGAATCGAGATGCCGTAGAGCATCAGTCCCGTCGATAGGGCACCGTAGATCATGTATTTCAACGAGGCCTCGCTCGAGTCGGGAGCTTCACGCGTATAACCGGCGAGGATGTACGAGGTCAGGCTTGTCAGTTCGATCGCCAACACCATCATCAACAGATTGACAGCCCCGGCCATCAAATACATGCCGAGTGTCAGCGCGAGAATGAGACTGAAGTACTCACCAATCCTCTTCTGCGTCGATTGGACTTCAGAGGAATAGAACGAAAAGAGAACGATGAGAATCGCCGTCACGCCGATAAGAAACTTGAAGAAGACCGCAAACGGATCGACAACGATCATTCCGCTGAAGATCTGCTGGGAAACACCGGCCTGCTCCGTCACATAGTAGAGGGAGAGGAAGAGTCCCCCCAACGCGATGAGCGGTGCAATGCCTCGATTCTGACGGAACACGAGATCCGAGAGAATCGCCAGACAGAGGGCTCCGACAAGGACAGTCTCGGGAAGGAACCGCGATAAGCTTTCGAGTATTTGTTCAACCATGAGTCGATCAGTGCATCTTCATAGAGAGTGAATCCTGGTTCAGGGCGATGCGCACAGCATCATCACGGAACAATCGCGACCGCACCCCCGTTGCTCACAACGATTCCGACCAAATGGTTCAGTGACGACGTCATGAGATCCAGCATAAACGACGGGTAAATCCCGAGGGTAATCACGATGACGGCAAGGGGGACCAGCGTAAAGAGCTCCCGTCCGTTAATGTCGGGCAAGCCGGCCCACTTTTCGTTCGGCTGACCGAGGAACACCCGTTGGAGCGTCCAGAGCATGTAAGCGGCGGTCAGGACGATCCCGAGGGTTGAGGCGATCGTGATATAACGAAACGTCTGAAACGCTCCCAGGAAACTGAACGCCTCGGAAATGAATCCGCTTAATCCCGGCAATCCCAGGGCGGCAAAGAATCCTACCGACATGATCCCTGTGTATTTGGGCATCGTGATTGCAAGTCCCCCAAACGCATCGAGATCACGCGTGTGCGTTCTGTCGTACAATACGCCGACAATCAAAAAGAGCATTGCGGTGATCGTGCCGTGATTGAACATCTGAAACACTGCGCCCATCATTCCCTGGGTGTTGAGCGCGGCCATCCCGAGCAACACGACTCCCATGTGACTGATACTCGAGTAGGCAATCAGCTTCTTGAAGTCCTTCTGCGCCATCGCGGCAAGCGCGCCGTAGACGATATTGATGAACGCGAGAATCGCCAGGGGCAGTGCATACCATTGCGCGAGCTCCGGAAACATCGGATAACTGATCCGGAGAATTCCATACGTTCCCATCTTCAGAAGAACGCCGGCAAGAATCACACTGATGGCCGTGGGTGCCTCCACGTGCGCATCGGGAAGCCATGTGTGGAACGGGAAGATCGGCACTTTGATCGCAAATCCGATGAAGAGGGCGATGTAGGCAAGATGTCTCCAGTACGTCCCCAGACCGGCAAGAATCGAGCCCGGCTCAAAATTGGCGGGATTCATCATCGCCAGCATGTTGAATGTGTGTATCTTTTCGCCGGTCATCGGATCGGGAATAGTGACGCTGAAGTAGAGCGCGATCATCGCGAGCAGCATCAGGACGCTGCCGAACAATGTATAGAGGAAGAACTTGATCGCCGCATATTCGCGTCGCGGACCCCCCCAGATACCGATGAGGAAGTACATCGGGAGGAGCATTACTTCCCAGAATACGTAAAAGAGGAAGAAATCAAGCGAGACGAACACCCCGATCATTCCTGTATCGAGGAGGAGAAGCATCGCCATATACCCCTTCATCGCCTTCTCGATATTCCATGACGCAAAGACGGCAAGGAAACTGATGAGCGCCGTAAGGAGAACCATCGTGACGCTCAAACCGTCGACGCCGAGAAAGTACTCAATGAGGATTCGACCGAACCACGGAACGCTCTTGATATCGATCCACGTCGCCTTCTCGACAAATTGCATCCCTTCGAGAGAATTGATGCCGGTCATGCCCCGATTGAACGCGAAATAGATCACGACCGCCAGCACCACCTGTCCAAAGGTAAACAGCGCGGCCGTCCATTTCATGGCATTCTCATTGGTCTTTGGAATCATCAGCAAGAGAACCATTCCGACGATCGGAAGGAATGTGATCCAGCTGAGGATTCCGATACCTAAGAACTGTAATTCCATTGTGACGATATCCTCCAAGAAAACTCAAGTGTCGGTCCCGACAACAGTCGAGACCCCCATCCTGTTCGTCATCGGAACCAGAGGAAGAACGCGATGACCCCAACAAGGACAAATGCAATGTACGTCTGAACTTTCCCGGTCTGGATTCGACGTGTGATTAGTCCCAGAAAGCCGGCGGCATATGCCGTGAGATTCACCATGCCGTCCACGATTCGATTATCGAATCCCCCCACACCTGCATAGAACATGAAGAACGAGAGTCCCGCCGTCGCCAGCCCGAGCAGACCGTACCAGATGTACGACCAGAAAGTGGCTGCTTCAGGGATCAGCGATGTACTGACCGTCCAACCAGCAAACATCGAAACAGCTGCGCCCACCGCGATGTAGAAGAGCGCACCCAGCTTCCCCTCTGCCCAATTTCCTTTCGCTCCCAGCGTGATCGCACGCGTCCAACTCGCCGTCCCATTGACGATGCCGTCGACAATCGTATCGTCAAACCAGCGAACGATCCGGGTCACAAGCAGCGTCCCCCAGACGATCGTGGCGTCGTAGAGTTCGTCGAAGTACCATTTGTTCACGAGGAACTGATGGACTGGGCGAATCGACGCGGCAATCGCATCTGCATTGATTTTCTTCCAGTAGTACGTCGCGAACGCAACAAGAATCCCCAATCCCGCCACGGTCAGCGAAAGGGCCATCGCCGTCGAATGCGAATGATGCAGCGCTTCGCCGAACTCCTCGATGCCCGCGGCAGCGACACCGGCCGGAACAACCGACATTGGTCGTTTCAATGCATCGAAGAACCAACCGTCGGCAGCACCAAACGGATTGAAGCTATAGAACGCAAAGAATGACAGAACGGCGAAGATGATGAGCGGCAGGGTCATAACCAACGGCGACTCATGAATCGCGTCCAGCCGGTGACTATCTTTGTGATCCCCGAGGAACACGATGATGACGAGTCGGAACATATAGAACGCCGTCAGACCGGCGACGAAGAATCCGATAATCGGAATGATGTAATGACCGGTCAATTCTCCGTACGCGAGCGTGCCCGCGAGGATTTCATCTTTGCTCAGGAATCCGGAGGTGAGGGGGATACCGGAAATTGCCAGCGTGTACATCAGGAACGTCCAGAACGTGATCGGCATCTTCCTGCCCAGTCCGCCCATGTTCCGAATGTCCTGCGGATCCGTGTGATGATCGCCCGCATGGTGGAGTGCATGGTGCACGGCATGGATGACCGATCCGGAACCGAGGAAGAGCCCTGCCTTGAACATCGCATGCGTCACGAGATGGAAGTATCCGGCAGTGTATGCGCCAACCCCAAGTCCCATCACCATGTAGCCCAGCTGGCTGACTGTCGAGTACGCAAGGACTTTCTTGATATCGTTCTGCGCAATCGCAATCGTCGCGGACACAAATGCGGTAATCGCACCGACGTATGCGATGAACATCAATGCATCCGCGGTCATCATCGGGAACGTGCGCGCAACGAGATACACACCCGCCGCAACCATTGTCGCTGCGTGGATCAATGCGCTGACCGGCGTGGGACCCTCCATCGCATCGGGCAACCAGACATGCAGGGGAAATTGCGCCGACTTTCCGACGGCACCGAGGAAGATCAAAATACCGGCGACGGTGAGCCACGTTTCGCTTCCCATCGGGAGCGTCCCGCTTGCGATGCCGTCAAAAATCTCGGAGAAAGTGAAAGTGTGGAACGTCGCGAAGATGATCATGATACCGGTAAACATCCCGATATCACCGATCCTGTTCACAATGAATGCTTTTTTCGCGGCATCCGAAGCGGACTTCTTCTCGAACCAGTGACCGATCAGTAAATACGAGCTCAACCCGACGAGTTCCCAGAAGACATACATCATCCACAGATTGTCGGTCACAACGATCCCGAGCATCGAGAACGAGAAGATGCCGAGGTACGCGAAGTATCTTCCGTACCGGACATCTCCGTACATGTACCCGACGGAAAACAGATGCACCAATGCGCTGACGATTGTCACCGCCACCAGCATCGTCGCAACCAGATTGTCGACCATGATGCCGAGCGTCAGCTTCATCGGTCCCAGAAGCGGAACGTTTCCGAAGTCAACCCATTCAAACGATGCGCGAATGACCTCGTCGGAATATGCCGTGAGCTTGGCAATCATCACGACGATCGAAAGTCCGAGCGCAACGAAGAGGATACTCGTGCCGAGCCAATCACCCTGCCTGGGGAGCCGCTTGTTGAAGAAGATCAACACGACGAAGCTCACCAGAGGGAGCAGAAGGATTGCGACCGTCAGTTGGAGTATGAGTTCGTGCGTCATTGCGTTTGGAATACTGGATCCGATCAGACAGCTGGAATCAATCCCGCAGCTGGTTGATCTCGTCTACGTTCACCGTGTTGAAATTCTGGTAGATGTTCAGGACGATGGCCAATGCGATGGCTGCCTCGGCGGCGGCGAGAATGATGACGAAAATCGCGATGACCTGCCCGTCAAATGTTCCGGTCGAGAACCGGGAAAAAGCAATGAAATTGATGTTTGCCGAATTGAGAATCAGCTCGATCCCCATGAGCACCATGATGGCGTTCTTGCGAGAAATAACCGCGAAGACACCAAGCGAAAAGAGTATTCCGCTCAGGAGAAGAAAATGATTCAGACCAGGTTGTTGAAGCCACTGCAGAAAGTCTTGCATGCCAGTCACTTTCGATCCTGCTTCCGTTGCCGTCTGATCACCCCTTCCGTTCTCGCCGCGCAATCATCGCCGCGCCGATCAGGGCGACGAGCAACACAACCGAGGCAATCTCAAACGGAAGAAGATATGTCGTCAGCAACATGTTCCCGATCTGAGGGGCTGTCTTCGCCACGTCGATCGGATTCTCCGATATGTACCAGTCGGTCGACCAGAAGACTCCGACAATCGTTCCGGAGAGCAAACCGAGAATCGCGACGGCCGGTACCATCTGGATCGTTTTTGTCTTCATCTGTACATCAAACACTTTTGTTGTCAGCATCACGCCGAAGAGAACCAAAACGAGGATTCCTCCCACATAGACGAGGAGTTGCGTGATTGCCAAGAAATCCGCCATGAGGAGAACATACAGACCGGCCACGCCGAAGAGCGCAAAGAGCAGAGCGAAGGCCGAATAGACGACGTTCTTCGAAAACACGACGATCGTCGCCGAGCCGAGCGTGATCACAGCGAACAGATAGAATATGATCGCGTAAAGGTCCATAGTACTCACGTCGGTTCAGTTGGAGGCACCGGCGGGGGCGATGCCGGAGGGGCAGGCTTTGGAGCGGCGGCCGCGGCCGCTTTTTTCGCTGCTGCCTCCTCCTCGGCTTTCTTTGCCTTCACACGCGCCGTTTCCACTTCCGCGGGCGTCATCACGCTGAAATTGTAAATCAGGTTGTTCCGATCGAATTCCGAGAATTCATAGACATCCGTCATCACGATGCATTCGGTCGGACATGGATAGACGCAAAGGCCGCAGTAGCAGCACTTCGCGATATCGATATCGAATTTCGGCACGTGAAGCCGTTTCTTATGGCCGGTTGACGTCACCCCAAGATCCTGATCGGGCGTCGACTTGATCGTCTCAATCGTGATACAGTCGACCGGACAGGCCATTGAGCACTGATCGCATCCGATACAATCGTCGATGTTCACGTACAGTCGGTTACGCGCCCGCTCGGGGAGCTTCAGCTTGACATCCGGATACTGTACCGTCACCGAGGGAACAAACAGATGCTTCATCGTGATGCGCATACCGATCGCGATCGACGAAAGGGCCAGCCAGATGTTTCGGAAATATGTTCGAACAGGATCCATGAATTCGCTACAGCACCAGAATCAATCCGACGGCAAACACACAGAGAAAGAGAAACGGCGTCAACACTTTCCACGACGTGTACATCAGTTGATCGACCCGCAACCGGGGGAGCGTCCATCGGATCCAGATTTGAACGAACACGAGGAACATTCCTTTCGCGACGAACCAGAAAAGATCCCAGAGGGGTCCGGAAAGCGCCTCGCCGAACGGGCTTGACCAGCCGCCGAGGAAGAGGGAGACTGCGACGGCGGATACGAGAAACATGTTCGCATACTCCGCGAGGTAGAACATCGCGAAACGCATGCCGCTGTATTCCGTGTTGAAGCCCTGCACAAGCTCCGATTCCGCTTCGGGAAGATCGAAGGGGGTGCGATTGACTTCGGCAATTGATGCAATGAAAAGGATGAAGAACGTCAGCAGCGTGAAGGGAAGAATTAGAAGTTTCTGGGTCAGCGGGAGCGAACCTCCAAACACCACCCAGTTCTGAATTCCGCCCGACTGATACTGTGTAACCTCCTGAAGGTTCAGAGAACCCGTGATCATCACGGCAATCAGAATTGCGAGGGCGGTCGGAATTTCATAACTCACCATCTGGGCCGCCGAACGGATCGCCCCGAAAATCGACCACTTGTTGTTCGAAGCCCACCCTCCCATCAAGATCCCGATCACCACCAAAGACGAAGCGGCGATGATAAAGAAGACGCCGAGATTGATGTTGCTTCCGATATACGCGCTGCTGAACGGAATCGCCGCGAAACCTGCATACGTTCCGGCAAACACTACGAAAGGAGCAAGCTTGAAGAGAAATCGGTCGGCAGCGGCCGGGACTGTGTCTTCCTTCTGGAGAAGTTTCAGAATGTCGGCAAACGGTTGAAGCACACCGTGCCAGCCGGTCCGCATATACGCGAGCCGATCCTGAATGTGCGCCGACACTTTCATCTCAAGATAGAGTGTGACCAGCGCGTAGAGGAGGATGAACACGAGGGGCAGTGCGCTGACAAGCACGATCGTCAGTAGGTTTTGCTCGAGTCCGATATGTTGCAAAAGTTCCATAGTTTTTTGTCTGGCGTTTGAGCAGACCTACCGGTCCACCTCGCCAAGAACGATATCGACACTCCCTACGATGAGGGTAAGATCGGCGATCATCGCGCCGCGGGAGATTTCCGGAAGGACGCTCAGATTCACGAATGCCGGTCCGCGTGCTTTCACGCGGTACGGCGATCCCGATCCGTCGCTGATGACATAAAACCCAAGTTCTCCGCGCGGCGTTTCGGTTCGAACGTAGATATCGCCCGGCTCAGGCCGAATCCGCTTCGGAATTGCCGATTGCACGTTGCCTTCCGGAATCGACGCCAGCGCCTGTTCGATAATCTTCACACTCTGTTCCATCTCACGAACACGGACGATGTGACGATCCCAGCAGTCCCCCACCGTACCCACCTCCCCTTTCCCTGTCTGTACTTCCCACTCAAACTTATGATAGACGGAATACGGATCGTCTCGTCGGAGATCCCAATGCACCCCCGAGCCGCGGAGCATTGGACCGCTGCACGCGTAGTTGATTGCGACATCCCGGGGCAACACGCCCACGTGGGCGGTCCGCTTGATGAATATCTCGTTGTACGTCAGGAGATCGTTGAATTCCTTGATCTTCGGCTTGAAGTACGTGCAGAACTCCTTTGCCTGCTCAATGAATCCTTGAGGGAGATCGTGCGAGACCCCTCCCACCCAGATATAATTGTAGAGGAGGCGCGCCCCGCAAGTCATTTCGAAGAGATCAAGAATCTCTTCGCGGTCGCGGAAGCAGTAGAGGAACGGGGTGAAGGCCCCTGCGTCGATGCCGTACGTTCCCAACGCCACCAGATGGCTGGCGATCCTTTGCAGTTCCGCCATGATGACCCGGATGTACTCGACGCGCTCCGGAACTTCGATCTTCATCATGCGCTCGATCGCCAGGGCGAACGCCCAGTCGTTGTTCATCGACGCGACATAGTCCATCCGATCGGCATATGGAATCACCTGCTGGTAATTCGTCATATGCTCGGCATGTTTTTCGAAACAACGATGGAGGTATCCGATGTGCGGAATCGCATCAACAATGATCTCCCCGTCCACAATGATCTCAAGGCGCAGCACGCCGTGCGTGGAGGGATGCTGCGGACCCATGTTGATGATCATCTCCTCCGTACGAACGGTCTTCCCCTTCGACGTGGCGATCTTGTCGGGCTGCGTAACGTAGTTTGTGGGGAGTGCTTTCGGTTGATCCATCGGGTGCAGTGCGCGTACTAGTACGGGACTCTAATCCCGCGGTAGAATTCCTGAACTTTATAATCTTTCCGGAGCGGATGTCCTTCCCAGTCGTCCGGGAGGAGGATCCGACGGAGATCGGGATGTCCATCAAAGATGATTCCGAACATATCGAAGGCCTCCCGCTCGTGCCAATTGGCCGTTCCCCAGACTGCACTGACCGATTGGCAATGGGGATTGTCCTTCGAACAGATCGCCTTTAAGACGATCTTATGCTTATGCTCCATCGATGAGCAATGGTACACGACGCCAAGAGTACCGTCGTTGTAATCGACACCGCTCAGGCACATCAGGTAGTCGAACCTGGTTGACGGTTCGTTGCGAAGGAAGAGGCAAATCTCCCGCGCTCGGTTGCCGTCGATCTTGATCCATGGTTGATTGACATCGAGCTTCGATTCAAGGATCGCGCTGCCGAACCGCGAGGATAACGTGTCGAGTAATTCTTGAGCCGTCATGGGATGATGTTATGCCGATTTCTTTGCGATACTTTCCTGACGCACTTTCTCCTGCAGCTTCATAATCCCTTCAAGAAGCGCTTCCGGACGCGGAGGACATCCGGGGATATAGACATCGACGGGGATCACCCGATCGACACCTTTGAGGACATGGTAGCCATGTTCCCAGTACGGACCGCCGCAGTTCGAGCAGCTTCCCATGGAGAGGACGTAGCGGGGCTCCGCCATCTGATCGTAAAGTCGTTTGATGCGGGACGCCATCTTGATGGTCACCGTGCCGGCAACAATCATCACGTCGGTCTGTCTCGGCGTGGCGCGCGGAATGACGCCGAAGCGCATGATATCAAAATTCGATGCGGACGCTGCCATCATTTCGATCGCACAACACGCGAGACCGAACTGCATCTGCCAGAGTGATGAGAGGCGAGCCCAGTTGAGGAGATTATCGAGTGAGGTGACAACAACGTTGCTTTTTTCGAGGCGAAGATCCAGTATTCCCATTCAGCTAGTTTGCTCCTTGAGTCAGGCCCGTCCCCGCCTGCGTCGCACGGGAAGGTTCCACCGGTGTTGCGCGCGGGACGGTCGGAATCTCCGGACGCGGCTTATCCCAATCAAGGTCTCCCTTCGCCCACACATAGGCAAACCCGACGAGGAGAATGATGAGGAAAATTGCCATCTCGATGAACGCGAAGAGACCTAACTCTCGGTACACCAACGCCCACGGGAAGAGAAAGACGATTTCGACTTCGAAGATCAGAAAGATGAGAGCGATCACGTAGAATCGGACGTTGAATCGAACCCAGGCATTCCCGATCGGTTCCTCACCGCACTCGTATGTCTTGAGTTTTTCCGGATAGGGACGATGGGGTCGGAGAATCCACGCCGTGATCAGGCCTGCGGCCACGAAGACGATTCCGAGAAGGATAAAGATGAAGAGACGTCCGAATTCAGTCAGCATGAAGCACGCCGTTCACGATGATCGCCGTTGTGCAAACAAACGGCAAAAATATAGCCAGAACTCTCGCGAGAGTCAAGAATTAGTTGGATTCGGACGGTTGAGGTTCGCAGAATTGAAAATCGCTCGCGCGTTCGATCATCTCCGACTCCTCGCCCGCGCCCTCCGGTCCGACTCTAAACTCGTACCTTCGAGCACTTCTCAATCAGCCGAGGGCCATCGTGTTTCTGGCATCGAGGTCAGTCGATTGGCGAAACGCGAGAGGACAAACAAGAGGTCGGAGAGACGATTCAAATACACAAGAGGATGCGGACCGAGAGACACATCCTTTGAGAGTCGGACCACGCGACATTCGGCGCGGCGACAGATCGTTCGTGCGATGTGGAGGTGTGATGCGAGGGTTGATCCACCGGGGAGAATGAACCAGGCGAGGGGTTCGAGTTTTTCCTCAATGCTGTCGATCTCTTGTTCGAGTTTTTGGATATGGTGCGGCTCAATCCGCGTTACCCCTGCCTTCTTGATGTCCAGGGGCGTCGCCAGATCTGCCCCCAGGACAAAGAGATCGTTTTGAATCGAAGCCAGCACGCTGTCGATTGTCCGTTCCGGATTGTGCGAACGGACGAGGCCGATCCAACTGTTGAGTTCGTCCACATGACCGTAGGCATCGATCCGCAGATCGTCTTTGGGGACCCGGCGGCCGCCATGGAGCGAAGTCTCGCCTTTGTCGCCGGTTCTCGTGTAGATTTTCATGATCGCCTCTCGGATCGGATGAAATCGACTTTTCGTTTTCCCATCGAACCTGGAGGGACGGGGAATCGTGATGTATGGAGCCGTCGGATTCTTTCAACGGCAACGATCGACGTTACGAACGCTCGGAGAATTGGCTGGAAAGCGACTGGATTTGGTCCTGAAGTCGTTTCAGATCCTCGGAGACCGCCTTGTGGATATCGCGTAGTTCTTGCGATCGAAGTTCGTCAAACTTGATGTGGAGATTCTGGAGCAGCAATTCGGACTTGAGATTGACCTGATAATCGAGTTCCGCTTTGAGACGGTCCTTCTTCTGCGCACGGTTCTGGCTCATCATGATGATGGGTGCCTGGATCGCGGCAAGGCAGGAGAGCATAAGATTCAGAAAAATATAGGGAAAAGGATCAAACGGCTCGAACCAAAATTGCACCGTATTCAGAACGAACCAGATGGCGACCAGGACGGAAAAACTGATGATGAACCCCCAACTTCCGCCGAACGATGCAATCTTGTCCGAAAGTCGCTCTCCAAGGTTGAGTTTCTCCTCGAGCTCTTCATTCACATTCTTTGAAGCAAGCGATTGAACAAGCTCGTTCGTACTCCGGAGACGGCGTCCGATTTCGCTCATCATCAGAATGGCGACCGAGGGTCTGTTCACCAGAAACGAGAGAAAATCTTCCCTTTTCATCTCGTAGATCCGGCACGGCTCGATTGCTGTTGCCGTTGCCGTTCGTGGCAAGCCGTCGATGAGCGCGAGCTCTCCAAGGAAATTGCCCGCATGGAGAAGAGAGATTTCCATCTCCTTGTTCGCACGCAGAATCGGCACGCTGATCCGGATGGTGCCCGATTCGATGAAGACCATCGACGTACCGATTTCCCCCTTGCGATAGAGAATCTCACCCGTTTCCAGTCTTCGAGGAAACCAGAGTTCTGAGAGGACATCAAGATCTTTGGGATCGAGTTTCTGAAAGACTGGGATTTTCGAGAGGAATTCTTTGCTGATCATCGCCGAGCGGCCGCAGAGTGTGATGACAAATAATACAAAACCTCCAATCAAGAACAAAGGGGCTGTCCCACAAGAGCAGAGGTCATTCTGAGCGGAGCGAAGAATGACAAAGGGGACAGCCCCTTGTCTCAGATCACATCACGGAAAACGGCACTATTTCTTTCCCTTCCAGAATCTCGGAAGCTCGTTGAAGAAATGAATCGAGGTGCGAATCCCGCCGAAGAAGTTGTCGATGTTCAAGTGTTCATCGGGAGCATGCGCGTTCTCATCGGGAAGTCCAAAACCGAGAAGTACCGTGTCCAGGCCGAGGATTTTCTTGAACTGGACGACGATGGGGATCGAGCCACCCTCTCGCTGATACAATGGTTTCTTGCCGAAGCCCTTCTCGAGGGCCGCGATCGCCGCCTGAACCCCCGGACTGTCCAACGGCGTCACGACCGGCTCGCCGCCGTGATGCGTGCTGACCTTCACCTCAACTGTTTTGGGAGCAATCTTCTTGATGTGCTTCTCAAAGAGCTTGGCGATCTTCGCTGAGCTCTGGTTGGGGACCAGTCGCATCGAAATCTTGGCGAAGGCTTTCGAAGGGAGTACGGTCTTTGCTCCCTCTCCGGTGTACCCTCCCCAGATCCCGTTGCATTCGAGGGTCGGGCGCGCCCACAGCCGTTCGAGCGTCGAAAAACCTTTCTCCCCGTAGAGTTCCTTCACGCCTAGCTCTTTCGCGTAGCGCTTGTCGTTATGCGGCAATTTCTTGAACGCCGTGCGCTCGGCCTTCGTCAAGGCAAGAACATCATGATAGAAGCCCGGGATTGTGATCTTGCCGTTCTTGTCGTGGAGAGAAGAAATGATCTCGGTCAATGCCTGGATCGGATTATGGACAGATCCTCCGAACGAACCGGAATGAAGATCACGGTTCGGCCCTGTCAATTCAATCTCCATATAGGCGAGTCCGCGCAGTCCGTATCCAATCGAAGGAACTCCTTTTGCAAACATGGATGAATCGGAGATGAGGACGAGATCCGATTTCAAGAGCTCTTTGTGATCGGCCACGAACGTTGCGAGGTTCGGGCTTCCGACTTCTTCTTCGCCTTCAATGATCATCTTCACATTGACGGGCAGGCGTCCGCCGTTGCGCACATACGCCTCGATCGCCTTGAAATGGATAAAGATCTGTCCCTTGTCGTCCGCGGTTCCCCGAGCGTACATGTTCTCCCCACGCAGTGACAACTCAAACGGCGGTGAGGACCAGAGATTAACCGGATCGACCGGCTGCACATCGTAGTGACCGTACAGCAGCACCGTGGGCTTTCCCGGAGCGCCCAGCCATTCGCTGTAGACGATCGGATGTCCCGGTGTCTCGAAGACCTGCGCTTTCTGCATGCCAATGGCGATCATATGATTGGCCACCCACTCGGCACACCGGCGAATATCGGTATCGTGATTCTTCTGCGAGCTGACGCTTGGGATTGCGATAAGATCTCGAAGTTCATTGATGTAGCGTTCTTTGTTCTGATCGACGAGTGAGAGCATCTGTTCCATGCGTGATCTTCCTTTATATCGTGCGCGAACGTGTGAGAGTCAGGCGTAATATACCCATCACCTCGTGCAAACGCAATAAACGTAACTATCCGGCCCTCGCACCGGCCCGATCGAACAGTATCCACAGACTTCTTGATCCGGCACGAACATTTCGCTAAATTTGAAAAAATCTCCTGAAAGAAGTACAGTGAGTCCCATTTCCCCCATCGACATTCTCAACGTGCTCCTGCCAATCCTCTACGCGGGGACGGTTCTCGTGTACGGAAGGGCCTTCTTCAGCGATGTTCCGTGGGCCAAGCGAATCAAGACCCGGTTCTTTCTGGGCACCGTCACGCTCCATTTTGTCTACCTCGTCCTCCGAACGATTGAATTTCGTCATCCTCCGGTTACCTCGATCTTTGAATTGTTGACGGTGGTCGCGTTTTCGATCGCCGTCGCGTACCTCTTCATTGAATTTCGGACGAAGGCGAAGGGGACCGGCTACTTCATCGCGAACATTGCCTTTCTCTTTCAGCTGGTTTCGTCTCTCTTCATTCGCGATCTCATCGAAGTCCCCGAAGTCCTGCGCAGTAATCTTTTCGGCCTCCATATTTCGTCGGCGATGCTGGGATATGCGGCCATTACGATTTCCGCGGTTTTCGGATTTCTGTATCTGATGTTATATCATGAAATCAAGTCCAGTCGGTTTGGCATCGTCTACCAGAAACTCCCGAACCTCGAAACGCTTGAACGGATGGGATTTACGGCATTCAAGATGGGATTTCTTCTCCTTGGAATCGCCATCGTCGTCGGCTTCGTGTGGCTTCCCTCCTCGGGTCTCGATTTCTCCTACCTCGATCCAAAACTTGTCGGCACAGTCCTCATCTGGTTGATGTACGGCATCGGCATTCTGGCGAAGAGGAGAGGCGGTTGGAAGGGGCGCAGAGTCATGATGCTTTCGGTGTGGGGATTCGGCATTACGGTGGTATCGATGATGGTCATCAACTTATTCCTCAGCGGATTTCACAAGTTTGACTGACGTACGTGAGGCACTTTTCGAATTCATGAACCTGGTCTGTATCGGCATATCCCATCACACCGCACCCCTCGAAATGAGGGAGCGGCTCTGGTTTTCGGAGCAGGAGATCAAGGACGCGCTGTCACGCTTCCGCCGAGAAGGGATTGGAGAAGCAGTTCTCTTTTCCACCTGCAATCGCACCGAGCTGTACGTGTACGACAGCCGGCCGGACCTGCGCGTGAAGACGCTTCAGGATCTCTTGCTCTCGCAGAAGGGGACGACAGCGCGCGTTTCACCCGACCTATTATTCACCTACTTCGCCAGTGGCGCCGCCGACCATCTGTTTCGTGTGGCATCCGGGATCGATTCGATGATCGTCGGTGATGTGCAGATCCTCTCCCAGATCAAAGAGGGATTCCAGCTCTCTCAGGAGAACAACGCCTCCGGTTTCTTCATGAACAAGCTCTTCCAGGCGGCGTTTCACGTGGGAAAGCGCGCCCGAACCGAAACTGCGATTTCCGAAGGAGCAGTCTCAGTCAGTTATGCGGCGGTCGAACTGGCGGAACGAATCTTCGAGAACCTCGGCAAGAAGAGCGCCCTGGTAATCGGAGCCGGAGAAACGGCTCAGCTCACAGCCAAACATTTGAAATCTCATGGGATCGGGCGATTGCTCATTACGAATCGAACATCTGAAAGAGCCGAGATACTCGCGCGGGAGGTGGGAGGATCGACGATCCCCTTCGATGATTTCTGCAACCATCTCACGGATGTCGACATTATCATCACGTCGGTGCTGAGCGATACATTTGTCCTCTCCGTCGATGATATCCGCGGCATCGTCAAGAGGCGAAAAGCGTCGACTCTCTTTGTGATCGACATCGGCGTTCCCCGAAATATCGATCCTGCGTCGAAAGAGATCGAGGGAATCTTCCTCTACGACATCGACGCGCTGCAGGGTATGATTGATGAAAATCTCCAGAAACGTCAGAGCGAAATCCCGAAGATCGAGGCGATAGTCGGCCATCAGGTTTCTGAACTCTCCCAATGGTACACCTCTCTTCATGTGACCCCCACCATCGCCGCGTTGAGAGAGCACTTCGAAACCGTCCGCGGTGAAGAAGTCGCCAAGAACATCAACAGATTCACGCCACACGAACGTGAGCTCGTGGAGATTCTCACGAAGAGGATCCTCAACAAGATACTTCACCGGCCGACGATCAATCTCAAGAACGGTCAATCCGGGGCTTCCAGCGAGAGTCTCCTCAAAATCAGCGTGTTGAGAGATCTTTTCGGTCTGGGGTCGGATCGACGCGATGAAGGAATTGATGACTAAGCCCCTTCGCATCGGGACCCGCGGGAGCGACCTTGCTCTCTGGCAGAGCAATCACATCAAAGCTCGGCTCTCGCAGGCATTTCCGGATCTGGCCATCGAGCTCCTGATCATCAAGACAACAGGAGACAGGATCCTCGATTCTCCCCTTTCGAAAATCGGCGACAAGGGTTTGTTCACAAAAGAAATCGAACACGCCCTCCTCTCGCACGAGATCGACCTTGCCGTTCACAGCCTCAAGGATCTGCCCACCAAGCTTCCCGAAGGTCTCGTGATCGGTGCGATCACCGAGCGCGAAGACGTCCGAGACGTATTCATCGCTCACCCATCAAAGCCGGTTCAATCGATCAAGGAACTCCCCCAGGGGGCTAAGGTGGCCACCGGAAGTCTCCGACGTCGTTGTCAACTCCTCCATGTTCGACCGGATCTCGAGATTGTTGATCTTCGCGGCAACCTCAACACACGGCTGCACAAACTCGAACAGTCCGATTGGAACGGCATCGTCCTCGCGGGGGCGGGCGTGCGTCGATTAGGGTGGACCGATCGCATTGCCGAAGAAATCCCTCTCGACGTCATGCTGCCGGCGGTCGGACAGGGTGCGCTCGCTGTGGAGATTCGTGACGCTGATGCACCGTTGCGCGATCTTCTCAAGGTCGTCCACCACGATGCGACGGCTGCAGCAACGCGCGGAGAACGGGCTTTTCTCCGACACCTTGAAGGGGGATGCCAAATCCCCATCGGAACGTACGGGAGAATCGAAGAATCAAGGTTCAAGATGGATGGCCTCATTGGAAGTCTCGATGGGCATCGCGTTGTCCGCGGCTCGGTCTCCGGAGTTCCCGCAGAGGCCGAGGCCCTCGGGACAGGTCTTGCCAAGGAATTGTTGGAACGCGGCGGTCGAGAGATTCTGGAGGAGATACGCAAGGGAGACGAGGAATAGTCGATGAATACTCACAGAGCAATGGGTTGCGATGACATATCATAGTGTCGAGGAAATCCTTTCGGAGAAGAAGAATGTTCTCGCACGATTGGACGATCGACTCCGCACGGTTGACGAATCACTCCTTCGGCTTCGGGTGCAGACTGACGCCTGGTCGATTGCGGATATTCTTGAACACCTTGTCCTCGCAGAGCGCGCGATGCTCCTCCTGATCGAGAGTCTCCTCAGAAAGGCCAGGACGATTTCGGAACAGGAGAATCCGTCACCGACCTTTGAAGTGGCGCTCGATGACGTGATTGAACGGAGTCGGACCGCAAAGTTTTCGACGCCGGAACGATTTCGGCCAACCGACCAGGCGCCGATCGAAGATTCGCTCAAGGAACTTCGCGAGCTCCAGGCACAACTTGTCGGTTTGCGTCCGCGACTGGAAGCCGCAGACCTCACCAGCGCGAGCTTCCGACATTGGACCTTTGGCCCGCTCAATCTCGGACAATGGCTTGCCTTCGTCAGCCACCATGAGCGGCGGCACCTCGCACAGATAGAGGCAATACTGGAATCTTCTGGTGTTCGAGGTGTTCAGTCGTGAAGCGCGAACGAACCATCCTCTTGACCCGCTCGGCCGAGGCCAACGAGAGTGTGCTTCCACTCTTCGCACAGCACGGTTTCACAGTACTCTCCTTCCCGACCATCGAGATTCTTGATCCGGAATCGTGGAATGAGTGCGATACCGCCATCGAGAATCTGCAGTCATACGACGGAGTAGTCTTTACGAGCGCAAACAGTGTGGAACGGTTCTTCCTCAGGATCGACGATGTCGCCCCCGGGAAGATCAGCGTTTTAGAATCGATGCCGATCTACTCTGTCGGCGAAAAGACATCTGCTCGTCTCCGTGATCTTGGAATGCGGGTTGCCCTGACGCCGGATAGCTACAATGCAGACGACCTCGTTGAATCCATTTTGTCCGGTGACATCGCGGGCAAAGTGTTTCTCTTTCCGAAGGGCGATCGTGGAATGGAGACAGTGCCGCAGAAAATCCGTGCGCACGGCGCCCGGGTCGATGAGGTTGTCGTCTACCGGAATGTCATGCCCCCGCCCGTCCAGCTTGAGCTCATCCGTCGATCGCTCCGGAATGGCGGAATCGATGTCGTAACGTTTTTCAGTCCGTCGAGCATCCAAAACTTTCTGCATCTGGTCGAGCTTCCGGAAACCATTCGTTTTCGGATCGCGGTCATCGGTCCGACGACGGCGAAAGCTGCACTGGATGCCGGATTGCGAGTGGACATCATGCCCGAACAATCGACGGCCGAATCCCTCGCGGAAGCAATCGCGCGACATTTTAAACAGCACACTAATCACACTAACCGTCCTCGTACCCATGAATGATCTTTTTCTTCGAGCCTGCAAACGTCTCCCTGTCGAACGCACACCGGTCTGGATGATGCGGCAAGCCGGACGATATTTGCCCGAGTACCGTGCTATCCGTGCCAAAACGGACTTCCTCACTCTGTGTAAGACTCCCGAGCTCGCCGCCGAAGTCTCCATTCAACCGGTCGACCTTGTTGGTGTCGATGCTTGTATCATCTTTTCCGACATCCTTGTCGTCCCGGAGGCCATGGGGATGGAATTGATCGTTGAGGAGGGAAAGGGAGGTCCGAGATTTCCAAACCCCATTCGCAATCGTGCTCAGATTGAAGTATTGCATCGGCCGGATCCGAACAGCGACTTGAAGTACGTAATGGAAGCCGTGTCGCTCACTCGAAGAAATCTCCAAAACCGCGTCCCACTCATCGGTTTTTCGGGATCGCCCTGGACGTTGGCGACGTACATGGTTGAAGGTCGCGGATCCAAGAATTTCCGACACGTCAAGGAGCTGATCTATTCTCATCCTTCCGAAGCCCACCTCCTGTTGAGCAAGCTCGCCGCCGCCGTCGGCGATTACCTCAATGCGAAAATCAGCGCCGGAGTGCAAACGGTACAGATTTTCGATACGTGGGGCGGAATTCTCCCGCCGGACGCGTTCCTCGAATTTTCCCTCCGATATATTCGTGAGGTCGTTGAGCGTGTCAGGCCGAGCGGGGTTCCGATCATCGTCTTCTGCAAGGACTGTGATCACTCACTTGAGGAGATCGCCCAATCCGGAGCCGACACGGTCGGATTGGACTGGACAATCGACATCGGGGTCGCGCGAAGTCTCATCGGCAAAAAGGTTTCGCTGCAAGGCAATCTCGATCCGTCGCTCCTCTACGCGTCGCCCGAGCGCATTCGGGAAGCCGTCGTAAGCATCCTCGAGAAGTATGGCCGTGGACCTGGACACATCTTCAATCTGGGCCACGGAATTCTCCCGGACATTCCGCCCGACCACGCGCGGGCTTTCGTCCAAGCTGTCAAAGAGGAAAGCCCACGGTTCCATCGTTGAGACACCGTTCCCCATCCCCGGGACGGCCCCACCCGGCGATCGGGGGAACCTTTTTCGCTGGCATTCGTTCGTGCTCGGTGGTACATTCGTTGAGTGCTTCAGTACTTCATGCCGCAATTCACATCATTCATCCCTCACAATATCCTGGGTCGATCCGATGAACTCTTCCCGCATTCTCGCTCTCACCACGCTGACTGCTGTGTTGGTCCTCGCATCAGTGGTTGCCGGCCGCTCCATCGCCCAGCAGTCTCCTCCGTCGCTCCGTCCAATGAAGTTTATGGACATCATCGAGATGGAATCGATCTCCAACCCGGCCGTGAGTCCGAACGGCACGTGGGTTCTGTATACTCGCTCGACCACCGATTGGAAAGCCGCGAAACGATTCAGCAACATATTTCTGGTATCCACCGAACGGGGTATTCTGTCAACCCGGCAGATGACCTTTACCAAAGACAAGAACGAAACATCCCCGGCGTGGTCTCCGGACGGCGGGTTCTTTGTCTTTCTCTCGAACCGGGAAGCTCCCGAAAGCCGATCAACACAAAATCAGTTGTATTTGATGAGGCCGGACGGCGGCGAAGCACGAAAGATTGTGGATGCAAAAGACGGAGTGGGCACGGTTGAATTTTCCAAGGACGGGAAATGGCTTGTCTACTCGGCGGGCAAAGAAGACGAACGTCAACTGTATGCTCTGTCCGTGGCGAAGATCGAATCCGACAAGCCGATTCAGCTCACGAAAAGATCTGCCCCCGTGACCTGGTGGACAATTTCACCCGATTCCCGACAGATCTTTTTTCTCTCCGCCGATTCCGTTGACAAAGTGAATAAGGAACGGAAGGAAAAGAAGTTCGACGCCAGGCTGAGAAACGAGGACTCCCCCGTGGTTCATCTCTGGTCCGTGGAAATTGAATCAAAGAAAGAAGCCAAGCTCGTCGACGCGAAAGGGTACACGATCAACGGTGTCACCGTGTCCAGAGACGGAAAGTGGATCGGCTATCGCGGGATTTCTGACGATCGATATAAGAAAACGGTCACAGAGTCAAATACGTACGGTGATCTCTACCTCTTTGAGCTCGCAAGCAAGCAGATTGAGCGCCTCACCGAGAATGCCGACATCGGCGAAAGCTCGCTTCAATTTTCTCCCGACAGCAAATTGATCGCGTTCACCGCGGACAATGACTTTACCTTTTTCCGCGACGAAAAGATCTATCTGCGGCGAATCGACGATCGGGGCGGCAATTGGAAGAAACTGGGTGACGGCCACGACCAGATCATGTCGATTTCGTTCTGGTCGGAAGACGGCAAAGAAATCTATTTCAACGGCGGATGGAGGGCAACGATTCAGCTCTTCGGAGTCTCCACAGAATCCGGAAAAGTGCGCCAGATGACCAACATCCAGGGCGTCGCATTCACTTCCTATGACGAAGATTCAAAAGTCTATTTGACAAACTATTCCGATCCAACAACTCCGCAGAACATCTATCTCGTTCCCTCACTGAAGCAGATCGCCAACCGCTCCCAGTGGAAGCAGCTTACCGATTCGAATCCGCAGGTCCGCGAGATGGCACTGGGCAAGACCGAGGCCGTGCAATGGAAATCGTCTGATGGAACGATGGTAGAGGGAGTGCTTGTCTATCCCGTCGGATATGAAAAAGAAAAACGCTATCCCCTGGTTATTCAGATTCATGGCGGGCCTGCAGCGGCCTCGCTTCTGAACTTCAGCGCCTTCCACGGAACCTATGTGCATGTGTATGCCGCTGCCGGGTATTTCTGCTTGTTGCCGAACTACCGGGGTTCGACCAACTACGGTGAAAGATTCAAGATGGAGATCGGCGGCGACTACTTCCGTCAGGCGTATGACGACATGATGTTCGGCGCGGATCACCTGATCAACAGCGGCCTTGTCGATGCAAACCGCATGGGAGTGATGGGATGGAGCGCAGGCGGCCATTGGTCGAATTGGATTCTCACACACACCGATCGCTTCAGAGCCGTCTCCTCCGGCGCGGGAGCCGTCAACTGGACCTCGATGTATGCGCAGAGTGACATCCAGCGCGCCCGTGAATTCTACTTCGGTGGCAAGCCATACGACAACTTCGAGCACTACTGGGATGTCTCGCCCCTGAAGTACATCAAGAAGGCCAAAACTCCGACGCTGATCCATGTGGTGGACGGAGATCCCCGCGTGCCACGTCCTCAGAGCGACGAGCTCCACATGGCGCTCGTGAATCTCGGGATTCCTACGGAATACTTTGTCTATCCGGGGAACACGCACGGGATCACCGACATGCGGAACCAGCTCGTCAAGATGATCTCGGAGTTCAACTGGATGGAGAAGTGGATCAACGGAAAAGATCGATGGCTCGATTGGAATGAGCTCCTCGCGACGTTCAAAGACGAGAGCGAGGAAGGAAAGAAATCATCCACCGGGAAGGTGGAGGAAACAAAGTAAGTTTTTCAGTCAGTCAGATTGCACAATAGCAGGGGTAGATATGAGCGACCGACGGCGGCTGGTTGAAGAATTTGTTGTCGATCTTCAGGCGGACTTATGTGGGGAGCTCGAGAAACTCGATGGAAAAGGAACCTTCATCTCCGATCCCTGGAAACATCCCGTCGGCGGAGGCGGCCTCACGAGAGTGCTACAGAACGGGGAGATCTTTGAAAAAGGAGGAGTCAACTCGTCGGCGATCCGGAGTTCTCTCTCGGAGCGTCTGGCACGGCGGCTCAACACTGCGCAACAGGGTGTAGCTGCCGTTGGGCTCTCGCTCGTCCTGCATCCCTGGAGTCCGATGATTCCGACCGTGCACGCTAATCTCCGATACATCGAACTGGAGCATGGAGAATGGTGGTTCGGCGGCGGTGCTGACCTGACGCCATACTACCTGTTTGAAGATGATGCGCGCGAATTTCATTCGGTATGGAAGAAGATATGTGACAAACACAATCGCACCTATTACCGGCAATTCAAGCAACTGTGCGATGAGTACTTTTACTTGAATCATCGACGGGAAGCGAGAGGAGTAGGGGGGATTTGCTTTGACTACATGAGTGGGGAGTTTGAGCGATTGTTTGCCTTCGTCAGGGATTGCGGAGAAGCATTCCTGTCTTCCTATGTTCCGCTCGTTGAACGACGACGCGAGGAGTCCTGGGGAGAACACGAAAAACGCTGGCAATGGATCCGCCGGGGCAGGTACGTTGAGTTCAATCTTCTGTACGACCGGGGGACGCTGTTCGGATTGGAAACGGATGGAAGAACGGAATCGATCTTCATGTCTCTCCCCCCACTTGTACGATGGGAATACAATCCACCGGAAGCTCCCGGCCCGCGCGAAGCGGCGCTGCTGAAGGTTCTTCGGAAACCACGGGAATGGGTTTGAACGATGGGTGAAATGAAATTCCTTGGAGAATTCGTCATCCTGCTTGCCGCCGCAGTGCTGATCGTTTCGGCAAGCAAGCGACTCCGCATTCCAAGCGTCGTCGGCTTCCTCATCACCGGAATGCTCATCGGCCCCTCCGGATTCCACTTCATCGGGGACAAAGACGTGATCGAGATCCTTGCCGATCTTGGGGTGGTGATGCTCCTGTTCTTCATCGGCATCGAATTTTCGCTTGCCCAACTCCGCGCGATCCGCCGGCAGTTCTTTCTCGGCGGCGGCGCCCAGGTGCTTGCAACCATCCTGATCGTCATCGGGATCGCCAGTCTGGGCAGCTTCACTGCGAGCGAAAAGGTCTTTTTTGGATTCCTGGTTGCTCTCAGCAGCACGGCCATCCTGCTCAAAGTCCTTAGCGATCGCGGAGAATTGGATTCTCCGCACGGACGATTGTCGATAGCGGTCACGCTCTTCCAGGATCTTTGCATCGTACCGATGATCGTCCTCACACCGATTCTGGCCGGGGGATCCGAGTTCTCGTTTCTCGATCTTGCGGGAAGATTTTCGCTCGGTGTGTTCGCGGTGGCTGTGATCTTCTTCGCCGCGCGCTACGTGATGCCGAAGATCCTGCACCAGATCGCCCGAGTTCAGGTTCGCGAGGTGTTTCTGATGGGGGCGTTGTTCTTCTGCCTGTTGATGTCGTACGTGACGGCATCATTTGGCTTCTCCTATGCGCTCGGGGCCTTTATTGCCGGACTGATCATATCTGAGTCCGAATACAGCCATGAGGTGGTCGCGGAAATCGTCGGCTTTCGGGATCTCTTTTCGAGCCTCTTCTTCATTTCCGTCGGAATGCTGCTTGACCTTACATTTGTTGCCGACCAACCGTTGACCATCCTCGGAATCAGCGTCGGAATCTTCCTCATCAAAGCGATGATCGTCGTCCTCGTCGGCTTGCTGCTACGCTCCTCTCCCCGTACCGCGATCATCACGGCGTTCAGTCTCGCACAGGTGGGAGAGTTTTCGTTCGTGCTTGCGAAGGTGGGTCAGACCCACGGACTATTGGACGGGGATCTCTATCAGTATTTCCTCAGCGCCTCGGTCTTCACGATGATCGTCACACCGCCCTTGATTGCCTTTGCGCCCCGCATCGCCGAGCGAACACAGCACCTGATTCCCATGAGAAAAATCAAAACTGAGGGTGTTCCGGCGAACCAGCCGGTCCTGACCAATCACGTCATCATCGCCGGGTACGGTGTGAACGGACAGAATCTTGCCCGCGTGCTGCGCGAAACCGGAATCCCCTATGTGATCGTCGAGACGAAGAGCGACGTCGTCGAGCGGCTGATGAGGGAAGGACACCCCGTCGTCTTCGGTGACATCACGCGGAAGGACATTCTGCAGAACATCGGAATCGGCGAGGCCCGGCTCATCGTCTTTGCCATTTCGGATCCGCAGGCAACGCGCACCGGCGTCCATCTCGCACGGGCACAGAACGCGAATCTCTACATTATCGTGCGCACCCGCCTTGTATCGGAAATCGATGAGCTTTCGCGGCTCGGGGCCGACGAAGTAATCCCCGAGGAATTCGAGACGTCGATTGAAATCTTCACACGCGTGCTCACACAATATCATATCCCCCGAAATGTGATCAACGCGCAAATCAAAGTCATTCGAAACGAAAACTACGGCATGCTGCGGGGACTGCCGCAATCGACCAAGGGATTGGATCGTGTTGCGCAGCTGCTTGCCGCAGGGACATCAGATACGTATCTTATCACGGACGAATGTTTTGCCATCGGAAAGACTCTCGGGGAGCTCGATTTTCGGGGAAAAACCGGGACAACGATCATCGCTGTCGTCCGGGGAGAAACACCCCATATTTCCCCCGCCCGTGATTTCACGATCGAGTCCGGCGATACCCTGGTGCTTGTGGGGACTCACGCCAGTATGGACAAAGCGTTCGAGTACCTCGACTGCGGATTCGAGCCCAGCAAGTGATTCCTGCAATTCTGGATTGTATTGAGAGGGATGATGGAGAATCAGAAAGTCGCCGTAGTTCTTTTCCAGCTTGGTGGTCCCGATTCGCGTGACGCCGTTGAACCCTTCCTCTACAATCTCTTTTGCGATGAAGATATCATCGATTTCCCCGGAGCGTTTCTTGCTCGCAAACTCCTCGCCAAGATGATCTCTTCCCGCCGATCGAAACCGATCGCGAGTCACTATGCGGAAATCGGGGGAAGTTCCCCTATCAATCCGCTGACGGCACTGCAGGCGCGTGCGCTGGAATTCAACTTGCGTCAGGAGGGACTGCCGGCAACCGTATTCACGGCCATGCGTTACTGGCATCCCTTCACGCGTGAGGTTGCGGAATCCATTCGCGACGGATCCTTCTCGCAGATCGTCCTTCTCCCGCTCTATCCGCAGTTCTCCCGCGCCACAACATTCTCGAGTGTGAACGAATGGAATCGGCAGGCAAAGCGGTTGGGACTGACCGCGATCGACACACGGCTCATCTGCTGCTATCCGAACCACCCACTGCTGATTGAGGCGTTTGTCGATCGGATCGACACGGCGCTTCGGCGGTTCGAAGGCATCGATCCGTCGGATATTACGTTGATCTTCAGCGCGCATGGAGTGCCGTTGAGTTTCATTCGGAAGGGTGATCCATACAAGCTCCAAGTCGAGGAAACCGTCCGACGCGTGATGGATCGGGGAAGATGGTCGTCGCTGCACACCCTCTGCTATCAAAGCAAAGTCGGTCCGCAGAAATGGCTTGCCCCATCGCTCGTCAGCACTATCCGCGAATTTGCCCATGCCGGCAAGAAGAATGCCGTTGTCGTTCCGATTGCATTCGTCACGGAGCACATTGAGACGCTTCACGAAATCAACATTGAGGTCCGGGAAGAAGCGCACCATCTGGGAATCAAACGGTTCGAGCTGATGCCCGCGCTGAACGACCATCCTGCATTCATTCAATGTCTGGCCGATCTGGTTCTGTCGACGATCCGGGGCAGCGAACGGACGACATCAAAGTGCCGCCAGCTCCATGCTGCGACCGCCGGCGATCCACCTCCGACGCTTTGCCCGTGGTATCATCACCAGAAAACTGGAAGGCCTCGATAAGGAGCGGCGGGACATGGGACCTGAAAAGGTTGATGTCGTGATCGTTGGTGGTGGCATTTCTGGTCTTGCGACTGCGTTCTGGTTGGTCGAACAAGGACTCACTGTTCGACTGCTCGAGAAAGAATTCGCGGTCGGGGGGACAATGAAGACATTGTCCGAGCGCGGCTTTCTGATCGAGACAGGACCGAACTCGGCACTCGAAACCACGCCGCATATCCGGGAGATCGTCCATCTGTGCGGACTGACCGGCGAATTCATCTACGCGAATCCGGTCGGTCGAAACCGCTACATCCTCAGGAACGGAACCCTTCACCCGCTCCCGCTTTCTCCCCTTGCGTTCCTCAAGACCGCGCTTTTTTCCACCTCAGCCAAACTCCGACTCCTTCGTGAACCGTTCATCAATCGATCGCTTCGGGAAGAAAGCGTTGCAGAATTCGTGACACGTCGACTGGGAGAAGAATTCCTCGACTACGCCGTCGATCCGTTTGTCGCCGGGATTTATGCCGCCCGACCGGAAGAGCTGAGTCTTCGCGCGGCCTTCCCAAAACTCCATGCACTGGAGGAGCGATACGGCGGATTGATCAAAGGTATGGTTCAAGGACGACGGGAGCGAGCGGAGAGGAAGGAAACAGGAAAGGATCGTGCCGAGAGTTTCTCATTTGTCGCCGGACTGCAGACGTTCCCCCTCGCAATCGCGAACAAGCTGGGCGAGGTCGTCGTCACCGGTGCAAAGGTGACGCACATCCGGGACATCACTCTCGGCGACCAGGTTCCCCCGGATGAGCCCGATGCGCGTCGGTACTGCATCGAGTATCTGCAGAATGATCAGGGACGGGAGATCGAGTCGGAGTGTGTTGTCCTCTCGGTACCCTCGTACGCAGCCGCTCCGCTCATCCACACGCTCTCCCCGAAGACATCCAAGGCATTGAGTGATATCCGCTATCCCCCCGTCGTCTCGGTCTTCCTCGGATACCACGGGTCCCAGATTCGGCGGCCGCTCGACGGATTCGGATTTCTCGTCCCCTTGAAAGAGCGGCGCAATATCTTGGGCTGTCTATGGTCGTCAAGTCTTTTCCCGGTTCGGGCCCCATCCGGTCATGTGGCATTGACCGCGTTCGTCGGCGGATCTCGGAATCCGGAGCTTTGTGCGCATGATGACGATCACATTCTCGGGCTCGTGATGGAAGACCTCAATTCGATTATGCATATTGACGGAAAACCCATATATTTGAAGGTGACGCGTTGGGCGAAGGCAATTCCCCAATATGTTCTCGGATATCATGCAACGCTGGATATTCTCTCCGCGTTTGAAGATGCGCACCCCGGTCTTTATTTTTGCAGCAACTATCGCGGCGGGATTTCAATCGGCGATTGTGTCCAGAGTGCGCGGGGCATCGCCGATCGAGTACGTGACCATGTTTCCCGGTGAACTTTTGACTCATCCAATCCGTGAGGATCATTTATGAATGCACGACCCATCATTCGTCTGCTTATCTTCATTCTTGCCATCACGATCAGTGCTCCGGTAGTTGCTCAGCAACCGGGTGAGAAGCCAGCGGCCGATCCTGGCACAGAAGAAATCATGCCCGAAAATTTCACGCTGCTCCTGAAACAGGCCTGGTCGTTCCTGAAAAGCGAGTCTGAGAAATACGTGAGTCAATCAGAGAGCAAATCGGAGTTCGAGACAAAAGCCGATTTCGACGAGCGGCTCGCATCATTCCGACGGCAATACCATACCAATGTGGCGAAGTATGTGAAAGACCAGAAATTGGATCAACGGACGTTTGTGCTCCGCTTCAAGGCGCAGTTGGACAAGTATACGGTCGAAACGGAGACATATACCATTCGCGCGAGCGAAACGCTGGAGGCACCGTACAATATCCCGACCGTCCAGTGTTCTGTGTCGCCGAATCCCTTCGTGGCACTCGCCGATTCGGTGAGACAAGGATACAGGATATCGAGTCTGCACTTGAACTTCCGACCTGCACTGACCCTGCGTATGTCAAAAGATGTGGCCGCTTCGGCCAAATCCGATCAGGATGGAGTGTTCTTCCGGATTCACCTCCAAGTAAGTCTTGATTCCTCCAAGGATCCTGCTCAATCGCGTCTGGTGCTAGTGCCCAAACGCATCCTGCTCATCAACACCAAAGCCGCGAAGACATATTGGGAGCAGGCGTTGTAGTAACTTCCTGAGGGACCCGTGCAGGACTGAGAGCGATCGAACGATCGCTCTTTTTTTTGGGGGGCATCGTCGTGGGTTGAAAAAAAGTCCGGCAGGGGGCCGAAACCCTGCCGGACGAGGTAGGGAGTGAAGGAGGCAAAACCACTCCCTTTGTGGGGGGGATCCTTACTTGCAGTCGCCCTGTTCCTACGCGCTTCTCTTGCGCTCGCGGAGCGGTCTATCGTACATGTATCTACACAGAAACGGATTTTTTCGGAGTCACATACTTACGTCGCAGCGAGTCCTCCAGCTCCGACCGAAAACCCGGGTGCGTGATCTCAATGAGCGCCTCCGCTCGCTGCTTGAGATTTCTTCCGTGAAGCGACGCGATGCCATATTCAGTGACCACGTAGTGGACATCTGCCCGTGAGGTAACGACGCCCGCGCCCGGTTTGAGTTGTGGGACGATACGCGAGAGGGTCCCTCGTGCCGCCGTTGACGGAAGCGCGATAATGGGCTTTCCATGCTTGGAGTATGCCGCGCCGCGAATGAAATCGATTTGTCCGCCGAAGCCGCTGTAGATCTTCGAGCCGATCGAATCCGAACACACCTGGCCGGTGAGATCGACTTCGATCGCCGAATTGATGGCGACCATCCGCTCGTTTTGCGCAATGACAAAAGGATCATTGGTGTAGTCGCAGGGGTGCAACTCAAAAATCGGGTTGTTGTCGACGTACTCGTAGAGACTTTGAGAGCCAAAGACGAAAGTCGCGATGACCTTTCCCGGGTGTAGAGTTTTCTTTCTATTGGTAATGACTCCCCGGTCGATGGCTTCGACCACGCCGTCGGAGACCATTTCGGTATGGATTCCCAGATGCTGCTGGCTACTCAGCGCGGTGATGACCGCGTCGGGAATTCCCCCGATGCCGAGTTGAAGGGTATCGCCGTCTTCGATCAGCGAAGCGATATATCCCGCGATTTTCTTCTCGACGGTCGTCGATCCCTTGCGCTCCAGTGCGATCAGCGGCTCAGAGCATTCGACAATCTTGTGAACGTGGGAAACGTGAATGAAGACATCTCCCAGGGTCCGGGGCATCGTTTCGTTGACCTGAGCCACCACGACTTTCGCACTTTCGGCGGCCGCCTTGGATGCCACGCATTCGACGCCGAAGCTCATAAACCCATGTTCGTCCGGTGGGGAGACCTGGATCAGCGCTACGTCGAGCGGGATAATGCCGCGGCGAAAGAGATCGGGAATCTCCGAGAGATGCACCGGCACGTAGTCTGAACGCCCTTCAGCAATCGCTTCCCGATCGGCCGGTCCGACAAAGAGAGAGTTATGCCGAAAATGGTTTTCCATCCCCGGTTTCGACAGCGGATCATCGCCGAGGAGGAGAACATGATTGACCTCGACATTTTGAAGCGCGTCTTTTCGCTTCGCCAGGGCATTCGTCAACAACAGGGGAGTTGCCGCATTGCCGCTGATGAAGATCCGATTGCTCGATTCGACAGCGCCAACCGCCTCCTCGAGTGAAACAGACTTCGACCTGTAATGCTCAAGCCACTTCATTTAGTTTCCACAGATTGATTCTTCTGCACTCAATCACCTAACAACACATTCATGTCTTTCGGTTTCAGGCTGAACGCCCTGGCGATTGCGGGATTCGTGCAGTATCCCCCGTACGTGCAGACTCCGCGTGCAAGCCCCGCGTCCATGCGGAGCGCTCCCTCGAGTCCCCGTTCGCCGATGTTCTGTAAGTACGGGAGGAGGGCATTTGTCAGTCCGCTCGTCGCGGTTCTCGGAATTGCCGCCGTCATGTTCGGTACGCAGTAGTGCACCACTCCATGACGAATGAAGATCGGGTCGTTCAGCGTCGTGGGCCGGCTGGTCTCGACGCATCCTCCCTGGTCAATTGACAGATCAACAATAACCGAACCGACCTTCATCTGTTTCACCATTTCTTCCGAAACAAGGTGAGGGGTCTTCTCTCCTTTCAACAGGACTGCGCCGATGACTACATCAGCGTATTTGATGACACGGGAAATATTGTAGCTCGTCGCGATTGCGGTGTGAATCTTGACCGGAAGAGCGGTATGCAATTCCCGCAGCCGTCGCAAGTCCTTGTCAAGAACCGTCACCTCCGCCCCGAGCCCGACGGCCACTCTTGCCGCGGTTCGCCCCGCGGTGCCGGCTCCAAGAATGGCGACGGAGGTAGGCGTCAGCCCCGGGATGTTCCCAAGGAGAATTCCGCGTCCTCCCTCGCGCGCCTGAAGATAGTGAGCCGCAACCTGGATCGAGAGCTGACCAGCGATTTCGCTCATGATGAGAAGCACCGCGAGATCCCCCTGCTCGTTCTCAATAAGTTCGTACGCGATAGCCGTGACTTTTCGTTCAAGGAGCGCTTCAATAGTCTTTCGCTGGGAAACGGCGAGATGGTGAAACGAAAAGAGGGCCTGCCCCTCTTCAAGAACGGCCAATTCATCCGAAGTCGGCGGCGAGACCTTCAGCGTGATCTCACAACGATTGAGAACTTCTTCCGCATTGTAGCTGATGTTCGCTCCCGCGTCTCGGTATTCTTCATCCGTAAAGAGCGTTTGAGACCCGGCATGGCGTTGGACGTACACCGTTGTTCCCGATGCAACGAGAGCCTGAACACCGGCGGGGGAAAGCGCCACGCGCCTGTCCAGCGCAGAATTCTCCTTCAGTACTCCGATATTCATTGCATGCACCTCGGTATGATGGTGGATAGGATCGAAATTCTAGGAACGTGGCGGGACAATCTCCCGACGAATACCTTGTTGATGACAACGTTCATAGGCCTCTTCACACTGATAGAGCTCCTCCCACGATTCGGGCTGCTTCGTCACGTGAAATCGATCCGTCCCGGGAAGGCGGGCAAAGTTGCTGACGGCCAGAAACTCGCAGAGCTGACAGCCGTTGCACGCCCCCGTGATGGCGTAACGATATCCCATGACCTCTGTGCCGCTCGCTGAAATCCGAATCATCACATCCTCTGATAAATCCCAAGGTTGGAACGCAACGTTTGCGACAACAAACATGCCATCCCGGTCACGTTGCGGTTGGCGACTTTCATTCGAATTTTGGGACATTTTTGGAAGGGATTTCTCAAATGCAGGAAGTCATGAATGTGTTTCCCAAGATCAAAAACCCCGGCGGATACGCGCCGAGCACAAAAAAGAAACCCCGCATCATTCGCACGATGCGGGGTTCATGTGTCTGTTCGGACAATCACACTCGAACCACGGTGGGCTCCGACATCCCCTCCTCTGCATCCTCTCCGATCTCCCTGAAGAGGATTCGTCTGCCGCAGGACTAAGTTCTCATCTCACGATTGCGGTGAATCATCGCGATGAATAATCCTCCTGAAGCAAGGAGGGCTGCAATCCAAATGAAGATCATGAACGGTTTCAGACTCGCCTCCACGACGAGCGTTTCCGGTCTCGCTTCCTCTTCGTGGTCATGGTCTCCCGTGTCAAAGCCAGCGATCTTGATCCGAACGGCCGATGGCCTTCCTTCCATCCCGACTGTGATTTCCTGAACCTGAAACTCGTATGGGGATCCTTTGAGTTTTACACCCCGAATTTCACGTTCATCATCTTGCTTGTAGATGGTAACAGGCGTCAGCACCTCCTTCTTCTTTCCCCTCACCACCTCGAGGACAGCACCGACCGGGAATGTACTTCCACCCATCGCACCAGCTTCAGTCCCATGCGGAGTCATGTCGAACCGAACAAACGTGACCTGCATGTCGCCAATTGTCACCGGTTCTCCCTTCGTGAGATCGAACACGTCATGCACATGCGCCCCTCCGGTTCCCTCCTCGACGGAGACCGGTTCAAGGTAGAAATCACGCGTGAGAAACGACGTGTAGTCCGGAATTCTCATCGTGCTGTTGTTAAATGTGCTGTGGTACATCACGGGCGCGAGCGTGAATGTATTCGTTCCCTGTTCGGCTTCGACCACAAACCTCCACTTCTCATCCTTATCCCGTTGAGCACCCTTGTACGTGAGTCGGTAATTCAAGACCTCCTTTGACTCGTTCTGCGGCAGGGATACCGTGAGCTTCTTTCCATAGAACCCGGAGCCGATAATTGCAAGGAAGAGGATGGCCACACCGATATGCGAGAGAGCCCCGCCCACCAACATCGGCTGTTCCTTCGCCAATCGGTATCCGTGACGAACGCAGACATAGAAGGCAAACAGCGAGGTGAAGGCCAGACCGGCCATCGCGGGATCGTGCAAGCCGATGACGATCAGGCCCGCAAGGGAAACCGCCGAGAGTACTGCGGCGAGCAACGCGCGACGCAGGAGTCCCTGCCATGATTCCATCCGGTACTGCACAAGGAGACTTAAGCCGATGAGCAACCCCATCAGGATTGCGATCGGAAGATTCGTTGAATCGTAGAAGGATGGTTCGACGGTCAATTTGGAAACGATGGGCAGGCTAGTTCCAAAGAGGATGATCAGTGCGCTTGCTGCAAGCGCAAGAACTCCAACCGTGATGAGCGACTCGCGGGTGATGGTTCCTACTCCCTCGCCCAGTTTCTTCAAATCACTCCATCGACGGGCGAGCATCACAAATCCTAAACCGATGATCGAGAGGATCCACACGACGAGCAGCGTATACGCAACAGCACCGGGATCGGTGAAGGAATGCACAGACGCTTCCCCGAGGATTCCACTCCGTGTGAGGAATGTGCTGTACACGACAAACACAAACGCGAGAATCGCCAGAGCAAAATTCATGCGCGCCAGCTTGCCGGTCTTCTTCTGAACAATCATCGTGTGGAGAAGCGCAACACCCACGATCCAGGGAATCAACGAAGAATTCTCTACAGGATCCCATCCCCACCATCCTCCCCAGCCAAGAACACCATAGGCCCAATATCCGCCGAACATCAATCCCGCGCCCAATGACAGGGCACCGAACAGAACCCACGGGAGTGCATGAGATATCCACTCACGGTACGCCTTCTTCCAGAGCGCACCGACGGCCAGCGCAAACGGAACACCCATCGCGGCGAAGCCGACGAACAGAACGGGCGGATGAATGATCATCCAGAAATTCTGGAGCAAGGGATTCAATCCCCGTCCATCGGCCGGTACGTTGCCGACTGCCACCTCCTTGGGAAATGCGTTCCAGACATACTCAAACGGAGATTTCACCACCATAAGCAGGAGGAGAAACGCCTGCAGGAACGCATAGACCGCCATCGTTTCCCCTTCGATTCCCCGCTTTCGCGAGAAATGCTGTAAGAACAATCCGATCAGCGCGGTGCAGAGCGCCCAGAAGAGGAAGCTCCCCTCTTGACCCGCCCAGAACGTCGTAATGAGAAGTTCGAGCGGAAGATCGCGCGAACTGTAGCTCCAGATGTATTCGTATTCAAACTGGTGACGGAGGATATACAGCATCAGTAACACAGATGCGGCAACGATCCCCGCGACGGAAATCACATAGGACTTCCGGGCACGATTCAGATCGCTTGTGTTTCCGTTCGTCCCTCGATAGTAGGAGAACACGCCAAATGCCGCTCCCAGAAACGAAACCCACACAATGATGACACCCAACATCTCATTCTCCTTTCATATGCGCTGTCGCGGTATGGCAATGTTCGACGCCGCCTACTGCGAGTCAGAGCCGTGATGTGATTTCTGGAATCAGAAACTGCGTTCCAATCCAAAAATATTGATTTTGCCGTTGATATGCTTCGTTTTGTCGATGATCTTCCCGCTCTGATCCATCACCGCAGGGTGACACGTCCAACAGCTTGTCAATCCTGCCGCGATATGGCCGGTCGGCGGCAGCCCGTGACACGTGCCGCACGCGGCATCAGCGGCGCCACCGGTCCAGACCACCGACTTGTTCGCCCCCATCATCACACTGTCTGTGTAGACCAGCTGATACGGCGAGGATGACCTTCGGAGACGCCAATTCCCATGACAGAACGTGTTGCTGCATGCGAGGGTCTGACTATTGAATGCGGGATTCGGCGTGACTGCGCTCGGCACTCTCGAGAGCGATCCGAACACAACTTCAGCGGGAAGATTTGAATCGATGTGACCTGTCGCGAGGAGTGTTGACGGGACCCTGTGGCATTCGGTGCAGAGGGTGACTCCGCTGAAGGTCCCGCCGGTGAGATGCTTCTGATGCGCCCCCACTCCCCGATAGGAAGTGAGTGTCTCGCCCCGAACGCCTTTCGGAGGAGCAGCAGAAACGAGATCGTTGGCCGGAGCCGAAAAATCACCGTGGCATGTGTTACACGCCTCGGGAGATTTTGCCGCACCGTTGCGATCGACGTGACAACCTGATCCCATGCAGGAAACATCCACCCGACTTCCACCGGCATAGGTGGCACCATGACACGAACGACAATCTCCATACGGATATCCCTTGCTAGCGAGATATCCGGCATGTCCCTTCGCAAACGGAGGAGTCACTTCGGCGAAGATTTCGTGGGGATATGAGAGATGGCAGGAATAGCACGAGACGTTGCTCACTCCCCCTTTGAAAGTCTTGGCATGACAGGGTGTGCAGTCGGCAAGCGTCCAGCTCTTCTTCTTCAAAAAGGTTCCATGGAAATCGGCAGAGCTTGAGGATTTCCAACCCGACGGGTGAATCTGAGTTGTCCCCTCAGTCGCCGTGGGGAGTTCTTGCTTGAGTTCACTGCACCCCGAAAGCAGGCTCAGAATCACGGTTCCTACGAGAACGGTTATTCCAATATTCATTCTATGATTCTTCATGGAAGTCCTCACCTTACTTATGACAATAGCTGCAGAAACCGATTCCCTTGATCCCCTGAGGTCTGGCATTGGCATCGGTGTGGCAGATGTAACATGACGCACCCGGATCCGAATGCCATTCTCCCCGAACGGAGGACATGAATCCGCGCGCGTGAGTCTTCGCGTCGGTTCTCCTGATACCGTCGGCATCGGTGTGACAAGTCACGCAGGTGGGATCCGCTCCTTGTGCATCGTGGCATGCCGCGCATGTCTCGATGTCACGCCGCGCCAACTCCGCGTGCAACCCGCCTCCCGATCCAGCACCGATCGTCTTGAAGCGGGGTTGCTGATGCGAATCCGGCTTGAACTTCAATTGATTGACATGACCCCCTGCTGCATGACACTCCGAGCAGAACTCGCGGGTACTGTGGCACGTTGCGCAGTTTGAGGCCTTTGCCTTCACCGCAATGCCGTGTGTGAAGCGGAAATTCAAATCGTGAACTTTTGTCAGCGCTGAGGTCTGACCCCTGTCGATGCCGAACAGGCGCGGGGAGATAGGTGTCGACAGGTCGCGCCCGGAGGCCACAGTGGCAAGCAATCCGGCTGCTGCGTGGCAATCCTGACAGGCGTCGTGCGTGTGGCACCCTGCACAACTCCGATCATCGAGCCGGACGATCCGCTTGTGTTCCCGAAGAAAGTTGGTACGATTATGGGCCACCGGTCGAAGAGCCGCAAGATCCGTATGGCAGGACTCGCACTGATTCGATGCCTTTGCCGCATCATGACAAGTGTTACACGTTTCCATCGGTGGAAGAGTAGATGGACCAGCATAGTCCATCTTGTCGAGTCCTTTGTGGCAACTTTCGCACGAAACGTCCTGCTCTTTGAGGTGCTGTTCATGCGAAAAGATAATTGTGCGAGGAGCTGTCGTGAGTGCAAGGTAGTCGGAAGGATCTTCGCTCGTGTGACAATACGTGCAGTTCGAATCAAGCTGTTCTTCATGGCACGACTGGCAGTTCGCTTTCTTGCTCAGCAGATTGTCGGACGATAGTCGGCTGGTCGCCGCCGCATCGTGACAATCGGCACATCCCACACCGACCGTGTTGATATGGAACTGATGGGAGAACTTGATGATCTTGTTCCGCTCCCACTCCCCGACCGTCTCACGGGAGGTCAGCAGGACCGAAGAACCCACGATGAGCATTGGCAAGAGGGCGATCAGGAGATATGAGTATCGGGCAGTCAATCGAGTGATAGTGTGCATGACAATCTCAAAAGATGGTGAGATGTTCGCTGATGAAGAAGCTTCCCCTCAGCATAAGCCGCATGTCGTCCTGATAGATCTTGTTGTTGACCCATTGAATCTGACCGTCGAACGAGAGTGATTGCATCGGGCGAAACACAATTCCTCCCCCGATCGCAAGCGTCCCGTCCAGGTCTTTTGCGAACTCGCTGAGTTTGTACTCCGCATAGCTGGCCATGATGGTGGGAGTGAGCATTCCCGAGCAGAATGGGTACGAGGCATGAAGCGACGCCGCGCTCAACTCTCCGCCGTAGGTCGCATTCCGCGTCATGCTCACGCCGACATAGGATCCTTGAATTCCCGCAGTGATTCGCTGAGTCGTTTCGCCGCCGTACGACACCGTGCCGAATCTTGCGAACGTGTGCCAGCCGCGGAAGGGTTCATACTCCAATCCGGCTTCCAGTTCTGTGAGCGTGTTGTAGGCAAAAACCGAAAAGAATGAATTGTAGGATAACCGCGGCTCCCGTCGCAGATATTCTCCCGTCACAGCAAACCGGTCCATGAGTTGGAAACGCGCGAAGACTTCACCCCGCGCCATCCGCTCGAAGTCAAGATCATAGTCGTAGCGTCCATAGATCGTCGTCCTGCCATCGACCACCAGATTGACATCGACACCCAGATACTGTTCGGAGGAGGCGCCTGGTTTGATTTCGACGAGGTAGGGATTGAACAGCGAGTCGCGACGGAACGCTTTGTACGCCGACGGCTTGATGGTCCGATTCAGATAGCTGACCGCGATCTGAGCGTTTTCGGCGGGGAGAAATTGTATCTGTCCGCCGTACATCATGTTGTCCGACGCTTCCTTGATCAGTTCGAGTTTGTATCCCGCTGGAACGAGAGAACCTCCGTAGGCGTTGAGCCGGATTCTCGAATCGAACAGCTTGACTCCGGTCTTCACTCCGTCAATCGCTCCGACTCCCACGCCGGCGTAGACTGCCTGACGACCGACATGCAAATCACCAACCCCTCCGATATTCTTCCACTGCAGGTTGAGATGACAGAACTTCAGTTGCGGGTCGTTCTTGAACGGTCCGTCAAAATCATTGAACGCTTGCATGTACGAGTTGAAGGCAAGCGACGAACCTGCAAGTGAAAGCTGGACGGTTTGGAAACCGTAGAGGTGGCTCGAGGAGGTTCCAATCGTATCCTGCCGCTCCCACGCATAGGCTGAAGTCACAAATCGCGCTTGGAGCCGCTGTGCGATTGCCGCCTCCGAGCAGAGAGCGAGCAACGCAAGGAGAAGGAATGCTTGTCTCATGGTTGTCCATTCATAGTGACAGATTGCCCGCCGATGGGTCAAGTTTCGTACCACAAACCGCTATCGATCGGGCCGCCGAAATTGGTCCATTTCAACATCGGAAGCAATGCCCACGCGGCCGTTTATCACACGTGGGAACCGCATCCGAGGGCGTTTGCACAAGTGAGAATGCAAGGTCATGCCTCTGTCCGTTGCGGCCAAAGAATCAATCCTTCCTTTCGCGGCTCATCGAGGTCGGCATGTCGTGGGAGTACACGAACGCTGAATCCGTGTCTTCCGCTGGTCGTCATTGGGAGCGTGCACGTGAATTCACCCATCTCCCCCTGCGGAGATCCGCTGAAGGTCAACGGCGTAATCTCTTGATTCACGATGTCCCCTTTTGCGTCAAGGATACCGTGCACGAGTTCAACGGCAAGGTCATCGGCGCCGAGTTGACCCATTCGAAGTTTCACCCGCACGACAAGGTCTTCACCGACCCGGAGTCCGTCCTTTGTTTCCGTTTTGACATCAACGATCCTGAGATCTCCCCACTTCTGGTGAATGCGCTTCTTCCATTCCGCCAGTTGTTTGGCTCGCTTCATTTGATCCGAAGACATCAGGCCGAAACGCTCGGCCGACGGCAAGTAGAACGCTTCCGTATATTCTCTCACCATTCTGTTGGTGTTGAAGACCGGGCAGATCGATCTCATCGATGTTTTCATCTTGGAAATCCAACCGCGCGGCAATCCGTCAGCGCCTCGGTCGTAGAACAACGGAACGACATCTTTCTCGAGAAGATCATAGAACGCATTGGCCTCAACCTCATCTTGGTACGCTTCTTCGTCGTATTCTTCTCCCTTTCCGATCGCCCAGCCGGTGTGCACGTTATACGCCTCCACCCACCATCCATCGAGGATACTCAGGTTCAGCGCTCCGTTGAAGGCCGCCTTCATGCCGCTCGTCCCGCTCGCCTCCAGTGGCCTTCGCGGTGTGTTGAGCCAGACATCAACGCCCTGGACCATGTACCTCGCCACAACCATGTCGTAGTCTTCCAGAAAGACCATGCGTCGCCGGATTTCCGGATTCCGTTCGAAGTGAACAATCTGACGGATCAGTTCTTTGCCTGCGTTGTCGCGAGGATGCGCCTTGCCGGCAAAAATGATCTGTACGGGACGATCCTTGTTGGTGAGAATCCTGAGCAGTCGTTCCGGATCCCGGAGCATCAATGTCGCCCGTTTGTACGTCGCAAATCGCCTCCCGAACCCGATCGTGAGTGCTTCGGAATCGAGAATCTCTCTCGCCTGTTTGACCTCTGAGGGGGGTGCACCGCGCGCCACCAATTGCTCATGGAGACGATGTCGGGCGTACGCCACCAGTCGCTCTCTCCGTCGCTCATGCGTCCGCCACAATTCCTCGTCGGGAATATGATGCACTCTTCCCCACGTGGCGTAGTCTCCCGGGTCTTCAATCCATCGCGGCCCAAGGTATCGGTCGAACAAGCCAACCATATCCCGACTGATCCACGACGGTCCGTGCGTTCCATTCGTAATCGAGGTGATGGGGACTTCATTGGTCGGGATCCCGGGCCAGACATCCCTCCACATGCCTCTCGACACTGTCGCGTGGAGTTTACTCACGCCGTTGCTGTGTCCGGACATTTTCAGCGCCAGGATCGTCATGCAGAAGTGCTCGGTTTCGTCCTCCGGATTTCTCCGGCCGAGACCGAGGAAATCTTTCCGGGAAAGTCCGAGCAGTTTGTAAAGCGAACTGAAGTATTTCTCCATCAGCTCGGGGGGAAAATAGTCGTTCCCCGCAGGCACCGGTGTATGCGTGGTGAACACCGTACCCGCCGAAATGATCTCCCGTGCTTCGGCAAACGAAAGCTTGTGCTGGCTCATGAGATCACGGGCACGCTCCAGGACGAGGAACGCCGAGTGACCTTCATTCAGATGATACACGGGGGGCGAAATCCCCAGCGCCTTCAACGCTCTGTATCCGCCGATTCCGAGGAGAGTCTCCTGCATAATCCGCATCTCTCCATCGCCGCCATAGAGCTGATCGGTGATGTTCTGATCATCTTTCGAGTTCTCCGGGATATTCGTATCGAGGAGGAAAAGGCGGATGCGGCCGACGCGAACTCCCCACACTTGGGCCGTCACTTTTCTTCCAGGGAGGTCGACCTGTATCTTGACCGGAGCTCCTTTGTGATCCCGTTCGAGTGTCAGGGGCATCACAAAGAAATCATTCTCGGGATATCGTTCCTGCTGCCAACCGTCGGCATTCAGATACTGCCGGAAGTACCCTTGTTGATACAAGAGTCCGACTCCTACGAGGGGGATCCCCAGGTCGCTCGCCGACTTCAAATGATCGCCGGAGAGCACTCCCAAACCGCCTGAGTAGTTGGGGATGCACTCGGTCAGCCCAAACTCTGCCGAGCAATATGCAACGAGGGGTGATGCTTCGATCGAATGGTTCTTGGCGTACCACGTTTTCGCGTTGTCGACATAGTCCTTGAATCGTTCCCATGCCCGCTCCAGTTGAGCGAGGAAGGCATCGTCACGTGCCAACGTATTCAGGCGTTCCTGCTTGATCATGCCGAGCATCCGAACCGGATTGTGACGGGTTTCCTCCCAGAGGTCCAGATCGAGCCGCATGAAGAGAGCAATCAGTTCAACATCCCATACCCATACGAGGTTGTATGCAATTTCCCGGAGTCGTTCGAGCTCGGGGGGAAGGGCGGGGTCGACTTTGAAGGTGAAAATGGGGCGTGTCATAATGGCTCCCGATCTCCTCTCCGCTGTTCTGCGCGGGTGAGGAGGATGTGTAGATAATCCTGATTAAGATCTCAGACAAAAAGAAAAGTGACAGAGGATTGCTGCATCCTCTGTCACTTCGCTATTGTTCATGTCGCACGATGTGGCTCGTGATCGACATCCGTTCTCTCCGGTCTTCGCTCACCGGTCTATTTCGGCACGTCCCGCTTGCTGTAACCGAGGAAGATCTGGCGAGGACGGGCGATCTTTTGTTCCTGATCCGTAAGCATCTCCTGCCACTGGGCCAGCCACCCCGACATACGGGGGATTGCGAAGAGGACAGGGAACATATCGGTCGGGAAATTCATCGCCTTGTAGATGAGGCCCGAATAGAAGTCGACGTTCGGATAGAGCTTCCGTTTGACGAAATAGTCATCCTCGAGCGCAATCCGTTCGAGTTCCAGTGCGATTTCCAGTTTCGGATCCTTTTTGGTCACGGAAAACACCTCGTCGGCCATCTTCTTAATGATTTTGGCGCGCGGGTCATAGTTCTTGTAGACCCGGTGGCCGAATCCCATCAAGCGACCGTGTCCCTCCTTGCAGGACTTGACAAACTCAGGCACTTTGTCCTTCGTCCCGATTTCATCGAGCATGCGAAGCACCTGTTCGTTTGCGCCCCCATGCAACGGTCCATAGAGAGCGGCCGCCGCACCGGCAGAGGAACAGTACGGATCCGAATGTGAACTGCCGATGGAACGCATGGTGTTCGCGCTGCAGTTTTGCTCATGGTCGGCGTGCAGAGTGAACAGGACGTCCAGCGCCCGGGAGAGAATTGGATTCGGCTTGTACTGTTTCTCCCCCACTTTGAACATCATGCTGAGGAAATTCTCGGTGTAGTTCAGATCATTGTCCGGGTAGATATACGGCATTCCCAAACTGTGTCGGTACGCGAATGCGGCAATGGTCGGTACCTTCCCGATCAGTCGCCAGATCTGTCGCTGCCGCATTTCCGGATCAAGAACTTTCTTGGAATCGGGATAGAACGTGGAGAGCGCGGCGAGCGTGCTCACGAAGATGCCCATGGGGTGAGCATCGTAGCGGAATCCTTCCATGAGCTGCTTGACGTTCTCATGGACAAACGTGTGGTTCTTGATGTTGAGCGTCCAGTCTTCCAGTTCTTTCTTGGTGGGAAGCTCTCCATTGAGAACCAGATACGCCACTTCAAGGTACGTTCTTGTCTCTGCGAGTTGTTCGATGGGATACCCGCGATAGTGCAGGATTCCCCTCTCCCCATCGATGAACGTGATCCTGCTGATGCATGATGCGGTATTCATGAATGCAGGATCGTACGACATCATACCGAAATCGTCTTCCTTCACCTTAATCTGTCTCAGATCGCTTGCGCGGATGGTGTCGTGTTGGATGGGGATCTGGTATTCCTTGTTCGTACGGGTGTCGGTAATCTTCAGCATGCCTTCGACATCCGGAGTCGTCTTCTCCATTGCACACCTCCTTGGATTTCGCTGATTAAGAGTTAGTGTTCACAGCGTGATGTGCACTACGGTTGACTCATCGGCATTCGAGTGGTGGGAGCAGCACGTGGAACGACATCTTCATCACTTTCGCCCCGTGATCGTTCCGAATGATTCGGCCGCGAGGTCAGCAGCGGCGCCGTAGAACTACGACGCCGCGATTGAGTCTACACTCAGCCTTGTCCGATTTATCCTTTGGGTACGGGGTGTCTGATCTTCCCTAGTGCCTCTTCAAAATTGAATCCTTTGTACGTCGGGCTCTTCTCATTGTGGCAGGTTACACAAGATGCCTTGACCGCCGCCGCATCTTTGAACTCCCGCATTCCGGCCGCAACTGCCTTTGCCTTGTCCTTCATGATGAGAATTGTCTTGTAGGCAGATCCCGCATTGTGACAGTCTTCGCACTGCACGCCATCCTTGAGATCGAAGGATTTGTCGAGAAGCTTCGCGTCTACCTTGTAGGCTGGCGCATGACAATCGAGACACTCCGCCGCTTCGACAGCCGGCTTTGTCAACCCCTTCGCCTTCGCGATCTCTGCGGCTTTCGGTGTGTTCAGTGTCTTGTACGCTTTCGCATGATCGCTTTTTTGCCAGATGTCGAGCTGCTTCCCTTGCTTGTCAGTCTTGTGACACATCGAACACATCTTGACGCCAATATATTTGTTTTGCGCCTGAACAGTAAACGCCGCGATGAGCAGAACAACAATAAGAACCAAGAATAGTCTCATGTTTCGCATTCGGATCCTCCTTGATTGGCGAGGTTGAACGGTGGCTGTGGTTTGGTGAGCGGACATTCATGAAGCGACGGTCGGAGAGCGTTTGTCTGTTCATGTTTGACTCGGCAGGCATCGCGCGTTGTCAACCGTGAGAGTGACCGTGCAGTAACCGCTTCTCTCGATGAGCATACTCATAAAATCGGAAATATCCAAGTCCGTTACGCTTGGAGTCCCGAACGGTTAAAGTCTTCTCCAACAGCATTCCAATTCTTGGGAATGACCCTCATGAAAGCAGTCGAGCAATCCCATTCGATGGTCAGCCGGTACTCTGATGCTTTTCGATCCTTCGAATCGCGAAATACAGGGCGATAGCGAGTACGGTAATGATGAGGGTCGAGATCCCCAATCCCCATCGTCTGAAATAGTATTCCTCAATGGCGTTCTGGGCTTCTCTCTGAACTTCCTCCGTTACAGACATTCCACGTTTGACGGTTTCTGCGAACTTGGCTTCATCAAATGAATGCACGAGCGTCTTCGCTTGCAGGCGTGCCTGACGCACATCACGAAATCTGAATTTGGCCTCTGAAATCTCCATCCCTTTTTGCTCTGCCTCCGCAACAAGCTCGGCCGTTTGCCGTTCCCCCAGATCAAGACTGTCGATCAGGGCTCGCATGGTCCGCGCGACTTCATATCCCTTGGGCGACACCTCGGTTGTGTGGCACGTTCGGCACACGGCTCCCTCGGATACACCGAGCAACCGATCGGTAGCCGCAATAATTTCGTGGCTCCCGTGGCACGTCTCACATTCGGGCAGTTTCTTTGCGTCAAACGCTTTCTTGTGCGGACTGGCCGCGAACAAATCGGCATTCATCACATGGCATGTTCCACACACTTTTGAGATCGACGACACCCCGGGGGGCATGGCCCCGTGGTTCCCGTGGCAGCTGTTGCAGGCCGGCGCCGCCAAATCCCCCTTCACCAGGAGAGACTTCCCGTGCACGCTGGAGGCGTACTTGTCGAACTGATCGGTGGGAATCCGATACCCCTTCATGTAGTCCTTGTTGCTGTGACACTTCGCGCACGTTTGAGCAATGTTCGTCGGATAGACGAGTGATTTCACGTCCTTGGCGGCACGAATTTCATGGCTTCCGTGACAACTCACGCATTCGGCAACCTTTGCATCACCCTTCGCGTTCCGCATCCCATGCTCGCTGGTCCGGTACTTTTCCATCTGGTCGACCGGAAGACTCGGGTTGTAGTTGCGCATGTAGGATGCACCGCTGTGGCACTTGGAACAGAGAGCGGTGACTTTGAGAGGATGAACCGGCGAAGCCGGATTCTTTGCGCTCAGGATTCCATGAGCGCCGTGACAAGTCGTACATTGCACGAGACGTTCACGACCCGATAACGCACTCTTTCCATGAATGCTCGAGGCGATCTCTTCCGCCTGCTGAACGGGAATCGATGATCGATACTTCGCCATCTCTTCGGAATTCGAGTGACACTTCGCACACGCGGCGGTCACGGCATCCCCCTTCGGAACGCCGATATACCCGGCGCGAGGATCCATCGCGTGTTCCATCTCCTCTTGTGACGCGTTTCCACCGTGACATCCGGCGCATGTGACTCCTCGCTGGTAGTGCACATCGCTGCGATAGAGCGCCGCGTTCCTGTCGCTGATGGCCTCATGACACGTGAGGCATTGGTCAGTCCTCGGGCCACGTTGGGCGAACAGACCCGTCACGAACATCACCAATCCGAAGATCGCCGCGAGCAATTTGATCATGATAGATATCCGAGGATTGTGAAGAGAATAACATAGGCAACCAGAAAGATTCCCAGGTAGGTGATGAAGCGGCTCCGCTCACCCCGTTTCGTCCGTTGATCCCAGAAGGGTACCAGCATCCAGAGCACACCCCCCACAGAAAACATCAAGACACCAAATGTGTCTCCGTCGATGAACAGGACGTGGGATGGAATGTACTTGAGCGTTTGAAACATGAACATGAAGTACCACTCCGGTTTGATGCCCGCAAACGCCGGCGCGAATGGATCGGCTTTTTCTCCGAGCTCCCACGGGAAGAAGACCGCCAGAATCGCGAGCACGTTGAGGACGATAAGCCAGAGGAGAAGATCACGAAGAAGAAAGTTGGGAAAGAACGGCATCGTTCTCTTCGTCGATGGCGCGGCCGATTCCAGCTCCATGGGCTCACTCATTCCCTGTCGCTGAACGAGAATCAAGTGGATCGCGAGAAACACCGTGAAGATTCCCGGCAAGACGGCAACGTGAAATCCGAAAAACCTCGACAGAGTGGCTCCCGTTACTTCCTCACCCGCCCTCAGAAATGTCAGGAGCGGCTCTCCCACCACCGGCACTGATCTGACGATATCGGTACCGACTTTTGTCGCGAAAAACGCCAGCTGATTCCAGGGCAGAAGGTATCCGCTGAATCCAAATGCGAGAGCGAGCAAGAAGAGAATCATCCCCGTCAGCCACGTGATCTCCCTTGGCTTGCGGTAGGCACGCGTGAAGTACACACTAAACATGTGGATCATCGCGGCAAGGACAAACAGATTCGCGGCCCAGCTGTGAATGGAACGAATGAGCCATCCAAATTCCACTTTTGACATGATGTAATGGATACTCTCAAACGCCAAATCCTCGGTTCCCTTGTAGTACAAGAGGAGCAAGATCCCCGTTACCACCTGGATAATGAAGAGGAAGAGGGATACGCCGCCAAAATAGTACCACACAGAATGGCTGTGAACGGGAACGTATTTCTTCCCGAGAAAGTCTACGACATCTTCAAGATGAACACGTTCGTCAATCCACTGATAGATTCTTTTCCACATAGGCGCTACCCTTTTTTCGAGACGAGAACGTCTTCCCCTTGAACGAGTACGTTGAACTCATCGAGGGGACGTGGAGGAGGTCCTGCGATCACTCTTCCGGTGAGATCGAATTTGCCGTTGTGACACGCGCACCAGATCACTCCCATGTCGGGTCGAAACTGCACGGTGCAGTCGAGATGTGTACATGTTGCGCTGAACGCCTTGAGATCCCCGGCCGCGGTCCTCACGAGCAGCACCGGCTTCGTGCCAAACCGGATGATCACGCCGCTGTCCGTCGCGATTTCACTCAGCTTGCCCACTTTGACGCTCGTGACTTCCACTCCCGCCTGCTTCGGAGGAATAAGGTAAGCCAGGACCGGATAGATAACGGAAACGGCCCACGCCACGAGACCACCCCCAAGGAGATAGGAGAGAAAATCTCTCCGATTCGACCGTCTTTCGCCTCCCTGATTCGCTTCCAATCGCGCACCTCTCTCAAATGTGTTCGTTGTTGTCCAAGAGTTTCCGAAACTCCACACATAGTACTCAGCGCTCGATTCATTTTCAACCTTCATCGACCGCGGAACAATGCGCAGAACGGAGGCGGCGGACGTCAGCCCAGCCCTCCTCCCAGTGCCTCCCATCGACAGCCGTTTCAATTTGTGGTGTGACAATCGCTGCAGTGCATCGACTTCCAGGCATCGCCGATATCGACCGGGTGAACGTACTCGAGCCCCTCGAGCGCGAGACGAATCGGTCGTTTGCCGATTTGCTGAGCGAGAATCGTATGACAGGTATTGCAGTCGCGAGAGAGCACCGTTCCATCGTCGCTCACGTGCTTTCCGTCGTGGCATCGAAAACACCCGGGCGTGTACATATGTCCGATGTGATCCGGGTATTGTCGCCAATCGTGTTTCATCTCGGGAAAGTAGTTGCGTGTGTAGATGGTCCGAATTTCCTGGACCGCGCGATCGATTTGGGCTCTCTGTGTCTGATAGATCGAAGGATACAGCGATTTATAGTATTCCTCGACAACGACGCCGATGCTGTCGAGGGCCTGTTTCTTAGAGGAGTATGGATGTTCGAGTGCGTGGACCGCGACACTCTTGATGAACGGAAGCGAGCGGTCGATCCACTTCAGATCCATAACATGATTGACCGATCGTTGAGGCGGGTGATAGATATGAGTCGGACGATTATGACAATCCACGCAGTCCATTCGCCGCGTCGGTCTGGCAGAAAGCATTTCGTCCGTGACTTCAACTTCTGTGCTCCGATACGTCCGAATCTTCCCGTCCGAAGTCTTGACTCGCACCCATGGAATCACGATCCGCTGCGAATCGAGCGGGACATAGGTGACTTCGTTGGCGATATTCATGTGCCAGTGGATGCCCGACGTGGGTCCGGCCTCCACATTTCCGCCGCCGATCTTCATGAGCAGTGTGAGATTCCATGGAGTATTCTCTTTGTCGGTCAGATAGTAGGTGAACGACCTCTGCTTCTCATGGAAAAAGTGCTTGGGCCAATGACACTGCTCGCACGTCTCCTGAGCCGGACGAAGGTGCTGAATAGGAGTTGGAATCGGACGCGGGTACTTGTCGAAGAGCGTGGCATACACCTGATACGCGCCGGAGAGTTTCGAGCGAACGAACCAGTCTGCGCCGGGTCCGATGTGACACTTCACGCATCCGACTCGTGCATGGGGAGAATACTGGTACGCGGCGTATTCCGGCTCCATCACTTTGTGACACACCTGTCCACAGAATTCATCCGAGTCGGTATACTCGTACGCTTTGAAACTCCCGAACGCCGAGAACACGAGAAGTAGTATCGTGCCGATGGAAAAAATCGTGAACGCCATTCGGTGTTGAGGGATGTTGAGATCCACACGAGGGAGATGAGTGTGAAATTCTGTCCCTTTCCGTTCCCGGAAGTACTCCCGAATCCATCCGGCGGCAATCAGCACGAGACCGATAATCAGGAATCCCGGCAGAACGACGAACGCGAGGATCCCCATGTAGGGCTTCTGTTCCTCAGCCAGCAATTCGAGCACGACGAGAAAAACGATCAACCCAAAACTCACGGCGGCGATGGCGGAACCGAGGAGCGACACCGGGTTGTAGAACTTATCGGGAAGGACTCTGCTCATAAAGTACCCTGGCCAGTTGTGATCAGCGATACGCGAAGATCATCGCATAGATGATCCAGACTACCATGAAGAATCCAAGTGCAAGTGCAGACCACGCAAATAGTCGAATCGTCTTGATGACGATGGGAGGATAAGGATCGACAAGGTGTTTTTCAAGCTCACCATTCTTCACGACTGCCTCGTATTCCGCCGGTTTGTCGTGTTTGAACTCCTCCAGCGGCATATACCCTGTGAATACCACCAGGTCCATCGGAAATTTTTCGGGACGCAAGTGGGTATTGAAGAAATGGACGGTGAAAATGAATCCTGTTGCCAAAAGTGCTTCGTCACTGTGAATAATGGTCGCAACATTGATGAACCATCCGGGCACGATCAGCGTGAAGAACTCTGGGAACCACAACATGAATCCCGTCGAGCCGATCACTGCGATGCCCCAGAACACGGCAAAGTAGTCGAACTTTTCCCAATACGTCCACCTGCCGTACTGAGGCCTCTCGCTCAACCCAAGGAACCACTTGAGGGAATCCACGAAATCTTTCAGATCATTGCGCGTCGGGAGCATCGTGTTGGGACCCGTGATCATCGCCTTCCACGTCCCAAATTCTTTTCGCTTCAATCGGACCAGGTCGATGATGTGCGTGATGAATACCCCAATCATGATGACCGCGGCAACGCGATGGATAAAACCGGCAGACTCAAAACCGCCAAGGAGCCGGGAGAGTGTGGCTGCCCATCCGGTATACGAGAACTTCAAGGTCATGCCGGTGAGCGCCAAGCTCATGAAGCTCACGATCATCAGTACATGGAGAACCCTGTTCAATCGGGAAAATCGGACAAACTGTTTCCCCTCGGCATATTCTTCGTGTCTGACAACCGCTTCGCTAGCGATCTCTGTGTTGCTCATTCGTCCGTTCCCTGCTCTTGCTTCGTTTTTGGCTGTTTCCCTTGCTTGAGTTGACGCTTCCACTGAAGCGACCTCGGCAGCCAGAGAAGCGTGTGCAAACCTCCGACGACAAACGTTCCGATCAGTAATCCCGTCATCCCCCAAAACACCCAGAAGAGAATCGGATATTTCTCCGGATCATGGTGAGTCGCGTGCGTCAGGTATCCGGCAAACCTTCTCGTCGCACCGGGATGACACTTCTGACACGTGGCAACAACGTTGTCCCTGCTCAAATGCGACTCAGGATTCGAAACCGGAAGGATGTCGTGGGCTCCATGACAGTCGTAGCACTTTGCTGTCTTTGTATATCCCAGCTGGGATACCTTGCCGTGATACGTGTCGAAGTACGTCGTGGCAATCTTCCGGTGACAGCGACCGCATTGTTGCATGATTTCGAGCTGGAATCCAGAGACATCGGTCCGGCGGATGGTATGCGCGCTGTGGCATTCGCTGCACGCGGGAAGCTCTTTGTCGGTCTTCGTCACGAGGGGCGAGTGGACGCTCTTCTCGAACTTCTCTTCGATACCATGATGGCACTTCCCGCACGTGTGCGCAACGTTGTCCCGGTGGACGGATGAATTAGGATTCTTGCTCGGCAATTCACTGTGGGCCCCGTGGCAGTCTGTACACATCGCCGTCACGACGAGTCCGCTCTTGAGCAATCCTTTGCCGTGGATACTCTCGGTATAGTGGTTGACGATGTCGTGTTCCTTTCCCGTATACCGAACAGCGGCCTTCTCCCCTTCCCGGTGACACTTGCCGCACAGCTCCGGAACCCGCGTCGGAAATGTGTTCGATTTCGGATCTCTCTTCCCGCGTGCTTGGTGCGTTCCATGACACTCGAGACACGTTGGGGCGTTTGGATCGTTTTCCGCAAAAAGCTTCCCGTGGGTGCTGTTCTGGTATTCCGCGGCGACCTCGGCGTGACATGAACCGCAGTCCACGTTCTGCACCACCGTCTCACACGGACGGATTCTCGAGGGACTGACTCCTGTATGACATTGACTGCAGGCGGTTTTTGCATGCATCGATTGGCCAAGATGCTCCGTGCTCACGAAGAGCGATCGTCCCGCGCTCGATTTGATTCCCTCCTTCTCATGACACCGCAGACAATCCCTGTCCGCCATGCCCTGGTCGTAGAAGACCTTCCGGGCTTTGTGGGGCTGGTGACAATCAACGCAGGCAGGAAGAATGTGCAGTTCTTTCTCCCACAACTCTCCCTTGATGACCTTGCGGTGCACTTCTTCGATTTGAGAGTGACAGGTCGCACAGGTCTTGGCAATGTTCCGGCGGGCAATGGTCGACCGTGTGTCTGTATGAGGAAGGATTTGATGCGCGGTATGGCAGGAGGTGCAGGTCGCGCTGACGATCAGTCCCTTGCGGAGGAGGCCCTCGCCGTGGATACTTTCCGAGTAGTTCTCAAGGATGTTCGCCTGATGAATTGTCCGCTGAAGCTGAACCGGCGCACCTTCGCGATGACACTTCCCGCAGAGATATGGCACCCTCAACGGATTGATGGCCGAGCGAACATCGCGAGCCGGAAGAATGTCGTGGGTTCCGTGACAGCTTTGACAATTCGGCGCCAGAGCATCACCCCGCTTCGACGATTTTCCATGCAGGCATTCCTCATACATTGCCTGCTGAACTCCGTGACACGGTCCGCATTCGACTTTCTGGAGTTGCGGCTCGTGCGGCAATTCCTTCCCGTCCAAATCCACATGGCACATCGTGCACGAGAGCGAGCCGTGACTGGAGGACGCGAACGTCTTCTCAGCGACGTAAAGGGAAACGGTCGTGCGGCCGATCTTCTTCGTCAAGGATTTGTCGGAATGGCACATGAAACAATCGCTGTTCTCCTGTGCCATCACTCCGAACGTACAAACGATCAGGAAGATCGTCGTGACTCCAACAAGAATTCCGGGCCTTTTCATCGCTTTCTCATTACGCGCGTTCATTCGCCGTTCTCATCAGTGCTTCGATCCGACGTCTTCAATCTCGATCGTCGCCTCTGCCCTCCCCTCACTCCTGTCGATTTCCGCCAGCTCCCGGGGATGTTCTTCCATCATCTCTTCCCTCGTCAAGGTGCCTTTCAGCCAGGCGAGGTTCATTGGATAGGAATCGGGATTGAAGATAACAAAATAGAAATGCCAAACGATGATCGCAAGCATCGCCAGCCATGCTTCGTAGAAATGGATGGTCCGGGCTACGTCCCACCCGAGCTTCGTAAGCAATCCCATGAAGGTATTGTCAAACCATAAAATGATGCCCGTCACGCACATGACGATCGTTCCCCACACCAGGGCCCAGTATTCTGCCTTCTCGATGTAGCTGAACCGACCGAGCAACGGTTTCTCCTCCGAAAGACCGAAATTGAACTTGATCATGCCGATCGTTTCGCCGATATCTTCTCGGCGTGGGAGCATATCAAATACAAGCCGACGACCACGCGGCGTGAACATCACATAGTAGACATGGTACAGACTGACAAGTACCATCGCGACGCCCGCGATCCGGTGCAGTAAGCTCCTGATTTCAAAAACGTACGAGCTCACATCCCGGATGCTCACCACCCACCACGCCTCCGGATATCTCAGCATGAATCCGGTAATCGTGAGAATGATGAAGCTCAGCGCCATTACTCCGTGTTGCAGTCGTTCGTTGAACGTCATCCTCAGGTAGAGACCGTGTCCGACATGATGATGTTCAATCGAGCCGCGTCGAATTCGAAGCTTCCGCTTTGCTTTTTTTACGAAATCGGCCGCGTTGTGGACGAACATTCCTCCTATCGTCAGGACGATGATGATCACGTAGGCCGTCGATATCCAATAGAGCAGAGGTTCCTCCTCTTTTGTTGCCCGTACATGAACCGATCCGATCGCAAAACGCTCGTTCGCACCGGGATGACACGATCCACACGTCTTCGCGAGATTGGATTTGTGAATCGTCGATGTCGGGTCACTCGATCGCTTAATGTTGTGCGAACCGTGACAGCTGGCACAATTGGCGACCTCGACCGACCCCGCCTTGATTGCCAGACCGTGATAGCTATCCTCAAACGTCCGATACTTATCCGTGCGAATGCCGTACTTTTCCGAAAGTCGAAGCGAGGTGTGACACGGTGAGCAGGTTTGACCCGATACGTTGAGCGGAGCGACCGGCGATCGCGGATCTTGAGGAGACAAGATATTGTGTTCACCGTGACAATCGGTGCAGCCGGGCGAACCCTTGATCCCCCGCGCAAGACTTTCACCATGAACACTGTGAGCGAATTCATTTGCGATCTTGTCATGGCACTTCCCGCACGTCTCCACGATATGCCCTTTATGGACCGGCGCATCGGGATGAAAGCTCTTTTTCATTTCATGACTGCCGTGACAATCGACGCAATTGGCCGCTTTGTCATTTCCGTTCAAGAGTGCCGCGCCGTGCACGCTCTTTTCATATGCCGCGATGAAACCGGCCGTTGGCGTCGTCCGAGCGCGGACGTTCGGGTCGTCAAGGTGGCACGAGAGACAGACTTTTTCCTGTGAAACCTTCAGTTGCGCAAGCGACCGTTTCCCATTGACCTCCGTGATATCGTTCTTGTGACAGAAAATGCAGTCGGGTGATCCCTTGATATTCGCCGCCAGCGCTTTCCCGTGCTCCGACCCGTCAAACGTTTTGCTCACCTCCCGATGACACGTTCCGCATGTGTGGGAGAGATTTGAACGATGAAACTTTGATTCGGGATTGCGGGGCGAAACAACGTTATGTGTTCCGTGGCACTGTTTGCACGATACGTCCGGCGTTCCGTTCGTTCCCGTTCCCACGCCAATCTGGGGATGGAATCGATGCTTGAGATTCGCATCGCGATGACAGGTTCGACAATCGATCGGTCGGATCTTTTCCTTGTGAGGAATGTTTTCCGGGTTGAATCCCGTGTGACAGGCGATGCAGAGGAGTTTCTGATGAGGAGATTTCCGGAGAACGGCTGCGTCCACATGGAGCGATACTTCCTTCCCGTTCCGCTCCATCGTCAGGGACTCGTCCGCGTGACACATCAGACAATCGTCCCTTGATTGAGATTTTAGAGTCAGGGGTGCGAGAAGAAGATAGACCAGGAAGATGAACGATATTCGACAAGCGGTGGCGCTGGACGACTGGAGAATATGCCTTGGCTTCATTGAATGTTTTTTCGGTTCGATTTCGATTCTGTGGAGCCCAGAAAACCTGAGAATTCGTTCCGTTCTGCGCAATATTTATGCCATCTGAAACTTTGTCAATGCTCAGCAAATTATGGAACAAACGCAACCTACCGGCTGGAAGAACGCCCAGGTATTCCCACGTACAGGAAGGGGGTTGATGAATTTGGCGAAAATGGGAACTCTCCCGCCAATCCTCTCAAAAAAAAAGGCGAGCTATCATCGATAGCCCGCCTGAACAATGGATCAAAGAGAGCGACTACTTGGTTAAGACCATCTTCTTCGTTTGCATCCAGCTGTCGGTTACGAGCTTGTAGAGATAGATGCCGCTCGCGACCGCTTGACCGTTTGCATCGCGACCATCCCACGTCACATTGTATGTACCCGCTGTCAGTCTTCCTTGGGTGAGAATTCTGATCTCCTGGCCCAACATGTTGTAGACTGCAAGGTGGACATCGGAATTCTGAGGGAGTCCGAACACGATCGATGTTGTTGGGTTGAATGGATTGGGATAGTTCTGCGCGAGAGAGAATGCGCTCGGCACCTGCGCGTCGACACCTTCCACACGGACGACGATCGACTTGGAGTGGATGCCTTTGGCGTACCCCGAAGCCCACGACAGGTTCTTTGTCGTATGACATCCGAGACACGCGAAGTCGAGCGTGTGCGCCACAACGGAGTCGGTCGGAATCGTTACGTTGGTCCCTCCCGTCGGCCACATCGCAGGGATCTTGCCCACGGGATCTGTATTGATCTTCCACATGTGGCTTGCTTGGTCCGAGCGATTGTCGTTCTGTTCGATCGCGGTATTGCCGATGAACGGCATATGGCAATCCTGACAGCTATGGGGCACAGGAGTGGAAACACCACTCACGACTTTCGTGATCGACACTGCCTTGTTCGAGTGACACGGCGTGCACTGTTTGCCCGCTGTCTTGACGCCGCCACGGTCGTAGATCGTGCTCTTGTGCGGATCGTGGCACGTCGTGCATGTCATTTTCGCCGTCCGTCGATGTTTCGTGAACTGCATCTGATCGAACTGCTCACGGTGATCGAGAAACTTCGCACCCGACTTGACCGGTATGCGCGTACCACCGCCGCGTGCATGGCATGCAATACATCCATACGTACCGTCATAGGGTTGCTTCACGATGTTCCCCGGCGGATTGTCGGCATGCGCCTTTCCCGGTCCGTGGCATGCTTCGCATTGCACGCCGAACTCGAGGAAGGTGCCGTCGAATCCAGGAAGGTTGTTGTATCGGACCGGCTGGGTCGACGCGTTGTATGCCTTCCACCCTGTCGTGTGACATGCGCCGCAGTTGTACATCCCGCCGGTCTTTGCCACCGTATCTCGCAACGAAAACACGCGGTTCGAAACATTGGTAGCATTGTATGAACCATGACCTTTCATCGTCGGATGATGGGTCCCAAGGTTGTATTGTGCCTTCGTTCCCTCGTAGATGTATCCTTGCTTGTTCATCCATCGCGCCTTCCATCCGAAGCCGCCAATCAAGTAGGCAACGTTGGTGTCGGCCGAGGTGTACGAATAGCCCATGGCGAGAGCTTCGGGAGCCAGCGGTACGCCATCGATGTTCGTTCCCGTCGGGAAGGGCTTGTAGACTCCTCCGACCACCTTGGATCGGTCGATACGCTGAACCTTCCAAGGATGTCCGCTTCTATCGAACTCTCCAACCATCGAGGCGTGACACCCCTTGCACGTCGCGCTGCCCGTATAGTCCGGCCAGAGATTCTGAGCCGTCGCCAGCGCATTCGCAAGCATCAGGGCCATGGCGATCGTGAGAATGATGTGTAAGGATTTCTTCATAAGCATTCCTTTCAGTTATTGCGTCGTTGATTGTGTGACGGACGACGGGGAAGTGCTTGGACTCTTCAGTCGCACATTGCCCTTTCACCATCCGATGTGTTGATTGGTTGTTGTTGAGCGAACATTCACGTGGGCTGTCCCACAGAGGAGCTACTCAGTCTCCAGAAGCGTCTTGATTGCCTCGCCTATGGTATCGACCTCCAATGGCTTGTAGAGTACGAGATCGGAAATCCCCCGGATTTCCTCTTCCAGTTCCGGCACTTTTCGCTGAAAGACATGGAGGACAACGACAGGAAGAGAATCCCGGGACAAATTCAAGATTTCGAGGACGAGGCGGATGTCGCCGGGAAATGTGGAAAGGTCTATGAGGAGGAGAGAGAGGGAATTCTGGCGGATCCGCTGACCCAGATTCTCCACCCTGGTCTCGCAGACAATCGAGTATTGACCCTCCAGCAACATCGACAGACTTGTCGCCAGGTCCTTATCGGGACTGAAGACGAGCACTCGCCTGCGAGGTGTTGTCGATCGCGCTACGGCTATTGATTCGCGTCTGGCCATCCGATCTTTTCTAATGATTGCTCTTGGCACGCATTCCCGGACAACTGGCATGCCGTCGCGCGACTGCAACGCGCTCCAAGCCAATGCACGAAATCGTGCGGAAAAGAAGGAGATGAACGACCTGCCTTCTTAATACTGGGAGAAAAGACTCGGATTTGTTCGCAATCCTCGGAAAGAGAGTGTCGAAGATTCCCACATCCTATTATTGGAGTCCGCCGAAGCTCTACACCGGTCTGCCCCACGATCTTCGTCTCCCCCAACAAAAACTCCCTTCCCCGAACTGACTCGAGGAAGGGAGTTCTCGATGAATCCCTGTTGCGAACTGCTGCTTCTTACTTCAACAAAACCATCTTCTTGGCAGAAACGAACTCGCCAGCCGTGATTCGATACAGATAGACTCCACTGCTGACCTTCTCGCCATTGTCTGCCGTCGCATTCCACGTCACTCGGTGACTGCCGGCTGAGAGATTCTCATTCACCAGCTTCTTCACCATCCGGCCTGTGATGTCGTACACTTCCAGTCTGACATCGGCTGCCTTCGGCAACGAGAATCGGATTTCGGTGGATGGATTGAACGGATTCGGATAGTTCTGAGCCAGCTCGAATGTGGCCGGAATGTTTGCATCGACCAGCTCAACATCGGTCGGCAAACCGAGTGCCTGGAGTGATTTCTGCAGCAAGTACGTCGCGTAGCGAGGATTGTGAATGCCATAGCTGCCGTCGTACTTCAGTTGCAGGTAATTCCAGAAGACTTTCTTGAGGTTTGCTGAATCGGGCCGCGAGACGAGTGCCGTACGGTCGATATCCACACTGCCCAGAGGCGGAAGAGCCATCTCAATTTTCTTCTTCATCCCTTCGAATTTCGCCTTGTAGTTCTTCCACAAGTTGTCGGCATTGGCCTCAGTTCCGTGACACGGGACGCATGCCTTCAGGTTCTTGTATTCCGTTCCGTTGGGGGCGACATACTTCATCTTCCACGAGTGCATGCCGATCTTGTCGCGTGCAACCGTTCCGGTGTCGGCAGTTGCTGCCATATGACACCCGACGCAGGTGTTCTCGACCTGAAAGTGACCGCTCTTGGTCAAGTCGGGCAACAAGACATCACCGAATGTGTGACCATTCTGTCCAAGGAACACGTCGGCGGAGCCGGCATAGTGTGGACCCCAAAAGCTACCCATGTTCGTCTGCAGGATGTAGCGCTGTTCGCCGCGACGATACTTATGGCAATCGACGCAGACGGCACCCTTACCAAAGTCTGCCGCATTGTACTTGAACCCGCTGCCCAATGTATCCGAGGCGGCAGGCATACTGCGCAACTCAAGTGTGTGCGGTTCATGACAGGTCTGGCATGTGATCGGTGTGCGAGCCAGTCGACCGTATCCGGATGCAGTTCGAGGATCGAATGTCCGACCATACGTGTAGTTCACGTATGCTTGACCGTCGTGGCAGCGCGTGCAGGCATTGAGGTCGGGGTTCGTGACAACAGAAGTCCCGGTATATCCGCGAGAGGACCCGGCCGAACCGGTCAGCCCGCTGTGACCTGTGCCTTTCCATTGGACGTACCGATTATGTCTCCACGGTTCGTCATGACACTGGGCACAGACGTCTGATTTCATCATGACGGGCTGGATCCCGCGGCTGAAGTGAGACTTGAATGGACCGTGACAGCTTTCGCAGCCGATACCGGCCATCAAACTGAGATCCCGCTTGTCCGTCGTCAGGAGGGAGTCGTAACGTCCGGCCCTCCACGGCATCCACTGTGACGTTACAAATCCGAGGGTGGTCTGCAATTCGTCAAATCCACCATTCACTGCCGTCTTGTGATATCCTACCGTGTGACACTTGTAGCAGCTTTCACCCCAGTATGATCCGAGCTGGGCGTTCATTCCCTTCTCGAACATTTTGGCATGACGGGATTTTGCCCAGTCAGTAAAAGGCTTGGCTGCGACAACCGCATGGCACGTCGCACAGTTGGTACGAGTCGTGGCAACGTTCGAACGGTTTGCACCGATGTATGTCGATGCCGTAATCGTCACCGTCGCCTCCTTGCCGCTCATCACCATCTTCACAACATAATCACCAGCTTTGTCGGGTCTGAACGTCGTCCACTGCTTGTTCGTGCTATCAAACGCCGCCGTCGATCCCGTGGGCCGAGAGGTGAACGTCCATGCATACCCCGTCCCGATCTTGTACGTCGAATCTCCACTTGTGTCCCAGCCGGAGAGCCATACCGTCGTCCCGATGCCGACTGTTGTCAGTCCGGTCGAAACGTTATCCCAATCGTTCGGATTCGGCAGATGCATCTCGTGCAAACGATGAATTGACATCGCCTCGACTTTGATTGTCGCAATCTGCGCCGAAAGATCTCCAACAGGGACGAGCATGAGAACTGCTGCAAGAGCCATCAGGCTCACCATACCAAATCGTCTCATACCCTTCTCCTTTCAGTTGTAGGTTATCGTGATTTGTGGATTGCAGGCCTGCAGAAGATCCCCGATGGAGGGTCACACGACAACCCCATCCGCGCATCCTCTACGTTGTACGGCTGAAACACGGGCAAGAACCGTGCCTTGGAGTGAGTATCCGGGACCACTGAAGTGTCATCTTTATTCTCGCGTATTGCTCGATTTCATTGCCAATCGGCAAGTGAACCACTCCTGTTTTCCCGATTCTGAGAATTCAGAGAAAAACATCTTCTTAATGAAACGAAAGAACCCATGCACCCCAGCGCGAGAAAGCACTGCGGAGAGCATGGGTTCATACACGTGCCCTTGTGATGTCGATGCCGCCGTCTGAATCCACGGTTGACCGGAAGGGAACTAACACCGCCCCGTTTCCTCACTCGATGGGGAATCGGGCGGCATCCTTCGCCCGTGTCTGGGGCGTGCAAACTACGAGAAGAAATTCGCTTCGTCGAATTCGTCTTCCGGGATGTCGGGCGGGAACGCCCCAAAATTCTTGACGCTATCGTCAGCGTCGGAGAAGCTATAGTATGCCGGTCGGCTTCCCTTGAGCTGTCGCAGGATCAAAACACCCCCCGCCAAAACGAGAGCTGTAAGTCCGAAAATCCACCACTTCTTTTTCACAATTCCTCCTGGGTATACTCGTTGCGCTCACACGAACACGGTTGAGGCAACGTCGATTCCTATCGCATGCATCGATAGGATTCTACTCGATCAATAGATCGGTGAGCCGTCCTGACCGTTGTCCATCGGCTCCGAAATCTTGCGATAAAGAGATGACAAGCTGATACCCAATAGTTTGGCCACTCTTCGCTTGTCATCGCCGTTGGCCTTCAACGCCGCCGTAATCACGTGTCGTTCATACTCGCGAACAGAATCCTTCAAAGGGCGCAACACGTAGCTACTCTGCATCGCTCCATGCACTTCATTCATAACTGGCTCCCGAGATTTTCGATCAATCAGTGTTTCACATGAAATCCCGCGCGTCGGCAGGAAGGGATTTCAGTCCCGATTGTGCAATCTGTGTGCCAGCACCATGGTCCGTAGAAGGGAGATTGATTCAAGCAAATCGGTGAGGAATCGATATCAGAGAGCGGAGTCTCATCTGCCCGAATCTCCGAATTGGGAAGAGGGATAGAGATTTTCCCAAAAATCAGAACGAGCGAATCTGCTCGATGCCGGCCAGGTCTTCAGCACCTTCCATTGGGGTTTCCCCTTCGAATTGCAGGCGATTGGCGTGTAGAAGAGCGATGAACCTAGCGCGTGGGAATGCCGAGTTCATCCATCTTGCGATAGAGAGAGGAGAGACTGATGGCGAGTTCTTCTGCGGCGGCTTCCTTGTTGCCATCCTTTGAAGAGAGTACATCCATGATGTATCGCTTTTCGAACTCCTTGACCGCGTCACGCAGACTTTTTCGCCCCCGAGGGAGCGTCAGCGTGCCGGCGCCACCGTGGGGTCTGACATAATCCGGCAGATGCTCGAGCTGGATGATCTCATCGTCGCAGAAAATGACCGCCCGTTCGATGATATTTTCCAGTTCCCTCACCTCCCCCTTCCAGGTGTGATGCAGAAGCGCCTGCATCGCCTCGTTGCTGAAGCCCTTGATCCCCCGTCCCATCTGTTTGCGGTAGTTGTTCAGAAAATGTTGGGCAAGAGGCGGGATATCTTCGTGCCTCTCCGCCAGCGAGGGAAGATGGACCTCCACAACGTTGAGTCGATAGAATAGGTCTTCGCGAAACTTGCCGATTTCGACCTCGTGCCGGAGGTCCCGATTCGTTGCGGCGATGAACCGGACATCGATCTTCATGACGTCTGTCATTCCTACCGGAGTAATTTCCCGTTGCTCGATCGCTCTCAGAAGTTTCACCTGGAGATGATGGGGAATCTCGCTCACCTCGTCGAGAAAAACCGTTCCTCCGTCGGCAATCTTCAGGAGCCCATCCTTGTCGGCCGTCGCTCCCGTGAAGGAACCTTTCTTGTGTCCAAATAGTTCGCTTTCGAACAGAGTGTCCACAATGGCGCCGCAATTGATCGTCACAAATCGGCGGTTCCGTCGTAGGCCGTTGGCAAAGATCGCGCGCGCCACCAATTCCTTCCCCGTACCGCTCTTGCCCGTAATCAGTACCGTCCCCTCGCTCGCCGCCACCCGCTGGATCACCTGATACACTTTTTTCATGCTCGGGCTTTGACCGATAATCTGATCGAAATCATAGGATCGGTTCAGTTCTTTGCGCAGAAGAGTGATTTCATGGGCCAGCGCGCGATGGTCGAGCAGCTTCCGAATGCGGTGGAGCATGTCGTCGAAGTCGATCGGCTTCAGGACATAGTCATAGGCCCCTCTCCGAAGCGCCGTCACAGCGCTCTCCAACGATCCGAACGCCGTAATGATGATGACAAACGTTTCGGGCGTGTGTTTCGCAACATGCTCAAGGAGGTCGATGCCGCGCATCTCCGGCATCTCGATATCGGTAATCACCAGATCATAGGGACGCGCATCCTGCATGGTGAGCGCTTCACCGCCGTTGGCGGCTTCGTCCACTTCAAATCCCTCCTTCTTGAGAACGAAGCTCAGGGATTCACGGATAATCTGCTCGTCATCCACTACGAGAATGCGCTGCGCCATTCACTCACCATTGATCGGCAACGTAATATGAAAGGTACTTCCTCTTCCCTTTAAACTCTCGACTTCGATATCGCCGTCGAAGCTCTTCACAATGCCATAACTCACCCACAGGCCAAGCCCGCTCCCCCTGCCGACTTCTTTCGTCGTGTAGAAAGGTTCAAAGATCTTTTCACAATCCTCGGGAGCGATTCCCTTTCCGCTGTCGCGGATTGAAACCTGGACCCGACCGTTTGATGCACCCGACCTGATCGAAATCTCGCCGGGTTTCCCGTCAATGGCATCGACGGCGTTGATCAGAATATTGATGAAGACCTGAGACAGCTGATCCGGGACGATTTGGAGTTTCGGGAGGCTTTCGGACAACTCCACGTGAAACACGATATCCTTCACCTTCTTCCCGTACTGAACAATACTCAATGCCTCTTTCAAGACGTGGTTCAAATCGGTGAGCTTTACCACGTGAGTGGAAGGTCTGGAGAAATCAACAAGATCCCGGATGATCTTTGCAATCCGTGTGATCTGGTTCTTGATCAGTTCCAGCTTTTCTCGCGTGAAATCATCCGTCGTGGTCCGCTGGATGACCTGGACGAGCGAAGAAATGGAAGTCAACGGATTCCCCACCTCGTGAGCAATGCCTGCCGCGAGGGTTCCGATACTCTCCATCTTCTGCGAGCGAATCAGCTGCTGTTGAAGAATCTTTTGTTCGGTGATATCGCGATGAGCGCCAAGGAATCCCACAACGTTGCCGTTTCCATCCTCGATTGGTGAGATCACGAGCTCCGCGTGGAATGCCGTTCCGTCTTTCCGCCGGTTCTCGATCTCGCCGACCCAGATCTTTCCCGAGAGAATCTGCTCCCAGACGTTCTTCCAGAAATCCCTCGAATGTTTGCCGCTGCTGAGGAGTCTCGGATTTCTGCCGATCAACTCTTCCTTTCGATATCCGCTCGCCTTTTCGAACGCAGGATTCACATAAACCATGATCCCCTTGGCGTCGGTGATCTGGATAGGGTTGATCGTATAGTGGATGACATTCGAAAACTGAAGGTATTCGAGCTCTCTCTTCTTGATCTCCGTGATGTCCCGCGCAATCACGACTTGAAATCTCTTGTCACCGGAGGCGAGCTCCTTAATCTCGACCGATACGTCGATGAGCGACCCGTCACTTCTCTTCAAATGCGCCTCGAACGCCTCGTGATCCTTCTGCTGAAGGAGCTTCGGCGAAAAGGTCTTCCAATCTTCCGCAGGTATGAGTTGCTCCAGATGCTCGGGGTGCGGACCCTCGGGGTCGTATCCCAAAGAGAGGATGGCGCTTCGGTTGAGATCTATCAAGTTCTGCTTGGAATCGAGAACGAGGATGATCTCCGGAAGGAGGTCAAAGACTCTGCCATATTTGGAAAAGAGTTTCGAAGCCATGTTCGTTGAGGAGGATTGCGGGCGACAGTCGAATTGTCAAAAGGTAGGCAATATTTGCGCGAATTTCAAAAGAATGCACAGTCGTTGGTTGAGGGCAAAAAAAAAGCCGGTCCATCGGACCGGCCTGGCAGTGAATTGCCGAACTCCCATGTACACTCAATTCGCAGTGGCGTATCGCTTCAGGTTTGTGAAGATATCCTCAAATTCCTTCTTCCGAATATCCGGGTAGACTGTCTCGACCGCCCACTGGTTCCATTTCTTCTTCCAAGCCGGGGGTGCTGGAACGGCGCTATGCTTCTTCACAATTGCAATAATTTTCGCCTCATGTGTCTTGAATTTCCCTGTTGCTCGGATGCGAGCCTCAGTCGTAGAGATGCCTTCGATCCTAATGTCCAACTCTCCCCCAAAGTACGGTTTCCCCGAGACATTCAGACTGTACCCGGAGGGATTTGACGGCATGATGTTCACGCCCCAGTCAATACCACTCAGCGCAATCTGATTCGCCTGGAGCTGAAACAAGTGAGCATACGCAACACTCTGGTGATTCACATCAGCCGATCGAAACCCGTAGACGTAGAATCCCAAAATGATGGAGATAGCACCAACAAATACGACCCGCGAACTCGACACGACATCTCCTCCATGTTATAGATTTGGTGGATAGAACCGCAATTCCCACGAACTGGTCGGATATCTCTTGACATATCCTCGTTCGACAGGTGCCCCAGCCTGCGCGATCAGTCCGATCTGAACAGATCTTGCATTCGCCAGTGTCGCTGTCACGCGACCTTGGACATCGTACATGATGATCGAGAGAGTCGTAATCCCTCGTCCAACTTCACGTGCTGTTTGCTGATTGACCCGTCGGTAGATGATTCTATCGTTTGGATTCTCTGTTGTGGCGAGTTCCGCCACGGGACCAAGATAGTAGTACACAGTATCCATGATTCCGTTGTCGTCGATGTCCGCACGAAAACGCAAATCTGTCGAAGATGCGGCGAGCATCGCGGTACCAGCCGTGGATACTCCATGGCCAATCATCGAGAAGTCAGTCTTAAGAATATCTGTCGTCATTGCGAGGTTCTGTTTCAGGCGGGCCTGCATCGTACGCTCATTCAGCGTAGCGTGAAGCGAGAGTGTAAGACTGATGATAATGACAACCATCGTCCCCCGGATAACCAACGCTCCAATGATGTCGAAAAAAATGCCCATCGCCGCAATCCTCGCAATTCGTTGATACAAGAATACGACGGGGCAACCAGAAAATCAATGATAGGAATCACACTTGATGAGGGTCACATTCCGTTACTTGAAAAAGACTGCCCGCCGAGCACGTCAAACCTCATCCGCAAAATAGAACGAATGTTTCTTGAAGAGCACAAGCCTGCAGTATTCTCCCCCCTCGCCATCGCATCTTCTCGTCGCTAGTGCACAATCAATCGGAGAAATCGAAGCGTGTCGGGCTTTGGGGTAAATTTCGGATCGGAGTAACTAGGATGCGTGGCCCGAACCTCCACCCGCTTCACGTACGATTGCTGACTCGTTTGAGGTGGAGCCATGGAGCTGTCCCGATGCGGGATGTAGAAAACGGACACACTACACCTCAATGATTTGACCTGATCCGTATTCACAATCCTGTGGTAGCGATGGTAGTCGTCAACGTCGTTGTACACAGAATCAGACTTGAAAGGACTAGTATCCGGGAGGGAAACGCTCTCCCCCGCCTCCGGTCCCAGAGAGGAGGGGGCGGTGAACGACCAATATCCTTGAAACGTACCCGTGATGTTTGCGTTCTGATCGAATCGCTTGCGTGCGATCTCATTCAAGAGGGACTGAGCCGCATTGACAGCCATATCCCGCGCCTCTGCCCTGAGGGTCTCGTCGCTCGAATACACAACGAGCCGGTGTGCATTCACCACAAGCACAGTCAACAACACAAGCGCCGCGGCGCTCAACAATGTTTGGGCAAGACTCATTTGCTATCTCCTAGTGCCGTTTCAAAAAAATAATCTTGTACTTTTTACAAAGAGTACCTATTATCGGGAAGTCACAGACGAAAGGACTTCTCGATGGCCGTGTATGTTCGTTCTTTGAAAATCGCCGAAGGCAAGAG
>Ga0194120_10000040_pt1 | contig 182592 bp, 165 predicted proteins | sample TA2MahCa65mmetaG_FD_148642 | JGI IMG/M metagenome (GOLD analysis project Ga0194120, IMG submission 148642) | Freshwater microbial communities from Lake Tanganyika, Tanzania - TA2015019 Mahale Deep Cast 65m | ecosystem: Environmental > Aquatic > Freshwater > Lake | place: Tanzania: Lake... | reverse complement strand
CTGGCTCCACCTTGCCGTGCTCGGCAATCCGCGCGCGTCGGTGCGAATGGTGGAGATCGATCGCTACGACCCACGTAGCGCAGTCGGCCCGTGGATCACCGGCGAGCACCGAACCTTCGCGATCGCCAACTTGCGCAGCCTGCCCGACGAAGTCCGATCCCGCATCGGCCGCCCGCACCGGTCGCCTGCAGCCGTACCTGCGGTACTACAACCACCAGCGTCCACACGCGAGCCTTGGTCGGCGCGCGCCGTGGACCCGTTTCCAAGAGGCTGCGTAAGATGAACAACCTCTTTGACATTCACAACTAGCGAACTGCCGCGGCGTGCTCGAGGATCAATCCGACTGCCGTCCCGCGCTTGAAGCCTTTCCAGTAGGTGTGTGTCGGCTCGGGCTTGCCCGTGCGATCGACGTTGTAGATCGCGTCCTTTCCGTTCGGGACGACGTCGAGGTATGACTGCTGGTCGGTGTCGCCCTTGAGGTGCAGCGACAGGAACGCGGTCGCGAAGTGATTGAAGATGTTGTTCATGCGGGTGTTGTCCCACACCGGGTCCGCGTAGTGCGCAAACGCGTTGACGGTTGATCCCGGCGCCGGCGTGAACACTTCGAGCGGCGCGGGAATCGGCGCCGCCGCGTTGTGGTTGGCGTTGATGAAGGTGAGCAGGTATCGATCGGCGTTGATGGCGCTGGTGTAGATCGCGCGCACGCCTTTGTCGTATCCCGACACATCGTCCACACCGCCGGCCACGAACATCACCGGCGTCCGAATGCCCTTCAATCCCTCGGCGTCCCAGAACCCGACTTGCATGCCCCACGGGCCGATTGCGATTGCCGCCTTGATACGCGGATCGCGCGCCTTCCGGTAGTCAGGGTTCGCTGCACCCCTCTCGGCCAGCAGCCGGTTCGGCGGCGCGGTGGAGAACGTGGCGCTGGCGGCGGAGAAGCCGCCGCCGATCACATTGACGACCCCGTAGCCGCCCATCGAGTAGCCGATGATGGCCGTGCGGCCGGCATCGGCCAGGCCGTGCAGGAACGAGGTGGCATCGGACTTGCTCAGGCGATCGATCTCGTTGAGCACGAACAACTGGTCGAGCGGCCGGTTATAGAGCGTGCTGGCGAACGCCTGCTGATCGTCGTAGGTGCTTTCGGTGTGGTCGATCGCGACCACGACGAAGCCCTTGCTCGCCAGGTTCTCGCCGATGTGGCTCATCAGGAAACGATTGCCGGGGTAGCCATGAGAGACGATCACCAATGGAAACGGTGCGTCGCTCCTGCGAGGAGCCGCGTCGCGAACGGCCAGGCCGCGCAGCGTCACGGTGATCGACGGATCGCGTGTCACCATGCGGTACTCCCCGCCGGGTTGCTGATGGTTCGCCAGCGCGGCGGGGTACCACGTTTCCAGGACGAGGCGGCGATGGTAGCGCGGCGTCGGCTGCCCCTCTTTGGCGGCCAGGATGTCGGGACGGTCCCGGTCGAGCACGCCAAGTGTGCGGACGCCGACCGCGTAGGCTCCATAGGCCGCCAGTTCCGGAGCTGAGGGAGTGACCACATCGATCCGGTTGTGTTGCGCGAACACCGGGATCGAACACAGCAGGGCGAGCAGAACGGGTAGGCGTCGCATCCGGGGATTCTATCTGCAGTGGTAAGGCTGTGACCCGCCTTTACGGGCGCATCAGGTGCACGCGCGCCACGTCGTGCATGTAGCCGCCGACCCGCGCGCCCCGCGGTTCGGCCGCGATTTCGATCTGGGCGCGGCCAGCCGCCTGGTCATCGCTCGCTTCCAGATAGAGGCCGATGTAAAGCCGCGCGAAGCACTGCCCGGACGGATCCGTGCCGGCGGCCGATGTAGCACTGGGCGATGCCGCGCTGCCAGAGATAGGGCGCATCGGCGGGCGACAGCGCCGCCACTCGATCGAATCCGCTGAGCGATGCTGCGACGCGGCCGGTGCGAAAGTCCGCGACCGCGCGGTCCATGATCGCGCGCACGTTCTGGCCGGCCAGCAGGGCGAGGAGAATAAAGGCTGCCATCCGCGCCGGATTATAAGTGTAGGATGTGCGTCATGAAGCGAACACTCCTGCTGGGACTCCTGACGAGCGTCTGCCTGTCGATGCCGGTCGTCGCGCAGACAGTCGCGGCACCGGCGCAGGAGAAGGCGGTCGACGCCATTTTCGAGCGTTGGAACGCCGGCACTCCGGGCTGCGCGGTGGGTGTTGCGGTCGGCGGCAGACCGGTGCTGATGAAGGCCTACGGCATGGCCGATCTCGAACACGGCATTGCCAACACGCCCGATACGATCTTCGAGTCGGGCTCCGTGGCCAAGCAGTTCACGGCCATGGCGGTCATGCTGCTCGTCAAGGACGGCAAGCTGTCGCTCGACGATCAGGTGCGCAACTACCTCCCGGAGCTGCCGGACTACGGCACGCCGCTCACCATCCGGCACATGTTGACGCACACCAGCGGCCTGCGCGACTGGGGCAGCGTCGCCTCGATTGCCGGCGCGCCCCGCACCTCGCGCGCCTACACGCACGGGCACGTGCTCGATATCGTGTCGCGCCAGAAGTCGCTCAATTTCACGCCCGGCGACCGCTACTCCTACAGCAACACCGGCTACAACCTGTCGGCGATCATCGTCTCGCGGGTCAGCGGCATGTCGTTCGCAGAGTTCTCGAAGCAGCGTATCTTCATGCCGCTCGGGATGACGCACACTTCCTGGCGCGACGATCACACGCGGATCGTCAGGAACCGCGCCACCGCCTACAACTACGCGACCGGTGCCTTCTGGATCGAGATGCCGTTCGAGAACGTCCATGGCAACGGCGGCCTGTTGACCACCGTTGGTGACCTGCTCAAGTGGAACGAGAACTTTGTGAAGCCCGTGGTCGGTGACGCGGCGCTGATTCAGGCGATGCAGGCGACCGGGACGTTCAACGACGGCAAGCCGCAGGACTACGCGCTGGGGTTGATGGTGGGCGAACTGCGCGGCGTGAAGAACATCAATCACAGCGGCTCGACCGCCGGCTATCGCGCGCATCTCAATCGTTTTCCCGATGCCCACACCTCGGTCGCGGTGCTGTGCAACGGATCGAACGGCGAGGCGACGCGCTCGGCGCATCGCGTGTCGGAGCTCTTCCTGGACGGCCGGCTCAAGCCGATCGTGCCCGTATCGCCTGCGGCCACGCCGGCGCCGCCGGCCGATCCCGCGCCGGGCGCGGCACAGCTGGCCGCCCTGGCCGGCCACTACTGGAGCGAAGAAGCCGAGACCACGTTAGTCACGGCGGTCGAGGGCAGCACGCTGGTGTTGAAGCGCCGGCCGGACGACGTGATTCGACTGAGTTACCTCGATCGAGACAAGTTCCGCGGCTCGATCGGCACGGTGACGTTCATCCGCAACGCCGCCGGCACCGTTGACGCGCTGAGCGTCAGCCAGGATCGTGTCTGGGATTTGCGATTCGTGAAGCGGTGACTACTGGCTCGGTCTGGTGGAAGGTCTCTACAACCGGAACAGCCTGTTGAACTTGATGACCAGGGCGCGATTGCGCAGCGAGGTGACGTCCGGCCGCTGCTCCTCGGTGATGTAGTCGTCCGTGTAGACGACGAACAACTCGCTACCCGGACGGTATTCCCACCGGAAGCGGACGTTGGTGCCGAACGAGGTGCCGGCGGAGTTGTACTGCGCGATGCCGGAGACGAACATCCGCGGCGTGCTGGTGTGCTGGTGTAGGTTGCGCGGGTGCGAGCCACCTTCGCGGTGAAAGAGCCCTGGACCAGGTCGACCCAGTTGATCGAGAAGCCTGGTGCAAGCGAGACCTGCGGGGTCGCCTGCAGGCGGCCTCGACGCGGCCAGTCGCTTCACGCGTATCGAGCACGATGTGGTTGTTGGTCAGGTAGTTGAAGCTGCTCTGCACCGTCAGCCTGCGGAGCCGCGGGATGCTGCGCGGCCGCCTGCTGATGCGCGCCAGGGCAAAGTTGCGGCGCAGGCTGGCACGGCGCACGAAACCGACCTCCGGCAGGAAGCTGGGCTCCACCACCAGCCGTTCCGCCTGGACGCCGTAGGTGTCGCCGTTGTCGTCGAAGAAGCCGCGATAACTGAGGTTGTCGCCCCTGCGGCCTTCGGTCCTCGTGCCGGCGAGGTAGGCCTCGAAGCGCAGCTTCTGGTAGAACGACAGCGCCGCATCGACACCAAACGCGTCGTTGGATCCGACCCGGCCGCGAAACGTGGTCAACGCCCGAGGTCCTTGCGCCAGAGACGACCATTCGTTCTTCCACCGCACCACGCCCGGAGATTGATGCCCCACGTCTGGTTGGCGCCCGGCTGGTAGCGCAGCGACTTGAACGGGATTGCCATCTCGATCGTCCAGCCGCCATCGAAGTTCGCGGTGCGTACGTCCCACACGGTGTTCCAGTCGGCATTCGGCGGACCTTTGTCGTTCACCTGGCTGTCGGCCAGCCCGCCGATCGCGTGGGCGTAGAAGATGTAGCCGTTGCGCTTGTCGTGAAAGGTGTCGAGCAAGACGCCGAACGTGTCGTTCTGCCGTAACTGCCCCGTGTCGCGACGCATTTGGTTGGCGACGCGGCGATCGGGATGGGTCTCGAAGTTGCGGGCCGAAATGTAGAGATGATCCTGGTCGAAGAAGATCCACGCGTCGGTCTTCTCGGTAGCGGGCTTGGATTCGTCGGGTTCCTGCTGCACGAAGTCGCGGATCGGCGGGGTAGTCTGGTAGACCTCTTCCTCCAGCCGCCCGTCAATGCCAATCGGCTCCACGACACGATGGGCGCGCACCGTTGGCGCCGGCTTGGCGACCGTCTCGGCGAACGTGCCCGGCGCGAACACACAAAGTACCAGCAGGGCACAGACGACGCGTCGCATGAGTTGGCAGGCTGAATCCCGCCTCGCCGGGCGGTTGCCTGTAAATAACTTTGTGATGTAAAGTTAGTGCCGCCGGCTACCGCCATGGCAGAAGCCAAGTTTTGGGCCAACTTACAGACCGGGCTATACTTAGGGGAGGTGGGTCAAACGTATTTCCAGAAGGGTTTCGGCCTGAAATCCGAGGTCGGACCCGTCCTGGCGCGCACCTATCAGAGCCCGATGGTGGAGCGTCTCAAGGCGCTGGGCTACGAGGCCGCGGCGGGCGGGATCCACATCAAGCTCGCGAAGGAATTCGGTTTTTGCTACGGCGTCGACCGCGCCGTGGACTACGCCTACCAGACGCGGCGGCAGTTTCCCGACAAGCGGGTCTTCCTGTCTGGCGAGATCATCCACAATCCCGACGTCAACCGCCGCATCGAGGACATGGGCATCACCATTCTCGAGGACCTGCGTGACCCGGCCCGGCGGTTCGCAGCGGTCCAGACGGGTGACGTCGTCATCATGCCGGCGTTTGGCGTGAGCATTCCGGAGCTCCAGCACCTGCAATCCAAGCAGTGCCTGCTCGTGGATACCACCTGCGGCAGCGTGCTGAACGTGTGGAAGAAGGTCCACTACTACGCCCGCGACGGCTACACCGTCATCATTCACGGCAAGCACTATCACGAGGAGACCCGGGCTACCGCCTCTCAGGCGCTGACGCACGAGGGGGGACGCTACCTGTGCGTCCGCGACGTGGCGGAAACCGAGCTCGTGTGCGGCTTCATTCGCGGCACGGTCGGCGCCGCCGACCTGATGGCGCGCTTCACAGACGCCGCCAGCGAGGGCTTCGATCCCGATCGCGATCTACGGAAGATTGGCCTCGCCAACCAGACCACGATGCTGATGAGCGAGACCCTGAAAGTGCAGGAGACGCTGCGCCAGGCGATGGTCGATCGCCATGGTGCCGACGACATCGAATCGCGCTTCCGTGCCTTCGACACGATTTGCTCCGCGACGCAGGAACGGCAGGACGCCGTGCTGGAGATGCTCGACGCCGGCGGCCTGGACCTGATGATCGTGATCGGCGGCTATAACAGCAGCAATACCCAGGCGCTGGCCCGCATGTGCGCGCCGCGCGTCAGGACCTACTACATTGACAGCTCCGCGTGCGTGGCCGGATCGACCCTCCGCCATCGCGCCGTAGGCGCGCAGCAGGACGATGTCACCGAAGACTGGCTGCCGTCCGGCGAGGTGCACGTGGGGATTACCGCCGGCGCCTCCACGCCCGATAGCGTGGTGGGCGAAACCGTGGAGCGCATTCTGGCCATCCGCGGGCAGTTCGCCGGCGATTTGACGACGACCTCCGCCAAGGCCTCCGCCTGTGCTGAAGCTACGGCGGACAAGACGGTGGGCAAGCCGGCCCTGGCCTAAGCCGGGACTTCGGCCGACACCACGGACCAACAGAGCTACGCATGACTGGGACCCGACCAACCGAGGTGACGCTGACGCTGGCGCCGCAACGCCGCTTTGAGGCGATTGACGTCAACCGGCGCATCAACCAGGAGTTCGGCGACCTGCTGCGCCGCCACCGCCGCGCGCTCTACACGTCGTTTCACACCACCGCCGGCTATCTCGATCAAAGCTTGTCGGTGCGCCTGAATCACCAGCACGATCTGGTCTCGCAGTTCATCCGCGCGTTCCACTCGCTGTTCCCGCAGGGCGGCGGCTACCGCCACGATCAGATGCACCTGCGCAGCGAGCTCAGCGACGAGCAGAAGGTCGTCGAGCCGCACAACGGCGACTCGCACCTGACCTTCATCGGTGCCGGCATGCGCAACTGCGTGACCTATCGCATCCGGCCGGACGCGCCGGTCTACTTCATCGAGCTCGACGGCAAGTCCCAGGCGCTCAGCCGCCAGCGCAAGACCACCGTGGTGGCGTACGACCACGACGAGGTGGTGGCCCGCACGTCGATCGCCATCCCGGTATCGAAGCACCCGATTGATTCGATCAACCTCGCCGATCCGAAGCTGGGCCTGCTCGAACAGATCAACGAGATTGTGGCGCGCGCCGGCGTGGAGCACGCGCGCGTCGACCTGATCGTCGATCCGCGAGAGCGCAACGTCGGCCTGACCGTCAACGAGTACGAGACGCTGCTGATGCAGCACGACCTGGTGGAGGTGCTGCGCAACCCACTGCGGTTCGCCCGCCTCAAGGCGGGCAACATGATCAACGATCCGTACTCGATTCCCGGCAAGACGCTCAACTACGCCAAGTACGACGTCGTCCACGTGTTGAACTCGCTGATGGAAGCGCTGCGCCTCGATCAAGGATCGTTCGAGCGGTTGGTGGCGAAGGTGATGTCGCTGCCGGCGCGCCGCTTCCTGCGATCGCGCCGCGTCAGCTTCCTGGCCGGCTCGGATCGCGCGTCAAATGTGCCGGTGATGTTGCGCGGCCAGTATCAGAGCCCGATCCTGGTGCAATGGCAGCCTGCCGAAAAGCAGCAACGCGACCTGGACATCGTCGTCGTGCAGTTTTCGTAGCGGGCTCCCAGCGGCGTCTCGGGCCGCGGCTCTCCAGACGTCAACGCAATCCCACCAGCACTGCGAATGCGTCCTTCCGCCACGCCACGTCGGTGGCGAACCCCGCGTTCTTCAGCAGTGCAATCTCGCGGTCCAGTGTGAAGTAGACGTCTTCCGTGGCCCAGGTGCGCAGGAACTGCTCGGCCCGGCTCGGGGAGTAGGTTCGTTGCAGATGTTCGAGCCAGGCGTGGCGATGACGGCGCTGCATCTTCCGGCTGGCGGCGATGAAGCAATCGGCCGACACCAACATCCCGCCGCGCTTCAGCGCGGCGAAGCAGCGTTGGTAGAGTGCCGCTTTGCGGCGATCCGTCGGGACGTGATGCAGGGCGAACGACGCCGACACCACGTCGCACTTCGGCACGTGAACGCGCTCGAAGTCCTCTTCAATGGTCTGGATGCGGCCTCGCAACCGGCGCGTGGCGGCCTCGAGCATGGCCCGGTCCGCGTCAATGCCGGTGAGGCGCGCCTGCGGGCGCACGCCAAGTATTCGCTGCGCGAGCGCTCCCGATCCGGTGCCGAGATCCACCACCGTCGGAGCTGAGCGTGCGAGGACATCCACCGCGGCAGCGGCCGCCCGGAGCAGCTCGCCGTAGTGAGGGATCAGCGTGGCAATCATGCGGTCGTATTCGCCAGGCTTGATTCCCAGATGACAGGCGTGCGTGGCGGCCATGTCAGATTCCCAGTGATGCGGCGCGCTGCCGCTGCCAGCGGTCAATGTCGGCGGTGCTCACGCTGTCTGCGTGATGCAGCGCCCAGTTCAGTGCCGCGATCACATCGTCCGGTTCTTCCAGGCCGATCGCCAGGCGGATCAGCCGATCGAACCCGTTCCGCTCCAGCCGGTCCTGGGGGGTGAAATACTCAGAAACCGTTCGATGGTGATTGACCTTGGTGGCCAGGCCGTCGAACGACAGCGCGTAGCGGACGATGACGGTGGTGGCGAGCACATCGGCGATGTGCCGCACTCGTTCTTCGCTCCTCGACTCCGCTCGGGGCAACCCTGAGCCTGTCGAAGGGTCGCCGGCATCCTTCACGCGGAACGACAGCATCGATCCCACGCGCGCGTACTGCCGCTCTACAGCCTCGCGATCGGGATGTCCAGGCAGCGAAGGATGGAACACTTCGCTGACCTGCGGGTGCGTGCTCAGGAATGCGGCCACCGCGGTCGCCGATTCGGATCGCCGCGCGTGCGACTCGCCGGCGCCGTCGAACGCGCCGGCCACCGCGGCGGCACGCCGCCAGTCGAGAATGCCGCCGCGCATCGCCATCAGGTCCATGACCGAGTTCGCAAACGGCGTATCGTTGCTCGCGATGTATCCCCACATGTCGCGATCGTTGCCGCCGAGCGATTTGGTGCCGCTGGCGACGATGATGTCGACACCGTTCCGGAGGGGAGGGACCTTGAACGCCCACGGCGAGGCGATGGTGGTGTCGAGCACGAACCGCAAGGCAGGAGCGATAGCGCGCGCCTGTTCAATGACCGGCCGCAGCGCGTCGAAGTCCTGCGCGCGCACCAGCGGGTTGGTGAACGTCTCCGCAAACACGAACCGTGTGTCGGGGCGGATGGCCCTGGCCAGCGCCGCCATGTCGCCGTCGTCGACTACCGTCACCGACCCGCCGATGCGGTTCGCCAGCCATTCGAGGTAGCTGCGGGTCTTGTTGTAGACCTGGCGCATCAGCACCGCATGGCTGCCGGGCCTGCCCTGAGCGTGGTCGAAGGGTTCCATCAACGCGTCGAAGGCCAATGCGGTGGCCTGCATGCCCGAATCGCAGACCAGCACCGCCGAGGCGTGCTCCAGTGCCTTGAGCTTACCGATCAGTGCGGCAGTCGCGGTGGTGCCGTACCGGGCATAGAGGTGCGGCAGTTCAGACCAGCATCCTTCGCTGGCAAACAGAAACGCCGCTTTCCCTTCCTGCCACTCGATGACCTGTTTCGAGCCGAGCAGGTCGAGCTGCACGGTCGGCTCATCGGGATGCAGATACGGAATGCCGGTCCGGCGCGCGTGGTCGTCAATCGCGCGGTGAAGGTTGCGCGTCGCCGCCGACATCGCATCCAGCGCGGGCCGCTCGGCGGGGCACGACCTCGGATCGAGCCACGCGGCTATCCCCTGATCCCTGATCCCCGATCCCTGGTCCCTGCCCATCAGTCCAACACCCCGAGGCAGAGGCGCTGTTCCACGCGGGCCAGCCGCTCGACCGCCGCCGTCACTTCGGCGATCTGCGAGTCGGTGCTCGGCGAGATCATGAACGCGATGTCGACCCGGTCGTGATCACCCCGCGTGGCGCGGTTCTGCACCACCAGACCGAGGCGGCGCACGAGTCCTTCGAACTTTCGCTCGAGGCCGGGGTGAGGCTGACCGGTGATGCGCAGGTAGTGACGCCGCGGCACCGGAGTGACCGCCGTGCCTTCGCGCGCCACAGTCAGCGCGTGCGGCGCCGGCCATCTCGCGGAATTGTCCTGTGCGAGATCGATCAGGTCGCCGAGCATCGCGGTGGCGGTCGGCAGCGATCCCGCACCTTTGCCGAACAGGCTCAGGTCACCCGACGACACGCACCGGAGGTAGACCGCGTTGTATTCCTCCTCGACCGATGCCAGCAGGTGCCACGACGGCAGCAGCAGCGGCTCCACTGCCATGTCGATGGCGCCGCCGGTGCGTACGGCGCGCGCGATCTGGCGGATACGGAACCCCATCGATTCCGCGAGATCGCAGTCGGCCGGATCGACGTCGCGAATGCCGCGCACCAGGAAGCCATCCGGGCGCACCCATGTGCCGAAGGCGCGATAAGCGAGAATCGACAGCTTCGCAGCGGCGTCGAGGCCGTCGAGATCGGCGCTGGGATCCGCTTCCGCAAATCCAAGCCGGCGCGCTTCCGTGATCGCATCCTCGAGTGTCAGGTCGCCCTGCTCGAGCCGGGTCATCACGAAGTTGCAGGTGGCGTTGATGATGCCCCACAGGCTGTCGATCTCGTCGGCGCGATGACTCAGGTGGCGAACGATCGGGATCGCGGCGGCCGCCGCCGCCTCGCAATAGAGCGGCGTTTCGGTGCGCTGCGCCAGCACGCCGAGCTCGGCCAGCTTGGAGGCGAGCAGTTCCTTGTTGGCGGTGACCACCGGCTTGCCGGCGGCCAGCGCCGCCACCAGGATCGGCTCCACCGCCATGCCGCCCGCCGCTTCGACCACGACGTCGACCTCGGGATCGCTTACCAGCTCCAGCGCACGATCGTCGATGGCAATCCCGTTGGCGCGCGGTCCCCGGTCTTTCGTCACGTCGCGGACCGCGATGCGCGTCACGCGAAACCTCACGCCGTAACGATCGGCAATCGCGGAGTTCTGCCGGTCGATCATTTCCAGCAGCCCCCGGCCCACCGTGCCGCAGCCGACCAGGCCAATGCGGATCTCCCGCACCGGTTCCACGCCGACGCCCTCGAACCGGGGACGGGCGCCGGTCTTCAACGGCTTGCCGAACGCGCCCGCGCCCCGCAACAGGTCGGCGAGCCGCGCCTGATCCGCGAGAAAGGCGTCGTGTCCGTAGAGCGACTCGAGCTTCCACAACGACGAATCGGCTCCCGCGGCCTGCAGCGCGCGATGCAGCTCCACCTGTAACGCCCACGGGAACAGCATGTCGCCAGGCACGCCGACGACGATGGTCTCGGCGCTGATGCGTGACACCGCGTCTCGCACGGTTTGCGCATCGCCGGATTCGCGGTCAATCGCTTCGCTCAGCAGCAGGAAGGTCTTGACCGGGAATCGCTCAGCGAAGCGGCGGCCATGATGATCGAGGTACTCCGCGACCGGCGGCCGATCGAGATGCGGCAGCAGTTTGCCGAACCGCGTGTCGAGCTCGTCGCGGCCGCGATAGGTCAGCATGCCGAGCTGGCGCGCGCGCATCATGCCGGTGGCGACGTCGCCGTTGCGCAGGCCGTCGCGCACCAGCTCGCGCTGCAGGTGACGCGTCGCCGTGCCCCAGCCATCGGGGCGGAGCCCCGCAGAGATCGCGATCAGCTTCGCGCAGCGCTCGGGATGCCTCGCCGCAAACGCCACACCCACCATCCCGCCCAGGCTGGCGCCAACCCAGGTGACCGGAATGTCGCAGCCGCAGCCGTCGAGCCACGCCGCCACGACATCGGCCAGGCCGGCGACCGAGATGAATTCCTGTGAGTTCGGATCGTCAAAGCCTTTCCAGGTCGATCCATTGCCCGGCCACGATGGGCACAGCACCGTGTGCGTGCTGGGGTCGATCAGATCCGGCGCCGACAGCGCCGGCCACCACGGCTCGCGCGATGAATCCGCCTCGGCGTGTCCGTCGCCAAAGGGAAAGGGTGAGGCGGTAATGCCGCCCACAATCAACACCGCGGGTGCGGTGCCCAGCTCCGGGCCGAACACCCATCCGCCCAGCTGGACATCGTCCAGTGTGCGCCCTTCGATCGTCAGCGACAGGTGCTCGATGACCAGCCGCCGCGGACGCAGGTCGGTGGCGGCGGGGGTGGACATTCCGGCATTGTATGATGCCTCGCTATGCGCAACCTCTTCGCCACCCTTGCGGTGGTCGTCATACTTGCATCCGGCTTCACCGTATCCGGCCAGGCTCCGGCCACCGGGCGGGCGCCGCGCAATGCCGACGAGTTCGATCAGATGTTCCAGCAGATCAAGAACTGGGGACGCTGGGGCGCCAACGACGAACTCGGCACCGTGAACCTGATTACCGCCGAGAAGCGCAAGCAGGCGCTGAAGCTGGCGAAGACCGGGCAGACCGTGTCGCTCGTGCACAATCCGCTGACCGACAAGTCAGTCGACAATGCGAGCCCGTTCGAGCACACGATGAACGCGGGTTTCACGACCGACCGCTACAGCGTGTCGTATCACGGCTATTCGCACAGCCATCTCGATGCGCTGTGCCACATCCTTTACAAGAATCAGACCTACAACGGCTACGAACGCGCCGCCGTGAATACCGACAAGGGCTGCGCCAAGCTCGGCATTCACAATCTGAAGCAGGGCATCATCACGCGGGGGATCCTGCTGGACATGCCGCGCCTCAAGGGGGTGCCGTACCTCGAGCCCGGCACGGCGATCTACCAGGAAGACATCGAAGCGTGGGAGAAGATGGCCGGCGTGAAGATCGGCTCCGGTGACGCCATCCTGCTGCGCACCGGGCGATGGGCGCGTCGCGCGAAGCTGGGGCCATGGGCGGTCGGCGGCCACGCGGCCGGCTTCCATGCCTCGGTCGTGCCGTTCCTCAAGGCCCGCGGCGCGGCGATTGTCGGCAGCGATGCCGCATCCGAAGTGACGCCGACGATGGTTGAAGGCGTGAACCTGCCGGTGCACACGCTGTTGATCACGGCGCTCGGCACCAACATCCTCGACAACCAGGATCTCGAGGCGCTGGCCGAGACCGCCGCGCACTTGAAACGGTGGGAGTTCATGATCACCATCAACCCCATGCCGATCACCGGCGGCACGGGCTCGCCGCTCAATACGCTGGCGACGTTCTAGTCGGCGCGGATCCACCAGCCCCGCTCAGTTGTCGCGCCGTTCGGCAAACCGGTAAACTCTTTCAACGCGGTTCGTTCGGATACTCGCCGTCGTTACCGCCGCCGGTTCCTGGTCGTGCTCGTCGCCGACCAAGCCAACCCAGACCGCGCTGACAGTGCCGCTCACCAGCGCTGCGTGGCAGACCGTCACGCACGCCGCAGCCGTTCCCGCTGTCCAATCAGGGCAATGCACTGGTGTTCGACTTCCCGGTCACCGGCTCTGGCTCGATGCACTACCTCTACACGACCACGCCGGCCACGGTGATCCGGGGCACACCGGCGGTCGCCGTGCGCGTCGCGACCAACGGACCGCTGACCTTCAACCTCGTCAATCCTGGCAGCTGCGGGATTCCACAGACCGTCCGCCCCTTGATCTGGTCGAACGAAAACGGCAACGGCGACTTCGAGCCAGCAGGCCGAAGTAAGGGATCGGGGAGCGGCTTATTGCTTTCGCCCCGTTCCCTGAGTCCCGATCCCCGGCCCCTGAGCCAGGTTCCAGCTTGCCTGGTAGATCAGCCGCGCGATCTTTTCCATCTTCGCGTAGTTGATCTTCTCGGGACGGTCGTACGGCGTGTGGTAGTCCGGATGCAGTCCCGTCATGAAGCCCAGCGCGGCTACGCCGTGCTGCAGGAACGGCCACTGATCGCTGCGGCGCACCAGGTTTGAAGCGTTGTTGTCGTAGCGCTTCTTGATGTCCAGGCCGATGCCGGTGTTGGCCGCGTCCACCACCGCCGCCAGCTCTGGCGCGCGCGCATAGCCCATCATGTTGACGGCGTTGGCGTTCGATTCGGCGGTTTGCACCTCGAGCCCGTTGAAGCGGTTGCCGCCGCCGACCTGCACCTCCTCGTTGCGGCCGATCATGTCCATGTTCAGCACACCGGTGATGTTGGCCAGCGGCGCGGGTGGGAACTCGGTATAGGCCCACGCGCCAAGCAATCCGCGCTCCTCGGAATTCCACGCGCAGAACAACACGCTTCGCTTGGGCCGCTGTCCCTGCTGCGCCGCCAGCGCGTAGGCGTCGGCGATCGCCATCAGCGCCACGGTGCCTGATCCGTTGTCGTCGGCACCGTTGAGGATCTGCGTGCCGTTGACGCCGTCGTGGTCGAAGTGTGCGGTGACCAGCACCCACTGGTCCTTCAACTTCGGATCGCTGCCTTCGATCAGGCCGAGCACGTTTCGATCGGGCACGATGTGCCGGTTCACGGCGGTACGCATCGTCATTTCGCGGCCAAGCACGATCGGGGTGATGCCGCCGGGCGTGTCGGCGCGCCTGGTCAGCTCGTCGAGGCCGGTGAAGTGTGCCGGAAGGAATCCCGCCGCCATTGCTGGAGAAATCTGGATCGCCGGAATGCGAATGCGATCCGCCCACGAGGCCAGCGTGTAGCTGGGAATTCGCGCCGTGGCTGGCCAGAAGCTGCGGGCGGCCTGCTCGAAGTTCACCGGCTCCGGGTGATTCTGCACGTCGCTGACGAACATGATTCCGACCGCACCCCGTTGCTGGGCGGCCAGCGCCTTGCGCCAGGCGGCGGCGGGCTCCGCGGTCACCACGCCCTCGAACGGGCTCTTGGGATCGCGCTCACCTGGCTCGTGATCGATGACCAGCACGATGTTGCCCCGGGCGCCGTCCTGGTAGTCGTCGTGTTTCCACTGTGGCGCGACTATCCCGTAGCCGGCAAAGACCACCGGGGCGGTCACGGTCCCGCTGCCGCTGAAGCGCTGCGGATAGAAGTCGATGCCGGCCTTGAACTCGCCCGTACCGGCGGTGGCCGGCACGGTGACGGTGTTGGCCTCACCGAGCGACGGCGTCATGAGGTGGTAGTTGTGAAACAGCGAGGTGCCGCTGGCCGGCTTCAGTCCGGCGCGTTCGAACCGGGCGCGGATGTAGTCGGCGGTGAGGCGGTTCTCGTTGGTGTCGGTGAGCCGGCCGCGCATGGCGTCGCCGGCCAGAAAGAAGAGATCCGACCGCAGGTCGGCCTGCGTGATCGATTCAATCATTGGCGCCCGCTGCTGCGCCGTCAGCGTGGCGGCACAGCAGACGACGGCAACAGCGAGCGCCCCTCGACGCCACGCGGGGCTACCCTGAGCCTCGCCGAAGGGCGCTCGACGGATCATTTGCCCTGCACCACCTTGTTGCGGAGCAGCGCGACGCCGGGGATTTCCACTTCGAACGTGTCGCCAGGCTTCATCGCCTGCGTCACGCCCGGCGTGCCGGTGAAGATCACGTCGCCCGGCTCCAGCGTGATGTAGCGGCTGGTGTAGGACACGATGTTGTTGATCGAGAAGATCAGCAACGGCGTCTCGGTCTCCTGCACCACTTTGCCGTTGTGGCGGCCAATCAGCTTGAGGTGGTTGTAGTCGACGTTGGTCACCAGCGCCGGGCCCATCGGGCCGAACGTGTCGGCGGCCTTGGCGCGGAACCACTGCAGGTCGGCCTTCTGCCAGGCGCGCTCGCTGACGTCGTTGCAGGCGGTCACGCCGAAGATGTGGTCCTTGACCTGCGCCTCGGTGATGTTCTGCGCCTTCTTGCCGATCACCACGCAGATCTCCGCCTCGTAGTGCACCGTGGTCGCGTCGGCGGGGTAGATGATCTCGCCCTCGTGGCCGATCAGCGACGTCGGGAACTTGGCGAACAGGCCGACGTACTTCGCGGGAGAGGCCTGGCCGATGTGGCTCCTGTAGTTGAGGCCCGCGGCGATCACCTTCTTCGCCTCCGCCGGTGCCATCAGCCTGGCTTCGGCGAGCTTCACCGTGCGGCCGGTGGGCTTGGCGTTCACCCACGGTGCGGCGGTGATCTCGCGGATGGTCTCGCCTTCGAGAATGCCCCAGCGGCCGCCGGCGCCGCCTTCGAACTTCACGTAGCTCTCCTGCTTGCCCGCCGTGGCGGTTTGCGCGAACGCGGGCGTCACGACAACGGTCGTGAGTGCCAGCGTGGCCATGGTCATGATGAGTCTGTTGAACATTGCGGATGCTTCCCCCTGAGATGGCGGATTGTGCCACAAAACGCCGGTGACGGCCGTGCTAACCTCTCGTGATGGATACGTGACGTTCTTCTGGCTCAACTTTCAGACTCCCTACGCCTGCCGGGACAGCGGAATGTGCTGCTCGTCGGGGTGGCCGATTCCAGTCGAGCGTTCGCGCGTCACGTTGATCGATGAAGCGATTGCCCGTGAGGTGCTTCCGCTGCAGGTCGTGCCGTGGCTGGCGCCGGACAGCGGCGCGCCGGATGATGTGGCCGGGACGCTGGCGCTGCGGGCGAACGGGCATTGCGTGTTCTTCGAAGCCGGCAAGCCTGGTTGCTCGATCCACGACGTCAAGCCGGCGGGCTGCGTGCATTTTCCCTATGTGTGCCTGATCGATCAGCGCGGCGTGCACGTCACCCTGTCACACTATTGCCCCACGGCGGCGTCGCTGCTGTTCGAGCATCGCGGTCCGATCGCGATCGTCGAGGGTCCCGCGCCTGTCGCGGGCGAGCTCGAAGGGCTGGATGCGCGCGAATCCCTGCCGCCCACCTCTGCCAAGGCTGCCGCCTTCGCTGAAGCTACGGCGGACAAGACGGCGGGCAAGCCCGCGGATCATGCGCCGAGGCTGCTGACCCTCGACGAGCTGTCGCAGTGGGAGCGCGACCAGGTGGCGCTCGCGAAGATCGGCGAACTGGGCAGCGACGACCTGGCGTTGTTCGAGCAGGCGCGCGTGGCGGTGCCGGCGCCGTGGTCGTGGCCGGACGCGCCGGATCATCTCGAAGACTCGTGGCACTCGCTGGTGGCGCCAGGCTGGTTGATGTTCGAAGATGCGCTGACCCGCTATGCGGCGGCGAAGATCTTCGGGTCGTGGTCGTTGTATCTCGGCGACGGCACCAGGGCGGCGGCGCACACCGCGCGCCTCGCATCGGCGGTGGTGAGGATCGAGGCCGCGCGCCAGTGCGGCATCTTCGGCCTACCACTCAATCGCGAGTCGATGACCGAGGCGATCCGTCAAACCGACCTGCTGCTGGTGCACTACGCCGACCCGGCGCTGCTTGCGTCGGCACGAGCGTAAGATATCGGTCTGATGCTGCGAATCGCATTGCTGGTGGCACTGTCCGGCACCGCCCTGCAGGCGCAATCGCCGGCGTTCGACGTCATCATCCGCGGCGGCACGGTGCTCGACGGCAGCGGCCAGTCGCGCTTCGATGCCGACGTCGGCATCCGCAACGGCTTCATCGTCTCGATCGGCGACCTCGCCATTGGCACCGCGACGGAGATCGTCGACGCCAGGGGGCTGTTCGTCGTGCCTGGCTTCATCAACATTCACAGCCACGCATCGCCGGACGCGCTGCCGACCGCTGTCAACATGCTCACCCAGGGTGTGACGACCGAGATCGTCAATGCCGACGGCAGCGGCCCGCTCGATGTGGCGACCCAGCTGGCGCGGCTGTCAGGGCCGGGGCTGGCCGTGAACGTGGGTGGGTACATCGGCTTCAACGCCATCTGGCAAACGGTGGTTGGCGCGAGCGACCGGCGGCCGGCGCCGGACGAGATTCAGCGGATGCGCGCGATGATCAGCGCCGGCCTCGACCAGGGCGCGTGGGGTGTCTCGGCTGGCCTGGACTACAAGCCGGGGTACTTCGCCAGGACCGAAGAAGTCGTCCGGATCGTCGACGTGGCTCGCCACGCGCGCACCAACTTCACCAACCACGACCGCGTCACGCCGGAATCGAACTTCAGCTCGAAAGCCGGCATGGCCGAGACGATCGCGATCGGGGAGAAGTCCGGCCTGGTACCGGTGATTACGCACATGAAGGTGCAAGGCCTGGAGCAAGGCAGTGCGGGCGAGGTGCTCCGCTCGATGGCGCGGGCGACGCGTCGTGGTCACTACGTGGCGTCGGACGCGTATCCGTATCTCGCCGGCCAGTCAGGGCTCGGGTCGCTGATTATTCCGGGCTGGGCGCAGGAGGGCGGCCGCGATGCGATGCTGAAGCGCTTTGCCGTTCCGCCTACTCGGGCGCAGATCATCAAGGAGTCGGAAGAGGCCATGGTGGCCCGCTTCGGCGGCCCGCAAGGCGTGTACCTGCCGCGCACCCAGCAGGAACTGACGGCGGTGATGAAGCAGACGAATGCTGGCGCCGGCGAAACCGTAGTCCGGATCCTCGAGCAGGGGCCCGACCCTGGAGCGATCCTGCGCTTCGGCTCGGAAGATGATCTGATCAGGATTCTCAGGGATCCTGTCACGTCGATGGCGTGCGACTGCGGCGCCACCACGGCGACGCGGGTGCATCCGCGGTTCTACGGTTCGTATCCGCGCGTGCTTGGGCGGTACGTGCGCGAGCAGCAGATCATGTCGTGGGAGCAGGCGATCAGAAAGTCGTCGTGGTTACCGGCGAGCACGATCGGCATGAGCGATCGCGGTCTGATTGCCGCGGGCATGGCGGCCGACATCGCGGTGTTCGACCCGAAGACCATCCTCGATCACGCAACCTACGAGGAACCCGCGTTGCCGTCGACGGGCATGCGGTTCGTGCTGGTCAACGGCGTGGTGGCGCTGAGGGATGGTGTTGCAACTGGCGGGCGAGAGGGGCAGCCGCTGCGGCGATCGACGAACATGCCGAGCCGGCCGGTGAACGATCGCCGCCGCTCGCTGAAATTCAGGGGCGTGATCGACGGCCGCGAGATCGCGGTCGACATCACGCATCGCGCCGGCGCGCGCGACGCCACCGGCACGGTGTCGATCCAGGGCTGGGGCCCCGTACTGAAGCTGGGCACCCTGCAAGTGAGCGATGGCTGGGCATTTGTAACGGGTGTAACGGGGACTGGCACCTTAACATCCAGTTTTGCTGCAGTTTCTGCCAACACCCCTCTTGATGTGTTCTCAGTTACTGCAGATTCGCGCGATCCATCCACAGCCGGATCGGCGGCGATCGTACTGACCCTGAACGGAAAGCCGGTCGCGCGAGGTACGCTTGCGGCTCGAGCGGTGGAGATCAAATGACCGACGCGGCGCGGCAGATCCTCCTGGTCATCCTGCTGCTCGGCCTGGCCGGCATCTCGCTTGAGCTATGGCTGCTCAATCACGTTGAAGACGCCTACATGCTGATTCCGCTGGTGCTGAACGCAGCGGCGTTCATCGCCGCCGGCCTGGTCGCCATGCGGCCGTCCCTCGCCACAGTCCGGCTGTTCCAGGGCGTCATGGTCCTGCTGCTGATCAGCGCCGTGCTCGGGATGTGGCTGCACTTCCAGGTCAACATGGAGTTCCAGCTCGAAATGGATCCCCAACTGTCCGGCCTTGCACTTTTCCGCAAGGCGATTGTGGCGAAAACGCCCCCGGCCATGGCTCCGGGCGCGATGCTGCAACTCTCGTTGATTGGACTAGCCTATACATTCATGCATCCGGCGCTGAGCCGGGAAGGGAAGAGATGATGTCTAGATTCGTAGCATTCGCGATCGCCCTGCTGCTTGTGGCGCCGGCGTTCGCCCAGGTCGGCAAGTCTCAAGGCGTCGTCGATGCCAACACCGTCAGCGAAGCTGATCTCACGAAGCTGCCAGGCATGACGCCGGCGATTGCCAAGGCGCTGGTCGCCGCGCGCCCGTTCGACAGCATCACGGCGTTCAACACCTTCCTGCTCGCGCAGAAGCTGACGCAGGACCAGGCCAATGCGCTCTACCGCAACATCTTCGTCAACATCAATCTCAACACCGCGTCGGCGGCGGAGATCATGTTGATCCCGGGTGCCGGCAAGCGCATGGCCCACGAGTTCGAGGAATACCGGCCGTGGCGCTCCTACGCCCAGTTCGAAAAGGAGATCGGCAAGTACGTCGATGCGAAGGAAGTCGCTCGGCTGGCGCAGTACACCTTCATCCCGCTGAATCTCAATACTGCCAGCGAGGCCGACTTCATGACGATCCCCGGCGCCGGCAAGCGTATGGCCCACGAGTTCCAGGAGTATCGGCCGTGGAAGACGCAGGCGCAGTTCGAGAAGGAGATCGGCAAGTACGTCGACGGGAAAGAAGTGCGCCGCTTCTGGCGATATATGGTGGTGCAGTAGGCCAATAGGCTAATAGGCCAATAGGATTGCAAGCGGCGCCACGGCCGTAGCACGGTGTAGACCGGGACGGTCGTGATGCGCGCGCTCTCGACGCCATGGCTTGGCGCGGACTTCAGACCAACCGGATTAGACTGACGTCGAATGGCCATGGCCAAGGCGTTCGCTGCCGCATTTCGAAACCTCCGCCCGGCTCCAGCGTTCTCCGGCCTGGTTGTGATCACACTGGCACTTGGCATTGGCGCCACCACCGCGATGTTCTCGGTGGTGGACGCGGTGCTCATCACGCCCGTCCCGTTTCCGCACGCCGAGCGCATGTCGGAGATCTGGATCAACTACGAGGAGAACGCCGGCCGGGCGCCTGCGGCGACCGGCACTATTGTCAAGACGCTCCGCGAGCAGACCGAACTGTTCGAGGCGGTGGCCGGGTATCAGTTCAACAGCGGCACGTTGACGGGTGACGGCGATCCCGAGATGTTATCGGCGCCCGTGCTGTCACCCAGCATTTTTCAGTGTTCCCGGTCGCGCCGCTGGTGGGACGGCTGTTCACACCCGAGGATGCGGTGTCGGGAGAGCGCGTAATACTGCTCTCCGAAAAATTCTGGATCCGCCGGTTCAACCGGTATCGCGGTGTGGTCGGCAGGGTCCTGACGATCGACGATGTGCCGTATCGCGTCGTCGGTGTGCTGCCGGCGCGATTCACGTTGCCGGAGACCGGTCCCGATGTATGGCGCGTAGTCAACACCGACGACCCTGGGATGCGCGCGCGGGTGCAGATGGTGGTGATGCGCAACGACGGCATCACCCGAGCGCATCTCGACGGTCGTCTCAAGGCGCAGTCGGCATCACTGCAGTCTTCCGGTGTGTTGCCGAGCGGCCAGAAGCTGGTGGCGGAGGAGCCGTTGCCGGTTCGCCTTGGCCGTTCCAATACGAGCGCTCTCAACCTGCTGCTTGGCGCGGTCTCGGTGCTGCTGCTGGTCGCCTGCGTCAACGTCTCCAACCTGATGCTGGTGCGCGCCTCGACTCGAAGCGGTGAGCTGGCGCTGATGGCCGCGATTGGCGCAGGCCGCGGGCGATTGTTGCGCGACGCAGCCCTCGAGAGCCTCGTGCTGGCCGCCGCCGGCGGCGCTCTCGGAGTCTGGCTCGCCGGCGGCCTGCTCGACCTGATGCTGGCGCTGGCGCCCGATCAAATCAGCTCGATGCTGCGCAATACGGGTGACCTGGATGTGCGTGCGGTGGTGTTCGCCGGCGGTGTCACACTGATCACCTGCGGCATCTTCGGCGTGCTGCCCGCCTGGCGCGCGTCGCGCATCGATCCGATCGAGGCCTTGAAGCAGCAGCCACGCGCGATGGCGGGGCGGCGCGATGACTGGTGGCAGAGCACCCTGGTCTCAACGCAGGTGGCGCTGGTGGTGGTGCTGCTCGCCGGCGCGGGGCTGTTGCTGCGCAGTTTCGTCAAGCTGAATCAGGTCGATCTCGGATTCAATCCGGACCGGCTCGTCTCCCTCGACGTGCAGTTGACGTCACCCCGCTACAGCAGTCCCGGCGCCGCGATGGCCCTGATGCGCGAAGTCGAGAGCCGGGTGGAGTCGTTGCTCGGTGCGCCGGCGACGATCGCCGGTGGATCGCCGGCCCGCTCCGGCGGCTTTTCGATCGATGCGCGCCCGGAGGCAGAGGGGCTGACTCCGCCCCCGGGACCGACCTACTTGCCGAGCACGCGCGTCAGCGCCGACTTCTTCGATGTCTACCAGATCCCGTTGGTGCAGGGACGCACGTTCGCCGCGGCGGACGGGGACAACGCCGTGATTCTCAATGACGTGATGGCGCAGCGCTACTTTGGTGGCGTTTCGCCGATTGGGCGTCGGTTCAAGACCGATACCAGGCAGCCGTGGCTGACCGTGGTCGGTGTGGCGCGTGATGTGAAGACCATCGGCCACGTTCGTCGGCGTCACCGCACTGCTGGGACTGATCGCAGTGGCGGACTGCGCGATTCCCGGCTACAAGGCGTCACGCATCGATCCCATGACGACGCTGCACGCGGAGTAACCGTTGGAGAAGCGACGCAAACCCATCAACATGACCTGCATCCTGTCGACCGGCTTCCTCATCCTTGGTCTTACGCTGCCGGCGCACGCGCAGCTCTCGCCGCCGTTGTTCGAACTGCCGGCGCCGACCGGCAAGCTGCCGATTGGAACGACGCGCTGGGTGGTGACCGACGCCTCGCGCGACGAGACGTTCGCGCCAGGCAGGAAGCGCGACGTGGAAGTCGTCGCCTGGTATCCGCGCACGGACGGCACGGGGGACACCGCTCCGTACGTCCGAGACAGCATGGAGGAGGTGTTGAGCTTCGCTAGGCTGGCCAAGCTTGGCGAGGCCTTCAACCGGCTGGCGTCCGTGTCGACGCACGCCATCATCGACGCCGAGCCGCCACGAACGCCCGCACGCGTTCCGGTGATCGTCTTCCAACATGGCTACACCGGCCTGCCGAGCTCGCACACCGCACTGATGGAAGACCTGGCGTCGCACGGCTGGGCCGTGCTCAACCTGATCCATCCATGCGAGGCGACCGGCGCCAGGCTGGCCGACGGTAGCATCGTCACTTTTACCGACGAGAAGAACGCCATGCGCGCCGGCATCATGGACGTCCTTGGCGAGTGGACAGCTGAGGGCCCGCTACGGGAGCGCGGCGCCTACGGCAAGCTCGACGCGGTGCGGGCGGCTGGAATCACTCGAACGGTGATGCGCGAGTTCTTCGCGCAGGAAATCTTGAAGCAGCCATCCGCACTGTTGAGTGGAAAACAGCCAATGACCGGCGTGACAGTGGTACAAGTGAAGCAATGAGCCACGTCCCGGTCAAGGTCTTCAACCGGCAGGGCCAGCTCGTCGGGCCGTTCGATCTGCCGCGCGTCGAGAAATCGGATGCCGAGTGGCAGCAGCAGCTGACGCCGGAGCAGTTCGCGATCGCGCGGGCGCACGGCACCGAGCGCCCGTTTTGCGGCACGCTGCTCGACAACCAGCAGGCCGGCGTCTACGCGTGCATCTGTTGCGGCCTGCCGCTGTTTGCGTCGAACGCGAAGTTTGATTCAGGCACCGGCTGGCCGAGCTTCTTCCAGCCGATTGCCGATGAGAACGTCGCCGTGAAGCCCGACCACAGCTACGGCATGCGCCGCGTGGAGATCCTGTGCGCGCGGTGCGACTGCCATCTCGGGCACGTGTTTCCGGACGGTCCTCGGCCCACCGGGCAGCGGCACTGCGTGAACTCCGAGTCGCTGGCGTTCACCGGTGTCGATGAACTCGCGTCACTCGCCGATCCGCTGGCTCGCTGATCAGAGTGTCCAGCCGCGAACCAGTTTCGAGTCAAGCATCGCACGATCCAAAGTCACGACCGGGAGTTGATGGACTCGCGCCGTGGCCACGATGATGCGATCAGCCGGGTCTCGATGGCACGTGTCCGGGAGGCGCGCCACCTCCATCGCGACTTCCGGAGTGATAGGCAGAATCTCGATCGTCGCTGGGGCCGCGGCGCGGGCGATCCAGGCGTCGAAACTGGTTCGCAATGCAAGGCGGCCCAGAGCCACGAGCATCGCGGCTTCCCACAAGCTGATCGCGCTGACGAGCGGCCGCTGACTCGCGGGCAACCGATCGAGTCGGTTGAGAGTGCGTCGATCGAGGCGATCGCTCCCGGCGACCCACCACACCCAGGCATGGGTATCGAGCAGCGGCGCCTTCACTGGTAGGCTTCGATGTCTTCAGGACCGATCGCCGGTGCCAGCGGGTCGTCGAATCGCACCACACTGCCGCGCAAGGCCAGCCACGGTCGATCCTCGACGCCGCGATCTCCGACCAGTTTCGCGACGATCCGACCGCGCTTCGTAATGACAATCGTCTCGCCGCGCCGGTCAGCCCGATCGATGAACTCGAGACATTTGGCCTTGAATTCTGTGGCAGTGACGGTCATAGGACTAGTCTAAATGACCAGTCCTTTTGATGTCAACCAACCTGATGCGTGAGCTAACGCAGCGGCGGCGTTGACTCGGGCGGGCGCCGATGACGCGTGGCCTGCTCGTACGCGTAGGCGTACTTGATCAGCGCCGGCTCCGACCACGCCCGGCCGAAGAACGTGATGCCGGCCGGCAGCCGGCCACCGCGCGTATACCCCATCGGCACCTGGATCGACGGAAACCCCGTCGTCGGCGAAAAGAACTGGCTGTTGTCGCCGCCGGGCGTGTTGAGATCGCCGATCAAGCGCGGCGGGTTGCTCCAGGTTGGATACACCCAGGCGTCGATCTGTTGCGCGTCCATTGCCTTCGTCACGGCGGCACGCACCTGCTCGCGGTAGGTCGTCTCCGCTTTGCAGGCGTCGCTCTCGGGCCCGTTGACGGTGCCGGCTTCAGCCTGGTCGAGCCGCACTTGCACCGACGGATGGAATCGGCGCGACTTGATGACATCGGCCAGGCTCTTCATCGGGATCCGGTCGCCATGGCCGGCAAAGTAGCGATTGATGTCGTACTTGAATCCCATGCACGAGCCGACGCCTGGCTGCCGGCGGATGTCGCCAATGCCGTCGATCACGCCCGGATCGATGATGGTGGCGCCTTCGCGGCGTAGATCGTCCACCGCCCGCATGAAGATCTGCACGACCTCCGGATCGGTGGAGTCGCGTTCGTAGGCAAAGCGCAGCACGCCGATGCGCGCGCCCTGCAATCCGTCGCGCACCAATGAGGTCGCGTAGTTCTGCGGCAGATGCGATGCCGCGGCCGCGGTGACCGGATCCGTGGGATCGCTGCCAACCACGACCTGGAACATCGTCACGACATCCTCGACGGTTCTGCCCATCGGCCCGGCGATATCCGCGAGCAGGTTGAGCGGCATCACACCCGATCGGCTGGTCAATCCCATCGTCGAGCGAATCCCTACAAGTGCCTGGTGAGACGACGGCCCGCGAATGGAGTTGCCGGTGTCGCTGCCAAGTCCGATCGTCGCCATGGATGCGGCGACGCTTGCGGCGGTGCCGCCGCTCGACCCGGCGGTGACGCGATCGAGTGCGTAGGGGTTTTTGGTGTAGCCCGGAAGGATCGAGTTGATGGTTTCCACCGGCGAGAACGCCCACTCGGCCATGTTCGACTTGGCCAGCACGATCGCGCCGGCGTCCTTGATCTGCTTCACCTGGAACGCGTCCTTGTCGGACACGAACCCGGCCAGCGCGAGCGAACCGTTGGCGCTCTGCAATCCAATCGTCTCGAAGTTGTCTTTCACGATCGTCGGGATGCAGTGGAGGGGACCCACCATGCCGCCCTGCGTGAACCGCTGGTCCATCGCCTCGGCCTGTTGCAGCGCATCGGGGCTGGTGACGACAATGGCGTTGAGCGCGGGGCCGTTCTTGTCGAAGGCATCGATGCGGCGCAGGTACTGTTCGACGAGCGACCGGCAGGTGAGGCGGCCGGCCTTCATCGCGCCGTGAATCTGCGCGATGGTGGCCTCGTGGACCTCGAAGGGCGCCGGCGACTGGGCGGCGGGAAACGACGCCAGGGCCAGGATGAAAACAGGCGGCAGTTTCTTCAGCACGGGCAAATAATAGCGCCATGCTTCGCCTGCTGCTGGTCGTTGTTGCGGTCGCCTTCCAGAATGCGCTGCCGGTGTTCGAGCCGATGCAGCCGGACGTGCTCGGCGCGGGATCAAACTTCACCAACGCGTTTGCCGACTACGACGGTGACGGCGATCTGGACATGTTCGTCGGCTTCGACGGCAAGCCGAACCGGCTGTATCGCAACGACCAGGGCGTATTCGCGGACGTGGCGTCGACCGCAGGTGTCGCCGATTCGCGGCCCACGCGCGCGGCGGCGTGGGGGGACGTTGATGCGGACGGCGATCCCGATCTGCTGCTGGGGTTCACGCCAATGCAGGATGCCTCGGTGTTGAAGCTGTATCGCAACAGCGCCGGCAGGTTCGCCGACGCCACCACCGAGGCCGGCCTGGCGGTCGCGACCGGCGCCGTTCGTCAGCCGGCATTCATCGACTTCGATGGCGACGGCGACCTCGATCTCTTCATCGCCTTCCGCGATCGGGCCAACGCGCTGTATCGCAACGATGGCGGCAAGATGACCGATGTGGCGCCCGCAATTGGTCTCGCCGATGCGCGCCGCTCCGTCGGCGCGGTGTGGTTCGACTTCGATGAAGACGGCGATCTCGACGTCGCGATCGCGAACATGGACGGCGACGCGAACGGACTCTACCGCAACGACGCCGGCACCTTCACCGACGTGGCCGAGGCGGCGGGAGTGGCGTGGGGCGGCCGAGCGCCGAACGCGGCCGGCAACGGCACGGTGCGCGTGTGCGCCGCCGAGATCGACGGCGACGGCAGGTTCGATCTGTTCGCGGCAAACTATGGCCCCCTCGGGTTCTTCAGCAATCGCGGCAAGGGCCGGTTCGAAGATCGATCGAGCGCCTGGAACATCGCGATCGATTCGCGCTACGACGCGTGCGCGTTCGCCGATTTCGATCACGACGGCCGGGTCGATCTCTACGTCAACGGCACGGTCACCGGCGGCGTCAGCTGGCAGGATTCACTGTTCCGCAACACCGGCAGCGGCTTCGTGGACGTCACGCCGCCTGGCATTCGACGGCTGCAGGCCGATCACGGTGTCACCTGGGCCGATGTGGACGGCGACGGCGATCTCGACCTGGCGCTGACGGGCTCCCGCGCCGACGGCACGCACGTGGTGATGCGCAACATGCTGCCCGCGGCGGACGCAGCACGCGGCCTGCACGTGCGGGTCGTGGACGCCAACGGCCGGGCTACCCGGGCCGGCGCCGAAGTGCGGGTCTTGGCCGCGGGCACGACACGTCTGGTCGGCGCAGCGCTGGTCGACGGCGGATCCGGCTACGACGCGCAGAATGACATGCCGGTGCACGTTGGCGTACCGTCCGGAGTAAACCGGGTCGACGTCCAGCTCATCATGCCGCGCGCCGGCGCGCGGCCGGCGGTGTGGCAGCGCGGCGTGACGCCGGGGAAGACGGTTACGCTTCGAACGAAGTAGTCGGACGCACTCGCAGGGGTCCAGGTCTCCGCCGGTTCGCCTCTCCGGTGCGTGCTTCAGTTGATCGGCCGGAACCGACTGTACTGCGCATGCCCGGTGATGCGCTCGGGGTTGCGCAGGTACGACTCGCGCATCTCGACCGGCACCAGGAATCCCATCAGCGGCTCCGACTGGTAGCTCACCGTCACCGTGGCGATCACGCCGCCGCCGTCGAAAATGACCTCGCTGATCAGGACGCTGCCGTCGGACGGATTGATCCAGAAGCGGCCGCGCGCCGGCAGGCTGCCGCGATCCAATTTGCGGACGATCGTCGGCCGGTCTCGCTCCTCGTACTCGAGAGTCCACATCTCGGTGGTGGTGCGGAACACGGCAGTGTCGTTGGCCGCCCGGTCCTGCTCGTGAGTGAAGACCGGCGTCACGGCCTTGGGCACGTGCGTGAAGCGAAAGCGCTGCTGGTTGCCGGCCTCCAGGAACTGCAGCGCCATGACCGGCGTGTTGATGTTCCGTTGAATGCGTCCGATGTTGTAGCGCGCACTCTCGTCGATGATCGCGGCAATCGGATCGGCGGCCGCCGGATCCTTGAGGAGGCGTTCCAGTCGTGCCTGGCGATCGCGAATCGGCTTGCCATCGACTTCGTAGACGTCGCGGAGCTCGACGTAACGGTTGGCGTCTGGCAACTTCACCAGCAGCAAGTCCGATCGCAGCCTTCGGATCTGGGCCGCCACGGAGTCGCCAATCCGTGACGTGTTCCGGATCTCCTGGAAATACGTCTCTTCGGCGACGATGCCCGACCACTGCTGCCGGAACGCGGCGACGTACGACGCGGACATCCGCAGGACGTCGTCCAGGGCCCGCTCCTGGGCAGCCGGACGCTGTTCCATGCCTGGTATGGCGGCCGCCGCGAGCGCCAGAATTCTGATTCGCCCCAGCGTCACGCGCTGATTGTATGATTTTTCCCTGATGAAATACGCCGCGCTGCTGTCCGCCATGCTGTTGACCGCGCCAGTGCCGAGCGCACAAACCGCCAAACCGGCGGCGCCCCAGGCCCGCAGCCGCCCCAAGCTCGTCGTCCTGATTTCCGTGGACCAGATGCGCGGCGATTACGTCGACCGTTTTCGCCACCAGTGGTCGAAGGGCCTGCACCGGTTGATCAACGAAGGCGCGTGGTTCCGGCAGGCCGACTATCCGTACTACAACACCGTGACGTGCGCCGGCCACGCCAGCATGGGCACCGGCACCGTGCCGGCGGTGCACGGCATGGTGCTCAACCAGTGGTGGGAGCGGAACAACAGCCGTCTCGTGGCGTGCACGGACGATGAGAACACGAAACTGATCACGTACGGCGTTCCCGTGAAGAGCGTCGGCAACAGCGCCAGGTATCTGATGTCGAACACGCTGGCCGACGAGATGCGCTTGCAGGGCTCATCGGCGCCCAAGGTGGTCGGCATTTCGCTGAAGGCGCGGTCGGCCATTGGGCTCACCGGGCGCAAGCCGGATGTGGTGATCTGGCTCGACGAGGTCGATGGCGAGTGGGTCACGTCAACGGCGTTTGCGAAGGCCCCGGTGCCGTATCTGGCGGAGTACATCGCGAAGCATCCGCTCAAGGGCGAGATCGGCCGCCGCTGGGACCGGTCGATGCCGATCGACCAGTATCTCTTCGACTACTCCACGCAGGCGGCGAGCCGCCGGCGCGTCGCGCTGGCGACGAAGGAGTTCCCGCACATCGTCAAGGGCACCGGCGCCGAAGTCGGCGGGGCGTTCACCGATGCGTGGGAGTCGAGTCCGTTCTCCGATGCGTACCTCAACGCGCTCGCCATGCAGTCGATCGACGCGCTGCAGCTTGGTCGAGGGCCGGCCACCGATTTCCTGGCGATCGGCTATTCGGCACTCGACAAGGTTGGTCATGATTTCGGGCCGGATTCGCACGAGGTGCAGGACGTCATGTTTCACCTCGACACGCAGATCGGCCTGCTGCTCGACAAGCTCGATCGCGATCTCGGCCGGGGCAGCTACGTCGTCGGCCTGAGCGCCGACCATGGCGTGGCGCCGGTGCCGGAGCGCGTCAAGGCGCAGGGATTCGACGCCGGGCGCATCGACGCCGGCGCGGTGGGCCGCGCCATTGACGCGGTGCTGGCGCGCGAACTGGGGCCGGGCGCGTACCGCACCCGGGTGATTTACAACGACGTGTATTTCAACGACGGCGTCTACCAGCAGCTGACCCAGAACCCGACGGCCATGGATGCGGTGCTCGCGACGGTGCGCAACACGGAAGGGGTGTGGCGCGTCTATCGCAAGGAGGAACTGTCGGCCAGCGATCCGCTGACGCGCGCGGCGGCGCTCAGCCACTACGAGGGCCGCAGCGGCGACATCAAGATGCTTGGCCGTGCCTACTGGATTACGTCTTCGAGCACGACGACGCATGGCACGGGACATCGCTACGACACCCGCGTGCCGGTGGTGCTGTTTGGATTCGGGATCAAGCCGGGACAATACCTCGAGCCATCCGCACCGACCGATATCGCCCCCACGCTGGCGCACATGGTCGGCGTGACGTTGGCCGACGCCACGGGCCGGGTGCTGCGCGAAGCGCTTACGCCTGAGTAGCCAGCCGCTCCACCTCGGTCAGCGACGGCACGCCGGCCATGGCACCCTGGCGCGTACACGAGAGCGCGGCGGCGGCATTGGCGAATCCTAACAACCGGCGTGGCGGGTAGTGGTTCAGCAGCCCGTAGATGAAGGCCGCCCTGAACACATCTCCCGCTCCGGTCGTGTCGATCGCGGTCACGGGATACGCGGGCTCGGACACCAGCTCGTTCCCGCTCAACAACATCGCACCGGCAGCGCCAAGGGTGACGCAGAGCATGGCGTGGTGCGGTTGCCGCAGGGTGCGGAGCGCCCGTCCGGTGTCGGATTCTCCGGTCATTTCGGGCAGGACGTGCTGCGCAAAGATCGGCACGCTCACCGTCGCAATCAGGTCCCGGGTGTGTGCGGTCACGCGGTCGATGTCGCTCGTGGCGGGGATGCCTGCGTCACGCGCGATGGCCGCGGCGGTGATGGCCGCCTGCTGGTCCTCGTCATCGACGTGCACCAGCCTCGCCGACGCCAACGTTGCGCGATCGATGTCGGCGGGCTGGAGATTGAGGCGATCGTCGCGGTCCCACAGCACGATCCGCTCGCCCGACGATTCGTCGACGGCGATCACGGCAAAGCGATTGGCGCAGGCACGCGTCACGACAGCAGAGACGTCCACGCCGCGTTGCTGCAGCTCGCTGATGATGAGGCGGCCGTTGTGATCGTGGCCGGCAGCGCCGAGGTAGGCGGTGCGGAGCCCCAGGGCGGCGCACGCGGCCATCGCGGTCGCCATCTGCCCGCCGCACATCGCCTGGTGGCCGGAAATCCGCAGTTTGGCGGTTGGACTGTCGGCGCGGGGTGACGCCGGGAGGCGATAGACGTAATCGACGGAGTTGCACCCGACGCCGATGACATCCCACCGCCGGTCGACAGGCTCAGGGCGACCTGAGCGAGTCGAAGGTCGTTGCGACATTGAGGGTCAGTATAGGATGCGAGTATGCGGCTTGTCCTTGTCGCCGTGGCGATTGGTCTGTGTGTCGTCGAACCGTTCGACGCGCGGCCGGCCGGCCTGGCCGGCCGCCTGCTTGCTCAGAGCGCCGCCGACCAGGCTCCCCAGGCGCCGGCGCAGCCGATCTTCCGGGCGACGACTGATCTGGTACGCGTGGACGTGACGGCGACGTCGCGCAACGAGCCGGTGGGCGATCTGACGATCGACGACTTCGAGATCACCGACGACGAGGTGCCGCAGCGGATCGAGACGATCCAGTTCATCCGGGTGGACGGCACGCGCACCTCGAACCTCGACGAGCCGCTCGAGATTCGCTCGAAGGAGCACGCCCTGCTCGAGGCCGCGCGCGAGGACGTGCGGTTGTTCGGCATCTTCCTGGACGACTATCACATCGCGAAGCGCCCGGACATCACGCTGCCGCTGCGCGACACGCTGACGAAGTTCATCAACCAGCTGGGCCCGAACGATCTCGTGGCGCTGATGGATCCGCTGACCACGCTCTACGACCTCAAGTACACGCGCAACAAGGCGGAGTTGATCAGCCGCATCCGCAGTTTCGAAGGGCGGCTCGGCGAAACGTTTCCGATCAAGAGCCCGATTGAAGAGGCGCAGCTGTCGCAGCGCAACTGGATGGAACTGCGCAGCGGCGTCACGCTCTCGGCGTTGAAGGCGCTGGCGTTGAACATGGGCGGGCTGCGCGACGGCCGCAAGTCCCTCCTGTTCTTCAGTCAGGGGCCCGGCGTGCGGCCCGGCAGCCCGAACGATCAGTTGATGAAAGAGATCGACCGCGCCGCCAACCAGGGCAACGTGTCGATTCACGTCATCGATCCGCGCCCGCTCGGCAGCGCCGGCTTCGGCGGCGGCACCGTGCTCAGGCGGCTGGCCGCCGACACCAACGGCCGCACCATCGTCAACACCAACGAGCCGATGGAGCAGTTGAAGGACGTCGTCTCGGATGCCAGCGCCTACTACCTGCTCGGCTACACGCCGACGCGGCGCACCAACGATGGCCGGTTCCACGAAATCAAGGTCCGCGTGAAGCGGCGCGGCGTGCAGATCAACGCCCGGCGCGGTTACTGGTCGGCGAGCGCGAAAGAGATCACGGCGGCGGCAGAAGCCGCGGCGACTCCACCCAACGCCGCGCTCACGACGGCGCTCGCCGCGCTGTCGGATTCGGTGAACACCCGCGCGGTCGCGGTGTGGACGGGTGTTGCCAGAGGCGACGGCGGGCACACGCGCGTGACCTACACCTGGGAACCGAACCCGACGCCGGGCTCCGACAAGCCCGCGCGCCTCGAAATCCAGCCAGTGGACGATGCGGGCAAGCCCACCCGGCCGGCACAGGTGATTGGCGGCGCTCCCGGCGAGTTGCCGTTGATGGCGCGATTCGACTGGCCGGGCGGCCGACACCGCGTGCGTTTCACCTCGCTGGCGGCCAACGGCGACATCATCGACCGCTGGGTGCAGGTGCAGGCCGTGGCCGACCTGAGCAAACAGCCCATCGTCCTCGCCACGCCGAAGATCCTGCGCGCCAAGAACATGGTGGAGTTCCGCGCCATCGAGGCGAATCCGTCGGCCTCACCCACGGCGGCCACGCGATTCAGCGCCACCGATCGCGTGCTGGTCGACATCGAGCTCCAGGCACCGGCCGGCGCGCCGCAACTCAAGGTTGACCTGCTCAATAGCAGGGGAGACGTCTTGCGGGCGCTCGACGCCCCGCCGCTCGTGGATGGCAAAGCGCGCATGGCCATCCCGGTCGGGAGCCTGGCCAACAGCACCTACGTTCTGCGCATCGCAGCGACCAGCGGCGAACATGCCGCCGAACAATGGGTCGCATTCCGCGTCTCCCGGTAAGCCCTCGGAGGCGCGGGCCACAGAACGCGCAGACCCGGCTAGAATGGTGCGCCTCCGGGCGCCTCTCCCCGGACGACCGATGCTCGCTGTCGCGTGAAAGACCTGACCCAATGAACAGAACAATCGCCGCGTTTGGCTGTGTCGTCGCGATGGGGGTCAGCGCTTTAACCCTGAGCGAGGAGCCGACTGCGGCAAGTAGACAGCTTCGTGCCGAAAGGCCGTCGACGGCAACCGGGGAGTGGCCGACCTACGGCGGCGACCTCGCCAACTCCAAGTACTCGCCGCTCGATCAGATCAACGCCTCGAATTTCGGATCGCTGCGCATCGCCTGGCGCGCCAAGTCGCCTGACGGATTCCTGTCGATGACGCTGCCTGACGGCACCGAGTGGTCGGCGGACTCGAAGCTGATTTTCGAGGAGCTCAGCCGCGTCGATCCGACGCGCTGGCGGGACAACCAGCCGCCGTTTGTCCAGAACTACAAGGTCACGCCGTTGATGGTCGGCGGCACGATCTACGTGAATACGCCGGCCTCCGTGGGCGCGGCCTACGACGCCCGCACCGGCGCGCTCAAGTGGGTCTACAACCCCAAGAGCTACGAGTCCGGGACGACCACGATGACGCTGCGGTGGAATCAGCGCGGCGTGGCCTACTGGCGCGCGCCCTCGACCGCGCCCGGAGCCAGTGGCCCCGAAGAGCGCGTGTATTGGGGGACCGGCGACGGCTATCTGATCGCGGTTGATGCGAAGACCGGGCGGCCCGTTCAGGAGTTCGGTGTCAACGGCAAGGTCGACTTGATGGAAGGCCTGCCGCGCGCCCAGCGCGGCACGCGCGACTATCTGAATGCGCTGACCTACTCGGTGCAGTCACCGCCGATCGTCGTCAAGGACATGATCGTCGTGCCGGCGGCGATCTCGTCGCTGATCAAGACCAAGGAGCAGATCCCCGGCTGGATGCGCGCGTTCGATGCGCGCACCGGCAAAGTGCGGTGGACGTTCCAGCCGATTCCGCAAAAGGGAGAGTTCGGCGCCGACACGTGGCAGGACGGCTCGAACGAATACGCCGGCAAAGTCACGGTGTGGACGATCATGAGCGCGGACGAGGAGCTCGGCTTGCTGTACCTGCCGACCAATACCACCGCGCCGGATTTCTACGGCGCGCATCGACTGGGCGACAACCTGTTTGCCGAGAGCGTGGTCGCGCTCGACATCAACACCGGCAAGCGCGTGTGGCACTTCCAGACGGTGCACCACGGGCTGTGGGACTACGACAATCCGGCGGCGCCGAATCTGCTCGACATCACCGTCAACGGGACCCGCATCAAGGCACTGGCGCAGATCACCAAGCAGGGCTACGTGTACACGTTCGATCGGGCCACCGGCCGGCCGGTGTGGGACATCGTAGAGCGGCCGGTGCCGCCATCGGATGTGCCCGGCGAGAAAGCCTCGCCCACGCAGCCGATGCCGACGAAGCCGGCGGCGTTCGAATATCAGGGCGCGACCGTGAACGATCTCGCGGACTTCACCCCGGAGATTCGCGCCATGGCGGAGCAGGCGATCCAGGGGTTCCGCACCGGCCCGCTGTTCACGCCGCCATCGATCGAAGGCACGATTGTGCGGCCCGGCACGACCGGCGGAGCGAACTGGTCGGGTGCGGCGGTCGACCCCGAAACCGGTTTGATGTACATCCCGTCGCGAAACGCCTATGCGGTGAGCAGGCTGAGCCCGCCCGATCCGAAAGTGCACAGCAACCTGCTCTACATGCAGACGCCCGGCCGCAATCCGCAGATGCCGGAAGGCCTGCCGCTGTTCAAGCCGCCGTACTCGCGCATGACGGCGATTGACATGAACACGGGTGATCACAAGTGGATGGTGCCGACCGGCGCCGGCGATCGCATTCGCAACAACCCGCGCCTCAAGCCGCTCAAACTTGGGCCGGTCGGCGGCGACATTACGCTGGCTGGACCGCTGCTCACGAAGACGCTGTTGATGTACGCGCTCACCACCGGTGGTATTAGGGGCGGTCCGCGTCTGGTCGCGTTCGACAAGGCGACCGGCAAGGAGCTGGCCTCAACGGATCTTCCTGGCTCAGCCGTTGGAACGCCGATGACCTACGCGATCGACGGCAAGCAGTACATCGCGATCAGCGTCCAGAGCCCGACCCCGACTGACATTCCCGAGCTGATCGTCCTGACGCTCCCCTGATGGCCAGTTGATGAGGGAGAAGCGGATCGCGATGAAGGCCGCGATCGAGAAGCTGCCTAAGTAAAGCCGAACTGCACCACTACCGGGCCGTGATCGCTCGTGCCGATCTCGCGCTGGACCACGGCGGATGATGCCCGATCGGCCAGCGCCTGCGACGCCAGCACGTAGTCGATGCGCCAGCCGATGTTGCGCTGTTTCATGTTCCGCCACGGCGCCCACCACGTGAACAGGTTGTCGTCATCCGGATGCAACCTGCGGTGCACGTCAACCACGCCGCGCGACAGGATGCGCTCGATCAACGCGCGCTCCTCCGGCCGGGCGCCGATCTGGTTAGCCTTGCGCTCCTTGGGATGAATGTCGCGCTCGGTCCTGGCGACGTTCAGGTCACCGCACAACACCAGCAGGAGCTGCTCGCGCTCCGCCTCCGCGACGTACGAATCGAGCGCCTCGAGGAAGCGGATCTTGGCCTCGAAATCCTTGCCGCCGTTTGGCACGTAAACCGACGCCACCATCACGTCGCCCACCGGGGAAGGCACGCTGGCACAGACGATGCGTTGTTCGAAGTCGAAGCCCGGATGCCAGCAGGCCGGCATGGCGCCGAGCAGCGACTTGGAAACCAGCAGACCGACGCCGGAATAGCCCTTCTCGCCGTGCCAGCAGCTCCAATAGTCCTGCACGTCCCGCAACTCGAACGGCAGTTGATCGGGCGACGCCTTGATTTCCTGCAGGCAGACGATGTCGGGTGTTTCGGCCACAAGCCAGTCGATCAACTGGCCCTGCCGGGCGCGAATGCCGTTCACGTTCCACGACGCGATCTTCATCTCAGGCCTCCGGTCCGTCAGGGCTGCCATTGGTAGATCAGCGTGGCAGCCGCGGCCGGACTGTTCGCCGCGGGAAGATTGAGCAGGAAGCGGCCGTCACGGCTGACGTCATAGGCGCGAATCACCGCGCCCGCATTGAACAGCCGCCCGCTCGATCGTACTTCCGATCGGTCGAGTGTGAGCGCATGGATGTCGGCCCCTCGCCGGAAGTAGAGCTCGCGGCCATCGGCGCTCCAGCGCGGCTCGGTCGCACCGGCGGTGGTCACCCGAACGCGGCGGCCGGGTGTGGGATAGGAGTCGACGTAGATATCGAACTGCCCGGACTCGTTCGATGCGTAGGCGAGCCGCGCGCCGTCCGGCGACACAGCGGCGTAGACCTGATCGAACGGTGCGACCGCGTACGGACGCGCGTCACTGTGTTCGACCGGCGGTAGTATCCACAGGTCGTCGCCGGTGTCGTTCTGGCGCCGGCCGATGATCAGCGATCGACCGTCGCGCGACCAGTCCCAGACCTGCACGGGCGTGTCGAACGTGCCGATGGTCTGCTCGGGCAGTACCGCGCCGGCGCCGCGGATCAGCACCTTGCGCCGCTGGCCGGCCCAGGCCACGCGCAATCCGTCCGGCGACCACACGCCGCTGTCGTCGACGTCGGTCGACAACGACATCCGTACTGGCGCCGGCTGTGTGGTGGTGCGAACGAACACGTCGAGGGTGCGCAATTGCCGGTCGCGCTCCGTCACCGCCACTCTTCGGCCGTCCGGCGCGATGCGCAGATCCCACGCGTCGATCGGCTCGGTCGGCGATCCGGCTGCTTCACCGGTGCGCGTCACCCATTGCAACTGCCGCAGCGTGGTCCCCGGCGCGCCGTAGATCAGCACGTCGCTCGACGCGGTCGCGAAGATCTGGCCCAGCGGCCCGCGGCCGGCATTCATGCCGACGACTTCCGCGCGGCCATTCGGGTCGAGGGTCGCGGCATCGAGCGGCTGCGCCATCAACGTGAGATCGCGAAGGTAGAGCAGCACGTGATCGACGACGAGTGCCTGCGCGTCGGCAGCCGCGATGCGCCGCCGCGCCGCCGGGTTGTCGAGCGGCGCGATCCAGATCCCCCGGCGCGACGGCTCGGCGGCCGTGACCAGGAAGATGGCGTGGCGTCCGTCGGGCAGGAACGCGGGCCAGGCATGCGAGGTTTCGCCTCCGCTGGCATCAACCGTGGTGAATGCCGCGATTGAACCATCGACGGCGCGCTTCATCACGCCACCGGTCGCCGCCGGCGTGAACAGGATGTCCCCGGCTGGACCCCACGTTGCGCCACGGCCAGCCGCTGCGTCGGCCAGTTCCGAAGTCTGCCCGGTCGCGAGATCGAGCGCGCGCAGCTTGCCGTTTGCGACGAACCCGATGTGCGAGGCGTCCGGCGACCAGAACGGCATAGCGGCGTCGTTTGTGCCCGGCAGCGCGCGCGTGTCACCGGTGCGCAGGTCGTGCAGGTACAGCGCGATGCGGCCGCCTGTGGCGGCAGGATAGATGAGCGTGCGGCCGTCTGGCGCGAGCGCCAGTCCAAAGGAGTAGTCGCCGCCGGCTCCCGGCACCAGGCCATCCTGGGGCAGCCACGCCGACCGCAGCGTCTCTGACGGGGGCGGCGGTTCGGGCGGCCGTTCGCGCCAGTGACGAATCGCGGGGATCGCGAAGATCGCGGCGGCGACGGCCGTGGCGGCAGTGAAAACACGTCGTTTGGATATACTGGCCACGGACCTTAAGGAGGTTACTTCGAATGCGCACTCGTCTTCTCGCCCTGGCCCTGACCATTGTTCTATTGCCCGGCGCCACCATGGCGTTGGCGCAGGCGGCGGCCCAGGCTCCGACGCGCCGCCCGGACGTCATCTTCGTTCCCACCCCGGAAGCGGTCGTGGAAGCGATGCTGCAGGTGGCCAACGTCACCAAGAACGACGTGGTCTATGACCTTGGTTGCGGTGACGGCCGCATTCCGATCACCGCCGCCAAAAAGTACGGCGCGCGCGGCGTGTGCGTGGACATCGACCCCCAGCGCATCGAGGAAATCACCGCCAACGTGGCCAAGAACAACGTCGGCGATCGCGTGCGCGTGATTCACGGCGACCTGTTCGAGCAGGACCTGAGCGGCGCCTCGGTGATCACCCTCTACCTGCTGCCGTCGCTGAACGTCAAGCTGATGCCGAAGCTGATGAAGGAGTGCAAGCCCGGCACCCGCATCGTGTCGCAGTCGTTCGACATGGGCGACTGGAAGCCCGAGAAGGAAATGGACGTGGACGGCCGCAAGGTCTACTACTGGACGATCCCGAAAAGATAGGGGCGCTAACCATCGCCGTGCGCGCCGCACGACGAATCATCCTAGAATCCCGATGATTGCGTAAGTTCGACGTCATCGTGCTGGCCGTCATCCTTGCAGCGGCGGCCGGGCTGCGCGTGTGGGCGCCGTGGGACGATGTGCTCGGTCCCGCGGACGGGACGAGCGCGGCGCGCGTCAATTTTCTCGAAACCGACGCCTGGTATCACGTGCGGCTGGCCGAGAGCCAGGTCCGCAACTTTCCGCATCGCGTGACGGTCGATCCGTACGCCGCGCCCGGCGGACAGTACGTCGCCATTGCGCCCCTCCTCGACACCATCATTTCGACTGTGGCTGTCGTCACCGGCGGGCGGCACGCCCCGACCGGACACATCGAGCAGGTGGCCGCGTTCGTGCCGGCTGTCGCTGGCGTGTTGGCGGTCGTGGCGGTGTGGGTGCTGGCGGGGGTCGCGTTCGATCGCCGCGCCGGACTGCTGGCCGGACTGCTGGCGGCGGTGCTGCCGGGACACTTTCTCGATCGATCGCTGATCGGCTTCGTCGATCATCACGCGCTCGAGGTGCTGTTGGCGTTTGCCACGCTGGCGTGCATGGCCTACGGCACGGTGGTGGGCGCCGGCATCAGCCTCGGTCTCTACCTGCTCGCCTGGGCGAGCGGTTCGTACTTCGTGTTCACCCTTGCCGTCTGGATTGTCACGACGGCCGTGGTCGCGCCGGACCGCCGTGCCGCCGCGGGACGGTTCGCGGCCATCACCGGTGCGATCGCGCTGGCGATCGTGCTGGCGTGCCAGGACCCGGACCTGTTCCGCTACAACACGCAGGTCGCCGCACTCGGTGGTTTCATCGCCGTGTCGCTGATCGTCATGTTGTTCGCGGATCGACTCGCGAAGGTGATTGGCGTGGGTGTGATCGCCACGGTCGTCGTGCTGGGCGCGGTGTGGATGTTCCTGCCCAACCTGGCCAGCCAGGTGATGGTCGACGTGAATCGCTTCCGGCCCGATGCCACGAGAATGGCGGTGCTCGAAGCGCGGCCGTTGTTCATGTATACCGGCAACTGGACCTGGGATCAGCCGTGGGTGTTCTTCCGGAGCGGCTTCTATGTCGGCGCAGTCGCCGTGGTGCTGCTGGCAGTCTCCGCCTGGCGTTCGAAGCGCGTCGATCACATCTTGATTGTCTGTTTCACCGTCGTGAACTACCTGGCGACGCTCGGCCAGAATCGATTCGGCTATTACCTGGTGCCCGCGGCGGCAGTGGTCGCGGCATGGCTGTCGGTTCGGGTCCTGGATTGGGGCGGCGTGCCGCACGGCGACAATCCGAATCCGAGGATCAACCGGCGGCTGCCGTTCCAGCGCGAACTGGCGATTGTGCTCGTCGCCGGCATTGTGATCGCGCCGAACATCGTTCCTGCGGCGGTCACCGCCGCTCGTGGCGGCGGCATGCCGCAGTACTGGTTCGAGGCCATGCAGTGGCTCCGCACGCAAACGCCGGAACCGTTCGCTCCACCCGACTACTACTATGCGCGCTACGGTGAGACACCGGACAGGGCGGCATACACCGTCATGAACTGGTGGGACCAGGGGTATTGGATCACGCAGGCGGCGCGCCGGGTGCCGATCAGCAACCCGACCCAGAGCGGCGCGGCAGTGTCGGCGAAGTTCTTCACCGAGACCGACGAAGTTGCCGCTTTGAAGATGCTCGAGCTCGCGCGATCGAAGTACGTGCTCCTGGATTTCGAGCTGCCGTTCCGTGACGGGCCGGACGGATCGCTGGCGGGCCGGTTCCAGAACCTTGCCGATTGGGCCGGCATTCCAACCTCGCGTTACTACCAGTTGTGCTTCTCGCGGCGCAACGATGCCGAGCCGTGGCGGTCGGCGTGGATCTATCGCGAGGCGTACTACCGGTCGATGGCCTATCGGCTCATGGCACTGGGTGGCCAGGCGGTGGACCCGACAAACAACACCTGGGTCGTGCAGCTTCAGGACCGGACCGACGTGACCGGCCGGCGGTTCTGCGAAGTCGCCAATCGCTGGCCATACACCCGCTCTGATGAAGCCAAGGTGACCGCGTCACAGCGCGGCCCTGGATTCGAAGCCGTCGGCTTGACGCCCTGGCTGCCCGCCTTTTCCGTTCCCGCCGTGCCCGGCCTGAACATCGCCGCGGAGTTCCGCGATCCTCAGCAACAGGAATCCGAATCGCCGATGATTCGGATCTTTGAAGCTATTCAGCCCTTAACGCCGTTGCCGGATCGGTAGACGCCGCACGGCTGGCCGGGGTCCAGGCCGCCATGGCCAGCACCACGACGAACAGCACCGCGGTTCCACCACATGACAGCGGATCGATTGGGGCGATGCCGACCTGCCCGATCGACACACCTGGCTTGAGCCGGCCCACCGCGACGTGCCAGGCGCCCCCGGCTGCGTGAGCCGGTTGGCCGGCTCGCCGCGTGCGATCTGTAGCATCGCAAACGGCACCCAGAGATCGGTACCGACCATCGATGAGCCCTCAAGACCGGGTTCCGCGACGCCGACGACGGTGAAGTCGTGGTTGTTGAGACGCAGAGGACGCTCGAGAATCGTCGGGTCGCTGTTGAAGCGTGTCGACCACATGTCGTGGCTCAGCACCACCACCGGCTTCTGGCCGGGCACCTGATCTTCGTCAGCCAGGAAGAACCGGCCGAGTGCCGGCCGTGTACCGGGGACGTCGAAATAGTTGTCGGACACCTGCGTGCCGATCACGCGTTCGCTCGATCCCGGGACGGTCAGGCTCATCGGTCGGCCGCCGAAATCGACCGCCGCGACCCCGTGGTCTGGCTGTGGTCGCGTAGATACCTGTAGGCAGGGTGCGACATGTTGTCGAACCCGCTCCCCTCGTTGGCCCTGCCGATATCGACCAGCTCGTCCGCGTTTCGTACGCCGACGGTCGGCTCGAAGAGCAGCGCGTCGGTCAGGGAGAAAATCGTGGCCGCAGCGCCAATGCCCAACGCCAGTGAAATCACCGACGTGAGGGTGAAAATTGGGCTGCGCGCCAGCAATCGAGCTGAATGACAGAGGTTGGTGGTCAGGGCCATGGCGTCACGAGACTCGAAACGCCCCGGTTGTGTTTCACGCGTAGCCCGTAGCCCGTCGCCCGTAGCTCATAATAGTGATGTGCGCCTGACGTCGTTCCAGCGGCTCGCCCTCTGGACCACCGCGACCACCTATCTTCTGATTCTCGTTGGCAGCCTGGTGCGCGCCTCCGGCGCCGGCCTGGGCTGCCCGGACTGGCCGCGGTGCTTCGGATCTTGGATACCGCCAGCGTCCGTCGAGGCCCTGCCGCCGCAATTCGATCCGTCGCAGTTCAATCCGAGGCTGATGTGGACGGAGTACCTGAATCGGCTGCTTGGCGTCACCGTTGGCTTCCTGATTCTGGCGACCGCCATTTCCGCGTGGCGCCATCATCGGCGTGAGCCTCGCATCCTTTGGACGACCATCGCGGCGTTCCTGCTGGTGGGCTATGAAGGCTGGCTTGGCGGGCGCGTCGTGGCGCACGAGCTCGCGCCGTGGATCGTCACGGCGCACTTGATCGTCGCGATCATCATCGTGCAGCTGCTGCTGTACGCGATGTTGACGGCGTTTGATGAAAGCCGTCGCAATGCGGGAGCGTCACCAGCCAGCCAGGCTGTCAACTGGCCGTACCTGCTGCTGATAGGCCTGACGCTCGTGCAGGCGGCGTTCGGCACACAGGTTCGGGGCCGCATCGATCATGCGATGGACGCCGGCGTGGCGCGAGACGCGGCACTGGCCACGGTGGGCCAGCTGGACTACCTGCATCGCGACCTGGCGTTCGCCGTGGTGATCGGCGCGACGGTGTTGACGCTGTGGCTGTTCAGGCGCCGTTCGCCGTCGATTCAATGGGCCTACCTGGTGCTGGCGCTCGCGGTTGCCCAGATCGGCCTGGGCCTGTTCATGGCGTATGGCTCGTTACTGCCGGCGGCCCAGGTCGGCCATGTGACGCTGGCCAGCCTGTTGCTTGGGGCGGAAACGCTGTTGTGGTTACGGGGCCGGACGGGCTGATAGAATTCGCCCCGGAGGCACTCCATGAAACGACTTGGCCTGTTGGCGTTGACTCTGATTGCAACCGTCGCTTCCGCTCAGGAGGCCTACGATGTCGCCGGTCTCAAGGCCTACCAGGCCGAGCGACAGAAGGTGCTGCTCGCCGACGACGGCTGGTTCATCGTCGCGGGCTTGCACTTCCTGAATCCTGGCGAGAACACCTTCGGTTCGGATCCGCTCAACGACATTGTGCTGGATTATGCCGATGTGCCGAAGCAGGCCGGCGTGATCACGATGAACGGCACGACGGTGACGATCAAGGCGGCCAACGGCCAGACGCTCACCTATAACGGCAAGCCGGTCGCAGAGGGGCCGCTGCGTCTTGCCGAACGCGGCCGGCCCGCCGATCAGATCGCTTACAAGTCCACGTTGTTCTTCCTGCACTACAGCGGCCCGCGGCTGGCGATTCGCGTGCGCGACCAGAACGCACCGCTGCGCAGGAATTTTTCGGGATTGAAGTGGTACCCCGCAAACCCGGCCATGACCGTGACCGGGCAGCTCACGCCGCTGGCGACGCCGAAGACCGTGCAGAGCCCGAACATCCTCGGGGACCTCGAGCCGTTCAATGTGGCCGGCACGGTCGCGGTGACGGTCGGCGGCAAGGCCGCGAACATGGAAGCGTGGCGATCCGGCAACCAGCTGTGGTTCGTGTTCCGCGATCTCACCAGTGCCGATACGACGTATCCGTCGGCGCGCTTCTTGTACGCCGACATGCCGGGCCCGGACGGCAAGGTGGTGATGGACTTCAATCGCGCGCGCAATCCTCCGTGCGCCTACAATCCGTGGACGACCTGCCCGTTGCCGCCGTCGGCCAACAAGCTGGCCGTGCGGATTGAAGCGGGCGAGAAGCGGTATCACGCCGACGCGACGTCGAACGCTGCGGTGCTGAGGAAATAGCCTGCGGACGTGAGCGCGGTCGCAATCGACGCCAGCTATTTCGCGTACCTCTCGTTCACGTTCGTCCTGGTCGTCACTCCCGGCTCGACGACCGCCGTCGTCGTGCGCAACACGCTCGAAGGCGGCCGCCGCGCCGGGTATCTGACATCGCTTGGCGCGGCGCTCGCCAACACCACCATCGCCATCGCGTGTGGACTGGGGCTCTCGGTGCTGATGGCGGTGTGGCCGGGATCGCTCGATGCGGTGAAGCTGGGCGGCGCGGCATTTCTCGCCTGGCTCGGCGCCAGCAGCGTCTATCGCGCCCTGAAACATCCTGACGGCGGCATTCCACTGACGCTCGATCTCGAGGGCGCGGCGCCGCGTGCACACGCCGGCGCGTACGTCGGCGACGGGCTGGCGATCAACCTGCTGAGCCCGGTCATCATCAGCTTTTATCTGTCGGTGGTGCCGACGTTCATTCCCGCGGGAGCGCCCCGCCTCTATTATTCGGCGCTGGCTGCCACGCACGTCAGCCTCGCGCTGGCGTGCCACTCGACGTGGGCGACGGCGCTCGACGCGATGCGGCGGTGGTTCGTCGCGCCGTGGACGCGCCGAATGCTCCAGGCTGCGACGGGGGTCGCCCTGATCGCGCTTGCAACGAGGATTTTGATGTAGCGGCCAGAGTTCCTCGTGTTTCAGGGTGCCACGACTGATGACGGTCGGCGTGCCGACTGCAGGCGAACCGCGTGACGCCGATCGCGAAGGGTGTGACGACGTGGCGGCTACAATGAGCGAGTGCCGGTCAGGGTTGTGGCGTTGCCACCGTTGAAAGTTGCGCCTCCTTCGGCCGAACCGGACACGACCGCGTTCCTGAAAGACGCCGCGCACTACCCGGGAGGTCACGCATCGCTGGTCGTTCGGCCCCGCTCTATCGAGGAAGTCTCGACGGTGCTGCAGCACCCAGGGCGTGTTCTGCCAATCGGCGCCCAGTCGTCGCTGACCGGTGGCGCGACGCCGTTTGGCGACGTGGTTCTCAGCACGAGCCGTTTGACGTCGATGACGGTGGAGCGCGATCGCGTCCGCGTCGGAGCCGGTGTGCCGTTGCAGACCGTGCAGGACGAACTGGCCAAGAGCCGGCGCTGGTTTCCGCCGGTGCCGACCTACCTCGGCGCCTTTGCGGGCGGTGCGGTCGCGACGTGCGCCGCCGGCGCCGCCACCTTCAAGTACGGCAGCGTTCGCCAATGGGTCGAGGGTCTGACCATCGTCCTTGCCGGAGGCGATGTGCTGACGCTCTCAAGGGGGCAGCATCGCGCCAGCCCGGACGGTGTGTTCGAGATCGAGACGTCAACCGGCATCCGCCGCGTGGACATTCCCTCGCTGCCGATGCCGGACGTGCCGAAGCGATCGGCGGGTTATCACTGCGCGCCCGGGATGGACCTGGTGGATTTGTTTATCGGATCCGAAGGCACGCTCGGCGTCATTGCCGACGCCACGTTCCGCACTGCGCCGATGCCCGACGGCATGTGCCGCGCGCTGGTGCCGGTGCCGTCCGAAGACGAGGCGATCAAGCTGGTCACCGACCTTCGGGCGATGGCGGAGGACACGTGGCGGGATGGCGATCCGAACGGTGTCGACATCGCGGCGATTGAGCACATCGATGCGCGATCGATCCAGATCGTTCGCGAGGATGGCATCGACCGCAAGCTCGCGCTGGCGCTGCCGTCCGGCGCGGCGGTGGTGCTGCTGATCGACCTGGAAGTGCCGGCGGATCCGACGCTGTGGTCGCAGCTCGAGAACGTGCGCGACGCGACCGCGCCGGACTCGCCGCTGGTGCGCTTCTGCCGTGCGCTCGATCGGCGAGACCTGCTGGACGACACGGAAATCGCGCTGCCGGCCGATCGCGTGCGGGGTGCGGCCTTCGCCGAACTGCGCGAGGCGGTTCCGGCGGGCGTGAACCGCCGCGTGGCGCAGGCCAAGCAGGCCGATCGGGCGATTTCGAAAACCGCCGCCGACATGATCGTGCCGTTCCACCGCTTCGGTGACATGATGCGCGAATGCCGCCGCCTGTTCGCCACGCGAGGTCTCGACCTCGCCGTGTGGGGGCACATCTCCGACGGCAACGTACATCCCAACGTCATTCCGCGCTCTGCCGCTGACGTGGAGCAGGGCCGCCACGCCATTCTCGAGCTCGGCGCGATCGTGATCGAGATGGGCGGATGCCCGCTCGCCGAACATGGCGTCGGCCGAAACCCGATCAAGCAGCAACTACTGAGGCAGCTGTACGGCGACGCCGGCATCGACGCGATGCGCCGCATCAAGCACAGCCTCGATCCGAACAGTGCACTCGCCAGCGGTGTGATTTTTCCGCCACAATGAACCGCCGAACCCGCGGAGCCCGCCGCCCAACAGCGTCACCTCGCGTCGCCATTGGGGGTGCTGCTGCAGCAGCCGCGCAAACGCCTTCAATCGATCGGGAAGGCGCGGCTCCTGGAACTGGATGCGTGGACGCAAGGAGACAGACCACCAACGCGAAGACCTTCGTTGAATCCTGCGTGCAAGACGACGCGGCGTTGGGCGAGTTGGGCTGAACTGTTTGTGGGGAAGACCGGCAGGGCGCGCGGCGTGTGGGTTAGATCTCGGCCCACGTTAAAGAATCTGAGACTCCAACCGTCTGGAAAACGGACTTCGTTAGTGGTTGGTGGTTCGTGGTAGGTCATGCGTTGGTGCGAAAGCGTTGGCGCGATACTGCAGCTCTTGTTGGTTGTTTCACCTGACCGCGGACTGTTGGTCTTTCCCCTCCAATCGCCCTTTCCAACCCTCCGGTGGCCTCGATCCATCCAAGGCTTCGGGGTCACAGAAAGCGCAGAAGGCTCAGATTTTTTCAAATCCGGTGGGTTTGAAGTCTGAGCTCGCTGGGCTACCCTCGGCGGCCTCCGCCGGCTACCGCAACCTCTCCCCCGACGACATCGTCCGGATGGCGGTGACCGACGTGACGATGGCGCACGTCCGCGGCCTCGCGCAGGCCGGTTACGTCAACCTCCCGATCGAAGAGCTCGTCTGCACACGCATCCATCGCATCACGCCGGAGTTCATTCGCTCGATGCACGGCGTCGGTTTCATGGCGGTCGGCGAAGATCAGCTCGTCAAGATGCGGATCCACGGGGTCGACGCCATGTTCATCCGTCATGCCCGCGAAGACGGTTTGACGATCAGCACTTGCGGGGATGCCGTAAACTTGGCCATCCATGGCCCACGGCGGCGCCGGCGAGGCGAGCTTCCGCGATCTCCCGGTTGGCCGGCTGCTGACGCAGCTGGCCGCCGTTCTTCCGGACCACGAAGCGCTCGTCTATTCGGACCGCGGACTGCGATGGACGTTCGCGCAGCTCGAGGCCGAAGCGCGGCTGATCGCCCGCGGGTTGATCGCCTCCGGCGTGCAGCGCGGCGATCGCGTCGCGGTATGGGCCACCAACGTGCCCGAGTGGATCGTCCTGCAATTTGCGCTGGCGAAAATCGGCGCCATACTGGTCACGGTCAACACCTCGCTGCGCGCCAGGGAGATCGAATACCTCCTCCGTCAGAGCGAATCCACGACGTTGTTCACGATCGCCGGCGTCCGCGGCGTCGACTACCTGGCCGAGTTCCGCGACAGTGGTGCCAGGGTCGACCGCCTGTTCTTCATCGGCGACGTGCCTGCCGAAGCCTTGGCGGAGGCGGGTGCCGTTCCCTACGAATCCCTGCGGACCATGGCCGCGACCGTCGCGGACGCCCAGCTCGATCGCCTCGAGTCCGCGGTCGGGACGGACGACGTGATCAACATGCAATACACGTCGGGCACGACCGGCTTTCCCAAGGGCGTCATGCTCTCGAGCCGCAACATCGTCAACAACGGCTTCTGGATTGGCGAAGGTCTCGGCTACACGCCGGCCGATCGGTTGTGTTTGTGCGTGCCGTTGTTCCACTGCTTTGGCTGCGTCCTCGGCGTGCTGGCAGCCTACACGCACGGAGCGTGCCTGTGCGTGGTCGAAGCTTTTGATCCGCTGCAGGTGTTGAAAACCGTGGATCGCGAGCAGTGCACGGCGCTGTACGGTGTGCCGACCATGTTCCTTGCCGAGCTCGAACATCCGGAGTTCAGCTCGTTCGACACGTCGTCTCTACGGACCGGCATCATGGCGGGCGCGCTGTGCCCGGAGCCGCTGATGCGGCGCGTCATCGACCAGATGAAGATGCGCGAGCTGACGATCGTGTACGGCCTCACCGAAACGTCGCCGGGCCTGACGCAGACGCCGCGCACCGCCGACCTGGTCGAACGCACGCAGACGGTTGGCCGCGTAATGCCGGAAACCGACGTGCGCATCGTGAACCCGGCAACCGGCGAGGATGTGCCCGTTGGTGCCGATGGCGAACTGTGGGCGCGCGGCTACGCGGTGATGAAGGGCTACTACAAGATGCCGGAGGCCACCGCGGCGGCGATCACGCCGGACGGATGGTTGAGGAGCGGCGACCAGGCGTCGATCGATCAACAGGGCCGCATTCGCATCACCGGACGCATCAAGGACATCATCATCCGCGGCGGCGAGAACATTGCACCCAAGGAAGTCGAGGACGTGCTCCGCACGCATCCGGCGATTGCCGACGCGTCGGTGTACGCGGTGAAGAGCGAGTTTTTCGGCGAGGAAGTGGCGGCGGCGCTGCGTCTGCATCCGGGCGTGTCGATCGAGCCCGACGCCGTTCAGGCCTTTTGTCGCGAGCGGCTCGCCCGTTTCAAGGTCCCCAGGTTCATTCGCATCGTAGAGGCGTTTCCACTGACCGCCTCAGGCAAGGTGCAGAAGTTCCGCTTGCGAGAGTCGCACGAGTCGATCTTGTGATGGCGTGTTTCCGCTGATCGCGTGCGTGTCCGGGAGGATAGAATCCCCGGATGCGTACGACCGTTCGATTCCTTGTTGTCGCCCGTAGAGCCCGCGATCTCGCTGACGCAGCCAGATGGCTGTTAGCGGTGGTGATGGCGCTCACGCCGGTGTTGGTGGCGGCGCAAACCGCGCCCCGGCCCGACGCGGATCCGCGCATCGAGAAGATTGCGGCCGCCGTGTCGGAGGAGCGCCTCAAGTCGCTGCTCGAGAAGCTGGTGAGCTTCGGGACCCGCAACACCCTCTCCGATCAGACCTCGCCGACCTACGGCATCGGCGCCGCGCGCAGCTGGATCCTCGAAGAGCTGCGCCGCTCGAGCGAGAAGCTGCGCGTCAGCTTCGACACCCACCAGATCGCGCAGCAGGGGCGCATCACCCGCGACGTTGACCTGCGCAATGTGATGGCGGTGCTGCCGGGCCGGTCGCCGCGCCGCATCTACGTCAGCGGCCATTACGACACCGTCAACATCGGCGGACAGAACGTGTCGAATTCGTCGGCCCCTGGCGCCGCCGCGGCCGGCGGCGATCGTCAGACGCGCGCCGGCTTCGATCCCAACGTCGAGGCCAACGGCGCCAACGACGACGGCAGCGGCACGGTGTTGACGATGGAGCTGGCACGGGTGTTTGCGGAGAGCGGCGTCCAGTTCGATGCCACCCTGGTGTTCATCGCCTGGGCCGGAGAAGAGCAGGGCCTGGTGGGGTCCAACGTGCACGCCGAGGATCTGAGAAAGGCCAATGTCGCCGTCGAAGCGATGTTCAACAACGACATCGTGGGCAACTCGCTTGGCGGCAACGGCATTCGCGACGCCGAGTCCATCAAGGTCTACGCGGTGGGCCCGGAAGACTCGCCGGCGCGCGCGCTGGCGCGTCACATCCGCAAGGTGGCGGGCATCTATGTGCCGTCGCATCGCGTCCGCCTGATGGCCCGCGAGGATCGCTTTGGCCGGGGCAGCGACCAGTCGTCGTTCTCGCAGAACGGCTTCCCGGCGATCGTGTTCCGCGAGGCCAACGAGAACTTCGAGCGCCAGCACGGCGCCAACGACCGGATCGACGGCGTGGACTTCGGCTATCTGGCGCAGAACGCGCGGGTCAACGCCGCCGGCGTAGCCGCGCTGGCGCTGGCGCCGCCCGCGCCGAAGGTCACCAACGATCGCGGCGGCAACATGCTGTCGCGCGATCCGTCCGGCTACGACGCCACCATGCGATGGAACGCGTCGCCGGGCGCGGCCGCCTATCGCGTTTACTGGCGCGATACCTGGACCAACGACTGGGAGCATGCGCAGACCATCGGCAACGTGTCGCAGTTCACGCTGAAGAACGTCAACATCGACGACTTCGTATTCGGCGTGTCGGCGATCGGCGTCGACGGCCAGGAGAGCATGGTGAGCTCGTACGTGTCGCCGGTCCGCGCCGGCACGACGATCAAGCGAGCGCAGTGAGGACCAAAGAGGATCACCGAGCCTGCTGTGCCTGCTGCGACCCTGAAACAGATCCGATCCGGCTTGCTGCGGCCCCTGCCGGGCCTCGACGCGCAACTGCGCATGGCGCCGTCGCCCCGCATGGGGTGGGATCCGCTGAAGTTCCCTGATGGCGCGCGGGATGGGGCGGGGCTGTTGCTGGTCTACCCCCACGAAGCCACCCTGCATGTGGCGCTGACGGTTCGGGGCGCCGAGCTGCGCAACCACACCGGTCAGGTGTCGCTGCCGGGCGGCCGCGTCGATGCGGGTGAGACGTTCGAGGCGGCCGCGTTACGGGAAGCCCAGGAGGAGATCGGCGTCGAGCCCACTGCGGTCGAAGTCCTGGGCCGGCTCACGCCGCTCCACATTCCGGTCAGCGGATTCCTCCTGCATCCGATCGTCGGGTTCGCATCGGTGCGTCCGGCCTTCCAGCGGGCCGAGTGGGAAGTGGCCCGGATCATCGAGGCGCCGGTGTCGTTGCTGTCGGACCCGGCGGTCGTCAGGCGCGAGCTAGGCACCCGCACCATGAACGGCCGCACCATCGAGGTCGACGTGCCGTACTTTGACATCGACGGCGAGAAAGTGTGGGGAGCGACGGCGATGGTGCTGGCCGAATTCTGCGCTATCCTCACCCCGTGAAAGGCCTCGTGCCTGGCCTCATCGCCGGGGTGGTCGCCGGCAGTATTACCGTCAACCAGAAGCCTGAATTCGAACCGCACTTCGGCGCCTTCTATGCCGCCGAGGCGCCGGCCGACGTCGATGCCGCAATCGCCAGGATGGCGGCGTTCGACTTCGATGTGGCCTACCGCCGCTTGCAGCAAGGCCGTCCCTACCTCGATGAGAAGCGGGGCGAGTACTCACTACGATGGCGATCGCAGTCCGGCCCGTTCTTCAACAACGTGGTCGACGTTCCGAGCGACTACGACCCGGCACAGAAATGGATGCTGCGCGTGCAGTTACACGGCGGCGTCGGCCGGCCATCCCCGAATGCGCAGGCGCCAGGACGCGCGCCCACGCCGGTCAACGGCCGCACCCCGAATCGCATCGAGGGTGAGAAGCAGATCTATCTGCATCCAAGCGGATGGATGCAGGCGCAATGGTGGGATGAAGAACAGGTCGACAACATTGTCCGCGCCGTCGATACGCTGAAACGCAAGTACAACATCGACGAAGCCCGGATCTACCTCACCGGCATCTCAGACGGCGGCACCGGCGTCTACTATCTGGCGCTGAAGGAGCCGAACCTGTGGTCATCGTACTTGCCGCTCAACGGCAGCCTGGCGGTGCTTCGCAATCCCGCCAACGGTGCTGACGGCGAGATGCACGGTACTAACCTGGTCAACGCGCCGCTGTACGTGGTCAACGGCGAACACGATCGGCTCTATCCGGTCGTGCAGGTCGAGCCGCATATGACGTGGCTGAAGCGAATGGGCGTCAACCTCGTGTTCCGGCCGCAGGCCGGCGCCGAGCACAACACCGCCTGGTGGCCCACCGAGCGGGCGCCGTTCGAGCAGTTCGTGCGCGAGCACCCTCGGGTGGCGCATCCGCCGGCGCTGTCGTGGGAAACAGAGCGCATCGACCGGTTCAACCGCAATCGATGGCTGATCATCAACGAGATCAGGGCTGACTCGAATCGCCAGAGCGAGTTGACCGATGCCGGCTTCTTCGGCCACAGCAAGCGGTCAGGCCGCGTCGATGTCCGCCGCAACGGCAACACCTTTAACGCGGTGTCACGCGATGTGGCGTCGTTCACGCTGTTGTTGTCGCCCGATGCGATTGACTTCGGAAAGCCGGTCGTCGTCTTCGTCAACGGCAAGCAGGTGTTCAGCGGCGAAGTGGAGAAGGACGTCCAGACCCTGCTGCGCTGGGCCGCCCGCGACCACGATCGCACGGCGTTGTACGGGGCCGAATTGAGAATCACCGTCCCGTGATTCAGGACGTTGCTGGCGGCCCCGTTCGTGAAGAAGTAAGCCTCGAGCCGGCAAAACCCGCCACGGATCCAATCAGCCCCCACAGGCTTGGATCCCACCAGCCCCTGCCAGTGGTGCCGAAGTACACGGCCAGCAGCGTGCCGACTCCCAGGACGATGGCAGCCATCGCATCCCGCGCCGTCGCGCGCGGGACCAGCAGCGCGCCCACGACCGGCACGAACAGCGAGGCGCCCATCAGCGAGTAGAAGATGCTGAGGGCGTCGATCACCGTCGCCAGCTGTATGGCCAGGAACATCCCGATCACGCCGCCGAACAACGCCGCAAGGCGCGCGACGGCGAGAATCTGCGCGGAGGTCGCCGATGGGTTCACGAAGCGCTGATACAAGTCTCTCGAACTGCTGGTCGACAACATGAAGAGAATCGCGTCGCAGGTGCTGACCTCGGCCGAGAATACCGCCGACAGCGCCAGCGCGCCCACCAGCGTCGGCAGTTCGTGGAGCAGGACCGTGGGCAACACCAGGTTCTGGCTCTCGATGCCCGGATAGTTGACGCGCGCCGACATGCCCAACAGCACCGGCAGAAACGAAAAGGCGAGCTGGACGACAGCGGCCGCCCCAATGCCGATCTTGAGCGCGCGAACACTCTCGGCGCCGTACGCCTTTCCGACCAGGCCCGGCGAGACAATGATGCCTGGCATCAGCATGATCAGCATCGTCCAACCCGATCTGGCGCCCGCTGAATACAGCGGATCCCAGTAGGTGGCCGGTACCTCAGGCGCGGCGCCGATCGCCGCGACGCCGCCGACGTTCGACAGCACCATGGGCAACGCGACCGCGAAGCCGCCAATCAAGACCACGAGTTGAACGACGTTCACCCAGGCAGAACTGAGCAGGCCGCCCGCTGTGAAGTAGATCGTCATCGCGACACCGCCGATGGCCACGCCCTGCCAGCGGGGCAGGCCGGCCACCACTTCCAGCACCGAGGCACCGGCGATCAACTGGCCCGCCAATATCGCGAGCGTGCCGACCAGCAGCAGCGACGCGACGACACCGCGAATAATACCGTTGTAGCGATCCTCGAGAAAATCGCCCAGCGTCAGGTGGTGCTTCGCGGACGCAATAGTCCACAGACGTGGTCCCACCCACAGCGCCAGCAGCAACGTGCCCACGCCAACGGCGCCATTCCACCACCATGCGCTGATGCCGTCACGATACGCCAGGCCCGCCGCGCCCACCGTGGTGCCGGCACCGAGGTTGGCCGCCAACACGGTGCCGCCGACCAGCAGCCACGTCAGCTTGCGTCCCGCGACGAAGAAGTCGTCCGCGCCGCGGACCCAGCGGCCGATCCAGAGACCGAAGGCGGTAATGCCGGCGGTGTAGAGGATCAACAACAGCAGTTGGGTGTTCACGGAACCTCTGCGCTCTCCGAGCCCGGCTTCACTTGCTCCCGGTCGGCGTCGCCGCTGGCGCCGGCGCCTTCGGCTCGGTATCCCACCAGAACTGCCTGGGCAGCGGCCTGGCCTGGGGCATCGGCTTCCGCCGGGAACCGCGTCACGTAGCGGGTGGTCTTGAAGTCGAGAAAGCTGTGCGAGCCGATCAGCGACACGTAGCGGCGCGGCTCAATCGTCAGGTTGCCGGTCAGTTCCACCGGCGCGAAGTCGAAGCGTTCGCGCTGCCGAGCGTCCGAGTCCTGCCCGAAGCCGTAGAACGACACGCCGCGGGCGCTCATCCACTGTGCGGACGCATCCAGCTGCAGCTTGCCGCGCCACAGTTCCGGCGATGCCAATGCGCCGCGCATCATCAACGAGTTGTTCAGCGACATGCCGGAGTGGAGGTTGAGATAGGCGGCGCTTTCGAACCGCTTGAGGAGGCCGGCGCCGATGGCCAGGCCGGTGCCGCCGTAGATGCTGCCGAACCACGGGTAGATACCGTCGCCGCCGCTGAGCAACGGCGACGACAGCACGCGGCGGATGATCTGCTCCGCTTCCGACGGACCCTCGACGCCGAGCGCTTTCGCTTTCTCGGCCTGCCCTTCGGCGATGGCTTCGACACGCGTGGACTGCGCCGCTGATGGCGCGGCGACGATCAACACGACCAGCAGCGCGCGCGCGATCAGATGTCGAGTTGCCATTTGGTCCGTGTGTAGGCGATCAGGAATCCCTGCCGCTCGGCATTGCGCTGCGAGGCGCTGCCGGGCGCGGCCACCATCATCGCCAGATCACAGCCGTGGGATGCCGCGGTCCGCAGGCGGGTGTCGAGCAGCGCGTGCTGCGCGCCCCGGCGGCGGCCTTCGGGCACGGTGCTGGCGCCGGCGAGCAGCGCCGTGCCCTCGTGCATGAACAGCGCCGCGGTCGCGATTGGCGAGCCGTTCTGCTCGGCGATGAAGCAGGTGGCGCAATCCAGGCTCAACTTCGCGAAGCCTTCGATGTACGGCATCACGGCGGGATGCTCGCTCCAGCCGCGGGCCGCAACCGTGCTGTAGGAGGCGACTTCATCACGGCCGGCTTGCCGCACGCTCAGTTCCGGATTGCAGGGGATGCGGGTGTTGGTATCGATCGGCTGATACAACACCGCCGATTGTTCGACGGGCCGGTAGCCGCGCACCGACAGCGCCTGCGGAACTTCAATGCCCGCCATCGGGCACACCTCGTGGAACACGGCCGAGCCGCGAGACGCGAAGAACCGTTCGATGGCTTCGAGATCCTTCGGCGTGAGCGGCGCGTGCATGCCCAGGCCGAACGTTTGCGTGATCGGCGAGCCCACGCCCGCAAACATCGCGAAGGTGCCGCCGATGGTCTTCCAGATGGCGCCGGAGTTGGGATCCACGCGCGCCTGCGCGTCCACGAACGCCGCGTTGCCGCGGCCCTCGGTCAGCTCGAGGCGGCGGGCGAGTCCGAGATCCGCGAAGACGTGCGACATGCCAGGCGACCCGGGAATTGTACACGTGCCACCGGTGACAGCACCGCCTCGAGCATGGGACGCATTTGCGCCAGTTGCCTGAGCCGAATCACCGCGTCCCATGCCGGCTCGAACTTCTTCCACCCTGCGGTGTACGCCAGGTGTTTGAGCGAATGCTTGAGCGAACGGTGCGCCGATGCGGACCGGCTACTTGAGGGCCGTCAACACCGCGTCGATCATCTTCTTCGCGTCGCCGAACAGCATGCGGGTGTTGTCTTTGTAGAACAGCGGGTTGTCGACGCCGGCATAGCCGCTCGCCATGCCGCGTTTCATGACGATGCAGGTCTTGGCCTTCCAGACTTCGAGAATCGGCATGCCGTAGATCGGGCTGGACGGATCGTCGAGTGCGCCGGGATTGACGATGTCATTGGCGCCAATGACCAGCACGACGGCGGTCTCGGGGAAGTCGTCATTGATCTCTTCCATCTCGAGCACGATGTCGTACGGCACTTTCGCTTCGGCGAGCAGCACGTTCATGTGTCCGGGCAGGCGGCCGGCCACCGGGTGAATCGCAAAGCGGACGTTGGCGCCCTGGTCGCGCAGGATCTTGGTCACTTCGAACAGCGGATACTGCGCCTGCGCGACCGCCATGCCGTAACCTGGCACCACCACCACACTCTTCGCGTCGCGCAGCAATTCGGCGGTCTCGTCGGCCGACACCGACTTCACTGCGCCGGCGGGCTGCGCCGCCGCCCCTCCTGCCGGCGCCGCGCCTTCGTCTGCGCCGAAGCCGCCGAGGATCACGCTGAGGAACGAGCGGTTCATCGCGTGACACATGATGTAGCTCAGGATCGCGCCGCTCGATCCCACCAGCGCGCCGGTGATGATCAACAGATCGTTCTTGAGCATGAACCCGGCCGCGGCCGCCGCCCATCCCGAGTAGCTGTTGAGCATCGATACGACCACCGGCATGTCGGCGCCGCCGATCGCCATCACCAGGTGAATGCCGATCAGCGACGCGATCACCGTGCAGGCCAGCAGCGGCCCGATCGACGGGAAGGGGTCGTCGACGCTGATGAACATCCAGCCGAGATAGACGCACGCCAGGATCGCGCCCAGGTTGATCGCATGGCGGCCCGGCAGCAACATCGGCTTGCTGCGGATGGTGCCCTGCAGTTTCCCGTAGGCGATCACCGAGCCGGTGAACGTCACCGCACCGACGAAAATGCCGACGACAATCTCGACCTCGTGAATCGTCCGCTCGACGCCGTCGAGCATCTGGCTGTGATCGAGTGCGGTTGCCAGGCCGACCAGGACCGCGGCCGCGCCGACGAAACTGTGCAGGATCGCTACCAGTTGCGGCATCGACGTCATTTCGACGCGGGCCGCGAGCAGTGCGCCAATGGCGCCGCCAACCACCAGCGCGCCGGTGAGCACGGTGTAGCTCTCGACGCGGGGGCCGAATGCCGTAAACAGCACCGCGATCAGCATGCCGGCCATGCCGAACACGTTGCCGCGTCGCGCCGACTCCTGTGCCGACAGGCCGCCGAGGCTGAAGATGAACAGGATGCCGGCGGCGAGATACGCAATCGTGACGAGAGTCTCAGGCATTCTGCAAGCTCTGTGTCATCGCGCCGTCTGTGGCCGTCAGCGCCGGAACATTCGCAGCATGCGCTGCGTGACCAGGAAACCGCCGGCGATGTTGATGGTCGCCAGCAGGATGGCCGCTGCGCCGAGCATCACGATCGGCGAGGTCGGCGGACCGCTCACTTGCAGCATGCCGCCAATCACGATGATGCCGCTAATCGCGTTGGTCACGCTCATCAGCGGCGTGTGCAGCGCCGGCGTGACGTTCCACACCACCTGCCAGCCGACGATGCACGCCAGCGCGAAGACGGTGAGGTGCGACAGAAACGAGGGCGGAGCCACCGACCCGAGATAGACCAGCGCCGCCGCGCCAAGGATGGCGAACGCCGGTCCGAGCGCGCTGGGTGTCTTTGCGGCCGCGGCCGGCGCCTTCGGTGGCGCCGGCTTTGGCGCCGGCGGCAGCACGGCCGGCGGCCGCGCCGGAGGCGGCCACATCAGTTCGCCGTGGCTCAGCACCAGCGCGCCGCGCACCACTTCGTCAGCCAGATCGAGCTTGAAGTGGCTGGCGCCGCCGAGATCCGCCAGCAGGTGCGTGAGGTTGTTGCCGAACAGCAGGCTGGCCGTCGGCGCCAGGCGACTCGGTAAGTCGGTGTAGCCGAGAATGTGCACGCCGTGGCGTTCCACCACCTGTCCTGGCTCCGTCAGCGCGCAATTGCCGCCGTTCTCCGCGGCCAGATCCACGATGACCGACCCCTTCTTCATCGACTTGACCATCTCTTCGGTGATCAGGATCGGTGCGGGCCGGTTGGGAATCAGCGCCGTCGTGATGATGATGTCGACGTCCGTCGCCTGCGCGGCGAACATCTCCATCTCGGCCTTGATGAACGCCGGGCTCATTTCCTTTGCGTAGCCGCCTGCGCCTTCACTGTCTTCATGGACGTCGAGCTCGATGAACTCGGCGCCCATGCTCTTGACTTGCTCCTTCACGGTGGGCCGCGTGTCGAACGCGCGCACGATCGCGCCCATGCCGCGCGCCGCGCCAATCGCCGCCAGGCCGGCCACGCCGGCGCCAATCACCAGGACTTTCGCGGCAGGCACTTTGCCGGCCGCGGTCATTTGGCCGGTAAAGAAGCGCCCGTAAAAACTTGCCGCTTCGACGACCGCACGGTAGCCGGCAATGTTGGCCATCGACGACAGCGCGTCCATCTTCTGCGCGCGCGTAATGCGGGGAATCTGGTCCACCGCAATGGCGGTGGCCTTGCGGCGCGCGAGGGCGTCGATCAGCGCGGCGTTCTTGCCGGGATAGAGGAACGAGATCAGCGTTCCCCCTTCGCGGATCAGCTCGGCCTCGTGCACGCCGAGTCCGGGATGCATCGCCGGCGGCTGCACTTTCAGGACGATGTCGCCGACTTGCCAGATGGCGCGCGTGTCGGCAATCACCTCCGCGCCGGCGGCGCTGTAGTCATCGTCGCCAAACGACGCCGCGGCGCCGGCGTCCTGCTCAACGGCCACCGCGAAGCCCATCTTGACCAATCGCGCGACGTTGTCAGGGGTGACCGCGACCCGGCGTTCTCCGGGGCGGCATTCTTTCGGGACGGCGAGCTTCACTCGCCGGTGATTATACCTGCGCGAGCTTCAATCGGAATTCCCTCTGTAACAGCAGCAGGTTGGCGCCCATCTGCAGGAGCACCGCCACCACGCTGAGATACCAGATCCACGTCAGGCTGAAACCGGCGACACGGGACAGCAGCACGGCGGGCATCACGCTGAGCACCAGGCGCAGGCCCGACGTGACCAGCGAGGGAATGGTGTTGCCGAGCGCCTGGAACATGCTCGACGTGACGAAGGTGACCCCGGAAGCGACGAAGGTGAGCACCACGATGCGCAGGTAAACCACACCGACGGCGATCGCGTCGGGGTCGGAGGTGAAGATGCGCATCAGCGGCCCGGCTCCGAGGTAGATCGCGGTGCCTGAGACCACCATTGCGCCCACCGACAGCCCGGCGGCGGCCTTGAAGGCGGCGCGGACACGATCGCCCTTGCGGGCAGCGAAGTTCTGCCCGGCGACCGGCGCCACGGCAAAGCCAAGCGCGACGACGGGCAGGAACGCGGACTGCACGATGCGAAGCCCGATGGTGAATCCGCCCTGTGCGGCGGCGCCGAACGGCTTGGTAATCGCGTAGATCACCGCGAGGTAGACGCCCATCAGCGCGAACTCGGCGCCGGCGGGCAGGCCGATCCTCAGCATGTCCCACCAGACCTTGAGCTGCGGCGACCAGTGGCCGAAGTGGAAGCGGAGGTAGCCGGTCGCGGTCATGAAGTACACGGCGAGCCACGCGACGCCGATGGTGATGGCCACCAGCGTCGCAATGGCGGCGCCGGCCACGCCCCACGCCGGGAATGGGCCCCAGCCGAAGATCAGGAAGGGCGCGAGTACGATGTTGATGATCACCGTCGTCGTCTGCACAATCATGCCGGGCCTGAAGTTGCCCGTGCCGCGCAGCGCCGCCGCCATTCCGACCATTGCGAACTGCAACGCCATCGCCGGGATGAACCACAGCAGGTACTCCTCAGTGGCGATGCGCATGCCTTCGCTGGCGCTCTGGCTGGCGGCGTACTGCTGCCGGGTCAGCATGCCGATCGCCAGGAAGATCGTCGCCGCGACCATCGACAGCACCTGCGACTGGTTGAACAGGAAGATGGCGTGATCCTGATCCTTGCGTCCCGACGCGTGCGAGACGAGCGTGGTCGCGCCAACACTCAGGACCTGCGTGAGGGCGATCACGATGAACGACAAATTGCCCGCCAGCCCGACGGCGCCGATGGCATCGGTGCCGAGACGGCCCACCCAGAACAAGTCGACCAGGATGTAGAGCGTCTGGAAGACCATGCTCACCAGCATGAAGCTCGTCGTTTTGAGGAGATGGCCCGTCAGCGAGCCGGTCGTGAGGTCTTGCATACGGCAGTCTAGCCGAACGCTCCCGCCGGCATCGCAGAAACTGCAACAGATCTGGTAGGTGCGGGGTCAGTCCCCGTTACAACTTACGACTTGCGTAAGAATGTGACAGGTAGCTGTTGATCCGTGACTTACTTGCGGTGATCGGGTGGCTGCCGGCGCGCGAACGCTGGCGGTGGTTCGGGCTGTTGCCGGTGGCGGCGCTGGCGGCGCTGATCGAGGCCGCCGGCGCGCTGGCCATGTTCGGCCTCCTGCGCCTGGTTGTCGATCCCGAGCTCGTGCGCCGCGCTCCGGTGGTGTCGCGGCTGTGGTCGATGTCGCCGAGCAGTGATCCTCGCGTGGTCGTCGCCGTGCTCGTACTGGCCGTAGCAGTCTTCTACCTGCTGCGCGCGCTGTTTCTGTCGTGGGCCGAATGGTTGCGGCAAGGACTGGTGTACCGATCGTCCGCCATTGCCGCAGAACGCCTGCTGGCAAGGTATCTCGGCGCCGACTACCAATTTCACGCCCGCCGCCGTTCCGCGTCGCTGATCGAACCCATGACGCGCGCCTCGGACATCGTGTTCGAGCTGGCCGCCGGATCCGCGGTCAACATCTTTGCCGAGGCCGTGATCATCCTCGCGCTGTCGATCGTGCTGCTCGTGTCCGCGCCGCCGATCACGCTCGTCACCGTGGGGATCGTGCTCGCGCTGGCGCTGGTGCCGATCGTCATGGCCCGACGATCGTGGGAGCGCATCGGTGAATCGGAGCGCCAGCTCTACCAACACCAGCTGCACCTGTTGCAGCAGAGCCTTGGCGCGATCAAGGACGTGACGGTGAGCGGGCGGCAGCCGTTCTTCGAAGAGCGGTTCCGTCACGTGAAGCGCGATCTCGGCGTCACGAAACAACGGCGCGCGTGGGCGGCCAGCGCGGCAAGGCTCGGCGTCGAGGCCACGCTGATGCTGAGCATGCTACTCGTGATCTTCCTCGTGCTGCGGCAGGACGTGTCGGGTGGCGACGCCATTTCGGTGCTGGCGCTGTTCGCCTACACCGGGTTCCGCGTGGTGCCGTCCGCGAATCGCATCATGCTCAACGCCGGCTATATGCGGGAGGCGCACCCGTGGATTCAGGGCATGGACGACGACATGCGGCACTTGCGAGCGCCGGCGCCACGGACCTTCCAGCCGGAAAGGCCTATGCTGCAGGCGACGCTGACCTGCGATCGCGTGTCGTTCGGCTACGAGGGCGGGCCGCCCTATGCGCTCGAAGACATTTCATTCACCGTTCGGCGCGGCCAGTCCGTCGGCATTGTCGGACCGACCGGCGCCGGCAAGAGCACGCTCGTCGATGTACTGCTGGGCCTCCTGCCGCCGACGACCGGCCACGTCCTGATCGACGGCGTCGCGCTCGAAGGGCAGGAGCGCGCCTGGCAGCGGCAGATTGGCTACGTGTCGCAGAGCGTCTACCTTCTCGACGATACGCTGCGCCGCAATATCGCGTTCGGGATTCCGGACAGCGCGATCGACGAGGCGCGCCTGGCCGCCGCGGTCCAGCAGGCCCGGCTCGACGAAGTCGTGGCGTCATTCCCCTCGCGCCTCGACACCATGGTGGGAGAAAACGGCATCCGGCTGTCAGGCGGGCAGCGCCAGCGCGTCGCGATCGCGCGCGCGCTGTATCACGATCCGCCGGTGCTGCTCTTTGACGAGGCGACCGCGGCACTCGACAACCAGACCGAACGCGAGGTGACCGAAGCCATCGCGAACGTGCACGGCACGCGGACGGTGATCGCTATCGCGCACCGGTTGTCGACGGTAAAGAACTGCGATCAGTTGATTTACCTGCGCGAGGGCAAGCTGGCCGCCATTGGGAAATACTCCGACCTGATATCAGACCCAGCCTTTCGTCAGTTGACCTAGAATGCGACATTTGGTGCCAGCCCCCACCTGAGTCCACTTGTCAGTACGACATTTGGGGCCAGCCCCCGTCTGTCAGTAGCCGCCGTCAGTCAGAGGCCGAGCTTCAAGGTCCTTCGGAACCGTTCGATGAACGCCTCGCTGGAAAACTTCTCGGCGTGGACTCGCAGGCGACTGCTGAGCACGTCGCCTCGGCCGCCCTGAACGATTGCTGAAATACGAGCCACCGCTTCATCCTCCGACGACCACAACACCGCGTTCTCGTGATCCAGCACTTCGGGCGTGCCGCCACTGCGATGCGCGAACACCAGGCACCCGGCTCGCGTCATCTCCGCGGTGGCCATGCCAAAGTGTTCGTTCTCCATCGCCTGGATGCCGTACTTCGTCCGCCCCATCAGCGCGTTGAGCTGCTGGCGCGAGAGATCTTCACGGAAGTCGATCCAATCACCCTCGCGGAGCGCCATGCGCCGGATGCGTTTGGTGTAGTGCGCGTCGACGGCGGACCCGACGAGCAGCAGCCGTGCCGATGGCAGCACGGACTCCCGGACTCGCTTGACGATGGCGATCGCCAGTTCAATGCGTTTCGAACCGTGAAAGCGTCCGATACAAAGAAAGGCGTCGTCGCGCTTCGACCAACTCAATCCTTCCGGCTTGATCACTGGCGGATACACGACGATCGGTCTTGAGACTTCGCCGAGGCGCTCCAAGCCGTCCGCGGTCCACTGGGAGTTGGCCAGCGTCACGTTTTGGGCAGCGTCCGCCCATCGGCCGCCGAGCAGCCAGTCACAGAACGCGAAGTAACCGTTTACCAGCACCGGCCACTTCGCCGGCGCGGGCTGCAAATCCGCAGGGTAGTTCACGTACTGGATCCCGCGGCGGGGAAACGGCGCGTAGTTTTCTCCGGAGACCAACAGATCGAACCGGTCGGCGATCGGCCGCGCGTAGTGCAGCACGGAACACAGGCGCAAACGCGTCAAGCGATCCTCAGGCAATCCCGACAGCCAGCGCAGTGGCGGCGGGATGACGATTCGCTTCACCGAGTCCGGGATCGACGTTCCGTAGAAGGCATTGGTCGCGGCCGGTGACCACGGATCGGTCGTCAGCGTGGTGACGTCGTGCTCGTGGGCCAGCATGTGCAGCATCCACGCAGCGACCGCAGTGCCGCCGCCCGGGGGCGCCAGCGAACGATGTACGAACAATACGCGCATCAGCCGTTGAACGTGTCCACGAGTTCGCGGACCTGCTGCATGAAGCGATCCGTCGAGAAGCGATCGCTGCTGACGGCGAGCAGGCCGCGCAGGCGTTGCTGCTCGGCCGGCGTGGTCAACGTGCCGACGATTTTCCGGACCGCGTCATCGTCGGAGTCGTACATGAGCGCCGCTTGATTGCCAACGATCTCCATCTGCCCGCCGCCGCGTGGCACCCAGACGATCATCCCGGCGCGTGCCTGTTCGGCGGGCGCCATGCCGAAATGCTCTTCGCGCATGCCGTGGATCCCGTATCGATGCGAGGCCATGAGGTCGCCGACATCGGCACGCGTCAGGTTGTCTCGAAACCTGATCCACGGGCCGAGCGATTCCGCCAGCGACCTCAACGTCCCGAGGTAGCCGCGTGAGTGGCGGTCCCAGGTGCCGACGATCGCCAGCGTCAGATCCGGAACCTGCTCGCGCACGCGCGCGAGGATCTTCATGACGCGCTCGTATTCCTTCTCCGGCGAGATGCGCCCGATGGCCAGGAATCCGTTCCGGCGTTCTGCCCAGGGTCGCCCGGGCGCCGGATCGGCGATCGGTGGATACAGCGTGCGCGGCGTGATGCCGAGAACACGCGTCACGCGTTCGCCGGTCCAGTTCGAATTGACCAGCGTCACGTTGTGCTTCATGCGATCCAGCGAGAAGTCCGCCAGCCAGTCCGCGAAGGCGTAATACGCGTTGAGGCCTCGTTGTGGCGGGTGATACCACCGCAGGTCAACCTCCGGTCGCGGACGCAGATACGTAGGGTAGTGCACGTACTGGATGCCTCGCCGCCCGTAGTCCGTTTCGTTGTAGACACCGAACAGCACGTCGAAGCCGTCACTGACCCGGCGGGTGTAGCGCATCAGCAGCGACAGCTTGATCAGCGTCGCCGGCACCGGCAGGTGATCGGCCAGCCAGCTCCACGATCGCGGCACCACGATCGACGCGAAATCGTCGCGCGTGAGATGCGTGCCGAAGAAGCGGTTGATCGGCTCGATCTCGACCGGCCGCCACGACAGCACGGTCACGCGATGCGTCCGCACCAGTGCCTGCAGCACCCAGGCGGCGACGCCGTTGCCGCCACCCGGCGGCTGCAGCGATGGCTGCACCAGCAGCACGCGTTTCATGGCTTGGTCACGTTGGCGGTGGCCAGCGCCAGCATTGACAGCACCGCGGTGATGCCATACAGCACCAGCACGGTGCGCCGCACTGACCAGCCCATCGCCGTCAGGCGGTGGTGAATGTGCTCGCGATCGGGTTGCGTAATGTGCTTCAGGATCGCGCCGATCGATCGACCGGCCGCCGGCGCGGCGAGGCTGCGCCGCCCCAGCGCGAGTGCGCTGTCGACGATCGGCAGTGCGAAGATCATCAGCGGCACGCCGGCCGCAAGCGCCGTGGCACCCTTCTGCCACCCGGTGATGGCCGTCGCGGCCAGCAGGAATCCGAACAGCAGGCTGCCGCTGTCGCCGAGGAAGATCGATGCCGGCGAGAAGTTGAAGAACAGGAAGCCGAGTGCCGCGCCGACGATCGTGGCCAGCAGCATGGCCTCTGCGTGGTGGCCGCGGACGATCAGGATGATGCCGCACGCGCTGCCGGCCAGCACCACAATGCCGGTGGCAAGACCGTCGATGCCATCGATGAGGTTGAAGGCATTGGTCAGTCCCACCAGCCACACGGCGGTCACCGGCCAGGCCAGCCAGCCAAGCGGCCAGGTCTGGCCGACGAACGTCACCCGCTCGATCAGCAGCCCCGACGACATGACCAGCGCCGCCGCGCCGAACTCGAACAGCAGCTTCGTGCCGGCGCCGAGCTCCCGGACGTCGTCGATCAGGCCCGTCAGGAAAATGAGGCCCCCGGCCAGCAACAAGGGACGCATCGTGAGCCAGTCCGGTGTGTCAAGCATGGCGGGACCAACGACGGCGAAGAGCGCCAGCGCCACGGCGGCCGCCACGCACACCGCGAGTCCGCCCATCCGCGGCACCGAGTGCAGGTGAACCTTCCGGCCGCCCGGGGCATCTACCAGTCCAAGCCGAGTCGAGGCCCGTCCAATCAGCGGGGTCAGAATAAGGGTCAGGACGAGGCTGGTCAGCCCGAGCAGCAGGTAGACAGTCAATGCGAACCGCAGTCATCGTAATCGGAGATCTGGGCCGCAGCCCGCGGATGCAGTATCACGCGGTCTCGCTGGCCGGCGCCGGCGAGGTGGATCTGATCGGCCTTGAAGGCGCCGCGGTCACGCCCGAGGTCGAGTCGAACCCGCGCATCCACGTGCACCGCCTGCCCGATCGCGCGTTCGCGGGCAGAAGCTCGGGCGGCGTTCGGCGGTTCGTGTGGGGGTCGGCAGTGCGCGGCGTTGGCCAGGCGCGCCGGCTGTTCTTCACCCTGATGCGTCTCCCGAAGCCCGATACGGTTCTCGTGCAGAACCCCCCGGCCTTCCCGACACTGGCGATCGCATGGCTGGTGGCCCGCCTGCGCGGCGCGCGGTTCGTCATCGACTGGCACAACCTCTCCCACACCATCGCCGCCATCAAGCTCGGCGAGCATCATCGCGCGGTGAAATCCGTGGCGCGCAGCGAGCGTCGTTGGGCGAAGCGAGCCGACGCGCACCTCGCCGTTTCGAACACGCTGGCCGGGTGGCTGTCGCGCGAATACCGCGTGACGCCGGCTGTGGTCTACGACCGGCCCGCCGCCGCGTTCGACCGCCCGTCGACCGCCCGGGCGGACGCCCTGTGGCAGAAGATCTCGGTTGGGAGCCAGCTTGGCACGCGTCCGCCGATTGTGGTGTGCCCGACCAGCTGGACACCGGACGAAGATTTCGATTTGGTGCTCGAAGCGCTCGAGCGCGCCGAACGCCAGCTGACGAAGAACGCCGGCGCCCCGGCATCGCCGGCCATGATGGTGTTTCTCACCGGACGGGGCGCGCTGCGTGATACGTTCGAGGCGCGCGCGGCGCGGCGCTCCTTCAAGGCGATTGCCGTCCGCACCATCTGGCTTGAGCCTTCTGACTACCCGGTGTTGCTCGGCATGGCCGACCTTGGGTTGTGCCTGCACCAGTCGTCGTCCGGTCTCGACCTGCCCATGAAGCTCGCGGATTTACGCGGCGCTGGTGTGCCGGTTGCGGTCTACGACTACGCGCCGGTGCTCACCGAAGTCATGACGCCCGGCCAGGAAGGCGTGTTGTTCCGAGACCCCGGCGATCTCGCGCACTTGTTTGTGGCCCTCGCCACGCGAACCCTGCCGCCCGACTCGCCATTGGCGAAGAGCCGGGGCTGGCTCGCGCAGCATCCCGCCGAGCGATGGGACGCGCAGTGGAACGCCGCCGCGCGCCCGGTGCTACTCCCGTAACGCAGACGACGGATCGATCCGCGTGGCACGCCACGACGGCAGCTCATCGAAATCACGTTGCGCGCTTGTCTCGGCCAATGGCGAAGGCAGGTAGAATGATGCGGTTTACTTATGCTGCCCATTGCGGATGTCGCTGCCCGCCTCGGACTGACCCCGGATCTCCTCGAACCCTACGGACACGCAATTGCCAAGATCAGGCTGGAAGCGCTCGAGCGTTTCCCCACCCGGCGCGGCAAGCTGATCATCGTCACGGCGATCACGCCGACGACCAGCGGCGAGGGCAAGACGGTCAACACCATCGGCCTGACCCAGGGCCTGGTGAAGCTGGGCCACAACGCCGTGGCGGCGTTGCGAGAACCGTCGCTGGGACCGGTCTTCGGGATGAAGGGTGGCGCGACCGGCGGGGGCAAGGCGTCGCTCGAGCCGATCGATCGCATCAACCTGCACTTCACCGGCGACTTCCACGCCATCACCAGCGCGCACAACCTGCTGGCGGCGCTGCTCGACACGCACCTGCACTTTGGGAACGACCTGCGGATCGATCCGAAGGAAATCATCTGGCCGCGCTGCATGGACATGAACGATCGCGCGTTGCGGCGCATCGCGACCGGCCTTGGCGGCCGCGAGAGCGGACCGGCGCGCGAGACCGGGTTCGTCATTACCGCGGCCTCCGAGATCATGGCGATCCTCGCGCTCGCCGAGAGCCGCGACGATCTCCGCACGCGGCTCGGCCGCATCGTCGTCGGCTTCAGTTACGACGGCCAGCCGGTGACGGCGGCCGATCTCAAGGCCGTCGGTCCGATGATGTTGTTGTTGAACGACGCGCTGTTGCCGAACCTGGTGCAGACCAGCGAAGGCGCCCCGGCGATCGTGCATTGTGGTGCGTTCGCCAACATTGCGCACGGCACCAGCAGCGTGCTGGCGCAGCGGCTCGGCCTGCATCTCGCCGACTACGTCGTCAATGAAACCGGGTTCGCCGCCGACCTCGGTGCCGAGAAGTTCTTCGACCTGGTGATGCCGATGTGCGGCCACGTGCCATCGGCGGCGGCGGTGATCGTCACGCTGAAGGCGCTGCGCGCGCAGGGCGGATCGCCCGACGGTCCGGTCGATCGCGGATTCCCGAATCTGGCGCGGCACCTCGACAATCTCAGGCGCTGGGGCGTGACGCCGGTGATCGCGCTGAATCGCTTTCCGGGAGACACAGACGGCAATCTCGATCTGGTGTTGAAGTTCTGCCGCACGCTGGGCGTGGATGCCGCGCTTTCGGAGGGTTACGCCAAGGGCGGAGCCGGCATGGAGGATCTCGCCGCAAAGATCGTCGCCGCGGCGGGCGCATCGGACGCCGGCACGATCAAGCCGCTCTACTCGAACGATCAGCCGCTGGCGGAGAAGATTTCCATCATCGCGACCAATGTTTACGGCGCCGGCAGGGTGTCGTTCAAGCCGGCTGCGAAGTCACGGCTCGAAAAGTTCGAATCGCTCGGCTACGGCACGCTGCCGGTCTGCATCGCCAAAACGCAGTACTCGTTCACCGACGATCCGAAGCAGATGGGTGCGCCGACGGGCTGGACGCTGAACATCAGCGACGTGACGTTGTCGGCGGGCGCCGGGTTCGTGGTGGCGATTGCCGGCGCGATGATGCTGATGCCCGGACTGGGCAAAGTGCCGCAGGCGCAGAAGTTGGACGTGGACGATCAGGGTCGCCCGATCGGCATGGAGTACTAGGCAGGCCGGCACGCCAGCGCCGGCTGACCTCGCGGCCATCGCTTCTCATATAATCGAGCGACCGGTGGAATACCTGATCAAGCAGTACGCGCTCGAGCCGGGCGCGTGGGAGATTCAGTACATCGAGGAGAACTTCGGGGAGTTCCCGCGCCGCAAGACGGCCGCCGAGATCATCGATCGGCTCGGCGACCGCGAGTCGCTCATCCTGATCGCCGAGGCGCCGCTGCCCGACGACCCGACCGGCGCGCCGGTGCCGGTGTCCTACAAGATCGTCCACGAAATCCGCGCCGACGAGTCGGTCCCGAAGCTCCGCGACCTGGTGGCGCGGCTGGCGGGCACGGTCGCCTTCGACGGCCGCCGCATTCTGTATCAGTGGATTGGCGGCACGCGGCGCGACTGGCGCGGCCAGGGCCACTTCCGCGCCCTCACCGAAGAATCGGAAGTGTGGGCCATGGCGGCCGGCTTCGAAGAGGTCGTGGTCAAGACGAAGAACCGTTACTACGACATGCGCGCGGTGCTGGCGCAGCTGCAGTTCAACGTCGTGAAACACGAACCGAACCCGGGCGACATCGGCGAGTCGAAGGTCTACCTGAGTAAACTGCTGCCCGCGGAACTGGCGCGCGGCCACCGCAGCATCCGCACCGTCGTCTACGCGGAGTAGGCGGGCCGTCAGGCCGACGGACCCGCGGGCGAACGGGCCGACGGCACTACTCAGCCCTCCGCGTCACCGTTGCCGTTCTTCCAGATCGATAGGACGTTCGTCGTCGTGGTCACCTGGAGACGTCGAACGGTGGCACGGGAATCTCGGCGGCGCACCTGATGTCGATGCCGTCCGCCGAACCACGATCCAGAAACTGGCTGATCATCCTGCCAATGCAGGCTTCCGCGTTGCCGATCGGATGACCGTGGTTGCGAATCACGACATGCCGGCCGCGCGACAGGGTGCGGACGACTGCTTCGCCACCCTGCTGGCAGCCGTTCACCGCTGACGGCCGCACAATACCCTTCATCGACACGGCCCGAACGCTGGTGGGGTAGCGACGCTAGATAGACCTGAGCGACGCGCGAGCCGTACGAAGTCCCATACCAGTTGATCGGTCCGAGAGTGGTCGCATATGCTAGACATTCCAATTGAGACTGATTCTCAATTGGAAGACAGCTGCCCCCCACATGTTGCAAGCCTTTGTGATCACCCTTCGGGAAGGCCTCGAGGCGTTCCTCATCATTGCCATCAGCCTCGCCTACCTCCGCAAGAGCGGCCGCCGCGAACTGGTGCCGGCGGTGCACTGGGGCATCGCCCTGTCGATTGTCCTGAGCGGTATCGCGGGCTACTTGTTCTCGCAGGTTGCGAACCAGGCGCTGTGGGAAGGTGTGCTCGCCATCGCCGCCGCGATTTCAGTGGCGACCCTCACGGTGCACATGTGGCGCACCGCGAAGCGGATCAAGGGCGAGATTGAAGGCCACCTGTACCAGTCGATGCATCAGCAGACCGATGCCAAGGCGCAGCTCGGCGTCTTCCTGTTCACGCTGCTGATGATCTCGCGCGAGGGCATGGAAACCGCGCTGCTGATGGGCACGCTGATGACGCAGGTCGAAACCATGACGCTGCTCGGCGGCGCCGTTGCCGGCACGCTCGCCGCGGCCTTTGTGGCGATGCTGTGGTCGCGTTACGGTCATCGCGTGAACCTGGAGTTGTTCTTCCAGGTGACCGCGATCTTCCTGCTGGTGTTCGTCGGCCAGCTGCTGATCTACGGCTTCCACGAACTGACCGAGGCGAACCTGTTCCCGGGCAGCGAGGCGCTGCACTGGGCCACCGAGCCGTACGGACCCGACGGTGTATATGGCCAGTACCTGACCTACATGCTCGTCGCGCTGCCGGTGGGCTGGCTGCTGTTGTCGATGCTGATGGGCGGGAACCGCCAGGCGCAGGGATCGACCGCCACCGGCCGCGCGGCCTAGTGCGAACGCTGTTACTCTGTGGCGGTGTCAAAGCCGCCACTCACGGCCACCCTCACGTGGCTCGGCGATCTGAAGTTTCGCGCCGCCACGTCTCGCACCAGCATCATTCTCGATAGCGACAGCACCGCCGGTCCGTCGCCGCCCGAGGCGGTGGCGATGGCGCTGGCCGGCTGCATGGCCATCGACGTCGCCGACATCGTCTTGACGGGCCGGCATCCATTGGCGTCGCTCGAGGCCCGCATTGCCGGTGACCGCCGCGAGGATCCGCCGCGCCGTTTCGTGCGCTTCACGCTGACCTTCATGGTGGGCGGCGCCGTACCTGAGCACGCCATCCAGCGCGCCATCGATTTGTCGCGGGAAAAGTACTGCTCGGTCTGGCACTCGTTGCGCGAGGACATCGAGTTGGAGACGCGTTTCGAGGTCACCACTGCCGCGTAAGGTTTATCTCGACTGGCTGCGCGGCGTCGCCGTGCTGATCATGGTCGGCGCGCACGTCACCGACGCGTGGACGCGGGCGGAAGACAAGACCCGCACGCTCTACATGTACACCATCTTCGTGGCCGGCCTGGCCGCGCCGTTGTTCCTGTTTCTGGCCGGATTGACGATCTCCATGGCGGCGTCCGCCCGTGCGTTGAAGGTCGGCGGCGCTCAGGCGGCGACGATGGCGCGCACCAGGGCGCTGCAAGTATTCGTGCTCGCCTTCCTGTTCCGCCTGCAGTCGCAGCTGCTCGGCTGGGGCGCGATCAGCAACGTGCTCAAGGTGGACATCCTGAACGTGATGGGCATCGCCATGCTGGCAGCCGCGATCATCTGGGGGCTGTCAGAGCGTCGAACGACGCGGGTCGTCCTGTTCGCCATCGCCACTGTCATCGTGGCGATGAGCACGCCACTTGTCAGGGAAGCCGGTCTGCTGTCGATGCTGCCAGATCCGATCGAGGCCTACCTTCGCCCGCTGCCCGGGCGCAGCAACTTCGCCCTGTTTCCGTGGGCGGGGTTCGTGCTCGCCGGTGCGACCGCCGGCGAGCTCGTGCACGCGGCGCGGACCGAGCGGGCCGAGCGGCGGCTGCAGCGCGGGCTGCTGATCTCGGGACTGGGGGCGATTGCGATCGCCTACGCAGCGTCGTTCCGGCCGTCGATCTACCCGGTGGCGAATTTCTGGACCAGCTCGCCGACGTTCTTCTTCATCCGCCTCGGTATCTGCACCGCGATGTTGCCGATCTCCAAGGTGATCGACACGCTGCATGCGTTCGTGCGGCGCACCCTCACCACGGCGCCCGATGTGCCCGGACGCGTCATCAGCACGCTCGGCCGCTCGTCGCTGTTCGTCTACTGGATTCACGTGGAGATGGTCTACGGCGGCCTCGCCCGCCCGATCAAGCGTGTGCTGCCGCTGGAACTGTCGCTGGTCGCAACGGTGGCTCTCTGCGCCCTGTTGTATCAGGTCGTGCGGTGGAAGGATCGCAAGATGGGGGCGATGGAGTTGACGGGCGCGTGGAGAATACTCGCGCCGGTGCTCAAGTAGGCCTCTGGAGGCCTAGAAGGCAAACAGATACGTCATCTTCGCGATGATCGCGCGCGCGATCAGGTCGCCGCTGCGATAGTCGCGCCGCTCGTTGTAGACCAGATAGATGTCGCTCAACGGCCGGTGGATGATGTCCAGCCGGACATTCGAGCTCCACTGATGGGTGTCGGTGTTGTACTGCACCAGCGCATTCACGAACATCCTGGTGGAGAAGTAGACGTTGAAGCGCCCGGTGAGCAGGTGGGTCACGTACGAGCCGGAGCCGAGCTCGATGTCGTTGATCTGGTCGCTGAGCGACACGTTGAAATGCTGGTTCAGCCGGAAGGTGCCGCCGATGGTGTAGTTGCGGCGGTAGCCGTCGTAGAACTCGCCGGTGCCGGCGCGCAGGTTCATCGAGAAGGGCGCCGAGGAGTTGGTGTTGACCAGGATGAAGTGTTCCTTGAACTCGTAGCGGCCCGGGTTCACGAAGATCCGTCGCCGGCTGTTGATCGAGAAGCGTTCGTCGATCACTTCGATGTTGGGGTTGGTGCCGATTTCAACGAAGGTGCTGTTCTGGAACGTGACGGGCCAGTGCCAGTCCATGTAGCGCGACTCGAGGCCGCCGCCATTGCGGCGCGAGAAGTTCTCGAACTGGATGTGCGGAAACGTTTCGCGCAACCAGCGCTGCATGCGTCGGGGGCGGAAGCGGGCCCCGAGGTAGAACTCGGAGTTATCGACGCCGCGCCTCGGCACGAAGCCCATCTCGTCGTTGAAGCGGCTGCCGATCGTCTGGTACATGCCGCGTGCTTCCCACCGGTTGGAGCGGTAGCCGGCGCTGCTCTTGGAGTACCAGTCGTCGCCCGAACCGGCGAGGCGGTGTTTCGGTGAGGCGCTCTTGGCGACCGAAACGCTGGCGGTCAGGTCGCGGAGAAAGCGGAAGTTGGCGTCGGCGCCGAACCCGCGGTTGTAGTCGCCGCCCTTCGGGTCCTTGTTGACCATCATCACGCCGATGTCCGAGTTGGCGAGGATGTTTCGACGCAGCCGCAGCGCGGTGAAGTTGGTGGAGGGGCTGGCCCCCTTCTCCCGCTGCTGAATGTTGAGAGCCCCGATCGTCCACCCGCCGACGCGCCCGGTGATCCGTGACCCGGCGAGGAGCGGAATCGTGTCACCGGCCGGCGACAAGCCGATCTGCCGGCTGAAGAAGAAGATCATGTCCTGTGACTGGTTCTGGCGTCCGCCGCCGCCGCCCCCCCCCCCCCCCCCCCCCCCCCCCCCCGCCTCCCCCGCCCCCCCCCGCCGCCCCCGCCCCCGCCGGTGTTGCCGGAGCCGAACTGGAACACGCCGGAGTTCTCGAGGAAGAAGTCGCGCTTCTCCGGGAAGAACAGGCTGAAGCGCGTCAAGTTGATCTGCTGCTCGTCGGCTTCGACCTGCGAGAAGTCGGTGTTGACCGTGAAGTCCCAGGTCAGCCCGGAGGTCACGCCGTACTTCACGTCGAAACCGGCGTCGTAGTCGCGATCCAGGGCCACGCCCGGCAGCTGGTTGAAGTTCGCCAGCCCGTACGGCTTGACGCGCACGTTGGCGCCCGGCTTCAGCCCCTGCAGCCCTTCGTAGCTGCCGGCCATCGACACGCGCGACAGCGAGTGAATCCGCCGCAGCGGGGCCCAGTAGCTGTTCTCATTTCTGCGGCGCAGGCGGCGCTGGAAGTTGATGCCCCACGTCTGCATGTCCGCCGGACCGAACTTGAGCGTCTTGAACGGGATTTCGATCTCCGCGTACCACCCGTCGTCGCCGATCCTCGTGCTGACGTCCCAGATGCCGTCCCAGTTCGAGTTCTGCTCGCGGCCCTCGTTCGACATCTGCGAGTCCCACTTCGCGCCGGCGGGATTGATGGCGAACTGGAAGCCGTTGCGGTCGTCGTTGAACGTGTCGATCACCACCTGGAAGCCGTCGGCGGAGCCGGTGTTGAAGTCCTTGCGCAGCTCGTTGATGATGATGTCGCCGGGTGACGGGTCCCTGGCGAACACGCCGATGTACAGAGCGCGGTGGTCGTAGAGCAACTTCACTTCGGTCTCGAACGTGGCCGGCGCGCCTTCCCGCGGGTCGTTCTGGGTGAAGTTGGTGGCCAGCGGCGCCGCCGCCCAGGACGCTTCATCGAGGCGCCCGTCGAGGGCGATCGGGCCCTGGGCCTGCATGGCCGTCAGCCGGCGGTCGTTCCTCGCCGTGTCATAGTTGATGCCAGGCGTTTCGGCTGGAGCCTGAGCGGAGACCGGGGCCGCCGCACCGAGGACAATCAGGGTGCAGAGAATTCGAATCAGATACATGCGCAAACGTGTATCGTCTCCTGGAACCGCCGAGCTCGATGTAAAGAATTGTATTAGGGACTGGCACCTTAACATGGGAAAACGATGAGATTCCTGATCACCCTAGCCATCGTCTTGTTGCAGGTACTGCCGACCTACGCACAGGAAGCCAGAAGGCGTTGGGAAATGCAACGCCAGATCCGCCTCGACAAGTTCGAGCAGGTGTTACCGCGCGCCATGCGGGACAACAACATCGACATGTGGATTGTCGCGGTCAAAGAGAACCACTACGACCCTCTCTGGAATGATCTGGGCCGCGGATACGTCTCTGGTCTCGGCTACTACGTCTTCACCGATCGCGGCGGCGATCGCATCGAGCGCGCCGCGCTTGGCCCCAGCGGTTATATGCTGAACGAGTCAGGCGCCTACGACATCATCGCCTCCGCGGCCACCCTCGCCGAGCACGTCAAGACCCGCAACCCGAAACGCATTGGCCTCAACATGTCCGACGAGATCGGCCCGGCCGATGGATTGTCGGTGACAATGCTGGCACACCTCAAGAAGACGCTGGGCGATACGTTCGCATCACGGTTCGTGTCGGCGGAGAAGCTGGTCGCTGATTTCCGATCGCATCGCGTCGCTTCGGAGATCGTCGCCTTTGGCGAAGCCGCCGGCATCGCCATCCAGCTCGCCGAACGGGCGTTGTCAAACGAAGTGATTACGCCGGGCAAGACGACCCTGGAAGACGTGGCGTGGTGGATGCAGGACCAGCTGCTGGCGCGCGCACTCGGATCGGAATTCGACATGCCGTCGGTCTACATCACCGGCCCCAACGGCATCGCGGCGACGTCCAGCGGCCGCATCATCCAGCCGGGCGACGTGATGATGATCGACTGGGGCGTCCAGCTGATGAACTTCGGCACGGACGTCAAGCGCGTCGCCTACGTATTGAAGCCCGGCGAAACGGCGGCGCCGAAAAGCATCCAGAACGCGTTCGACAAGGCGCTCTCGGTGCGCGACGTGCTCAAGAAGGCGATCACGGTCGGCGTGCGCGCCGACGCCACCATGAAGGCGATGGATGCGGCGCTACGCGCCGCCGGCTTCGGCGTGATCGAGTTCAATCGTCCGAACAAGGACGATAAGACCGACGTCGTCTATGGGTTCCACCCCGTTGGCAACACCGGTCACGACATCGGACCGTCGCTCACCACATGGCAGCCGCTGCAGACCACGTTCGTGATGCACGATCAGCACATGTTCGCGTTCGAGTATTTCGCTTACACGCCGATTCCCGAATGGAACGGCGCGAAGCTGCGGATTCCGATCGAAGACGACGCGATCCTGACCGATGCAGGCATTCAGTTCCTGCACCCGGCCAACTACCGGCTGCTCGTCATCAAGTGATCAGGCTTCGCGGTACAAGTAGCCGCCGACTGACGAGGCGACGATCATCTCGATGGCCGACCAGACGATCGTGACCAGCACCAGTCCGAGCGACTGCATGCCGATCATGTAGAAGAAGACCCCCGAGTAGAGATACGACATCGCCCACACCAGCAGGCCGGCGACCATCGCGGTCTTCGGCCCCGGACCGAGCCGTGGGCGAATGGCGGCGTACAGCCACACCGTTGCAATCCCCAGCAGGAAGGTGGCGACCGTAAACGTGGCTGTCGCCGCGGTGCTCACCGGTGGCAGGCTCAGCGCCGCCAGTTCCTTGTCCATCTGCGAGCCGGCCACGGGAACGTTCAGGATGAATTCACTGATCACCATGATGCTTCCCGCCGCCGCTCCGCCCTTCAACACGCCGCCGATGTTGATCTGGCTCATGGAGGCAGAGCATAAACCAGGGCGTCCTCTACCGCTTCGCAATCTTCGAGTTCGACACCGCCGGCGGCGATCCGGTCGGGGCGCCGGGCGTGAAGATCGCTTTTGCTCATGAAGGTGGCAGGATCACGCAGCTGACGATTGCTGATTCCACCGTGATGGTGACTGCGAAACGGACATGATCGAGCTGAGATGCTCGAAGCGATCCTCACGCGGCTGACGGTCGCCTTGGCCGTCATTCTCGTCGTCGCCGTCATCGGCTTCTTCGCGTTGCGCCGGGTATTCCTGCGGACTGCCGAGCGGATGGCGGCGATCGTCGACCGCAGCGTCGGCGGCGTGGCCGCCACCGCGTCCACGCGGATCGCGCGCTTCGCCCAGGCGCGCGGCATTCCCCTCGAAGAGGCCCAGCGCCTGTTCGGCGCGCACATCGACCGCCTGGCCCGCATCATGGACAGCGCGGTCGCGCTGCCGATCGTCGGCCGCATTGGTTTGGATGCCGTGCTCGACCTCGTGCCGGTCGTCGGCAACTTCGCAGGCGCCGCAATCTCGCTGACGCTGATCGCCCGCACGCTGCAATACGGACCGCCGGCGTCGCTGGTGTCGAGAATGCTGTCGAACGTGCTGGTGGACGTGATCCTGGGAGGTATTCCGCTGGTCGGCCCACTGGCCGACCTGTGGTGGAAGGCCAACGACCGCAACGCGGCGTTGATGCGGGAGTTCCTCGACAGCCGAGGCTGAGCGCGGCTTACGACGCGAGGCCGGCGCGAAGCCAGCCGTCATACCAATGACAACGGCACCGATCTGCCGCACTACTGCTGGCCCCCGGTGGTCGTGGGCTTGGACGACGCAGCGCCGGTCATGTCATTCCAGAACATCAGCGAGTTGAACAGCATCCCGTGCTCGCCGAAGGTCTGCCAGCGGTAGATCGGGTTGTTGGCAAACAGGATCACCCGGCCCTTGCCGGCCGGTGCGTCCACCACCATCGGCCGATTGCGAATCTGATCCGGGTTGCGCATCAGGCCGCTCAGCACGCCGGCCTCACCGCCGGTGAAGCGCGCGATGATCTGCGGGCGCTCGGGCGACGAGCCCACGAACTGTTCGAAGCCCGGCGGCGGTCCGGCCTGCAGCAGCGGACCGCCGTTGAAGCGAATCGGCAGCGTCTTCTGGTGGTAGCCGTACATCACCGGGTGGGCCGGCATCAGGATTTCGCTCTGCACGTACGGGCCTGGCGCGTAGAAGCCCGGTGCCGGATTCTGCGCCTCGACACCCTTGGCAATGCCGAACTCGGCCGGGAAGGCGCTGGCCACGCCCATCGTCACCAACACGCCGCCCGCCTCGACAAACTTCTGGAACTCGGCCGCGCCCGCCAGGCCCATGCCGCCGCGCACGTCGTCGGTCTCCGCATACAGGCCGAGCGACTTGAACGTGTCGTTCTTCTTGTACGGCAGCGGCTTCGACAGCTTCGGCTGCTCATAGACGATCGACTTGCCGTTGGCGGTCTGGTGCGGCATGACGATGACGTCGTACTTCGAGACCAGGTTCGCGCCGGCCTGGACGTGATCCTTGTGAATCAGGTCGAACGGAATCTCCCAGCGATCGAAGGCGAGGCGCACCCAGCCGACTTTCTCGGTGTTCGCCCACGTGGTGTAGATCGCGATGCGCGGCAGATCGACGTCGAACGACTCGACGCCCGCCGGCAACTGCTGCACCGCCATCCCCATCAAGCCGAGTGATTCAATTTCGCGGCGCGCGCGGTCGCTGGCCGGGATCAGCAACGAACCGGCAGGAAACTCGCGATCGCCAATCTTGAACGCGGCCTTGGCGGCCGTGATCGCCGAGTCCTTCAGGCGATAGCGGAGCGTGATCAGGTTCAGCGCGCCGTTGTGCTGGACGATGTAGGTGGCGCTGCCGGCGCCGATGGCGCCGTTCGGATCGGTGAGCCCGCCGAGCGTCGTGACGTCTTCCTTCAGCAGCGTCGCCGCGGCGTCGAGGATCGACTTGTCCTCGATCGTCCTGACGTCGATGTTGTTCGCCATCCCCATGGTCCACGCGCTGTCGTCGTAGGTAGTCAGCGACGCATCGGGATAGTTCTGCTTCTCCAGCAGCGTCTTGGCCAGCGGCCCGTACGGCTGATTCAGCTTCACGACGTAGGAGCCCGCCGCGAAGGTGTCTTCCTTGATTTTGATCTCCGCGGTTGCGCGATGCACTTCGATGGCCTGGCGGCGCAACAGGTTGGCAACGCGATCGACCTGCGTTTGATCGCGCTGGCCCGCCGGAATCACGAACGCGTAGGGCGGCTGGTCGCCGCCGCGCTTCACCGCGTTCGCGGACTTCTGGTAGTAGTTCTCGACCACCATCTGCGGGAACTTCGAGGTCAGCTCGAGCGCGGTCAGCAATCCCGTTTGCGCGTAGTTGATCGAGTTGCGGATCGACCAGTCGACTTCGCCCACCGGCGCCGGGTTCGGCCGGTACCACTGCCTGGTCGTCTGGCCACCCTGCAGGCGCGCCTTCTTGGTGTTCGCGCCGCCCTGGTTGAAGACCTCATACATGCGCAGCATGCCGTTGTGGTTGGCGGCCGCAAAGCCGAGGTATCCCGGTGACCACATGTCCACGAAGCCGAAGTGCCACACGCCCGGCATGCCGTACGACGTCAGCTTGTTGACTTCGTAGGTCGCGAAGAACGGCAGCTCGGTGTAGAGAATCGGATCGAGGTTCGCGTTCTGGGGCGGCTGGCCGCTGAACGTGTAGAGCAGCGTCTGCGCTTCGTGCACGTCGTGCCAGATGGGCGGCACCCAGTGCAGGTACCAGTTCAGGTGCGCGCGCAGTGAATCCACGCCGTAGTTGATGTCGCGATTGTTGTCGTGGAAGACGTACTTGCCCCAGTACGGGGGGCCGCCGTAGTTCTCGCCGCCGTCGTACTGCTCCTCGGTCTTGTAGGCGTAGTACCAATCGACGTAGCGATCGCGGCCGTCGACGTCGGTCGCACCCATGATCGACACGATCACGTTGTCGCGGATCTGGCGAATGTAGGGCTCTTCGCTGACCGCGAGGCGATAGGCGAGCTCGATCACCGACTCCGGTGGATTCGTTTCACCACTGTGGAGGCCGGCGCTGATGTGATAGTGCGGCTTGGTGCCGGCGACGAGCTGCTGCACCTGCGCGTCGGTGAGCCCGCGCGGATCCGCGATCTTCCGCATGTTCTGCCGGTTCGTTTCGAGGTTCTTGAGGTTGGCCTCGGATGTGACGAAGACGGCCATGATGTCGCGGCCTTCTTCCGTCTTACCGATCACCTCGGTCTTGACGCGGCCCGGCAAGGCTTTCTCGAGGGCGCGGAAGTAGCGCTGCTGATCGGCGACGTAGGTCAGCTTCTTCTCGGTGCCGATGTGGTATCCGAGGATGTCCTTGGGTGTCGGCACGCCCGCTTTCTTGGGCAAATGATCAACAAGCGGCGACAAGAACTCCGGTTTGGTGGTAGCTTGCTTCACAAACTTCGCAAAATCCCCATCGTCTTGGGCAGTGGCGGTGCTCGGTCTCTGCGCATTCGTGACCGCTGGCCCTGCCGAGCCAAGAAACAGGGCAACCACGAGCAAAGTGCCGGGAAGGCGCATCTTTCTGGTCATTGCAATAAGTCCATTAAAATAAGTGACTTACGTGACGTCTTGAGGCCGGAACCGCCTCGAGACCCCCACGATTCTGGGCAAAAAACGTTGAGACACCGCGTCTGCAAACGATAGAATCCGATTCTTTGGACGAGCCCACATGATTAGCGTAGCGGCAATTCGGATGCAGCAGTTCGGCGTGCAATTCTATCAGGCCTCCCTGACGGCCAACGATATCGACAAGCTCGTGCGATTTGAGGTGCTGAGTTATCAGGATCAGGCCCAGGCTGGGTTGCGCGGCAAGAAAAAGGGCGGGCCGCAATCGAAGATCAACTGGGATTTGCTCGAGCGCCGCATTGCCTCGAACGAAAAGGCTTACCAGCGCCAGATCATCCGCAAGAAGATCGACGAGCTCGTGCAGTACTACGAGCAGTGCCGCCAGGCGCGCGACCTGCCGTCGATTCCGGGCGCTGTGATCATCTCGTGCGACGAGAAGCTCAGCTTCGAGCCCATCGAAAGCGGAGCGTGGGTCGGCCGGTTGAAGGTGCCGGAGCGCGAAGGCATCCTGCGCGCGATTGACGGACAGCACCGGCTGCTGGCGCTGCACGCCGACATCGACCGGTTTGGCGACGAGCCGTTCACGGTGCCGGCCATCATCTTCGACCGCGTGCCGGAAGATCACATCGTGCAGATGTTCGTCACGATCAACGCCAAGCACACGCGCCTGAACGCGTCGCATCTGGTGTCGCTCTCGGGCCGCCAGTTGTATCGCGACGAGGCGCTCGCCGCCGCCCACGACGTCGTCCGCGCGATCAACGACCGCGAGGAATCGCCGCTGTTCGGCGAAATCAAGCTGCTCGGCGTCGGCAAGGGCCGAGTCGGCCAGGCGCCGCTCGCGCAGGAGCTCAAGAAGCTGTTTGCCGATGAAGCCGCGCTCGGCGGCGCGAGGAAGAGCGAGCAGTTCCGCGAGGAATCGAAGAAGTTCTTCGTGAACTACTTCAAGCAGATCTCGACGATTTTCGAGTCGGCGTGGAACGGCCGCAAGTACAGCATCAAGTCGGCCACCGCGCTGCGCGCGTTCATTCGTGTCGCGCCCGACGTCATCCAGAAAATCGACCAGCACCACGCCGACCGCACCGACTTCCGCGCGATTGGCCGCGTCATCTCGCCGTGGGGCCGCCGCATCGGCGCGCTGCGCTTCGAGACCGATGGTGCCTGGAAGCGCCAGGGGACGACGGTCGACAACCTGGCGAAGGAATTGCGCCTGGCTCTCCAGTATCCGGAAGGTGCGGCCGGGTAGAGATTCGTCGAGGGTGAGCCGCGATCTTGTGATTGCTGAGCACAAATCCGTCTTCGCCGAGCAAGCGCTGAAGCGCAAGGTCGCCGAAAAACCGGCTGATTCCTCGTGGCACGGACCCTGGATTATTGGCTTGCGTCGCCAGTCTGTTTACGACCGCATTGTGCCGTGGTAGCCGGGGGGAGCCAGGTTGGCGGCAACTTTTGGGAGGCGGTCCTCACGGATCGCCGCCATTAGCCACTTCTGGGGGCTGGCCCCAAATGTCGCACCCCATTCCGAACTCGTCATCTTGGTTACAAATTCGTCATGCCACGTTGGGGGCAGACGATGCGATTTTGGCCTGATTCCGTTCGTTCGAACCGGCACTGGCCTTGAAGTGATGTGGTGGCAGTTAGAGTCGTGATTGACGATCGGACTCGGCGACCCTACGATTCCGATGTCGCTCTGACGAGGTTGTTCGGGTCTAATCAGAGGCGCGAATACGATGGCTCGCCCCACAACACCGCTGCCCGAATCGATCGGCCGATTCACGATCCAGGAAGTGCTCGGACGTGGAGGCATGGGCGAGGTCTACAAGGCCTTCGATCCCGCGCTGCAACGCACGGTGGCCGTGAAGACCGTCCGGCCCGACATCGATCGGCCCGAGTATCTCGATCGCATGATGCGCGAGGCGCAGGCCTGCGCGCGGCTGTCGCATCCCAACATCGTCACTGTCTATGAAGCCGGCCAGTCCGACGGCGTGGTCTTCATCGCGATGGAGTACTTGCAGGGCAGGAACCTGTCGGATGTGCTCGACTCCAAGGCTCTGACCTTCGAAGACAAGATCAAGATTCTGGCGAAGGTGCTCGAGGCGCTGCATCACGCCCATGGGCTCGACGTCGTGCATCGCGACATCAAGCCGAGCAACATTCACCTGGGCTCCGACGGCACCATCAAGCTGATGGACTTCGGCCTGGCGCGGGTGCTGGTGGCCGACACGCTGACCGCGTCCGGCAACGTGCTCGGCACGCCGCACTACGCCTCGCCCGAACAGCTCAAGGGCGAGCCGGTCGATCGGCGCACCGACATCTACTCCACCGGCGTGATGGCCTACGAAATGTTGTCGGGGCGGCGGCCGTTCGAGCCGGACAACGAGAGCCTCTCGTCGGTGATCCTCAAGGTGATCCAGCAGCCGGCGGCGCCGATGGACACCGAGATGAGCCGCATGCTGCCGGAGATCGAACAGATCGTGTCGCGCGCGATGTCGAAGGCGCCTGGCGATCGTTTCCCGTCGGCCGACGACATGCGGCAGGCGCTCATCAATTTCCTCGAGAGCAGCCGCGCGCGCATCAGCGCGATCGAGTCGAGCGGCGGATCGACGGTGTGGGAGCCGAAGTCGATTCCGGCACAGGAGTTGTCGTCCCTGTTTCCGCCGGCGGAATCGCGGCGGCTGTGGTGGGCGGGCGGCGCGGCCGCCGCCGTCGTGATTGGCGCGCTGACCGCCGCGCTCTCGTGGCAAACGGGTGCCCCCGAGACGATGCGCGCAGATGCCAATGCCGCGCCGTCGGTTGCCGCGCCGGCATCCAGTGAGTCAGCCCCCGCCTCGTCTCCGGCCGCTGTCACAGCCACGCCGGCGGCGGAGACGAAGCGGGCGGCCTCGGTCGCGGCGGACAGCAAGCCGGCGGCGGGAACGGCTGCGCCGCCCGCGCCCGTCGCGGCACCGGCGCCGCCGAAGGAGCGCGACGCGATTGAGCTCTTCGCGGCGAACGACGCCATCGTGTCGCCAGGTTTGCGATTCCGGTTGATCCAGGCCGGTCCCGACGACGCCGCGGTGGATGTCGATCCCTCGAAGGAATTTCAGACGGGCGATCGCATCCGGTTTGCGTTCGAATCGAACATCGACGGCTACCTGTACGTGGCGCAACAGGGCACCAGCGGCAACTGGACGGTGTTGTTCCCGAATCCCGAGATCAACGGTGGCCGAAACGCCGTGAAGCGATTCCAGGATTACCAGGTGCCGGATGACAACTTCTTCCGGATGGATCCACCGGCCGGCGTCGAGCGCATCTTTGTCTTCCTCAGCCGCGAGCCCCTCGCCGCGCTGCCGGGGTTCGATCGCCCGGTGCAGTCGTTCGAGCGCGGCTCACCCGCGCTGATCACCGAGTTGCGCAACAGCATCCAGTCGCGCGACCTCGTGTTCGCGAAAGACTCGGCGAAATCGAAGACGCCCCAGGCGACCTACGTGGTCAACAAGGCGGAAGTCGGCAAGGCCGTCACGGCGAGCTTCGACCTCAAGCACAAGTGACCATGCGCGTGCTGCTCCTCTCCCTCGGTATCGCGCTGTTGCCGGTCGGCGCCGGCGCCCAGACGCCCGCGCCGCCGGCGAACCAGACGCCCCGCGACCTGATCCTCGCGCCTCGCAATACGCCGCTGCAGGTCAAGACGGCGGTGCCGCGCGGCTATGCGTTGATCGTCGGCGTGTCGCGCTACCAGCATCTCGACGAGTCGAAGCAGCTGCGCTACCCGGAGAGCGATGCGGATGCGTTCTATCGTGTCCTGATCAGCCACGAAGGCGGCGCATTTCCCGCGGAAAACGTCCGGTTCCTGAAGGGATCGCAGGCGACGCTCGCCAACATCAGGGATTCGCTCGAGCACTGGCTGCCGACCGTCGCGCTGCCGACCGATCGCGTGGTCGTCTACTTCGCGGGTCACGGCTTCGTGCAGAACGGGCGCGGATTCCTGGCGCCGTACGACGTGCAGCCCGATCGCCTCGATACCACCGCCTATGCCATGTCGACGCTCGGCGACGTGCTCGCCAACAAGGTCGGCGCGAACTGGAAGGTGCTGCTCACCGACGCCTGCCACTCCGGCAAGATCAACGCGGAAACCACCAACGAAGCGCTCGAGCAGCAGTTCAAGACGCTGCCGGCCAGCTTCCTGACGCTGACCGCCACGACCGAGCGCGAACAGAGCTTCGAGGATCCGAACCTGTCGACCGGCTTCGGGTTCTTCACCTACTACCTCGTGCAGGCGTTCCGCGGCTATGCCGACAGCGATCCCTGCGACGGCCTGATCACCGCCGACGAGCTGATCGAGTACGTGCGATCGAACGTGCGCCGCTACGCCCGCGCCCGCCAGTTGTCGCAGACGCCGACCGCCCGCGGTGACTACGAGCCGGACATGCCGCTCGGGGTTGCGCAAGGCTGCCTGTCCGACGGCGCGAAGTCTCCGTCGATGCTCGGTACCGCCGTGATCGAGTCGAACATGGACGACGTGGATGTGTATGTCGACGGGAACCTGATCGGCCGCATCTCGAAGAACCAGCCGCTGACGCTGCCGAGCCTGCCGAGCGGCCTGCACGAATTCCGCGGCGTCCGCGAGGGCTACGAGCCGGAGCAGAAGGAAGTGATGATCGCTCCCGGACAGGAGGTCACCGTCAGCCTTCGCATCCGTTACGCGCGCCAGATCAAGAAACCGGCCCAGGCGCTCAATGACCAAGGCGAGAAGCTGCTGTTCACCCGCCGATCGTCGATGAGCCTGATGAACCTAATACCAATCGAGCGCCGCCAGAGCGAAGCCGACCTCGAGAAGGCGGCGGCGCTGTTCGAGAAGGCGCTGCAGGTCGATCCATCGTTTGCGATTGCGGCCTATCATCTCGGCCAGGTCAACCAGCTGCTGTTGAAGTACGACGAATCGGTCGCCTTCTTCCGGCGTGCGATTGCCATCGACCAGTCGCACATCGATGCGCGCATCGAATGCGCGGCGGTGCTGATCGAGCGGGGCGACCCGGATGAGGCCATTCGCGAGCTGACCGAAGCGCAGCGTCTCGACCCCGATGACGACCAGGCCTACGCCATGCTGGCGCGGGCCTACTGGGACAAAGGCGCCTGGGGCCGCGCGGTGGAGAACGCCGACCGCGCGCTGCAGATCAAGCCGTCCAACGCACAGGCGCATCTCTGGAAAGCCGATGCGATGCGGCAGATGGCCGCCGCCAGCACCGATCGCACGGTGCAGATCAGCCTGTATGCCGATGCGCGCGAGGGGTATCGCACGTTCCTGGATCTCACCAATTTCTCGACCGGCATCGGCTCGAGGCTGGCATTTCATTTCATCGGCCTCGGCATCGGTTCCCGCCGTCACGCCGATCGGCAGGGCGCCTACGACAGTTTGCGCAGCGCCGGTTTCCTGGGCTTGTGCCTCACCGAGCAGAAGGTCGGCAACCCGCTGAAAGCGCGCGAGTATTGCCGGCGATCGCTCAAGCATGCACCGTCGGATCCGATAGCTTACTTTCTGCTGGGCAACGTCAATCGCGATCTGTTCAATGCGCGGCAGGCGTGCAGCTACCTCAAGGACGCGCGATCGAGCTACGCGAAGATGCTCGAGCTCAATCCGCATCTCGACGAGTCCAGAAACGCGCGCAATTACGTTGGACAGATCGACGCGATCATGCCGCAAGCCAAGTGCACTGCGTGATGCTGACAATCGTTGCCCTCACCGCGCTGCTTGGCGTCCAGGCGCCCGCCGCCCAACCGGCGTTGCGGGTCGTCGTGATCGAAGGCGAAGACGCGGTCAACATCATCCAGCAGAAGACGGCGGTGCGGCCCATTGTGGAAGTGCGCGACCGTAACAACCTGCCGGTCGCCGGCGCGCTGGTCACGTTTTCGATCGAGGGTGGCAAGGCGGCGTCGTTCGGCGGGCTGTCCACGCTGACGGTGGCGACCAACGCGGCCGGGCAGGCCGCCGTGACCAGCCTGACTCCCGCGGCTGCCGGCGCGTTTCAGATTCAGGTGTCGGCGGCCTTCCAGGGACAAATCGCCACGGCAACGATTGCGCAGACCAACGTGCTGACCGCTGCCCAGGCGGCCGCTGCCGGTGCGGCAACAGGCGGCGGCTCCGCCGGCTCGGCGGGCGGCGGCGGTGGAGCAGGCGGTGGAGCAGGCGGTGGTGCTGGCGGCGCCAGCGGTGGTGCCGGCGCCGGCGGCGCGGCCGGCGCGGGCGGCGGACTCTCCGCGACCACCATTGGGCTCGCAGCCGCGGCGGTTGCCGGTGGCGCTGTCGCGGCAGGACAACTCGCCAGCGACGGCGGCGACAAGAACAACGCCACCGGCTCCTTCAGCGGCGCCTTCTCCGGTACCATTGTCAGCACCATTACGAGCCGTAACGTGCCCGCGAATTCGTGCACGATCACGCGAGCGGTGTCGGGTCGCGCGCAGATCACCCTCGACACCAACACCGCGTCTTCGGTGAGCGGCAGGATCGAGGTGTCGGGCACCGACACGGTGGTGTCGCAGACCTGCGTCGGCTCCGACCCCACCGGCACGTTTTCCGTACAGGCACCGATCTCAGGGACGCCGTCCGCGCTGCGGGCGGAGCAGACCGTCAACCAAACCGGCAGCGGCCAGGGCAGCGAGGTCATCACCTCGGTGAGAACGTTCGCGTTCGAAGGGTCGATGAGCGGCAACACCATTACCGGCACCATGAAGCACGAGCAGAAAAGCGTGTCGACCGGCGCGGTCGGCGGGCCGGTCGACGAGCTGACGCAGGGATCGTTCCCGATCACGCTCACTAAGTCATAATTCGCGCATAGCGAGGTGCTGATGAACGCCGGTGTTTCCCTCCGAGCCGCGGCCTGGACGGCGTGCGGGTTGTTGTTGGCGGGGTCCGCCTCCGCGCAGGCGCCGAAGGCCGTGTCGCTCGCCGACGCCGTCACCGAGGCGCTGTCGAAGAACGAGCGGCTCGTGAACCAGGCCGACACGATCGCGCAGGCCGACCTGAGCCTGCGCCTGGCCCGCAACACGTTCCGGCCCAAAGTGACGCCGAACATCTTCGGCTCGTTCGGCCGCACCGACGTCAGCAGCCAGACGTATCGCGTCGACGTGTCGCAGAAGCTCGTGACCGGCACCGAGCTGCGGCTGTCTACCGGCACGGCCTCGGCCCAGATCCCAGGCATGGATTCAGCCGGCGACGTGCTGTTCTACAACGCCGACACCACGCTGACGCTGACCCAGCCGCTGCTGCGTGGATTCGGCCCCAGCGTGGCGCGCCGCTCGCTGACGGTCGCTGAAATGCGTAAGGAAGACGCGGCGCGGTCGCAGTCGTTGGCCGAGCAGCAGGTCGCGGTGGAGGTGGCGGGTGCCTACTATCGCGTGGTGTCGCAGCAGACCTTCGTGGAGGTGGCGCGCCAGAGTCTGCTGCGGGCGCGGCGCCTGCGCGACGCATCCGAAGCGAAGCTCGATGCCGGGCTGGTGTCGCAACTCGATGTCCTGCGCTCGCAACAGTTGGTCTCGCAAGCCGAGCTCCAGTTGTTCGATGCGCAGTCGGCGGTCGAAGACGCGCGCGATCAGCTGTCGTTCCTGATGGGCCGTCCGGCCACCGAACCGTTCACGGTGGATGCCGCCATCCCGCGGCCGACGACCGACCCCATCGACGTGGCTTCGGTGACTGCCACCGCGTTGGCCAATCGGCCTGATCTCAAGAGCCGCCTCGCCGCGCGCGAGGAGGCGGATCGGCAGATCCGCTACTCCCGGAACCAGTTGCTGCCCCAGGTGGACGTGAACTTCGCGCTGACGCGCCGCGAGACCGCCCCCTCGTTCAGAGGCAGCTTCGGACTCGAGGGCTACAAGTTTGCGACCTTTTTCACGATTGCCATGCCGGTGGATCGAACCGCGCAGCAAGTCGAGTACCAGTCGGCCGTGATCGATCGCGACCGCCGGCGACGCGATGCCGAAACGCTGGAGCGCCAGATCGCCGATCACGTCAGGCAGGGCGTGCGCGAGCGCGATCGGCTGATCCGAAACCTCGCCGCCGCGGAGAACCATGTCGCGCTCAGCACGCGTGAAGTCGAGGTCGCGCAGCTGCGCTTCCAGAATGGCCTGTCCAACAATCTCGAGGTGGTCACCGCCGAAGCCGGCCTGCTCGAGGCCGAAAGCCGGCGCATCCAGGCGTTGGCGGAATCGGCGGTGGCGACACTCCGGCTCCGCGCCGTCCTCGGGATCTTCAATCCGCGCACCGACATGACGGGCTCGACGAACGTCCTGTCGGTGGCGTCTCATCTGCCGAAATGAATGCCAGTCTTCCGACCGCGCTGCAGTCTCCGCGCGTGCTGGCCGCGGGCGCGGCGGCGATCGGCCTGCTCGCGGTGTTGGTGTACTGGGCGCGCGCCGGGGCTGATGATGCGATGGTGGCCATCGCCGAGCGCGGCGAGCTGACGGCGCGCCTGTCGGCCAGCGGCACCCTGAAGCCGCTGCAATCGATCACCTACCGATCCCCTGTCCCCGGGCGGGACGTGGAGATTCGCGAGCTGGCGGCCGAAGGCGCCCGTGTCAACGCCGGTGACGTGCTGATCAGACTCGACACCACGGACCTCGAGATCGAGCTGGCGCGGGTTCGACAGGACCACCGCCAGGCGCAAATGGATCTGCAGGTCGCGGACGGCGAGTACGAGGAAGCCGGCGCCGAGGTGAAAGCCGTGACCGAGGGCGAGGGCGCGCTGACGGTCGACGAGGCCCGGTCGGCGCTGGCGCGGGCACAGCGCAAAGCCGAACGGTTGCGACAGGAGTACGGCAACCTCAAGCCGCTGCTCGAGAAGGGGTTCATCACCCGCGATGAGCTGGCGCGCACCGAGGATCAGCTCGAACAGGCCGAGGAGGAACTGCTGCTCGCCCGGCGGCGCAGCGACATCGTGCTGCAGCTGTCGCATCCGCGCGAACAGAAACGCGCCGCGCTGGCGTTGTCGCAGAAAGCCGCGCAGCTGGGCTTGATTCGAGCCAGGGTGAGCGAGCTGCAGCTCAAGGCCGAGACCTTGAGCCGCCTGATCGACGGATGCTCGGTTCGCGCGCGTGGCGCCGGGCTGGTGGTCTATGAAGACAACCTCCAGTCGACCCCGCGTCGCAAGCTGCGGGTCGGCGATCGCGTCTTCGCGACGCACGGCATCGTGACGATTCCCGAGGTCGATCAGATGGTGGTCGAATCGTCCATCAGTGAGACTGACGTACATCGGGTGGCGCCGGGACAGCCGGCCGAGGTGCGCGTCGAGGCGTTTCCAGGTCTCACGTTGACCGGAACGGTGAGTCGCGTGGGAACGCTGGCCTCCGCGGTAGCGACCCGGCCCTTTGACGACAAGCGCTTCGACCTGGTGATTGCGCTCGATCACACCAATGCCGCCCTTCGTCCTGAGATGAGCGTGCGCGCCGACGTAATCGTGGGCTCCCGGCCGGCCGTACTGATGGTCCCGGTGACCGCGGTGTTCAACAACCAGGGCACACGCGTGGTCTACGTGGTTGGCGTGGCTGGCACCGAGATGCGCCGGGTGGATCTCGGGCAGTCGAACGATCGGATGGTCGAGATCACTGCTGGACTGCAAGAAGGTGAGCGCGTCTCCCTGATACCGCCGGCGCCGGCCTCCGCGGCGCCGACACAGAATCCCGGCCATGCGCTTCAACCTCGCTGAGCTCTCCGAATACCTTCGCATCGCGGTCGAAGGCCTGGGCCGCTACCGGCTGCGCACGGCGCTGAGCGTCCTGGGCGTGGTGCTTGGCGTCGCCGCCGTCATAGCCATGATGTCGGTCAGCGAGGGCGCCGCGCGCGATGCGCTCGCGCAAGTCGACGCGCTTGGGCTGGACAACATCGTGGCGCAGAGCGCCGGCGGACTGAATGCGCGGGGCACGTCGAAGCGTCAACTGGACGCCGCCGATGCCGAGCGCGCGCGGTCGATGATTCCATCCGCGACGTTGGCGGCGCCGGTGGTGTGGCGCTACCTGCGCGTCGGCGGCGGTGATCAGATCAACCCTGCACAGGTACTCGCCTCAACCCCCGAGTGGCAGCAGATCCTCCGGTTGACTGTGGATCGAGGCCGGCTGTTGAGTCAGAGCGATGCGGACACCTCAGCGCGGGTCTGCGTGATTGGCGCCCTGCTGGCGCAGCAGGTCTTCGGCTACCGCGATCCCGTCGGGGAGGCCATTCGCGTCGGCGAGGATCACTACCGGATTGTCGGCCTGCTGCACGAGCAGGGGGGGGATCCTCAGGCCGGAACGACGATGGCGTGGCATAACGTGAACCGGGCCCTGATCGCTCCGTTGTCGGCCGTCACCGGCAGGACGCTGTCGGTGAGCCCCAACCAGCCGGTCGAAGAGATCTGGGTGCAGGTCGCAAACGCGGAACAGTCGGTTGCGCTTGGTGACGTCCTGCGCCGGCTGTTGCTGCAGACCCGCGACGCCGACGAGTTTCACATCGTCGTGCCGCGCGAGCTGCTGGAGCGCCGCTATCGCACCCAGCGCACGTTCAGCGTGGTGATTGGCAGCGTGGCGACGCTGGCGCTGCTGATCGGCGGCATCGGCATCATGAACATCATGCTGACCTCGGTCGTCGAGCGCACGCGGGAGATCGGCGTGCGACGCACGGCCGGGGCCAGCAAGCGCGACGTGACCATGCAGTTCCTGATCGAGACGTTGTTGATGACGGTGGGCGGCGGCATCGCCGGCATCGCGATCGGCGCGCTGGTATCGGTGGCCATTGCCGAGTATGCCGGCTGGTCGACGCACGTGTCGATGAGCGCGATCTTCCTCGGCTTCATCGTGTCGTTCGTGGTGGGGCTGGTGTTTGGCTGGTACCCGGCGATGAAGGCGGCGGCCCTTCAGCCGGTGGACGCCATGCGATACGAATAGGCTGTCGGGCCGTCGGACCGTCGGGGCGTCAGGCCGTCAGGCGAGCGATTCGAATGCCCGCCGCTTCCAGTCCTCTTCGCACTTCGCGCGCGAGATCGGCGGCACCCGGGGTGTCGCCGTGCAGACAAATGGTGTCGGCCTGCAACGTGATTGTGGAGCCGTCGATGGCGACGACCTCATTGTCGCGCACCATCCTGATCGCGCGCGCGACGACCGCGGGCGTGTCGTGCATCACGCTGCCAGGCTGGCTGCGGGAGGTGAGCGAACCGTCTGGATCGTAGGCGCGGTCCGCGAACACTTCGGCGGCGACGCGCAACCCGGCCGATTCACCGGCGCGCAGGAGTGCGGAGTTCGGCAGGCCGAACAGGACCAGCGAGCGATCGATGGCCGCCGTGGCTCTGGCAATGGCGTCCGCCAGCGGACGGTCCTTGCACGCCATGTTGTAGAGCGCGCCGTGTGCCTTGACGTGCTGCAGCCGCATGCCTTCTGCGGCCGCCATGCCCGCCAGCGCCGCCAGTTGATACAGCACGAAGTCTTCCACTTCGGCGGCTGAGGCCTTCATCTCGCGCCGCCCGAAGCCGACCAGGTCCGGGAAACCCGGATGCGCGCCGACCGCGACGCCCTTGGTCCTGGCCAGCCGAAGGGTTGCCCGCATGGTGCCAGGGTCGCCGGCGTGAAAGCCGCAGGCCACATTTGCCGAGGAAATGCTGTCCATCAGCGCGGCGTCCTGGCCCATGGGCCAGGGCCCGAATGACTCGCCAAGGTCAGAATTGAGATCGATTCTCACTTTTGCTTGACTCCCAATGTTAGTCGGCGGTACCCTACTTTGCGAAGTTGAGACTAAATCTCAACATTATCAAAATGAAGGTCTTTCGGGCCGTTCTCTTCTTGATGCACCTGGCGTGCGGCGTCATCGCCGGCATGGCTGCTCCGGCTCTCGCGCAGTCAAGCGACACCGGCGTGCTGCTGATGGCCCATGGCGGCAGGCCGGAGTGGAACCAGCGCGTCGCCGACGTCGCGAAGACCGTTGACGTGGCGCAGCCGACCGAAGTGGCGTTCGGCATGGCGTCACGCGCGGCGATCCAGCAGGCGGTGGACAGACTCGCGGCGCGCGGAGTCAAGAGGATCGTCGCCGTGCCGCTGTTCGTGTCGTCGCACAGCTCGGTCATCACGTCCACCGAGTTCCTGCTTGGGCTTCGCGCCGATGCGCCGAAGGACCTGGCGATCTTCGCGAAGATGAACCACGCCGCGCATGGCGTGGCGATGGACCACGGCAATCACGAGGCGATGTCCGGTGACCCGGCATCGCCCGTGAAGACCACGCTGCCAATTCGCATGACGCCGGCACTCAACCGCCATCCGTTGATCGGCGCCATCGTCGCCGACCGCGCGAAGTCGATCAGCAGCGCTCCCGCGCAGGAAGCCGTCATCATCGCCGCGCATGGCCCCGTGCCGGACGACGACAACCGGCGCTGGCTGGCGGATTTGGCCGTGGTCGCGGACCAGACCAGGGTTTCGGCCCCGTACGCATCAGTGGACTACCTGACCGTTCGCGATGATGCGGGTCCGACGGTGCGCGACGCCGCCACCAAGCAACTGCGCGACCTGGTGAAAGCGCAGATCGCGGCCGGCCGCAGGGTGCTGATCGTCCCGCACCTGCTGTCGTTCGGCGGCATCGAGCAGGGCCTTCGCAAGCGGCTCGAAGGCCTCGACTACACCATGGCCCCGCAGGCGTTGATGCCTGACGAGCGCATCGTGAAGTGGGTGTTCGCCAGCCTCCAGTAACGTATGATGCGCGTCATGCCTGTTCGACGCGCAGCACTTCTGCTGGCACTCGCAATTCCGGCTGCCGTGGCGGCGCAGACACCCCAGCGGCAGACGCAGGAAGACGACTACACGCGCTACGAACTGCTGGCGCCGGACACTGCGCAGTTCCGCATCCTGTATGAGGTCACCGCGACCACGCCAGGCGCGAAGTTCTTCTTCAACGCCATTCGCAAGGGCAGCATCGCCAGCGACGAGCGTGTCACCGACATGATGACCGGTCAGCCGCTGAAGTGGGAAATCGTCAGCGGTGCGCAGGCGAGAACGGAAGGGCATCCCACCGCCGATCTCGAAACCGAGTGGCTGAAAGTGCATCTCGCTCGGCCGGTGCCGAAGGGCGGCGAGGGGCGCGTGCTGATCGACAAGACCTACAAGGATGCCAAGAGCTACTTCCGCGACGGCCAGACCATTGTCTTCGATCGTTCGCTGGGCATTCGCCGCAATGCCGTGGTCCTGCCCGCCGGCTATCGCTTGATCAGCTGCAACGTGCCGTCGCAGGTGCTGACGACCGGGGACGGTCGGGTGATGATCACGTTCCTGAATACGAGTGCCGCCGCGGCGCCGCTCGTGATTCGAGCCCGGCCCGGGCTGGCCCCGTTCACGCCGCCGATTCCAACCGACCGCGGCGTGCCGTCAACGGTCACGCTGGCGTCACAGGCGTCGCGCCTGTCCGATCGCGCCCACCAGAATCGGGAAATCGTGTACTTCCCGAACGATCCAGCGACACACTCGTTCAACCTGTACCACGACTACACCGAGTCGCGTCCCGGTGTGGCGCACTACTTCAATGTGGTGCGCGCCGGCAGTTCGGTATCCAACCCGTCGGCAGTGCTGCTCGATACCGGTGAGGCGTTGAAGGTCGAGACGATCAGCGGCGCCGAATTGAAGAAGCGGGGCCTCGACGCCGGCGAGCCGGTCGCCGACACGACACAGATCGTCGTGATCAGCTTTCCGGCGGTGAAGCAGGGGCAGTCGGCCCGGCTTCGCATCACCGAAACCTACACCGATCCCAATCGCTACCGGCTCGACGGCGATGAGCTGGTGTGGGATCGCGCCTTCGGACGCCCGCGCAACACGGTCGTGTTGCCGCTCGGGTGGACCGTGACCGCCAGCGCGGCGCCCGCGGTGATCACGCTGGATCCCGACGGCCGCCAACGGCTCTACTTCGAGAACAACCGCAACGACGAGATTGAGGTTCTGATTCGCGCGAGGAAAGCATCATGACTAACGGAGCGTTTCGAGGACACCAATTGTTGGCGGCATCAAGCTCATTGAAGAGGCTGGGGCCGTTCCCTAGGAACGGCCCGGTTAATGCCACGATCCCTCGTGCCATTGGTTACAGTGCCGCCGTCCTGATCGCCGCCGTCTGGTTTGCCGCGTCTCACGCACAGTCGCTCGACGTCATTACCGCCGAGGACATGCTCAAGGTCACGACCGCGCAAATACTTGACCTCAGTGAGGACGGGCGCCTGGTGGCGATTGGCGCCCGCCGGACGTTCGACAATGCCGAAACCAATCACCGCCGTTACGGCGATCCCACCTACTTCGCGCCATCGATGGTGGAGCTGATGGTCGTCAACACGCAGAGCGGCGCCGTCGACCGGGTCGGCAAGGGCCTGATGAACGTCAGGCAGGCGGCCTTCACGCGCGACGGCGCGCGACTCGGGCTGCTGACCGCCGCCGAAACACCGGCCGGCCTGCCGCTTACGTCGCTGTGGATCTACGACGTCGCCCGCCGGACCCTGGTGGAAGTGCCGCGCAAGCCCGACGCCGCGGTGGCCGCCAATTCGGAGTTGTCGTGGACGCCTGACGGCACCCGGCTGGTTGCCGCCGTGCGGTCGCCGGCCGACGACACCGCAGCACAATCCGCGTTCAAGACGCTGGTCGGCGGCCCGGTCGTGGTGCAGGCATCGACGCCGATGCTCGATTGGGACGCGATGAGCCGGCTGAATCGTCGCCGCGCCGTCGCCGAAATCGATCCCGCCACCGGCGCCGCCACGCCGTTCATGGCGACGGCGGCGATGTCGAACTACCGGATGACGCGTGATGGCACAAACGTGGTGTGGCTCGAGGACACCACCGAGAAGACCAACTACGACGTGATCTTCGGGACCGACAACACCATCCGCACGCAGGTCCGTGGCGCCGCCAGCCCAGTGACGGTGCTCGATGCCACAACCCTGAAGACGGCGACGCCGCGCTGGTCGGACGATGGACGCCTGTTCGCGTTTGCCGACCGTGGCGAAATCTTCGTCCAGAACTTGACCGGAGGGAAGCCGCGTTCCATCACGCCGAAGCCGAAGTTGGAGCCCGACGCGAAACCGGATTCCGACGCCGAGTCCTTTTCGGTGGCGTCGTTCTCGCGCGATGGCTCGAAGCTGCTGCTGACCAGCCGAACAGGTTGGTACGTCGCCAACGTCGCTGATGGCGCCCGTGAGAAGGTGCTCACCATCGACGACAAGAACGAGGACCAGAATCCCCGGCTGACGGCGCTCGACTGGAACCCCGCGGGCGACGCGATTCTGGTGCAGTACGGCGAGCCCGATCGCTGGGAGCGCGGCATCTCGCGCCTCGACCTGACAACGAAGACGCTGACGACGCTGGTTCGCGATGCGAATGTCTACCAGGGCATTCGCCAGTCGCGCGATGGCAGCACCGTGGTGTTCTCGAAGTCCGACGGCACGCGGCCGGCGGAACTCTATGCCGCGGATCCGGATTTCACCAACGTGCGCAAGCTGACCGATCTCAATCCGTGGATCGCCAAGAAGGCCCTGCCGGCATCCGAGCTCGTCTCCTACCGCGATGCTGACGGCAAGGTGTTGTACGGCGTGCTGCGCTACCCGATCGGCTACCAGAAGGGGCGGCGCTACCCGACGGTGTTCGAGATCTACGAAAGGTTCTTCGACAACGGCTTCGACGGCCGCGCGGCACTGCTGGCCGGCCAGGGCTATGCCGTGTTCCACCCGTCGGTGAATCTGGTGGTGGGACGGCCGGGTGAGTCATGGGCCAAGGGCGTCACCGCCGCGGCGAACAAGCTGATCGACCTGGGCATCGCCGATCCCGATCGCCTCGGCGTGCACGGCACCAGCTACGGCGGCTATGCCACGGTGCTGCTGCTGACCGAGACGGATCGCTTCAAGGCGGCCATCAACGTGTCGGGCAAGGTCGACATGATCAGCTTCTACACCGACAGCGAGCGCCTCGGCGTGCGCAACACGCACGCCCCGGAGAAGAGCCAGGATCGCATCGGCGGCACGCTGTGGGAGTATCCGGAGCGCTACATCGAGCACTCGGCGATCTTCCGCCTCGATCGCGTCAAGACGCCGTTGCTGACGATCAGCGGCGATCAGGATCCCAACGTGCCCGCCAATCAGTCGCGGGAGCTGTACTACGCGCTGCGCCGGTTGGGGAAGGACGTGGAGTGGGTGCGCTACGTCAACGGCGGCCATCGTCCGCCGAACAGCGTCGCGGAGAGCATTGACTTCGAGAACCGCATGGTGGCGTGGTACGACAAGTACCTGAAGCCAAAGACGGCGACGACCACTCAGCGGTAGGACGAAGCAGCGGTTCGTCCCGGGCAGGGTTGGCTGGCCCGAACCGCCGGTTCGGGCTATCTGAGCATCTCGACGAGCAGCGCCTTCTGCGCGTGCAGGCGATTCTCCGCCTGGTCGAACACCACTGAAATCGGCGACTCGATCACTTCATCGCTGACCTCGTCGCCGCGATGCGCGGGGAGGCAGTGCATGAACAACGCGCCCGGCCTGGCGAGCGCCATCATGGTCTCGTTGATCTGATAGCGACGGAAGGCCTTCTTCCGCTCGGTGTATTCGACTTCCTGGCCCATCGACGTCCACACGTCGGTGTAGATCGCGTCGGCGTCGCGCACCGCCGCCTTCGGGTCGGTGAACTCCGTCAGTCCGGCGCCCTGCTGCGACACCTCGGCCGCCTGGTCGACCACTTCGTCGGGCAGCTCGAATCCCTTCGGGGTCGCGACGTGCACGTGGGCGCCGAGCATCATCGCCGCGTGGACCAGCGACGCGCAGACGTTGTTGCCGTCGCCGACGTAGGCGATCCGCTTGCCGGCCACCGAGCCCCAGCGCTCGAACAGCGTCTGCATGTCGGCCAGGGCCTGGCAGGGATGCTCCTCGTTGCTCAGTGCGTTGATGATGTGCAGCTTGGGCGCGATCTCGGCGATCTGGGTCAGGCGATCCTGGCCGAAGGTGCGAATCACGACCGCGTCCACCCATCGCTCGAGGTTGCGGGCAACGTCCTGGATCGGCTCGCGATCGGCGTGCATCACGTCGGCCGGAATCTCCACCACGTCGCCACCCAGCTCGCGCACGCCGATGGTGAAGGTGACGCGCGTTCGCAACGACGGCTTCTCGAACAGCATGCCGACGTGCTTGCCGTTGAGCACGGCGGCGGTCGACGCCTTCATGCCCTGGTCGCGATCGCGCTTCAGCCGGGCGGCCGATTCAAGGAGCTTCGTGAGCCGATCCGGATCGAGATCGAGGATGGAAAGGAAATTCTGCATCTGTTGAGCTGGTGAGCTGGTGATCTGTTGATTGGCTGTTCGAGTGATCGGGACCAGATCTAAGTGCGGTACTCGGCATTGATCTTGACGTATTCGGCCGACAGGTCGCACGTCCACACGGTGGCGCGATGCGTGCCGCCGGCGCCGAGATCGACCTCGATCTGCAGGTCCTGGCCGGTGAGATACTCGGCGGCTTTCGGCGCCAGCTCATCGAACGGGCGACCATGCTCGAACAGCACCAGTGGGCCGATCTGCACGCGGGCGCCGTCGAGCACGAACGCCGCGCCGGAACGGCCTGCCGCCGCGACCAGGCGTCCCCAATTCGGATCGCCGCCGTGCACCGCGGTCTTGACCAGCGGCGAGTTGGCAATCGCGCGCGCGGCCATCCACGCGTCGGCGTCGGTCGATGCGCCGGTGACGGTGATCGACATCAGCTTGGTGGCGCCTTCGCCGCCGCGGACGATGCCGAGCGCCAGTTCATGGGCGACGGCACGGAGGCCATCGAACAGCGCCGGGTAGAGCGCCTCGGTGATCGCCACGCCGCTGGCGCCGTTGGCGAGGGCGAACACGCAGTCGTTGGTCGACGGCTCGCCGTCCACCGTGATCGCATTGAAGGTGTAGCGGCTGGCTTCGGTCAGCGCCCGCGACAGCATTGCCGGATCGACCGCCGCATCCGTCGTGAGGTAGCCGAGCATGGTCGCCATGCGGGGCTCGATCATGCCGGAGCCCTTCGACATGCCGCCGACGCGGAACGTCCCCGACTCCGTCGTGACCTCGACGGCAAACTCCTTGGGAAACGGATCGGTCGTCATGATGGCCCGCGCCGCAGCGGCGCCGCCATCGGCCGCCAGAGCGGCCACGGCTTGCGGAACGCCGCCGCGGATCTTGTCCATCTTCAGGTTGACGCCGATCACGCCGGTCGAGGCGACCAGCACCTGGTTCTCGGGGCAGCCGAGCGCCGACGCGGTGAGGCGCATCATCTCTTTCGCGTCGGCCACGCCCTGGGGACCGGTGCAGGCGTTGGCGCAGCCGCTGTTGGTAATCACGGCGCGCGCGCGGCCGCCGCTCGAGGCCAGGTTGTCCCGGCACAGATAGAGCGGCGCGGCCTTGGCGAGATTGATGGTGAACAGTCCGGCGGCGCTCGCCGGCGTGTCGCTCACGATCAGCGACAGATCGGGCTTGCCACTGGCCTTGATGCCGCAATGAAGCCCGGCGGCACGATATCCGGCAGGCGCGGTCACCCCGCCGGCGATCGGGCGGACGTTCAGGCGGTCGTTCGGACGGTCGTTCATACGGTCGATTGCACGTTCGTTTGAACGCTGGTCTGAACGCTCGGCTGAACGATCTCCTGAACCACCGCATACTGCCCGCAGTTGCGGAACAACGGGCACGCCGTGCAGTCGTGCGCGATCTTCTCGGGCACCCAGGTGTGCGGCACGATCGAGAAACCGCGATGCACGAAGAACGCCGGGTCGTGCGCAAACGCGCACAGCCGGCTGTAGCCCAGGGTGCGGGCGCGCGCCGCCAGCGTATCGACCATGCGCACGCCAACACCCATCCGGCGCATGCTGCCGCTGACGACGAGCGAGCGGATCTCGGCCACGTGCGGCGACAAGGGTGCCAGCTCCGCGCACCCGACCATGGTCTCCGGGCGATCGCCGGCGGCCGGTTCGACCGCCACCACGAAGCGCGGCGCGTGGACCACCAGCTCATCGAGTTTGCGCGGCAACAGCCGGCCTTCCTCGAGATGGGCAGCAATCAAGGCCAGCAGCCCCGGCGCGTCCGCCGCCACGGCGGGACGCAGCGTGACCGGCGGCTTCGCCGCCTTCAAGGAACGGCTGGAGGAAGCGCGCCGCTTCCGTCCGGGACCGTTGTCGACAACGACTCGCATGCTCATCGTGACGCGTTCACCTGCTCCGCAGTTCTTTTCGTGCCTGCTGCACCTGCCGTGGCCGACGCCAACGCGCCATCGAGGATGCCCACGGCTTCCTCGATGTCTGCGGGGCCGACAATCAGCGGCGGCAACATCCGCACGACCGTTTCGGCGGTGCGATTCACCACCAGCCCGGCCTTGAGCGAGGCTTCGACCACCGGCAGCGCGTCGACGCTGAGATGCAGTCCCTGCATCAGGCCGGCGCCTTTGACCGCGGTGATCACCTGGTGCTTCTGCTGCAGCGCGCCGAGTTTCTGCTCGAGCAGCGCGCCCATGGCCTTGACGTGCGGCGCGAGCGTGTCCAGTTCGTCGAGGACAAACAGCGCCGCGCGCGTCGACAGCAGATTGCCGCCGTAGGTGGTGCCGTGGTCGCCGGCGACGATCTCCTTCGCCACGTGCTCGGCCACCAGCGCCGCGCCGATCGGGATGCCCGAGCCGATCGCCTTGCCGACGGGGATCAGGTCCGGCGTCCACCCGAACGACTGGCAGTGGAACGGCCGGCCGGTGCGGCCCAGGCCGCACTGAATCTCATCGGCAATCAGCAACGTGCCGGTCGCCGTGGTCACGCGCTCGACCGCCGCCGCGAACGCCGGCGACAGGGGCCGGACGCCGCCTTCGCCCTGGATTGGCTCGGCGATGATCGCAGCGGTGCGATCGGTCACGGCCGCTTCCAGTCCCTGGATGTCGTCCTGCGCGATAAAGGTCACGCCCGGAATCAGCGGACCGAACGGATCGCGGTACTGCGCATTCGCCGTCACCGACAGCGCGCCCATCGTGCGTCCCGAGAAGCCGTGCTCGAGCGCGACGTACTGCGTACGGTTCCTGATTCCCTTCGAGTACCAGTAGCGCCTCGCGAACTTCAGGCACGCCTCGACCGCTTCGGTGCCGGAGTTGCAGAAGAACGTGCGCTGCAGACCCGACATCGCCGCCAGCTTCGCCGCCAGCCGGCCCTGCAGCGGGTGGTAGAACAGGTTCGACGTGTGAATCAGCGTCTTCGACTGTTCGGCAATCACCGCCGCGAGACCGGGATGCGCGTGGCCCAGCACGCACACGCCGATGCCCGACAGGAAGTCGAGATAGCGCTTGCCGTTCTCGTCGAACAGGCGCGTGCCCTCGCCGCGGACGAACACCACGGGGTGCCGCTTGTAGGTTGGCAGCACGTGCTGCGCTTCGAGGGACACAACGTTGGACATCGTAAGAAGCCAGTTACCAGTTACCAGTTGCCCGTAGCCCGTAGCCCGTAAGAATTCAGTCCGTGATCTTCGTCGTCGCCGGCGTCTTCTCTCCCGCCAGCGCCTTCACCAGCCGCCTGGGCGCGCGCCCGTCGACTATCGCCACGCTCTTGGCGCCGCCCTTGAGCGCGGCCTGGCATGCGGCCAGCTTGGCCACCATGCCGGCATTGGCCGTGCCGGATTTCACCAGCTTTTCGATCCGCTCCTTGTTGAGCTTGGGGATCGTCTGCTGGCGCTTGTCGAGCACACCCGGCGTCGCGCCCGCGATCACCAGGCGCTTGGCCTTGAGCCGCGCAGCCAGGCTCCCCGCCAACGTATCGGCATTGACGTTGAACAACTTGCCGTTCTTCGACGCGCCAATGCAGGCGATCACCGGGACGTAACCCGCCTTGCACAACGTTTCGACCACGTCGGGCGATGCCGATTTGAGCGGCGTCCCGACCATGCCCAGGTCAACCGTCTCGCCGCTGGTGGCCTTGTGCGGCGCCGCCTTTTCGACCGGCGCCACGCCGGCGTCCGCGCCGGTCAGGCCAATCGCCTTCCCGCCGGCCGCGTTGATGGCCGCCACGAACTTCGTGTTGATCGTCCCGGCGAGCACAGACACGACAATGTGCAACGTTTCGGCATCGGTGACGCGCAGGCCATCGACCTGCCGCTTCGGGATGCCGACCTGCGCCAGCGCCGCATCGATCTCGCGTCCGCCGCCATGCACCACGATCAGCCGCATCTTCCTGGCGGCGCTCTTGATCGCCTTGCCGATCGCGATCATCCGCTGATCGCCTTCGAGCAGCTCGCCGCCGAGTTTCAATACCGCAACGCGCTTCACAGCAGGCCCGCCCGCTGATCGAAGCCGTACATCACGTTGAAGTTCTGGATCGCCTGGCCGGCCGCGCCCTTCACGAGGTTGTCGATCACGCTGACGACGAACACGCGGCGGCTCGCCTCGTCGACCCTCCAGCCGAGGTCGCAGAAATTCGTGTGCGCGACGTGCTTGATCTCCGGCAGCGCGTCACCGGTGATGCGCACGAACGGCGCGTCGGCGTAGGCGCGCTCGAAGGCCTGCGACACGGCGGCAGCGGTCGTGCCCGGCACGAGGTGCGCGTAGATGCTGCACAGAATGCCCCGGTCCAGCGGCACCAGGTGCGGCACGAACGTCACCGGCTGGCCGAGCGCCTGTTCCATCTCCGGCGTGTGACGATGCCCGAACGGGTTGTACGCCGCCACGCTGCCGTGGTTCTCGGAGAAGTGCGTCCGCTCCGTCGCGGCCTTGCCGGCGCCGGAGATGCCCGACTTCGCGTCGATGACGATGTCGGCGCCCGGCTGCAACAGCCCGGCGCGCTGGAGCGGCAGCAGCGCCAGCAGGGAAGCGGTCGGGTAGCAGCCGGGGTTCGACAGCAGCGCCGCCGACTCGATGGCGGCAAGCTCGAACTCGGTCAGGCCGTACGCCACGCCCGCCGGCAGCGATGCCGTGGCCGGATAAAACCTCGCGCGCTGGCGATCGTCGCGCAGGCGGAACGCGCCAGACAGGTCGATGACGCGCAGGCCGCTTGCCAGCAGCGACGGCGCCAGCTCGGCGGATGCGGCTTCAGGCAGCGCAAGAAAGACCGCATCGGCCGCCAACGCAGCGGCGTCCAGGGGCACAACCGTGCCGTCCCAAATCCTGGAGAGGGCCGGCAGTTTGCGCGGCGTGCTGGTGGCCTGCGAACCGGTTGCCGCGGTGATGGTGACGTTGGGATGGCGGCAGAGCAGGCGGATCAATTCCTGCCCCGCAAAGCCGGTGGCGCCGGCAATCGCGACCCGAACCTGCAGCTTGTCCTGTGTGTCGCCTTGCTTTTCGTGCACGGCCTGAGTGGCCATCAGCTCCGTCATACCCCGATGTCGAATCCGCGCTCCGGATGATTATTCGCCGAAAAGAATACTTATACATGCATATTTTCAGACTGTCAACAGAAATCGTTATGAATGTCTCTGATCTTGTGTATACTGATTCACTCGAACGTATAACTATGAAGTCTCAACGGCAATCGGCCATTCTCGAAGTCGTGGAGCGCGAAGCCGTCCGCAGCCAGGAGCAGCTGCGGCAACACCTCGCCTCTCGCGGCTTCGATGTGACGCAGGCCACGCTGTCGCGAGACATCAAGGAGCTCGGCCTGCTCAAGCGCTCTTCAGACGGCGCCTACCAGCCGTCGGGCGCCGAATCCACTTCGGCAGCCAGCGCGCTGGACAGCCTGTCACACGCGCTGTCGCAGTTTCTGGTGAATCTCGAAGCGGTGCAGCATCTGGTGGTCCTCAAGACCGGCACCGGCCAGGCACAAATGCTGGCGGTGGCGATCGACCGATCGCGGCTGCCGGACGTGGCCGGGACCCTGGCCGGCGACGACACCATTCTGATTATCGCGCGCGACCCGAAGGGCGCGCAGACCGTCTCGAAGCAATTGAGGGACCTGGCCAGTTGAAGAAGACGATCGTGCTTGCATACTCGGGCGGCGCCCAATCCACCGCCGGCATTCAGTGGCTGGCGGATCATCACCGCGCCGACGTCATCACCCTGACGCTCGATCTGGGGCAGCCCGCCGATCTGAATGAGATCCGCGAGCAGGCGCTGTCGAGCGGCGCGATCCGCGCCCACGTTGTCGACGCGCGCGACGAGTTCGTGCGTGACGCGGTGCTGCCGTCGCTCAAAGCCGGAGCGCTGTCGGACGGGCGCTACCCGATGTCGACGGCGCTGACCCGCCCGATCATCGCCAGGCAGCTGGTGCAGATCGCGAGCCTCGAGAAGACGAAGATGATCGCCCACGGATGTGCCGGCCGCGATGCCGTGCGCCTGACGCGGGCGCTGAAGACGCTGGGGCTCCACTACTCCGCGATCGCCTTTGCCGACGAGCCAGGCTTCACCGCTCCGGTCGACCAGGGCGCCGATCGCGTGGATGCCAACCTGTGGGGGAGGACCGTCGGCCGCCGCGGCGATGACGGTTCATCGCCGCCGCCCGATGCGTCGTTCACGTTGACCAAGCGGCTCGAGGACACCCCCAACCAGCCGGCATTGGTCGACATTCTGTTCGAACGCGGCGCGCCGTCCGGCCACAGCGGCGTCACGATGACGTTTCCGGAACTGATCGAGAGCCTGTCGACGATTGCCGGCGAGCACGGCGTCGGCCGGCTGGACCGCATCAAGGTCCGTGCCGACGGCACCCGCACCCGCGCGCTGTACGAAGCGCCGGCGGCGGTCGTCCTGCACCTCGCGCACGGCGAGCTGTGGCGCTACGTCTCGTCCGAGTCGCAGCAGCGCTTCGATATGGCGGTGTCAGCCGCCTATGTCGAGGCGATCGATCGCGGCGAGTGGTTCGATCCGCTGCGCGGCGGCATTGATGCGTACGTCGACGCCACATCGCAGCAGATGACCGGAACCATCCGCGTGCGCCTCTTCAAGGGCGCGGCGCGGGTGGTGGGAAGACAGACGCATGTCTAAGCCGTTATGGTCGGGACGATTTGACTCAGCGCCGGATCCCGCGGCGTTCGACTTTGGCGTGTCGTTTCCGTTCGACCGCCGCCTGTTCGAAGACGACGTCACCGGCAGTCTGGCATGGGCCGAAGCTCTTGCCAAAGCCGGCGTGCTCGACGCCACCGACGCCAGGGCGATTGCCGAGGGACTGCAGGCGATCCTCGATCGCGGCCGCCAGGACCCCTCGTGGGTCACTGGCGACGACGAGGACGTGCATTCGTTCGTCGAGCGCCAGCTGGTCGAGCGCATCGGCGATGCGGGCCGCCGCCTGCACACCGGCCGGTCGCGCAACGAGCAGGTGTCGGTAGACCTGCGCCTCTATCTCCGCCGGCGCATCCCGCGGCTCCAGGAGAAACTCCGCACGACGATCGCCGTGTTCGCCGATCAGGCCGAGCAGGCGGGCGACGCGCTGATGCCGTCGTACACGCACCTGCGTCGCGCCATGCCGGTGCTCGTCTCGCATTTTCTGTTGAGCCATGCGGCGGCGCTGCGTCGCGATCACGCCCGCCTCGAGTCGGCGCGTGAAGAAGCCAATGCGCTGACACTGGGCTCGGGCGCCATTGCCGGCACCGGCTACGACATCGACACGACATTCCTCGCCAACCGGCTCGGCTTCAGCCGCGTCGTCCTCAACAGCATGGACGCCTCGTCGGATCGCGACTTCGTCGCGACGTTCCTGCATGCGGTCTCGCTGTCGATGGTGCACCTGTCGCGGATTGCCGAGGACTTCATCCTGATGACGGGCGAAGAATTCGGGTTCTTCGAGCTGGCCGATTCGTCGGCGACCGGCAGCAGCATGATGCCGCAGAAGAAGAACCCCGACCCGCTCGAGCTGGTGCGCGGCAAGGCGGGCCGGGCCATTGGTCACCTCACCGGTTTCCTGGTGACGATGAAGGGCCTGCCGACCGGTTACAACAAGGACCTGCAGGAAGACAAAGAACCGCTGTTCGACGCGGAAGACACCCTGGCGGTGTCGCTCGACGCCACCGCGTCGGTGGTGCGCAACCTGACGCTGCATCCCGCGCGCACCGGCCGCGCTGCCTCCGGCCTGCTGCTGGCAACCGATGTTGCTGATTACCTGGTGTCTCGCGGCATGCCGTTCCGGCAGTCTCACGAGGTCGTGGGAGCCATGGTCCGCCGGCTGCTGGCGCAGGGACGCGACTTCGAATCGCTGTCGCTCGACGAATGGCGGCAGGCGCACGACCTTTTTGGGGACGACGTGAAGCAGCATGTGACGGCGGCGGCGTCGGTGAAGGTCAGGAAAACTCCGCAGTCGACCAACCCGGACGCGGTCCGCTCGGCGCTGGCGGAAACCCGGGCCTGGCTGGCGAGCGGCAATGGCGGCTGAGGGGGCCCTTGTCGTTGACACGCTCCGCCTGATATAGTCGACCTCGCCCTGCGCCCTGGGTCGATTCGGACCCTCGAGCGCTTCCCGCATCAATTGACACTCCGTGGTGCTGTTCGGTTGGCCTTGCCGATGGCAAGGCCAGAAACATTGATGACCATGGATCACGGTTCGACCAGGTAGATAGCAGTTCAGCACCGACACGGCTGCGCGGGAAGCCGGCTCGGTTTTCGGGGGAGTGCATGCAAGAGCGCCGGTACCGGCCCGGCGACGTGTTGGACGATTACTGTCCACGCGAGCGCCGCATTACCGATCACGCGATCGTCGCGATGATCGACGACGAAATCAGACGAACACGTTGCGGCAGCTGCGATGCCGAGCACGAATACAAGGCGGGCAAGGCGCCGGCCCCGCGTCGCAAGACGCAGCCGACCGCGTTGTTCACCCAGGTGCTCGACAACATCGCTGGTGCCACGCCGCGTCCACAGCCACCGGCCGTTCCCGCAGACGCCGCCGGCTTCGCTGAATCCGAGGTCGAAGACCTGGAGGAAGTCGCGGCCCCAGCGGCCGTCCCGCCTCCTGTCGCCGCTGTCGCGGCCCCGGCACCGTCCGTGGCCGCTGCCGCACCGGCGGAGGCTGCAGTGCCCGAGGCTCCGGACGCTGACCGAGTCGACGTTCCTGAACTCGAGGGCGGATTCCGGCGGTCGCTGATACGCGCCACCTTCCCGAGACCCGAGGGCCAGGCCCCCACGCAACGCACCGCTCCCGAATTCACGATTCAATCCCTGCACAATCGACGCAACAACAACCAGCGCAACGCGGGCGGCAACCACAAGTTCCGTGGCGGCCGCCGGCGCCCCGGCGGCGGCAGCATGGACAACATCGGACCAATGCGCTTCCGCGATCACGGGCACGGCCAGGATCGCCCGCCAGGCCAGGGCAATGGCGGCGGGGGCCGTCGCCGTCGCGGCCGCAAGAAAAACCACTGATGGCCGACTTCACCGGAAAGATCGGGCTCATCGTCGGCGTCGCCAACCATCGATCGCTGTCGTGGGCGATTGCACAGGCCACCGCCAGGGGCGGCGCGCAACTCATCCTCACCTACCAGGGACGGTTCGAAGAGCATGTCGGGGAACTGGCCGCCACGCTCGATCCCAAGCCGCTGGTGTTGCCGCTCGACGTCTCGAATGACGACGAGATTGCGGCGGTCTATTCGAAGATCACGGACACCTACGGCGGGCTCGACTTCGTCGTGCACGGCGCCGCGTTCGCGTCCCGAGAGGAAATCACCGGACGGTTTCTGAACACCTCGCGCGAGGGTTTCAAGCAGGCGCTCGATATCAGCGCCTACTCGATGATTGCGCTGGCGCGCGGGGCGCAGCCGCTGATGCAGCCGCGTGGTGGCGGCTCCGTACTGACGCTGACGTTCCTCGGCAGCGATCGCGTGTTCCCGAACTACAACGTGATGGGGGTGGCCAAGGCCGCGCTCGAGTCGTCGGTGCGTTACCTCGCCGCGGATCTCGGTCCCGAGAACATTCGCGTCAACGCCATCTCGGCGGGTCCGGTGAAGACGCTGGCGGCCGCCGGCATTGGCGGGTTCTCCTCGATCCTCGGCGTGGTCCGCGAGAAGGCGCCGCTGCGCCGGGCGATCGAAACGCCGGAGGTTGGTGACGCGGCCGCGTTCCTGTTGAGCGAGGCCGGCCGCGGCATCACGGGTGAGGTCCTGATGGTCGATTCAGGATTTCACGTCCTCGGCATGTGATTACCGTTCCGGTTCGGCAAGTGACCCTCGCGACTCCGCGGACGCGCATCCTTCATCTCGATGTGCGTGCCGCGGAGTTTGCGTTTACGGCCGGCCAGGCGGTGATGCTGGGTCTCAGGGGATCGCCGTTGCGCAAGCCGTACTCGATTGCCTCCGCTCCCTGGGAAGTCGAGACATCGGGGGTGATGCAGCTGCTGGTGCAGGTCGAAGACAACGGTGGGCTGGATCCGCATCTTGAGCGGGCCGCGCCGGGCACGCCGCTCGACATCGACGGTCCGTTCGGGTCGTTCGGCCTGCCGGCCGCCGCGATGGATCGGCCGCCGCTGTTCGTGGCGGGCGGCACCGGCATTGCGCCGTTGCGCTCGATGCTGATGCAGCACCTGGCGCGTGCCGTCACCCAACCGATTGCGGTGGTGTACAGCGCGCGCGCCGTGGATGAATTCGCGTTTCGCGCTGAGCTGGCCGCACTGGAATCGGCCGGCCGCATTGCCACCTACTTCACGGTGACGCGCGAAGAGCCCGCAGACTGGCCGGGCCGCCGCGGCCGAATCAGTCTCGAGATGTTGCAGGAGGCGCTGCCGTCATCCGAGAGCGTGTGCCTGGTCTGCGGCCCGCCCCAGCTGGTCGAAGACACGCGCGCACTGCTCGCGCAACTTGGCGTCGGCGCCTCACAAGTCCTGGTCGAACAGTATTGAGAGCCGGGCGGTCGGGCTGTCGGGCGATCCGGCTATCGGGCTTGTCAACATATGACAAGAAAGACACGCCGGAGAGGAGCCTCAGGCGGTTGGCCGACCGCGGCGACCTCCGCCACCCCCGGAAGGCTCGAGGCCGTATTCCTCAATCTTCCGGTAGAGCGTGCCGCGGCTGATATCGAGCACCTTGGCGGCTTCGAGCTTGTTCCAGTTGGTCGCCTCGAGCACCCGAATGATGTGCGCGCGCTCGGCATCGCGCAGCGAAGGGAGGCGCGTCGAGCTTTCGTCGGCTCGCGGCATGGCGTGACCGTGAAGGAATTCAATGTCGGCCGCGCGAATCGATCGCCCGGTTGCCGAGAGGGCCGCGCGCGACACGGTGCTCTCGAGCTCGCGAATGTTACCGGGCCAATGGTACGACGAGAGCAGATCCTGTGCCTCCGGCGTGAATTGCTTGGCGTCGAGCGGTAAGCCGTTGGCCGCGCAGTGACGCGCCAGGAACCGGCCGGCGAGCACCGGGATGTCGACGACGCGTTCGCGCAGCGAGGGCAGGCGAATCGCGAACGCGTTGATGCGGTAGTAGAGATCCTCGCGGAAGCCTCTTTCGCGCACGAACATATCGAGCGGCCGGTTGGTTGCCGAGATCAGCCGGAAGTCCACGTGGATCGATCGGTTGCCGCCGAGGCGCTCGAAGCGGCGCTCCTCGAGGACGCGCAGCAGCTTGGCTTGCGCCATCAGCGACAGGTCGCCGACTTCATCCAGGAACAGCGTACCGCCGTTGGCCATTTCCAGCCGGCCCGGTTTGCGATCGTGCGCGCCGGTGAAGGCGCCTTTCTCGTAGCCGAAGACCTCCGACTCGAACAGGCTGTCGGGGAGAGCGGCGCAGTTGACCGCCTGGAAATTCTCCGGCCCGCGCCGCGACAACTCGTGGATCATGCGCGCCACGACTTCCTTGCCGGCGCCGGTCGGGCCGAGGATCAGCACCGAGATGTCGGATTGGGCGGCGGTGCGAATCCACTCGAAGATGGCCAGCATCTTCTCGTCGCGGCCGATCATTTCGCGGAACCGCTGCACCGACGGCGACGACTCCTCGATGCCGAGATTGGCGCGGCCCTCGAGGAAGGTCTCCAGCAGGCGAGCGACCGGCTCCTGTTCCGGCCGGGTCGCGCCATAGGTTGGCGGATCGCCGCCGATCGTCTTGATGACGCCGAACTTCACCAGCTCGCGCACGCAGTTGTCCACGTCGAGGCGCATCCGGCCGAAGACCTGCATCATCGCGTCGATATCGAAGGCTTCGCCGGGCCGGGCGCTCAGGAAGCGCAGGATGCCGGCGCGGAGCGGCGACTGGACCAGCGACTTGAAGCGGGTGTCGAGATCGGGCGACTGGGAACGCGGGGCCCCTGCGCTGGCGCGCCGCGCGGCACCAGTCACATCATCCACGCCCCGCGTCTCCTGCACCGCCGGCGGCGACGCGGCCTTCGGCAGGACGGCCGTTGCCCGGCGTGCGGTAAAACTGCGTTTGGTACTGCTCGATCAGCTGCTTCATTCGCACCGCATCGCGCTTGCGATGGCCGTGGCACACGATCGGCGAGGCGCCGCCGGTGGTTTCAATCAGGACGTCGGAAAACAACAGGTTGGTATCGATGCTGACCGAGGCCACATGGGCCATATGGATCGAATGCTCTTTTCGGCCGATCAGCTCCGGCGTGTAGTGAACCACCGAGGTGGATGTGATGAGCACCTGGGTCGGAAAGAGCCGGTTGCCGCGCGACAGGCGGCTGGCGCGGAACACGTCGCCCTGCGTAAAGGGTTGCCCCTTCCACCAGAACAGCAACACCAGCGCCACGATGATGGCGGCCAACACGCCCGCCGTGGGAATCCAGAGGCCGTCCGCCACGCCCAGATGCTAACCTAAAGCGATGCCGTACCGTTCCCCCGGCGCGCCGAAGGGCGCGAAATCGTTCCTGGCAGGCCAGCCAATCCGTTACTACCGTCCGAAGGGCAGCGCCGCGGTGCGTCACCTGATCGACGAGGGCTTCCAGGCCTTCAACGCCGCGCGCCTGGGCGAAGCGTGCCGCATCTACAGCGACAAGATGCTGTCGAAGCAGCACGACACGACCATCGCGCTCACGATCGCCGGCGCGATGACGCCGGCCGGGCTGGGCGGCTGCGTGATCTCGCTGATGGCGCGCGGCTTGATCGACTTCATCATCAGCACCGGCGCCAACCTCTATCACGATCTGCACTACGCCTTGAACTTCACGCTGCGCCGCGGCTCGCCGTTCGTGGACGATCGCGTGCTGTACCGCGAAGGTGTCATTCGCATCTACGACGTGCTGTTCCCGGCACAAGTGCTGCTCGACACCGACACGTTCATCCGTGACTTCCTCGTCAAGAGCGGGATGGAAGGCCCGGTGTCGTCGGCCGACCTGCACGAGGCGCTTGGCCGCCACCTGCTGAAGGTCCGTCCGGGCTGCGCGTCGTACTCGATGGTCGCAGCCGCGGCCAGGTTCGGCGTGCCGATCTATACCTCGTCGCCGGGCGACAGCTCGATCGGCATGAACGTCGCCTATCACGAGCTGATCAATCGCAGCACGCTGCAGGTCGACCCCAACCAGGACGTCAACGAAGTCTGCGCCATCATTCGCGCCGCCGAGAAGAACGGCTGCGTGATCCTGGGCGGCGGATCGCCGAAGAACTTCTACCTCCAGGGACAGCCGACGCTGTGGGAGGTCTACGGGATCCTCAAGGGCGGCAACGACTACTTCATCCAGATCACCACCGATTCCGTGGTGTGGGGTGGATTGTCGGGCGCCACGCCGGCCGAAGCCGTCAGCTGGGGCAAAGTCAATCCCGGCGTGCTGCCGGACACCGCGGTGGCGTACTGCGATTCGACGATTGCCTTCCCGTTGTTCTGTGAGTACGCCGTCGGCCACAAGAACGGCAAGCGTCAGCGCAAGGCGCTGTTGGGCCAGCGCGCGCAACTGGTCGCCGAGCTCGAGAAGGAGGCGCGGCGGGAGATCAAGAAGAAGGCCAAGAGGAACGGCTAGAGAACGCGACTAACCAGCAACCAGCAACCACTATGGGGACGCTGTGGAGCGAGCTCGGGCCGGTGGCAGACGCGGTGAGCAATCGCCCGCGTGTCTACGCCGACGCCAACGTTCCCGCCGGCATCGTGGCGTACATGCGCGAGCGGTTGCGGTGGGACGTATTGTTCGTGATGGATCATCCTGACCTTCGCCGGGCGCGCGATACCGAGCACTACCGCCTGGCGCGTCAACTGCGCCGCACGCTCATCACCCTCGATCGTGACTATCTCGACGACCGCACGTTCCCGCCCGAACTCGGCTCCGGCGTGCTGGTGCTCGCCGCGCCGGACGAACGCGGGCTGGCCGATTTGCTGGCACGGCTCGACGCGCAACTGTTCATCGGCGGCCCATTGCCCCTTGACGGACGCAAACTGCACGCGCACTCTGACTGGGGTTCCGGGGATAATCGGCCGATTGCGAAATGAGTGACGTCACGCTTGGCGTTGATGTGTCCGGTGGCATGGCCCGCCTGGCGCCGGTCGCCCCCAAGGGCACGAAGATCACGGCCGTGGCCGCCGCGCGCCTATGATCGCGCTCAGGGGCGCAGATCTCGTCATCGAGGATCGCGTCATCACCGGCGCGACCCTCCGCATCAACGACGGCCTCATCGAAGACGTCGTTCCACACCCGGGAGAGCCGCTGCCCGGCGACGAGATCATCGAGCTGCCGGGATACCTCGTCCTGCCCGGATTCGTCGACGTGCACGTGCATGGCGTGGAGGGCGTCGACGTGCTCGACGGCCCGGATGCGGTGGCGAGGGTCGCCGCGAAGCTGCCCAAGTACGGCGTCACGGCGTTCTGCCCGACGTCAGTGGCGTGCTCACCTGCCAGGCTGACCACGTTCCTGTCTGCCGTAGCTGCGGCGCAGGCGGCGCCCGATCCGGCTGCGGCGCGCGTGCTGCCTGCGCACCTCGAGAGCAACTTCATCAATCCTGAGTGGAACGGCGCGCAGCCGGTGCACTGCCTGAGATCGTACAAACCGGACCGGACGCGGCCCGAAGGCGATTTCGCCGGGCACGAGATCCTGCAAGCGATCGTCTCCTATCGTTCGAGTGTCGGCATCGTCACGCTCGCCCCGGAAATGCCCGGCGGTCTCGATCTCGTACGCGACCTGGTAGGGGCAGGCCACCGCGTGTCGATCGGGCACAGCGGGGCCACCTACGAAGAAGCCAAGGCCGCGATCGACGCCGGCGCGCGTCATGCCACGCATCTGTTCAACCGCATGTCGTCGATCACGTCGCGATCGCCGGGGGTGGTCGGCGCGGTGCTGGAGTCGAACCTGGTGTCCGCGGAGATCATTTGCGACGGCCACCACGTGCACCCGTCGCTCATCGCGCTTGCGATTCGCAGCAAGTCGACCTCACACGTGATGGCGATTACCGACGGCACGGCCGTGGCCGGCCTGCCGGTTGGATCGACGGCTCGGCTTGGCGACCAGCAGATCGTCGCCGGCGAACGAACGGCGCTGCTGCGCGATGGGACGCTGGCCGGCAGCGTGCTGACCATGGACGGCGCCTTCCGGACGCTGGTGCGCCTCGGCTTCACGATTGGTGAGGCGTCGCGGATGTGTTCAGCCACGCCCTGCGAAGCGCTCGGGCGGGGCGGCAACGGTGCGATTGCGGCCGGACATCAGGCCGATCTGGTGGTCATGGACCGTCAGCTTCGCGTGAAACAAACCTGGGTGGCGGGCCGTCTGATGTCCTGATTCTCCCTGGGTCTTGCGCGGCCGCAGACGCGCCGGGCGCCAAGGCTTTGGAGGGCAAGGGGTAGCCATGAGGTTTGCGACCGTCCGGCTCGGCGGCGACATCCAGATTCGCACCGGCGAGGGCACCACGGTGACTCCCTTTGGCACCGCACCGTGGCCGAGCCGTGGCAGCACACGGCAACCCAGGCCGGCGGCCACCAGCGCGATCCGGCTCTGCTCACGGTAGTGTTCGGGGCGTGGACCGCGCCACTCCGCTCCGGCGCGGGCCGGCCCGTCTAGCCGCAATTGGCCTGGCAGCGGTATGCTCGGCCGCGACCATGGCCGATCAGGCACCCGCCCCTGTGTATCCCGACGCTCGCGCGACCGATCCCGTGGCGATGAAGTGGATGGTCGGCTCGCCGCCACCGCCGGACAAATTGATTCAGTGGGCTGACGACAGCTGGTTCAGGTTTCCGCAAACGCGCTGGTCGTGGTCGCACATCCGGCAACTGATGCCGACGTTGGTGGTCGCGCGCGGCGACGGGCCGGTCGCCGCTCTGCCGCGGGCGGAGCGGGCCGACATCGACGCCGTGACGTTCCAGCCGATCGGTTGGACCGCATCGATCACCTGGGCGCAATCGCTCGACCACAATTACACCGACGGCATTCTCGTCTTGCATCGCGGCAGGATTGTTTACGAGCGCTATTGTGGCGTGCTGACGCCGGAGAAGCCGCACATCGCGTATTCGGTCACCAAGTCGTACGTCGCCATGCTCGCGGCAGCAATGATCGTTGACGGCGTCATCGATGAGAACGCGCCGGTGGCGACATACGTCCCCGAGCTCGCCGCCAGCGCGTTCGGCGATGCCACGGTGCGCCAGGTGCTCGACATGCGCACCGGCCTGGACTACTCGGAGGACTACACCGATCTGCGTTCGCCCACCTGGAACTACACGCGCGCCGGTGGTTTCCTCGCGCGTCCGGCCGGCTACAGCGGCCCGCAGTCGTACCTCGAGTACCTGGCCGGGGTGAAGAGGCTCGGCCAGCACGGCGGCGACTTCATCTACCAGACACCGAACACCGAGGCGCTTGGTTTCGTGCTCAGACGTGTCACCGGCCAGTCGCTGAGTCAGCTGCTCCACGAACGCGTGCAGGCGAAGCTCGGCGCCGAGCAGGACGGCTACTTCAGCATCGATTCGACCAGCTCGGAATTCGCGGGTGCCGGCTTCAATGTGACGCTCCGCGACATGGCTCGGTTCGGCGAGGCGATGCGCCTTGATGGCCGCTTCAACGGCCACCAGATCGTCCCGAAAGCCGTGGTGGACGACATTCGCAAGGGCGGCGATCGTGCGCGATTCGCATCCGCCGGCTACAAAACGCTCCCAGGCTGGAGTTACCGAAGCATGTGGTGGGTGTCGCACAACGAGCACGGCGCCTACATGGCGCGCGGCATCCACGGCCAGGCGATCTATATCGATCCGGCCGCGGAGATGGTGATCGCCCGGTTCGCCTCGCATCCGCTGGCCGGCAACGTCAACCTGGATCCGACGTCGCTGCCCGCCTATCACGCGGTTGCGACGCACTTGATGAAGGCCCGCTAGCGCGGCGAGCGATTCGCGTAGCGGCTCGGGTCGGTCACGCCGGCCGCGGCGAAGGCGTCGCGACGCTCACGGCACTTGCTGCACAGGCCGCAGTGTTGCGGCAGCCCGCCGGTGACGACAGGATTCATGCACGACAAGGTGAGTTCGAGCGGCACGCCAAGCCCGGCGCCCCGCCGGATCACCGCGTCCTTCTCCCACGTGAGAAACGGCGCCACGACTTCAATCGGGTGATCGAGACCGAGCGACATCGCGGCCGACATCGTGCTGAAGAACTCCGGGCGCGCGTCGGGAAACGGATTACCGGCCAGTGGTCCGAGCGCGATGCGATGCGCCTTCAATTTCGCCGCCACCACTGCGGCCTTGGTGAGCAGCACCAGGTTACGGCCCGCCAGATAGACGTCTTCATCCGACGTGTCGTAGGCCGGGGGCACGCCGCGAATCGCCCAGTGGGTTGGCGCATAGACATCGCGCATCGTGAACGATATCCGCGACAGCGGCGCCACATTGCGCGCGAAGGCCGGCGACCCGAGCAGGCGTTCGAGCATCGCGATCTCGGCGTCCTCCCACGCCAGGCCGACGCTGACGTACACCGGATGCACGGCCGCCGTCTGCGCTTCATGCGCGGCCAGCACGGCGCTGTCCAGGCCGCCCGACAGGAGAACGAGGGTAGAGGTCAGAAGTTTAAAGTTTAATGTTTAAACCTTACAGTGGAGTTCTCCCGTGATTGTGGTTTTCGATCTGGACGGCACGTTGATCGATTCGGCGCGCGACCTCGCGGAGTCGATCGGCGAACTGCTCGAGGATTACGGCGTGCCTCCCCTGCCGCAGCCGGAGGTAATGACGATGGTGGGCGAGGGGGCGCCGATGCTGGTGCGCCGGGCGCTCACGCGGTCGGCAATCGATCCGCCGGTGGACGAGGCGCTGGCGCGCTTCATGGCGATCTACCGGCGGCGGCAGTTGATTCACACGGTGCCCTACGAGGGTGTCACCGAGAGCCTGGCACTGGCGCTGCGGCGCGGGCCGCTCGCGGTGCTCACCAACAAACCGCTCGGGCCGTCGATTGGCATCCTCGAAGCGCTTGGCCTGCGCGGCTTCTTCGCGCGGGTCATTGGCGGCGACAGCGACTACGGCCGCAAGCCTGAGCCGGCCGGACTCCGGTCGCTGCAGGCGCTCGCCCCCGGCGATCCGCTCGTGATGATCGGGGATTCGCCGGCCGACTGGAAGACCGCCGAAGTGGCGGGCGTGCCGTTCGTGTTTGCGCGCTACGGGTTCGGCGCGCCGAAGTTCGGTGCGGTCCCGCCGGACACCCCCTACGTGATCGATCACATACGGGAGCTGGAAGCCGTGTTGCAAGCACTAGGTCGACACTAACAGCTTCGACGCGGCGCGCGCGCCGATTGTCATGCGCTGGTCGTCGCGGCCCTTCAGCTTGACGCTGTCAGACGCTTCGTCGCGCTCTTCGACCTGGATCGTTTCACCTGGCTTCAGGTGATGGCTCTCGATGAAGCGCAGGAACGCGGCGTCCTGATCGGTGACGCGCGCCACGGTGACGGGCGTGTTGAGCGGACAGGTGAGCAGCGTCTCGAGTGCGCGGTGCGCGAGCTGTCCATCGGGGGTGGGAATCGGATCGCCGTGGGGATCGAACTCCGGCCGGCCGAGCATTTCGTCCATGCGCTCGATCAGCCGATCGGACACCACGTGTTCCATCTGCTCGGCGTCTTCGTGAACTTCGTCCCAGTTCATGCCCATGACCTGGACGAGAAACAACTCGATCAATCGATGGCGGCGCAGGACCCGGGCCGCGAGCTTCTCTCCTGCCGGCGTCAGCCGCACGCCGTTATACGGCTCGTAGGTGACGAGGCCTGACTCCGCCAACGCCTTGACCATTGTCGTGGCGGTGCCGGGGGCGATGCCCAACGCAGACGCCAGCTGGCCCATCGGGACCAGCTTCTGGCCACCGACCAAATGGGTCTCGCCCACGTAGATCGCCTTCAGGTAATTCTCGACCGTACTCGACGGAAGCATTGCGTTTTCAGCATGTTACCAGACAGTCCGACAACTGGGCGTTGACTTTTCGTGAGCAGGAGTTTATTATTTTGATGACTCAAAACCGTGGCAATCGCCATCCTTCTCTCGCTGGTCGCCTTCGCCGTGCTGCTGCCCACCTACGGCGTCGCCGCCCAATGGCGCGTCTACCGCTCGGGACTGGCCCGCGAACGGACCGAGAACGCACTCAAACATCTCCTCCGCCAGGCTACCGACGGGCATTCCGCATCGTTCCGCTCGCTCAAAGGTGAACTGGGACTGAGCGATCGCGAGTTGCTGTCGCTCGCCGAACGCCTCGAACTGGAAGGCCTGATTCACAGCGACGGCACGCACCTGAAGTTGACGACTGACGGTGAGCGCCTGGCGTTGCACGTACTGCGTGCGCACCGGTTGTGGGAGGTCTACCTTGCCGAGGAACTGGGTGTGCCGGTCGACCGTGTGCACGCCCAGGCAGAGCGGCAGGAGCATCGTCTGAATCCGCAGCAACTCGATCGCCTCTCCGCGGCGATGGGTCATCCCGACATCGATCCGCACGGTGATCCGATTCCCGGCCCTGACGGCGTGGTGCCCGAAGCGCCTGGCACCGTGCTGAGCGCGTGGCCCCTGTCCACGCCCGCGCGAATCGTGCACCTCGAAGACGAGCCGCCGCTGGCCTTCGCGCAGTTGATCGCCGAGGGACTCAAGCTCGGCCAGGTGGTGCGCGTGATCGAGCGGACGCCATCGCGCCTGGTGCTGAGCGACGGAGAGAACGAATTCCGCCTGGCGCCGATGCTGGCCGCCAATGTTCACGTCGTGGCCGCGTCGAGCGAACCCGCCCGCGCGCTGGACGGCGTCCTGCCGTTGAGCGACCTGCCGTCTGGCGCCGCCGCCGACATCGTGGCGCTCGATCCGCACCTCAAGGGCTTTGCGCGGCGGCGGTTGCTCGATCTCGGCTTCACGCCCGGCGCGCGCGTGCGCAGCGAGCTGCAACCGTTCAGCGGTGATCCGCGCGCCTATCGACTGCGCGGTACCACGATTGCGCTCCGGCGCGAGCAGTCCGATCGCGTGCTGGTGCGGGCACTGCAGCCGGAGAGGAGCCGCTGATGTCCGCCCCTCACGCCTGCGACACCTGTCCCATGCACACGGAGATGGCGCAGCTCGGCGCCGCCGTGGGCGGCTTCGATCGCGTCGTCGCGCTCGCCGGGAATCCCAACACCGGCAAGTCGACGCTGTTCAACGCGCTGACCGGCTTGCGGCAGCACACCGGCAACTGGCCCGGCAAGACCGTGACCCGCGCCGAAGGCGGATTCCAGTTCGCCGGCAAGCGCTACAAGCTCGTCGATCTGCCCGGCACCTACTCGCTGCTGTCCGCCTCGGACGACGAAGAAGTGGCGAGAAATTTTCTGTTGTTCGGACGCCCCGACTGCACGGTCGTGGTCGTCGATGCCAGCGCGCTCGAGCGCAACCTGTATCTCGTGCTGCAGGTGCTCGAGATCACCGACCGCGTGGTCGTCGCCGTCAACCTGATCGACGAAGCGAAGCGGCGCGGCATCGAGGTCGAGACGCGATCGCTGGCGCGCGATCTCGGCGTGCCGGCGGTCCCGATCGTGGCTCGCACCGGCGAGAACATCATGGCGTTGTTGCAGGACGTCGCCAACGTGGCGTCGGGCGACACCGTCACCCAGCCGCTCCGCTCGAAGGGCACCCCCGCATTCGAGCGCGCCGTGTCGAAGCTGGTGCCGATGATCGAAGCCGCGGCGCCCGGCGTGCCGAACGCGCGGTGGATTGCCATCCGCCTGCTCGACGGCGATGCGTCGGTGGAAGAGGCGCTCACGACCGGCCGTCTCGCCGAACTCGTCGCCCGCCAGCAGGCCCCCGACGCGCGCTTCAGCCGCAAGATCGCGCTGCAAGGTGCGCAGTGACGGCCACGGCAGCCAGCGCCGCAGCAGGCAGCGCACGCACAGCATGACGGAACCCGTCACGACACCGGCCGACGTCATTCGCGAGGCAGGCGCGCTGCGCCGATCGCTCGAAGCAGGCTTTCGTGAAGAGGTCGTGTCGTCGATCTACGGCGAAGTGGAACGCGTCTCCCGCCGCGCCGTCAACGACCAGGGATCGAGGACGCTCGAGCTCGATCAGCAGATCGATCGCATCGTCACGTCACGGCTGTTCGGCCTGCCGTTGATGCTGCTGATTCTCGCCGTCGTCTTCTGGCTGACCATTGTCGGCGCCAACGTGCCCTCGGCGATGCTCGCATCCGCCTTGTTCGCGGTCGAAGACTGGGCGGCGGCGTGGTTCACCAGCCGGGGATCGCCAGACTGGCTGACCGGCTTTCTGTGGCACGGCGTATTCCGGGGCCTCGCCTGGGTCGTCAGCGTGATGCTGCCGCCGATGGCCATTTTCTTCCCGCTGTTCACCATTCTCGAGGACCTCGGCTACCTGCCGCGGGTGGCCTTCAATCTCGATTACCTGTTCAAGCGCGCCGGTGCGCACGGCAAGCAGGCGCTGTCGATGACGATGGGCTTCGGCTGCAACGCTGCCGGTGTGATTGCGACCCGCGTGATTGATTCGCCGCGCGAGCGGCTGGTGGCGATTCTCACCAACAACTTCGTGCCCTGCAACGGGCGCTTCCCGACGCTGATCATGCTCGCCACCGTGTTCGTGGCGGCCGCGTTTCCGCCCGCCGTCGCGTCGTTTGTCGCCGCCGGCTCGGTGGTCGCCATCGTCGTGCTCGGCGTGATCTTCACGCTGGGCGTGTCGTGGGTGCTGTCGCGGACCATCCTTCGGGGAGAGGCGTCGGCGTTCACGCTCGAACTGCCGCCGTATCGACGGCCGGGGATCCTGAGGATTCTCTACACCTCGATCATCGATCGCACGCTGTTCGTGCTGTGGCGCGCGATCCAGACCGCGGCGCCGGCGGGTGCCGTCATCTGGCTGCTCGCCAACATCTCGGTCGGCGGCACCAACCTCGCGACCCACGTGTCGAGCGCGCTCAACCCGCTGGGGCGGGCCATCGGCCTGGATGGCGTCATCCTGCTCACCTACATCATTGCGATACCCGCCAACGAGATCGTGGTTCCGACGATGTTGATGATCTACATGGCGCAGGGCATGATGACCGAGCTCGAGTCGCTGGACGCACTTCGGCGCCTGCTGGTGGATCAGCACGGCTGGACCATGCTCACCGCGGTCAACCTGATGTTGTTCTCGCTGCTGCACAACCCGTGCGCGACCACCATCATCACCATCTACAAGGAGACGTTGAGCGGCAAGTGGGCGGCCATTGGCGCGTTGCTGCCGCTGGCGCTCGCGTTCGGAGTGACATTCCTCACCGCCACCGTCGCCCGGTGGTTGTTCTGAACCGTGTCGCTGGACTCCGCATTCGACTCGCCGCAGGCCAAGCGCACGCATGTTCGCAAGCTGTTTGCGACGATTGCGGATCGCTACGACTTGATTACCCGGATCCTGTCCTACGGGCAGGACGCAAAATGGAAGGCGACGCTGGTGTCGATCGCCGGCGTCCGCCCTGGCGAGCGCGCCCTCGATCTCGCTTCGGGCACCGGTGACCTGGCGTTTGCGACCGCGGCGCGCGGCGCACGCACGGTGGGCCTCGATATCACGCACCGCATGCTCGAACTGGCCCGCCGTCGCTCCTCCCGAGCGTCGGCGGGGCCGGCTGCGTCCGGCGTCGAGTTCATCACCGGAGACATGACGCAGCTGCCGTTTCGATCGGCGGCGTTCGACATCGTCACGACGGGTTACGGACTCCGCAACGTCCCGGATCTCGACGCCGCGATCGACGAGATCGCGCGCGTGTTGCGGCCGGGTGGCCGGCTGCTGTCGCTTGATTTCAACAAACCCGACAATGCCATCGTGCGGAGTGCCTATCTCACCTATCTCGGCATCACCGGTGCGATGCTCGGCTGGATCCTGCACCGCGATCCGGACACCTACCGCTACATTCCCGAATCGATCAAGCGCTATCCCGGCGCGCGCGGTGTGGCCGAGCGCCTGGCAGCGCGACGGTTCGATCGCGTGACCGTGATTCCCTGCCTGTTCGGCCTGATGTCCATTCACGTTGCGCAGCGGTCGAGGGCATCGGCAGCATCCGCCGCTGCTGGGGTCGAGCGTCTCGCGTAGTATTGACGGATGGCTGATGCAGCGGTGGTTCGCAAGCGCGTGAAGTCTGCGATTGAGCAGGCACGGCGCGATCAGGCCGAACGGCGGAGCAGGGCCGCCGAGGCGCGCACGAACTACGAGACCTTTCTCCAGGCCGCGGCGATCCCGGTGTTCCGGATGTTCGCCAACATTCTCAAGGCCGAGGGCCTGCCGTTCGAAGTGATGACGCCGGCCGGAGGCGTGCGCCTCCAGTCCGAGCGCAATCGAGACGATGCCATCGGAATGGAGCTGGATTCCACGGCCGATCCGCCGCAGCCGCTGGTGACGATCACGCGCGCGCGCGGCAGCCGCGTGATTCAGAGCGATCGCACGATCAAAGGCAGCAATCCGCTGGTGCAACTCACCGAAGAGGACGTCATCGACATGCTCCTCGATGAGCTCCGCCCCTGGCTCAGCTAATCAACGGTCCGGTCACAGCCGGACGCTAGACGACGCGCTTCTGACGCAACTCCGCAATCGTCGCCAGGTCGTAGCCGATCTCCGCCAGCACCGCGTCGGTGTGTTGTCCGAGCACCGGCGGCGGGGTGCGGACGGCGGCCGCATTGTCCGAGAGCTTGATCGGCGCGCCGATCACCTTCGTCGCCCCCACGGTCGGGTGCATCATGGTCGTGATCATCTCGCGGGCCTCGAGCTGGGGGTCGGTCAGCATTTGCCCGATGTCGCGGACTTCGCCGTTCGCCACGCCGGCCGCGTTCAGTATGGCGATCCATTGCGCGCTGGTCTTGGTGCGGAACGCCGCGTCGATTGGCGGCCGCATCGCCTGGTAGTTCTGCATCCGGTCTTGGTTCGTCGTGAAGCGCGGATCGGCAGCCAGCTCCGGCAGGCCGATGGCCGGACAGAACTTCTGCCAGGTGGGGTCGTTGCCGACGGCAATCACGATGTCACCGTCCATGGTCGTGAACGTCTCGTACGGCGCGATCGTGGCGTGACGGTTGCCCTGGCGCGGCGGAATCCGCGATGTCGCGAACCAGTTCGCCGCCTGGTAGGTCAGCAGGGCCGCGGTGGTGTCGAGCATGCCGATGTCGACGCGCTGACCCTGTCCGGTCCGCTCGCGCACCAGCAGCGCGGCTGTGATGCCCTGCGCGCAATACAGTCCCGACACCATGTCGGTGATCGCCACGCCCAGCCGATACCCGGGACGATCCGGATCGCCGGTGACGCTCATCAGGCCGCCCTCGGCCTGCATCACCGCGTCGTAGCCAGCCTCGTCGCGACGTGGCCCGGTCTGGCCGTATCCCGAGATCGAGGCATAGACCAGCCGCGGGAACCGGGCGTGCATCGCCTCCCAGCCGAATCCAGCGCGCTCGATCGTGCCCGGCCGGAAGTTCTCGATGAACACGTCGGCCCTGGCGACCAGTCGCTCCAGCACGTCGCGGCCTTCCCGCGGCTTGAAGTCAACCGTGACGCTTTCCTTGTTGCGGTTGATGCTCAGGAAGTAGGCGCTTTCCTTGCCAAGGAACGGTGGTCCCCAGTGACGCGTGTCATCGCCCTTGCCCGGGTGCTCCACCTTGATGACCCGCGCGCCGAGATCGGCCAGCACCATCGTGCAATACGGCCCTGACAGCACGCGCGTCAAATCGACAATCGTGAATCCTGCTAACGGTCCGGCCATCCCACTGAGCGTATCAACAAAACGGACGGTATCAGCTTCCCGTCAGAGTCCCTTGAGCCGTTGTGAGATGCGCGAGACGTCGCTGAGCAGCGCGTAGGCGGTCTGTGTCAGGTTGCCACCGCGCTGGACAATGCCGACCTCTCCCAGCAGGTCGGTCGTGAGATAGAGGGCGTTGTCGAGATCGACGAGGCCCGCAAGCGGGTCGGTGTGATCGAGGAGCTCCGGTTCGACGCGCGCCTGGACCCTGCCGCCGTGGCGCGACGCCGACGCCACCAGGCGAATGCGCTTGTTGCGGCCGCGCGCCTCGCGCACGTCGAGGCCGGTCAGGTCGCGAATGCCGGTGCGCTGCACGTAGTGCGGCGTGATCACCCCGCCCATCATCGCATTGACGAGGGCCGCGGTCTTCGCCGCCGCATCCCAGCCGTCGATGTCGAGGGACGGGTCTGCTTCGGCGATGCCGCGCGCCTGCATCTCGGCCAGCGCCCGGTCGAATTCCTTGCCGCATTCGAGCTCCGACAGGATGAAGTTACAGGTGGCGTTGATGACGCCGCGAAAGCCGTCGATGGCGATCGCCGGCATGGTGTCGCGCACCAGGTTGAACACCGGCACCCCGTCCATCACCGCGCCCTCGAACAGGAACACACGATCGACGGATTCGGCGAGGGCTTCGAGCTCGTGATACGCAAACGCCGCCGGCCCCTTGTTGGCGGTGACGACGTGCGCCTGGCCTTCGAGCGCGGCGCGCACGTGCGACACCGCGGGCTCGCCGCGATCGATGTCGAGCACGGTGGTCTCGATGCACACCAGCCGCCCTTCGGCGGCATCGTCCGCGCACGCATCGGCGAGCTGGCGAATGACGTCGATGCCGCGGCGTTCGCATGGGGCCTCATCCAGCCGATCGAGCGACTGCCGGCTCTCGACGATGCCGATGGCGCGCTGCATGTCGATGCCGGAGGCAGCGACCACGCTGCCGTGATGGCGCGTGGAAATGCCGGCGACCTTCCAGCTGAAGTCGAGCCGTTCGGCCGTCTCGGCGAGCAGCGTCACGAATCGCCGTGCGACCTTGCCAAATCCGATCAGGACGAGGGTGAGATCCGGCCGGCTCATCCCTGGGGGCGCAGCGCGGGCTCGGCCGGTCGGCCCGCTGAGAGCGTTGACAGCAGCTCGCGCAGTCGATCGAGGCCGGCGCGGTTGTAGCCGGGCGGCTCGCCGAAGCCGAGGCGGAGGTAACCGTCCATCCCGAAATGATCGCCCGGCACGATCAGCACGCTCTTCTCCACGCGCAGGCGCGTGACCAGCTCGGTCGAGTTGATCGGATGGTGGTAGCGGACGTACACGATGGCGCCGGCTTCGGGCCTGATCCAGTGGAAGCCGCCGGCCGCGGTCAGCCATTCCTCGATCAGCGGCAGGTTGCTGCGCAGAATGCCGCGCGTGCGTTCGAGCAGCCGCGCGCGCCGCGCCGGCTGCAGGGCGACCCGGGCGAGGCGATCGCTCAGAGCGCCCGGCGCGATGGTGACGTAATCGTGGTACGACCACAACGAGGCGATCAGCGTCGCCGGCCCGACGATCCAGCCAATGCGCAATCCGGGCAGCCCGTAGGCTTTCGACAGTCCGCTGGTGACGATGACCCGTTTAGAACGTCCCCACATCGATGCCGTCTCGGCGCCGTCGATCTCCGCCCCGCGGTAGACCTCGTCGGAGAGAATCCAGGCGCCGTGCCGGTCGGCGGCGCGCGCGATCGCATCGAGCTCCGCGGCCGTCAGCCGTGCCCCGGTCGGGTTGTTCGGATTGCAGATGACGATCATCTTGGTGCGCGGCGTCACCAGCGCATCGAGCGCGCCGAGATCGACGCGCCAGCGGCCGGCGGCGTGATCTTCCACCAGCCGCCACTCGCGGATCGTGCCGCCGAACGCGCGGGACAAGCCCCACGTTTGCATGTAGTTCGGCACCAGCATCACGACCTCGTCGCCCGGCTCGATCAGGTTGAAGGTGGTGATGAAATTCGCTTCCGACCCGCCGTTGGTGACTTCGATGTGGTCGATGCCGGCGCCCGGATACATCGACGCGATGGCGCGGCGCAGATCAACCGTGCCGTTCGACTGGGTATACACGAGCGGCTGATCGAGCAGGCCCTCGCAGCCGGCGCTGTCTTCAATCACTTCACGCGGTGTCAGCGGGCGGACGCCGCTTTCCGACAGATTGAACTCCACCTGGTTTTCATAGGTGGATTGCAATCGTTCCATCGCGAACTGTTCGAGCTTCATGGGCGCAGTATAACTTTCACGGTTGATCCAGGGCTACGGGCTGCGGGCTACGGGTTGCAGGAATCAAGCCTGGCGCTCCAGTCAGATGGAAGATTGTTCGACGTCGCAACATCGTGCCGGTGAGGAAGCCTGGAATGTGACCGAGGTTGAGTGATCCACTAGTTGGCAGCAAAGCTGCACCAATGTGGGTATGCCGGGAAATCACAGGCGACTTGATGCGTTCCAGCTCGCTGATCAAATGGCGGTGCTGGTCTACAGACACACCGACCGCTTTCCGGCCTCGGAGCGCTACGGCTTGCGCTCGCAGATGCGGCGCGCCGCAGTATCGACCCGAACAATTATCGTCGAAGGTTGTTCAAGGGAAGGAGAGGCGGACTACCTGCGGTTTCTCGACATCGCGCTGGGGTCGGCGAAGGAACTTGTGCACCTGGCGGGCCTCGCAACGCGATTGTCCCTGTTGGACGCAGCCCGCAGCCGATAGCCCGCAGCAGCCCGTAGCCCGCACCCCCCCAATCTGCAATAGTAGGTTCATGAGGATATTTGCCATCGTGCTGTTAAGCCTGGCTCTGTCGTCTGCGGTGTCGGCGCAGACGGTTGAGCCGCCACAGATCATTGCAACAGGCGAAGGAGTCGTGAAAGCCGTCGCCGATCGCGCGTGGGTCAACATTGGCGCAGAGTCGCGGTCCAGGACATCGAAGGAGGCGCAGCAACGCAATGCCGAGGCCATGGCCGCGGTGCAGGCGAAGCTTGCTGGGCTTGGCATCCAGAAGGACGCGATCCAGACGACCGCGATCGACCTGCAGCTGGAATTCGATTACCGCGACGGCAAGCAGACGCCGCGTGGCTACGTGGCCCGCAACACCGTTGAAGTGAGAATCGACGATGTGGTGAGGGTCGGGGACGTGCTTGACGCGGTGGTGGCCTCGGGTGCCACCACGCTGCATGGTTTGCGATTTGATGTGAAGGACCGGTCGGGACTCGAGCGGAGCGCGCTTCAATCAGCGGTCAAACACGCCACCGCCAAGGCGCAGGCGATGGCGGCCGGAACCGGCAGCACGATGGATCGAGTGATTCGGATCGAGGAGCAGTTCACCGGCGGGGGCGGGCCTGAACCCATGATGCGCGCGGCATTCGCGACGGCGAAAGCCGATGCCGCAACGCCGGTCGCTGCAGGGGAAATCGAGATTCGGGCGCAGGTCCGGCTCACCATCACTATCAAATGACGAGCCCGTAGCCAGCCCGCAGCCCGCAGCCCGATATTCATATTCGGCGTTAAAGTAGAACTCTTGTAGTCGGAGATGGCGATTCCCTCCTTTACAACCGGCATGACGCCGTCGATCGTCGACCTGGTCGGCGACACGCCGTTGATTCGGCTGCGACGCGTCGAGCGCCGCGTACCAGGGGTGGAGCTGTACGCCAAAGCCGAGTGGAAAAATCCAGGCGGCTCGGTGAAGGATCGTCCTGCGCTGCGGATGATCCAGGAGGGCATTGCGTCGGGGCTGCTCACGCCTGGAAAAACCATCCTCGACGCGACCTCCGGCAACACCGGCATCGCCTACGCGATGATCGGCGCGGCCATGGACTACCAGGTCACACTGTGCGTGCCCGAGAACGTGACGCCGGAGCGCAAGCGCATTTTGCGCGCCTACGGCGCGAAGCTGGTGTTCACCAATCCGCTCGAAGGATCTGACGGCGCGATTCGCAGGGCACAGGCCATGAACGACGAGCAGCCGGAGCAGTACTTCTACGCCGATCAGTACAACAACGATTTCAACTGGCGCGCGCACTACGATACGACCGGGCCGGAGATCATCCGGCAGATGGGTGAGCGCCTCACCCACTTCGTCGCCGGCCTTGGCACCAGCGGCACGTTCATCGGCGCCGGCCGGCGGCTGCGCGAATACCGCCGGTCTATCGTGCTCGCCGCGGTGCAGCCGGATTCTCCGCTGCACGGTCTCGAAGGGCTGAAGCACATGGATGCGGCCATCGTGCCGGGCATTTACGACCCGTCGCTGGCCGACCAAGACGTCCGTGTCGGCACCGAAGAGGCCTACCAGATGACGCGCTGCCTCGCGCAGGAGGAGGGCCTGTTGGTCGGCATCTCGAGCGGCGCCAACCTGGCTGGCGCGCTGAAACTGGCGCGCCCCGGCGCCGTGATGGTGGTCGTGTGCTGTGACGGCGGCGAGCGTTATCTCTCGGAGCGCTTCTGGGAGAACCCTCCCGAAGGCGCATCAATCTGTGGCACAAATTAATGGAGCGTCTCACCGCGGTGCCGCAGGGCTCGCTGGGAGAGACCACCGGTAAATGGCTCTGGCCCTGACGGCGACTGTCGACGCGGCAATCCGCGCGCACGGGCGCGAAGCCTTCCCGCATGAGTGCTGCGGCGCGATGCTCGGCAAGGACAGCGTGGTGCGCGAAGCGTTCAAGCTGCCGAACACGACGGACGAGGGGCCACGCCGCCGTTTCCTGGTGAGCGCCAAGGACTACCTGCAGGCCGAGAAGCACGCCCGCTCGACGGGCCTCGACATCCTCGGCTTTTATCACTCGCATCCCGATCATCCGGCGCGGCCGTCACAATACGATCTCGATCACGCGTGGCCGTCGTTCTCGTACGTGATCGTGTCGGTGATGGCCGGTGCAGACACGTTGTTGACCTCGTGGCGTTTGAAAGACGACCGTTCCGCTTTTGACGAAGAGACCGTCGAGGCGGCGCGTCGCTAGACCCGCTCGCAAGGAGCATATGACTAAGATCCTGATTCCGACCCCGCTTCGCCCCTTCACCGACAAGCTGGAAGCCGTCGACGTCGACGGCGCGACCATCGGCGAGCTGCTGCAGAACCTCACCGCCAGGTACGGCGGCCTCAAGCAGCATCTCTACGCCGCGGACGGCAAGCTGCGCAGCTTCGTCAACATCTACGTCAATGACGATGACATCAGGTATCTGCAGAAGGAGCAGACCCCGCTCAAGGCGGGCGACACCGTGAGCATCATCCCGTCGGTGGCCGGCGGCGCGCCTGCCACCGCCGAAGCGTTGCCGGAGTTGTCCGGCGACGAGATCAAGCGCTACAGCCGCCACCTGATCATGCCGGAGGTCGGCGTGGAAGGGCAGCGCAGGCTGAAGGCGGCCAAGGTGCTGTGCATCGGCGCGGGTGGCCTTGGCTCGCCGGCCGCCATGTATCTCGCCGCCGCCGGCATCGGCACCATCGGCATCGTCGACTTCGACGTGGTGGACTTCAGCAACCTGCAGCGCCAGATCATTCACGGCACGCCGGACGTGGGCCGCGCCAAGCTGGCGTCTGCGAAGGATCGGCTGGGCGCGCTCAATCCGAACGTGCATGTCGAGACCTACGACGAAGCGCTCAGCTCGCAGAATGCGTTGCGGCTGTTCGAGCCATACGACGTGATTCTCGACGGCACCGACAACTTTCCAACGCGCTATCTCGTGAACGATGCGTGCGTGCTGACGGGCAAGCCGAATGCCTACGGCAGCATCTTCCGTTTCGAGGGCCAGGCGTCGGTGTTCGCGACCACCCAGGGGCCGTGCTACCGCTGCCTCTATCCGGAGCCGCCGCCGCCGGGACTCGTGCCGAGCTGCGCCGAAGGCGGAGTGTTCGGCGTGCTGCCGGGCATCATCGGCGTGATCCAGGCCACTGAGACGATCAAGCTGGTGCTGGGCGCCGGCGAGCCGCTGGTCGGCCGCTTCCTGATCTACGACGCGCTGCGCATGCGCTTCCGCGAGCTCAAGCTGCGCAAGGACGCCGACTGTCCGGTGTGCGGGACGAACCCGACCGTGATGCAGCTGATCGATTACGAGCAGTTCTGCGGCGTGGCGCCGCACCAGCTGGCCGCCGCGGTGCCGGCGGTGAGCCACGCCGACGCGCTGTCATCGACGGACCTGAAGGCGGAGCTCGACCGTGGCGATCAGGTGGTGATCCTGGACGTGCGGGAGCCGCAGGAGTACCAGATCAACCGCCTGCCGGGCTCGATCCTCATGCCACTGGGCGATCTGCCGAAGCGCTACGTCGAGCTCGATCCGAACGCGAACATCGTGACGCAGTGCAAGTCGGGCATGCGTTCGGCGAAGGCCCAGGACTTTCTGCGCTCGAAGGGATTCACGCGGATTCGCAACCTCACCGGTGGCATCCTCGGCTGGATTGACCAGGTCGACCCCAGCCAGCCCAAATACTGAGACAGTGTCTCAACATTGAACGGCGACTTGCTAGGTCGCCGTTCTGGCCCTAAACTAGGACTGTGCAGGTCGGATTTGGTCCTGGACGCCGATAATGCTGAGACTTTCCAAGAAATCTGACTACGCGTTGATCGCGATGAAGCACCTGGCGACCCGCCAGGATGGCGGGACCTCGTCGAGCGCGAGGGAGATTTCCGAGTCCTACGATATTCCGCTCGAGCTGCTGGCGAAGGTGCTGCAGCGACTGGTGCGCGCCAAGCTGCTGGTGTCCGTGCAGGGCACCCGCGGCGGGTATCGGCTGGGCCGCACGCCGGCCCTGATCTCGGTGGCCGACGTCATCCAGGCGGTCGATGGGCCGGTGACGGTGACGGCGTGCTCGCCCGTCGATCACAACTGCGACCAGTACACCAAGTGCAGCATTCGTGACCCGCTCTGGAAGATCAAGAACCGCATTCTCGATTCGTTGAACACCGTCAGTGTGGCGGAAATGGCCGCGGAGGCGGAGGCCCCGCCACCGGCGCCGACGCACACCGTGTCGAGGATGGTGTTCATTCCTCCCGTTGGGGAGAGCTAGATGATTTATCTCGATCACCACGCCACGACCCCGGTCGATGCGCGTGTGCTCGAGGCCATGCTGCCGTTCTTCACCGAGAAGTTCGGCAATGCCGCGAGCCGGCAGCACCGGTTCGGATGGGACGCCAACGACGCCGTCGAGCGCGCCCGCAAGCAGGTTGCGGCGTTGATCGGTGCCGGGAGCAAGGACGTCGTTTTTACGAGCGGCGCCACCGAGGCCAACAACCTCGCGATCAAGGGCGCGGCGCGGGCGCGGACCGACCGCGATCATCTCGTGACGATCGCGACCGAGCACACGGCCGTGCTCGACCCGATCGCGCGGCTCGAGAAGGACGGCTGGCGCGTCACCGTGCTGCCGGTGACGCGCGACGGCCTGGTTGACGTGGGGGTCGTGGCCCGGGCGATCACCGAGCGCACGGCGCTGGTGAGCGTGATGGCGGCAAACAACGAGATCGGCGTGCTGCAGCCGTTGAAGGAGGTCGCGGCCGCGGCGCATGCCAAGGGCGCGTGGGTGCACACCGACGCGGTCCAGGCCGCCGGCAAGGTGCCGTTCAACGTCGACGAGGTCAATGTCGACTTTGCGTCGGTGAGCGCGCACAAGGTCTACGGGCCGAAGGGTGTGGGCGCGTTGTATGTCCGGCGCAAGCGGGTGGCGATCGCGGCGGAGATCGACGGCGGCGGCCACGAGCGCGGCATGCGATCGGGCACGTTGAACGTGCCGGGGATCGTGGGTTTGGGCGCCGCCGCGGAGATCGCGCGGCAGGAGATGCCGGCGGAGGCGACGCGATCGGCTCAGCTGCGCGATCGGCTGCTGGACCGGCTGAGGGCGGCGACGGACGGGGTGACGGTGAACGGTTCGCTCGATGCGCGGTTGCCCGGCAACCTGAACGTGAGCTTCGACGGCATTGACGGTGAAGCGCTGCTGGTGGGCCTCGACGACATCGCGGTGTCTTCGGGTGCGGCCTGCACCCAGGCCGAACCATCCCATGTGCTGATCGCGCTTGGGCACTCGAAGGCACGCGCCCTGGCGAGCTTGCGGTTCGGCATCGGCCGCCAGACGACGGCAGCCGACATCGACCACGCGGCCTCCAAGGTCGCGGATGTGGTCACGCGACTCCGGCGCCTGGCGCCGGTGGGATAGGCAGGAATGATCGAGATTACCGAAAGCGCATCGCGCGTCATCAACAAGCAGCTGGTCAAGCAGCACAAGACCGGCGGCGGGCTCCGCATTGCCGTCAAGGCCGGCGGCTGCTCCGGGTTCGGCTACACGTTTGCGTGGGACGCGGCGGCGAGAGAGCACGACCAGGTGTTCGAAGGGTCGGACGGCGCCAAGGTGTTCATCGATCCCCGCAGCCTGAAGCTGCTGGACGGCACGGTCCTCGACTTCGACGAGCACAACCTGTTGGCCACCAGTTTCACTTTGAAGAACCCACACGCCAAGAGCACCTGCGGGTGCGGTGAGAGTTTCTCAGCATGAGCACCACCACCGAGCAAATCGAAAAACTGGCGAACACCGAATACAAGTACGGCTTCGTCACCGACGTCGAGCAGGACATCGCGCCCAAAGGCCTCAACGAGGACATCGTCCGCCTGATCTCGTCGAAGAAGGGCGAGCCGGAGTGGCTGCTGGAGTGGCGGCTGAAGGCGTTCCGCGCGTGGCTCAAGATGGAGGAGCCGAAGTGGCAGAACGTGCAGTACGCGCCCATCGACTACCAGGGCACGAGCTACTACGCGGCGCCGAAAGAGAAGAAGAAGCTCAACAGCCTGGATGAGGTCGATCCCGAGATTCGCGCGACCTTCGACAAGCTCGGCATTCCCATCGAGGAGCAGAAGCTGCTGTCGAACGTCGCGGTCGACGCGGTGTTCGATTCGGTGTCGGTCGCGACCACGTTTCGCAGCAAGCTGGCCGAGCTGGGCATCATCTTCTGCTCGTTCTCGGAGGCGGTGAAGGACCATCCAGAACTGGTGCAGCAGTACATCGGCTCGGTCGTGCCGCACACCGACAACTACTTCGCGGCGCTCAACTCGGCGGTGTTCAGCGACGGCAGCTTCGTCTACATCCCCAGGGGCGTGAAGTGCCCAATGGAGCTGTCGACCTACTTCCGCATCAACGCTCAGAACACCGGGCAGTTCGAGCGGACGCTGATCGTGGCCGATGAAGGCGCCTCGGTCAGCTACCTCGAAGGCTGCACGGCGCCGAAGCGCGACGAGAACCAGCTGCACGCGGCGGTGGTCGAGCTGGTGGCGCACACCGATGCCACCATCAAGTACTCGACGGTCCAGAACTGGTATCCCGGCGACAAGCACGGCACGGGCGGCATCTACAACTTCGTCACCAAGCGCGGCATCTGCAAGGGCGATCGCTCGAAGATCACCTGGACGCAGGTCGAGACCGGCTCCTCGGTGACGTGGAAGTACCCGAGCTGCATCCTGCAGGGGCACGATTCGGTCGGCGAGTTCTACTCGGTGGCGGTCACCAACAACTTCCAGCAGGCCGACACCGGCACCAAGATGATCCATCTCGGGAGGAACACCCGCAGTACGATTGTCTCCAAGGGCATTTCGGCCGGCCGCGGGCAGAACACCTATCGCGGCGCGGTGAAGATTGGCAAGAACGCCCGCAACGCCCGCAACTACTCCCAGTGCGACTCGCTGCTGATCGGCGATCGCTGCGGCGCGCACACGTTCCCGTATCTCGAAATCAAGAACACCACCGCCAAGGTGGAGCACGAGGCGTCGACGTCGAAGATTGGTGAAGACCAGATCTTCTACTGCGAGTCGCGCGGCATTGCCAAGGAAGACGCCATCAACATGATCGTCAGCGGCTTCTGCAAGGAAGTGTTCCGCGAATTGCCCATGGAGTTCGCCGTCGAAGCCCAGAAGCTGCTCGGCATTTCACTGGAAGGATCGGTCGGTTAGGACATGCTGCTAGAGGTCAAGAATCTCAAGGTTCGCGTCGCAGACAAGGAAATCCTGAAGGGCATCAACCTGACGGTGCAGCCCGGCGAAGTGCACGCCATCATGGGGCCGAACGGCTCCGGCAAAAGCACGTTCGCGCGCGCGTTGTCGGGACATCCCGGCTACGAGATCACCGAGGGCGAGGTGCGCTACAACGGCAAGGACCTGCTGGACATGGATCCGGACGAGCGCGCCCGCGACGGCGTGTTCATGGCCTTCCAGTACCCGGTGGAGATTCCCGGCGTGAACAACGCCTACTTCCTGAAGGCGGCGCTCAACGCCAAGCGCAAGCAGCAGGGCCTCGACGAGCTCGACGCCATCGACTTCATGAAGGTCGTCAAGGAGAAGCTCGAGGTCCTGCACATCGACGACTCGATGCTGCAGCGCTCGGTCAACGAGGGCTTCTCGGGCGGCGAGAAGAAGCGCAACGAGATCTTCCACATGGCGGTACTGGAGCCGGCGCTGGCGCTGCTCGACGAAACCGACTCGGGCCTCGACATCGACGCGCTGCGGGTGGTGTCGGAGGGCGTCAACGCGATGCGCAGCCCCGAGCGCTCGTTCGTGGTGGTGACGCACTACCAGCGGCTGCTCAACTACATCGTGCCGGACTACGTGCACGTGCTCAGCGAAGGCCGCATCGTCCGCTCCGGGGGCAAGGCGCTGGCGCTGGAACTCGAAGAGAAGGGCTACGCCGGCCAGGCGGCCGTGGGAGCGCGCCGGTAATGGAGACGCTGGTCCAGGTACCCGCGTGGGTGCGTGAGCGGCGCGAGCGGGCCGCCAGGCGGTTCGCCGCAGTCGGATTCCCGACGACGAAGCTCGAAGATTGGCGGTTCACCAACATCGCGCCGATCGCGGAGACGACGTTCGCCGACGCCGAGGGCTGGTTCGCGCCGGCGGCGTCGCTGGTGTCGAGCGTGGGGGTGGCCGGATCGGTGCGGCTGGCGATCGTCAACGGCCAGTTCGCCGCCGGTCTGTCGGACCTGAGCGCGCTGCCGAAGGGGATCCGGATCGCCGGCCTCCGCGACGGCGCACGTGACGGCACGGATGGCCTCGAGCAGCACCTCGGCACCGTGTTCAGCATCGACGCGCATCCACTTGCCGCGCTGAACACGTCGCGCCTCGATGACGGCGTGGCGATCTTCATCACCGCCGGCGCCGGCGTCGACACGCCGATCCACATCGTGACGGTCACCGGTGGAGACGGTCAGGCGGTGGCGGCGCATCCGCGCGTGCTGGTCGTGGCCGGCGCCAACAGCCGGGTGCGGATCGCCCACACGTTCATCGGCGCGCCGGGCAGCATCTACTTCAACAACGCGGTGTCGGAAGTCGTGGTGGGCGAAGGCGCCAGCATCGACTACTACACCGACCAGCGCGAATCCGAAGAGGCGTTCCATATCGCCAACCTCCAGGCCCACGTGTCGGCGAAGGGCGTGTTCAGCTCGCATGCGTTCTCGATCGGCGCGCGGATCCAGCGGCACGACATCGGCATCGCGCTCGAGGGCGAAGGCGCCGACTGCACGATGAACGGCGTCTACCTCGCCGACGGCGCGCGGCTGATGGACACGCACACCGCGCTCGATCATGCGATGCCGCACTGCACCAGCCACGAACTGTACAAGGGCATTCTGGCCGGCAAGGCGAAGGCGGTCTTCAACGGCCGCATCATCGTCCGGATCGACGCGCAGAAAACCGACGCCAAGCAGACCAATCGCGCGCTGCTGCTGTCGGACGATGCGACCATCAATTCGAACCCGCAGCTGGAAATCTTCGCCGACGACGTGAAGTGCACGCACGGCGCGGCGGTCGGCCAGCTCGACGAGGAGGCGATGTTCTACCTCCAGGCGCGCGGCCTGACGCGCATCGAGGCCCGCGACATGCTGCTGCACGCGTTTGCCGGCGAAGTCCTGGACGGCGTGAAGATCCCGGCGCTGCGAGAGCAGCTCGAGACGGCGTTCTTCACCGCCCTGGCGCGCGACGTGGAGTTGAAGGCATGACGACGCTGGCCGCCGGGCAGTCGGGCCGAACGGCCGTCGGGTTCGACGTCGCGAGGGTCCGTGCCGACTTTCCGAGCCTGTCGGAGCTGGTGCACGGCAAGCCGCTGGTGTATCTCGACAGCGCCAACACCAGCCAGAAGCCGGCGGCGGTGATCCAGGCCACCGACGACTATTACCGTCACGCGAACGCCAACATTCACCGCGCCACGCATTTGCTGAGCGAGCGGGCGACCGCGCTCTACGAGGGCGCCCGCCGGAAGGCGGCGGCGTTCCTCAACGCCGGCGACGACCACACCATCGTGCTCACCAAGGGCACGACTGACGGCATCAACCTGGTGGCCAGCAGCTACGGCCGCTCGGTGCTCCAGGCGGGCGACGAGATCCTGCTGACGTGGCTCGAGCATCATTCGAACATCGTGCCGTGGCAGTTGATTGCGGAGCAGACCGGCGCGGCGATCAGGGTGGTGCCGATCAACGACGCCGGCGAACTCGACCAGGATGCCTACGCGGCGCTGCTGTCGGAGCGGACGAAGATCGTGGCGGTGGGCCACGTGTCCAACGCACTCGGCACGATCAATCCCGTGAAGGCGATGATCGCGCAGGCGCACGCGGTTGGCGCGGTGGTGTTGATCGACGGTGCGCAGGCCGCGCCTCACTTGCCGATCGATGTCAAGGATCTCGATTGCGATTTCTACGTGCTGTCGAGCCACAAGGTGTTCGGCCCGACCGGCACCGGGGTCCTCTACGGGCGCAGGGCGCTGCTCGACGCGATGCCGCCGTACCAGGGCGGCGGCGACATGATTGCCAACGTCACGTTCGAGAAGACGCTCTACAACCAGATTCCGTACAAGTTCGAAGCCGGCACGCCGAACATCGCCGGCGTCGCCGGCTTCGGCGCGGCGATCGACTACCTGATGGGCATCGATCGCGATGCCGCGCTGGCGCACGAAGACGACGTGCTCGCGTATGCGACCGCGCGGGTCCGCGAGATTCCGGGTGTGCGCATCATTGGCGAGGCCAGACACAAGACCGGCGTGCTGTCGTTTGTGATGGAGGGCGTGCACCCGCACGACGCGGGAACCATCCTCGATCAGCAGGGCATTGCGGTGCGCACCGGCCAGCACTGCGCCCAGCCGGTGATGGACAAGTTCTGCATTCCCGCGACGATTCGAGCCTCGCTGGCGATCTACAACAACCGCGAGGACATCGACGCGCTCGTCAGGGGACTGCTCAAGGTCCAGGAGGTGTTTTCGTGATCCGCCTTCGCCAGGGCCACGGCGAGAACGGGTGCATATGTCGGAGCTGAGCGACCTCTATCAGGAGGTCATCCTCGACCACAACCGCCGGCCCCACAACTTCCGGGTCATCGATCACGCGTCGGCGAAGCAGGAAGGCTACAACCCGCTGTGTGGTGACCGGCTGACGCTGTACCTGACGCTCGACGGCGACGTCATCAAGGACGCGGCGTTCCAGGGATCGGGCTGCGCGATCTCCAAGGCCAGCGCGTCGCTGATGACCGACGCGCTGATCGGCAGGACGGTGACCGAGGCGCGCGTGCTGTTCGACGCCTTCCACAACATGATTACGTCCGATCCCAGCGGACCGCTGGCCGACGTGTCCGCAGAAGCGCAGGGTGCGAAGGTGGACCTCGGCAAGCTGTCGGTGCTGGCGGGCGTGCGCGAGTTTCCCACGCGGGTGAAGTGCGCGAGCCTGGCGTGGCACACGATGAAGGCGGCCGTCGAGCACCGGACGGACGCGCTTGCCCTGGACGCAGTCGAAGGGCCGGTGTCGACCGAATGACCTATCTACCCACCATGACCACCGGCGGCCTGCCGGAAGACAGTCCAGCCAACGAACTGAGCCAATCGGTCAAAGACATCGCTCCCGACCCGGCGAAGATGGACGAGATCGCGCCGAAAGTGATCGAGGCGTTGAAGACCGTCTACGACCCCGAGATCCCGGTCAACATTTTCGAGATGGGACTCATCTACGACGTGCTGGTCGACGCCGCCGGCCAGGTCGGCGTGAAGATGACGTTGACGGCGCCGGCGTGTCCTGCCGCGCAGTCGCTGCCCGTGGAAGTCCGCGACAAGGCGCGATCGGTGGAAGGCGTCGCGGACGCGAAGGTCGAGATCGTGTGGGACCCGCCCTGGACGAAAGACCGCATGTCGGACGCCGCGAAGCTCCAGCTCGGAATGCTGTAGGGCGCCTGCAGGCGTGCGGGCTTGAAACAGTGCGGAATCACAAGCCGCACCCGCGCCTTCAACGTCATAATCGACACATGCGGAGCCTTGCCCTGCTCGTGCTGCTCGCCGGACTGGCATTGCCCGCGTCCGCACAAGACACGCCCACGGACGCTTCTCGACAGAAACAGGCTGAGCCGCAGATCGACGCCACCAAGCTTGGTGTCTCCCTGTCGAAGATCCAGCGTGGCTTGTTCATTGCCTCCGAACGCGACAAGCAGCATCCCGACGGCATGCGCCTGGAGTTCAACGTGTTGGTCTACGGCACCGCGCCGAAAATTGAGGTGCTGAAGGGCATTGACCTCTTCAACGGCGCGGTCCCGGGGACGGCCCCGACCCACGGTCAGATGCTGGAATTCTGGACGCCACCGATCTACCGGACTCCCGGCATGCCGATCTCGACGCTGGCCTTCTGGGCCGCGCAGCACTTGTGGCAGAAGAGCAAGAAGGCGAGGTGCGAAGAGGAAATCGCCGACTATCGGGCGCTGGTCATGCAGGGCGTCAACGTCGCGGCGCCACGCTGCACTCAGTAGCGCAGGCGGCGCGCGTGCCGCTTCAGCGAATCCCGACCAGCCCCTTGACCGCGGCGAGCAGCGCCGGGGCGTCATAGCCGGCGCCGTCCTTGAACACCAGCGTCATCTGCCGGATGTCTCCAGGGGTTGCGATCGGGTTGCCGCGAATCACCGCCAGGTCCGCGATCTTGCCGACGGCGATTGACCCCAGCTCTTTGTCCACGCCGAGGATGCGCGCGCCGTTGAGTGTCATGACGCGGATCGCCTCCACCGGCGTGAAGCCGGCCTCGATGAGCAGCTCGAAGTTGCGCTGATCGCCGTAGCCGGGCAGCGCGCCGCCGACGCCCGTGGGATCCACACCGGAGCCGAGCAGTCCGCCGGCGCGCACGAACATCACCTCGAACTGCTGCGCGCGCCTGAACAACTCCGGCATGGTCGACTGCGGCGCGCGGGTCGAGAACTCCTTGCGGGCCGTCAGGTATTCCTCCCGCGCTTCCGGCGACAGCGCGTCGAGCACCCGCTGCTCGAGCGGCGGCCGGTCCGGGAAGGACAGTTCGTAGACGGCCAGCGTCGACGACATCGCCACGCGGTTCTTCACCATCTCATCGATGGTGCGCTTCACCTCGGGGCCGTTCATGTCGACCTTGAGCAGGCTGTCGCGCATGTCGTTGTGGCAATGATCGGGCTGCCGGTTCGGCACCCAGTCGCTGTTGGTGAAGAACCCGTGCTCGAGGTTGTCGATGCCGAACGCGACCGCCTCGCGGAACGACACCGAGCACAGGTGCCCCGTGAACTTCAGGCCGCGCGCGTGGGCGGCGCGGATCGCCGAGGCCAGCGCTTCCCGGCTGATGTCGGTGTAGGCCTTGAACCACGTGACACCTTCGTCGGCCCAGTAGTTGACGATGCGGCGGGCCTGCTCGGCGGTGCCGACTTGCGCCATGGTGGCGGCGCCGCCCGGACCGGTCAGGTACGGGCCCGTGAGGTGCAGGCGCGGCCCGGGAATCTCGCCGCGCTCGATACCGCGCTTCATGTTGATCTCGTGGTACGGCGAGGTGCCGCCGGTGGTGCGCGCGGTGGTGATGCCCGAGCCGAGATACAGGCGCGGCGATGAGAACTGCAGCTGCACGCTCCGTCCGCGCGTCGTGTAGAAGGTGTGGTTGTGCATCCCCACTAATCCAGGGATGACGGTGTGGCCCGACAGATCCAGCACGCGAGCGCCAGCCGGAATCTGCGCCGATGCCGCCGGGCCGACGCCGGCAATGCGGCCGTCGCGGATGACGAGCGTCTGGCCTTCGGCCGGCGCCGCGCCCGTGCCATCGACAATCCGCACGTTGGTCAGCGCCACGACCGGTTCGGCCACCGACACGTACTTCCTGACCTCGGGCGAGAGCTTCGCCGCGGGCTGCGCGGCCGCGAACGTCGGAATCAGCAGAAGCGGCAACAGCATCAATCGATTCATGGCGTGACCTCGAAAACCATTCGCATGCCCGTTTCAATGTGCTCGGCGACGTGGCAGTGTAGCATCCACTTCCCCGGATTGGTCACCTCCATCAGCACCTCGGTGGTGAACCCGGCCGGCAGCAGCACCGTGTCTTTCCACACCAGGTGCGGGTTGGGCACGCCGTTGGTCGAGACGACGAGGAACCGCTGTCCGTGGATGTGCATGGGGTGGTGCATCGCGTGCAGCGACGCGCGGTCGTTCACGAAGCGCAGCTTGACGACATCGCCGACGCGGAAGCGCCAGGCGATATCCATGTTGGTGCGGCCCGTCGCGGTGTCGCGCAGCAGCCATTGCGCCTGACGGCCCGTGACCACCCAGTCCATTTCCGGCATGGTGCCGGTCCATTCCACCGGGTTGCGATACACCGATTCGAACGCCATCATCGGCCGCAGCGGGAATGGCAGGTTGCCGGCCTGCAGCGTGACCAGCAGCTCGTGATCGACCGGCCGTGAGAGGTGCCGGCGCATCGCCTCCATCTCGGCGGCCACGCCCGGCGGCTCGCGCAGCGTGGCATAAGCCGCGCCGAGATCCGGCGCCGCGGCGCGCCGCTCCACCGTCACTCGCCCCACCTCTCGCCGTTCCTCGAAGAAGCGAGCCTGGATGTGATCGATGCCGCGCACCCGGTTGACCAGCACCACGTCGCCGGCCTGCTCGAATCGCGCATCGACGATGAAGCGCTCGGCCGGCGCGATGGTGATGTTGTCGATCCATGCCTCACGCGGGTAGCGGCCCAGGTCGGACGCCACCACTTTCATGCGCACGCCGGAACGGCCGGGGCGGCCAGCCCGCTCGAACGACAGATTGAAGACGCGCGTGCTCGACACATTGGTCAACAGCAGCCGCACGACCTCGCCGCGACGGGCACGCGTTTGCCAACCGGGTTCGCCGTTCACCATCAGGTGATTGCCGAACCGGCCCATCAGCGCGTGCGTGGGCGACTCGCGGCCGTAGCCGACCAGGCGATCGCCCGCCACCAGCAGGTCGTCCAGCATCAGCGCCTCTTCGCGATGCGCCGGGCCGAAGAAGTCGGGCTCGCGCGATCGCACCAGCAGGTTGCCGTAGAGGCCGAGATCCTGCAGCGCGTCCTCGCGATGATGGGGGTGGTACCAGTAGAGCCCTGCGTCCGGAAAGTGCACGGTGTATACGAAGCGGCCACCCGGCGGCACCGGATCCTGCGTGACGTGAGGCGCGCCATCGAAGCGGTTGTCGAGGCGCAGGCCGTGCCAGTGGATGGCCGTGGGGAAGTCGGTGTGGTTGACGAACGTCACGGTGACCGATGACTGCTCGGTGACGTCGAGCAGCGGCCCCGGATACTGCCCATTGAAGCCGAGCATCGTGACCGAACGGCCGGCGATCTGACGACGCACCGGGGCGGCCGTCAGAGTAAGGGCTTCGCCGTCCTTCAGCCGCAGGATCTGCCGCGGCCTGGCAAGCGGGGCGTCAGCGGCATCGGCGGGCAGATACGACGAGACATCGGGGCGAAGCCGCATCATCGCCGGCGGCATGGCGACCTCGGGATACATCGGCGGAGGTGTCCAGCCACCCGGATCCGCGCCGTGTGCCGCGTGATCCGCGTGATCTGCATGCGCTGCATCGCCGCCGCCGTCGAGCATCCCCGCCAGGGTAAACGCCACGTCGTGCGGCTGCATCCGCATGCTGGCGGAGGTGCCCCGCAGCACCACCCGGCCGCGTTGGGTCGCGGCCGTCGCGGCCGGCTCGGCAGTGACGAGGACGATGAAGCGGTCGAAGTGAACGCGGCCAAACGTGAACTGACCGTTGCCGACCTCGCCCAGCCGCTGTACCGGAAACATCTGTGGCGTGGTCACCCACGCGACGTAGGCGGTGAACGCGCCGAGCGTGGCCGGCGGCGGCAGATCGCGCAGCGTCAGGCGGACGTCGTGCTGCGGCTCCCCGGCAGGCGTCACCGCGAGGCCGAAGGGCGTGGCGGGAGGGAGCAGCTCGGCGCGGCCCGCACCCTTCTCAATGTCGAGAGGCGGCAGCAGATCGATGCAGTACAAATCCGCATCGCCGGAAACGCGTGGATCGAGCGCGGCGCAGGCCGCGGTGACGGCCGGCTGCTCGCCCGACAGCACGGCTACCCAGAGAATCGGCAGGAGCGCGCAGCGGGCGCGCAGGATGCTCACGGCGAGATGAGCCTATCACCCACGGGATCGCTCGGCCATCGACATTGCGTCCGGTTGGGCGTAGGATTAGCGCCCTTATGGTCCCGATCGCGATTACGGTCAACGGCAAGCTTCGCAAGGCGCACGTCGAACCGCGCACGCTGCTCGTGCACTTCCTGCGCGAGCACCTCAATCTCACCGGCACACACGTCGGCTGTGACACCAGCCAGTGCGGCGCCTGCACCGTCCTCGTGGACGGCCGTAGCGCGAAGTCGTGCACGCTGTTCGCGGTCCAGGCCGACGGCTCCGAGGTCACCACCGTCGAAGGCCTCGCGCCGGAAGGGCAGCTGCACCCTGTGCAGCAGGGCTTCTGGGAGGAGCATGGCCTGCAGTGTGGTTATTGCACACCGGGGATGATCATGTCCGCGGTCAACCTGCTGAAGGACAACCCCGCGCCGAGCGAGTCGCAGATTCGCGAGGGCATTGCCGGCAACCTCTGCCGCTGCACCGGCTACCAGCACATTGTCACTGCCATCCAACACGCTGCCAGGCACAGCGGGAAAGCGGCGAGGTAGCGATGTCCACCTCAGCGCCCGTGCTGCCCAAGCTGATCGGCGAGCGCGTCAAGCGCCGCGAAGATCCGCGGCTGATTCGCGGTCTCGGCACCTACGTTGACGATTTGAAGGTGACCGGGATGCGTCACCTCGCGTTCAAGCGCTGCGACATTGCGCACGGGACGATCACGTCGATCGATACGAGCGCGGCGGCGAAGATGACTGGCGTCGAGGCCGTCTACACCGGCGCCGACATCGCCAAGATCCTGGCGCCGATGCCGATCGGCACGCCGTTCCCGTCGCCGCCTCACCACGCCGTGGCGGTTGACGTGGTCCGCTACGCCGGCGAGCCGGTGGCGCTGGTCGTGGCTTCCGACCGCTACCTCGCCCGCGACGCGGCGGATGCGATTGTGGTCACCTACGATCCGCTGCCCGCGGTCGTCGACCCCGAAGCGGCGATGACCGGCCAGCCGACCGTCATTCACAAGGACTTTCCACACAACCTGGCGGTGGCGTTGGTGCCCAGTGGCACCGGCGTCGCTCCCGATTACTCCTCGATCGACAACAGCGCGGTGGACAAGGCCTTTGCCGACGCCGAAGTGGTCATCAGCCAGCGCATGGTCAATCACCGGCTGGTGCCGAATGCCATGGAGCCGCGCGGCGTGCTGGCGCACTGGGAACCCGGCAAGGACACGATGACCATCTGGTCGTCGACACAGAACCCGCACATCCTGAAGACGATGATCGCGGCGATGAACGGCCTGGGCCAGCACCAGGTGCGGGCCATCGCGCCGGAAGTCGGCGGCGGGTTCGGCGCCAAGATCAACATCTACGCCGAAGAGTACGTCTGCTCGGTGGTGTCGAAACAGCTCGGTCTGCCGATCAAGTGGGTGGAAGACCGATCGGAAGCCTTCGTCGCGACCACGCACGGTCGCGACATCATCGGCTACATCGACCTTGCCGCGCGCAAGGACGGCAAGGTGCTTGGCCTGAAGATGCGGCTGATTGCGGACATCGGCGCCTACAACATGCTGCTGACGGCGGCCATCCCGACGCTCACGATGTTGATGGCGAACGGCACCTACGACATCCCGGCAATTCGCACCACGCTGACCGAGGTGTTCACCAACAAGACGCCCACCGACGCCTATCGTGGTGCGGGCCGGCCGGAGGCCACCTACTTCGTGGAGCGCGCCATGGACATGCTGGCGCGCGAACTGAAGATGGATCCGGCCGAGGTGCGGCGGAAGAACTTCATCAAGCCCAACCAGTTCCCGTACCAGACGCAAATGGGTGCCGTCTACGACTCGGGCGACTACGAGAAGGCGCTCGATGCCGCGTTGACGGCGTCGAACTGGAAGGGGCTGGTCGCCGAACGCGACCAGGCGCGGGCGGAAGGCCGGCTCGTGGGGCTCGGACTCGCGTTCTACGTCGAGGTCTGCGGCCTCGGCCCCTCGTCGTCGCTGCCGACCGGCGGATGGGAGCACGGCCAGGTGACGATCGAGCGCGACGGCCGCATCACCGCCACCACCGGGGCCTCGCCGCACGGGCAGGGCAACGAAACGACCTTCGCGCAAATGCTCGCCGACCAGTTCAGTGTGCCGTTCGAGCACGTGACGATCCTGCACGGCGATACCGGCATCGTGAAGCAGGGCATCGGCACCTTCGGCAGCCGCTCGCAGGCGGTCGCGGGTACGGCGCTGCATCTCGCCGGCGGCAAGGTCAGGAAGAAGATGGCGCAGTTCGCGGCGGCGATGCTCGAGGCCAGCGAAGACGACATCGTCTTTGAGAACGGCATGGTGGGCGTCAAGGGCGCGCCGGCGAAGGCGAAGCCGTTCGCGGCGATTGCGGCCTACGCCTACGTGCCGGTGCCGCTGCCTCCAGGGATGGAACCCGGACTGAGCGACGAAGCCTTCTTCGAGCCCAACAACAACACCTATCCGTTCGGCTGTCACATCTCGATGCTGGAGATCGACCGCGAGACGGGCGAGCCGAAGCTGCTCAAGCTGATCGCGGTCGACGACGCCGGCCACCTGATCAATCCGCTGATCGTCGAAGGCCAGATCCATGGCGGCCTGGCGCAGGGCATCGGCCAGGCGATGATCGAGGAAGCGGTCTACAACGAGGACGGCCAGCTGCTCACCGGCTCGTTCATGGACTACGCCTTGCCGAGGGCCACGGACTTTCCGCGATTCGAGCTGTCTGCCACGGTCACGCCGACGCCGGTGAATCCACTTGGCGCGAAAGGCGTGGGTGAAGCGGGCACGCTCGGCTCGACGCCGTGCATCGTCTCCGCGGCGGTGGATGCCTTGAGCCAGTTTGGCGTGACGCACATCGACATGATGCTGCGGCCAGAGAAACTGTGGCGCATCATCCATAACCACGGCGGAGGCCGCTCATGATTCCGGTTGCATTCGAGTATCAACGCGCGACCTCGGTGGATGACGCGATCGCGAAGCTCGCCGCATCCGGCGGCGGCAAGTTCATCGCCGGCGGGCACAGCCTGGTGCCGCTGATGAAGCTCCGGCTCAGCGAGCCGGCGCAGTTGATCGACATCGCGAGAATTCCCGGCCTGTCCGGCATTCGCGCCAGCGGCGGCAGGATCGCGATCGGCGCGACGACCACACACTACGAGATTGCCGCGTCGCCGCTGCTGCGGGACCAGTGCCCGATGATGGCCGAGGCGGCCACGGAGATCGGTGACCCCCAGGTTCGGAACCGCGGCACCATCGGCGGCAGCATTGCGCACGCCGATCCCGCCGCTGATTTCCCGGCGGTCGTGCTGGCCCTCGACGCCGACATCGTGTTGAAGGGACCCACCGGCGCGCGCACGGTCAAGGCGTCCGCGTTCTTCCGCGGCTTCTACGACGTCGACCTCGGCGCCGGTGAGCTGATCACCGCGATTCAATTCGCACCGGTGAAGTCGGCGGGCTACGCCAAGCTGCGCCAGCGCGCATCACACTACGCCGTGGTTGGCGTGGCGGCGGCACTCGAGGTGAGCGGTGGCGTGATTCGGTCGGCGCGAGTCGGGCTGACCGGAGCGACCACGCATGCGGTGCGGCTCACGAGCCTGGAAGCGGCGTTGGCCGGCAAGCGGGCTGACGCGGTAGCGGCCGCATGCGCGGGCGCGGCAAACGATGTCGCCGACGTCAATGCCGATCTGCACGCCAGCGCGGACTACCGCAAGGCGATGATCCCGGTGTTCGCGCGCCGGGCGGTGGAAAGGGCGCTCGCGCGCTAGGTGTCGATTTTCGAGCGCATGCAGTCGAAGAAGCGGTCCTGCATCATCCTGGCGGCACTGCCGATCAGCCGCTGACCGAGGCGGGCGATGGTGCCGCCGACTTGCACCGTACCGGCGACGTCGACGATGGTGTTGGCGTCGCCGCTCTCCGTGACATCGGCGCGGAGCGTGATCCTCACGTCACCTTTCACGAAACCCGGCCGGCCCTGGCCTTCGGCCAGCAGTCGATACGACTGTCCGTCGATCTTCTCCGCAATCGAGACCGTGCCTTCGTAGCGGCCGGTGATCGCCGCCATGCCGATCGTGATGGCGGCCTGGTAGCGATCGACCCCATCGGGATCGAGCCGCTCACATCCCGGGATGCAGGAGGCGATCGCGGCCGGGTCCATCATCAGATCCCAGACGCGCTGCGGCGGCGCGGCGAAGGTGTACGTTCCGGTGACGTCCATGGCGGGTCAGAGCGCCCAAGTGTAACGCGAGTTCGCGAACGTCCCGAAGCGTGCGCACCGGCAGGAAGTCGTCCACGAAGGGCAGCGCCGCCTGCAGGCCGCGCGTCAGCGGTGCATAGTCGATGGTGCCGATCAGGGGATTCAGCCAGATGAGGCGGTGGCAACTGCGCTGCAGGCGCGCGATCTGGTCTCGCAGTTCCTGCGGGTCGCCCCGGTCCCAGCCATCCGAGACGAGAATCACCACCGCGTTGCCGTGGAGCGTGCGGCGCCGCCATCGCTGGTGGAACACCCGCAGCGAATCGCCAATGCGGGTCCCGCCAGACCAATCGCGAACGGATTGCGACACCGCGGCCATGGCGGCGTCTGGTGCCGCGGCGCGCAGTTCGTGGGTGACGCGCGTCAGCCGGGTCGCGAACAGGAAAGCCTCCACACCGCCCCTGGCTCTCGACAACGTGTGGGCGAACAGCAACAGCGTGCGCGTGTACAGCTCCATCGAGCCGCTGACGTCGCACAGCAGGACGATTGGGCGCGGCCGAATGCGACGTTGACGGCGGGGCAGCGTGGTGATGTCGCCGCCGGTGCGCAGGCTGCGCTGCAGCGCGCGCCGCAGGTCAATCCGTCGGCCCCGGCCGGCGATCCATCGCCGGCTACGGTGATCGTCGACATTCCACGTCAACCGGGCCAGCGCGGCGCGAACGGCTGCGCGCTCGTCGTCCGACAACTCCGAGAAGTCCTTGTCCGCCAGACGATCCAGGTCGCTCCAGGTCCGCAGGATCAGCGTGTCGTGTGACATCCCGGCCTGTTCAGCCCCGTCACTGTCAGCCGCCTGACCGCGGTAGTGGTGGAACGCCTGCTCGAAGACCGGCAGATCTTCGGGCCGCTGCACCAGCACCGCGAGACACGCCGCGCGGACGTCCTCCTCGGAACTGAGATCGATGAACTGCAGCGCCTCCGTCAGCGTCATCAACCGATCGGTGCCGATCGGCAGGCCGGCGCGCCGCAACGCGCGGCCAAGCGCCACCAGGTTATCGACGAAGTACGACACCTCAGACCCTGGAGATCAGTTCGGCCAGCACGCCGCCGCGCACCGCATCGACATCTTCCTTGGCCTTCAGCACCACACCGAGCGTCTCACCGGCCGTGTCGACATCGAGCGACTGCCGGTCGAGCGCCGTGAGCGCCGCCACCCAATCGATCGTCTCCGACACGCCCGGCACCTTGTAGAGCTCGCGCGCGCGCAGTTCCTGGACCACCCTGGTCACCTGCGCCGCCAGCCTCGCGGCCGCCTGCGGCACGCGCGTCTTGACGATGGTGAGTTCCTTGTCGAGCGATGGATAGTCGATCCACTGGTACAGGCAGCGCCGCTTCAACGCGTCGTGCACTTCGCGCGTGCGGTTCGAGGTCAGGATGACGATTGGCGGATGGCTGGCCCGGACCGTGCCGAGCTCGGGGATCGTCACCTGGAACTCCGACAGCAGTTCGAGCAGGTAGCCTTCGAACTCCTCGTCGGCGCGGTCGATCTCGTCGATCAGCAACACCGCCGGTCGCGTGCGCGACGGATCGATCGCCTGCAGCAACGGCCGCTTCAGCAGGAACGCATCGCTGTAGAGCGCCTTCCGGGCCGAGGCGCGATCGATCCCGCCGCCCGCCTCGAGCAGGCGCAGCTCGAGGATCTGCCGCGCATGGTCCCATTCGTAAACGGCGTGGCTGATATCGAGGCCTTCGTAACACTGCAGGCGGATCAACTCGGTGCCGCTCGCCGCGGCAATCGCGGCCGCGAGCGAGGTCTTGCCGACGCCGGCTTCGCCTTCGAGAAACAGCGGCCGTTCGAGCTGCATGGCCAGGAACACCGACACGGCCAACGACCGATCGGCGACGTAGTGGTGCTCCGCGAGCCGCGCCTGCACTTCCGAGACGGTCTTCACCGCGCCAGTGTATCGCCATCAGCTATGCTTGCGAGATGCTGCTGGTGCCGGTGGCCACCGCGTTTGAAGGCGCGCTGTTGCGCGAGCGGCTGGCCGGCCGTGATGACGTCAAGGTCGTCGTGACCGGCGTCGGCCCGGTGAACGCGGCGCACGCGGTCACCGTCGCGATCGCCCAGTCCAGTCCGCGTGCGGTGGTGGTGTGTGGCGTCGGCGGCTCGTATCCCGGTTCAGGCCTCAACGTCGGCGAGGTGGTGTGCGCCGGCGAGGAGTGCTACGGCGATCTTGGCGCCGCCAGCCCATCGGGGTTCCTGGACATGAAGGCGCTTGGCTTCCCGGTGGTGCCCGGTGCGGCGCCGATCTACAACGACTTGCCGATGCAGGTGTTCCCGGTCGAACGCCGCGTGAAGTTCGTCACCGTGTCCACCTGTAGCGGCATCGACAGCGTCGCGCGGGCGATTGCGGCGCGAACCGGCGGCGCGGTTGAGAGCATGGAGGGCGCGGCGATCGCCCACGTTGCGCACCTGATGAACGTCCCGGTCGGTGAAGTCCGCGGCATCAGCAACCTGGCCACCAACCGCGACGTCAGGTCGTGGCGATTGCGGGAGGCGGCCGGGGCCGCTCAGGAGGCGCTGCTCGCGTGGATCGATCGCCGCTGAACTTCGCGTTCTCGCCCTGTCCCAACGATACCTTCGCGTTCCACGCCATCGTGCATGGGCTGGTTGACAGTCCGGCGGTCACGGCGCATCTCGACGACATCGAGGCGCTCAACATTCGAGCGGCGACGCCCGCGGCGGAGGTCACCAAGGTGTCGATCAACGCCTACGGACACGGGCTGGCGGATCGGCTGGTGCTGCTGCGGGCCGGAGGCGCGGCCGGGTTCGGCGTCGGCCCCATTGTCGTCGCCCGGTCTAAACGCCACGTCGGCGGGCGGGTGGCGATTCCCGGTGAACGAACGACCGCCGCCTTGTTGCTGCGCCAGTTGGGGCGTTTCGACACGGTGGTGATGCGATTCGATCAGATTGAAGATGCCGTGCTGCGCGGCGACGTCGATTGCGGCGTGCTGATTCACGAAGGCCGCTTCACGTTCGAGCGGAAAGGCCTGACGCTGCTGGTCGATCTTGGCAGTGTCTGGGAGGAACGCATGCGCTCGCCTCTGCCGCTGGCGGCGATCGCCGTTCGCCGCGATCTCGCGCACCTGGCACCGCGGGTGGACGCCGCGCTGAAGGCGAGCGTGGACTACGCGTTTGCGCATCCTGATGCCAGCCGCGGCTATGTGGCCGCGCACGCCCGGGAGATGGATCCCGACGTCACCAAACGGCACATTGCGTTGTACGTGAACGAGTACACCCGCGCGCTCGATGAGCGCGCGGTCAGGACCATGCTGGAGTGGGGACGGCGCGAGGGGGTCTTTCCGCCGGCCGATCCGGCGCGGCCGCTGTTTGTGTGACCGGCGTCTGCCGGCTCCGCAATTCGGCTGGTATGTGTGCCCATGAAGCTCATGGTTTCGGCCGTCGCGATTGCGGCGATGGTGGCTGCCCCGGTGGCCGCGCAAACGAGCGGCGCGGACAGGCGAAAGCAGATGGCGGGCGCGGGCAAGGCCGGAAACCCGGCGCTGGTCGACGCGGCGCTGAAGCAGAACGCGCAGGCACAGGCCAAAGAGCTGGCGCAGCAGGTTGCGCAATGGGAGAACGACCATCCCGCTGATCCAAAGGCGCCGGTTGCAAAGCGGCTGCGTGAGTTCCTGACGCTGTCGGCGACGGTCGACTACTCAGCGGCCTCGACGAAGACGCACGGCCGGATGGTCTCCGTCAATGCGGACTACGAACGTCAAGACCCGCATTGGAAGTATTTGTTTCGCGCCGGCAAGCCGGCCGTTGACGCGGCGCGGTCCCTCGCGCAGGACTGGTTGAAGGCCCTGGGCAGCTAGGCCGCGCCGCGCGACGTCCCTGCTACGGCTTGGCGGCCGGTGCCGCCGCCGGCACCTTGCCGCCAGACTGTGCGATCTGCTTCGCGAGCAGGTTGTTGACCTGCGCGTCGTTCCGCAGGTTGGTCAGGTACGACGCGCGCAGCAACTGCTCGCGGCGGTTCTTCAGCATCGACGTGATGCCTTCCTTGACCTCAGGCATGCTCAGGTCCTTCTGGCCGGCCTTGTCCTTTGCGACCACCAGCACGATGGTGTGCGCGCCGTTGTTGCTGACCAGCTGCACCTGGCCTGGGTTCGCCTTCATCACCGCGTTCGATAGCTGTGCCGGCGCCTGGCGCAGTGCCGACACCGGCACGAAGCCAAGATCGCCGCCGCGCTGCGCCGACTCACCGTCTTCGGAGAAGTCAGCCGCGAGGTCGCCGAACGGCACCCCGTCCTTGAGCCGCTGCATGATCATCTGCGCCTTGGCGGTCGCTTCCTGCGCCGTCGACGCATCGTCACCCGAGCGGTTGGTGCGCTGCGGTTCGCGGACCGGGGTGATCACGATTTGCGCCAGGCGAATCGCGTCCTCGGTGCGGTTGAACTGCGCCTTGTTGGTTTCGAAGAACGACGTGACTTCCTGATCGGCCGGCGTCGCCTTGGCGACCACTTCCTGGTCGACCACCTTCTGTGCAAGCAGGTTGCGGCGCAGGTCTTCCTTCATGTCCGCGGCGGTCAGGTTGCGCTGCTTGAGCTCCGCCTCGTACTGCGCCGGCGCGATGTCTTTCTTCGCTTCTTCGTACCCCTTGTCGAGCTCCGCGGCGGGCAGCTCGATTTTCAGCTCGGCCGCCTTGCTCAGCAGCAGCTCCTGAACGATCAGCTCGTTCAGCAGGTTCAGCTTGGCCGTGTAGGCCTCTTCCTCCGACGGCTGCGGCTGGTCGGGCGCCGGTGCGTTGCGACGATACGCCTTCTCGACGTCGTCCTTGGAGATTTCCTTGCCGTTCACCACCGCCCAGGCGTTGGCTGAGGGTGCCGGTGTGGCGGCGGGGCCGCTGTTGCCGCCACATCCGGCGGCGACGAGGGTTACAAGAAGTGCAAATCCAAGTCTGGTCATCTCATCATCTTAATCCGCCACGGCGGCAATGATCCTCTCGATCTGGGCGACTCCCTCGGTCAACGCGGCGGGGCCGGGCTGGAGGATATAGGTAGACTTCACCTCGTAGATGCGGCCGTTCTTGACGGCCGGCACGTCCTGCCACCCCGGTCGCGACGCAATCCGCTCCTTGCGAACCGGCTTTCCGCACCACGATCCGATGATGATGTCGGGGGAGCGCGACACGACCTGCTCGGTGGTCACGATGCGATCCCTGGCGAGGCCGGCGCCGGCCAGTTCCGGAAAGATGGGATCGCCGCCGGCGATCTCGACCAGCTCCTCGGTCCAGCGGATACCGCTGATCAGCGGGTCGTCCCACTCCTCGAAGAACACCTTCGGACGCCACGTGCGCTTCGCCGCGCGCTCGCGAATCGCGTCGAGACCGCGCTCGAATTGCGCCGCGAGCGCCTCGCCCTGGTGCGCGACGCCGACGATGCCCGCGAGCACGCGGATCATCTGCAGGATCTCTGCGACGCTGCGCTGATTGAACGTGAAGACCTGATAGCCGCGCTTGACGAGCTCGGTGGTGATGTCGGCCTGGAGATCCGAGAACGCCAGCACCAGGTCCGGCTTCAGCGCCTCAATCTTCTCGTAGCGCGCGCGCAGGAATGATGACACCTTCGGCTTCTGCCGCGCCTCTGGCGGACGCACCGTGTAGCCCGAGATGCCGGCCACGCGATCGCCTTCGCCGAGCAGGTACAGCGTCTCGGTGGTTTCCTCGGTGAGGCAGACGATCCTGGTGGGGTAAGACATCGGCAAACACGAACGGGATTGTGAGGCTTCGACTCCGCTCATTCCTTGACTCCGCTCGTGGTGACCCTGAGTGCAATCGAAGGGTCACGGGTGAAGGGCCCTTGCTATCTTCTCCACGCCTTCGGCGACGCGTGGCCCAGGAACCGTCATGCCCGGTCCCGTGAGGACGATGACGCGGCCGTTCTTTACGGCCGGCACCGACGACAATCGCATCCACGGATCGACCACCTTTTTCAGGTCGGCCTCGTTCAGGCGGGTCGCGGCGTTGAGTTCGATGATCACGTCCGGCGGGCGCGCGAGCACAATCTCCGCACTGATGTGCGCCGACTCCTTGTCAATGTCGTCCAGCACGTCCTCGCCGCCGGCGGCCACCAGCATGTCGTGCAGGAACCCGCGGCCGGCGCTGGCGTAGATGTTGCGCAGGCTGCCCGGCTCCCGGCCGAATACCAGCAGCGTCCTCGGACGCGGTTTGCCGGCGACGCGCTGTCGTACCGCGTCGATCGCGGTCTGGAGCGACCGCGCGGCCTGGTCGGCTTGATTGACGTTGCCGGTCCGCGCGCCCAGAGCGCGCATCGTCGCGATGATGTGCTCGAGCCCGCCGTGACGGTAGTCGAAGAACGGGATCTTGACCCGCGTCAGTTGCGTCTTCAGGTCGTCCTGGCTGCCATAGGTGATCACCAGGTCGGGCTTCATGGCGATGATCCGCTCGGTATCGGGGTCGAGCAGCGCGCCGACGGTGGGCAGCGAGCGGACTTCCGGCGGTTCGACGTCGTAGTTGCTGACCGCGACGACGTGTGGTCCGGCGCCAATCGCAAACAGGATCTCGGTCACTGCCGGCACGAGTGAAATGATTCGGCGCGGTGGCTGTGCAGCGCCAGTGGCGACGGCCACCGCCACCAACAGTCCGGCGAGAGCCGGACGCCACTTCCAACCAATCCTGGTCACGATCGTTTCACCAACAGCCATAGGAAGAACGGTCCGCCAATCAAGGCCGTGACGACCCCAACCGGGATCTCGAGCGGCGACATCACGGTTCTGGCGGCGAGATCGCACACCACCAGGAACGACGCGCCGAACAGCGCCGATGCCGGCAGGACGATACGATGGTCGGCGCCGACCAGCAGCCGCACCAGGTGCGGCACGACGATGCCGATGAAACCGATCGGCCCGCCGAGCGAGACGGCGGCGCCGGTGGCCAGTGACGCGCTGAGGAACGCGACCCGTTGCGCCGTCTTCACTTCCACGCCCCTGGCCGATGCGGCTTCGGCACCGATGCTCAACAGGTTCAACGTCCGCGGCATGACGGCAAATGCGCCGAACGCCAGCAGCACGAATGGCAGCGCTGCCACGATCGGCGTGTAGCTGGCCACGTCCAGGCCGCCCATCATCCATCGTATCGCGCGGAGCGCTTCCGCGAAGTCGGCAATGTATTGCACGAACAGGATCAGCGCCGAAAAGAACGCATTCAGCGTGACGCCCGCCAGCAGCAATACGTTGGTCGAGAGTCCGCGCCGCTGCGACGCGGCGAGCGCGTAGACGATGCCGGTGGCGAGCAGGGAGCCTGCGAAACTCGCCAGCGGGATGGAGGTGATGCCAAGCAGCCCGAACTCGAGCTGCATGGTCACCGCCAGCATCGCCCCGAGCGATGCGCCCGCCGAGACGCCGAGCGTAAACGGGGTGGCCAGCGGATTGCGCAACAGCGCCTGCAGCACCACGCCGGCGGCGGCAAGCGCAGCACCGACCAGCGCGCCGGCCAGCACTCGCGGCAGGCGGGCCACGAAGAAGATCTGCGCATCGACATTCGACTCCCAGGGGATCGAGCGGTCGAACGCGCGCGCCAGCGAGATTGCGGTGCTGCCGACCGTCGGCGCCCACGTCAGGATGGCGGCCGTGAAGATGGCGAAGCCGCCAAGGACGAGCGCCAACCGGCGGCGGATGCTCATTGACCCTCCGAAGCCCTGGCGGAGGAGGGCCGCACGACCTTGCGCACCGGCACGACCGTGGTGTGTCCGGTTTCGCTATTGACCTGCACGTCGGCCTCCACGTCGTACAGACGCCGGATGTTGTCGGGCGTCAGTACGTCGGTGGTCGGACCCGAGGCCAGCACCCTGCCGTTGCGCATCAGGATCAACTCGCGGCAGATGGACGCGGCCAGGTTCAGGTCGTGCGTCGAGATCGCCATGGTGACGCCGCGTTGCTGGTTGAGGTGCTGCAGCAGCGACGAGATCTCCAGCTGGTAGCCGAGGTCGAGCGAGGCAGTGGGCTCGTCCAGCAACAAGAGAGCCGCGGATTGCGCCAGCGCGGCGGCGATGACGACCCGTTGCTTTTCACCGCCGCTCAATTCGTGGAACGGCCGCTCGGCCAGGTGGCCGGTGCCCGTTGCGGCCATGGCCTCGGTCGCGATTCGCACATCGTCCGGCCCTTCAACCGTGAACACACCGAGATGAGGATGCCGGCCCATCAACACGATCTCAATGGCGCGGTACTCGAACGCCAGCTCGGTCTCCTGCGGCACGACCGCAATCTGGCGTGCCGCGTCGCGTCGCGACAGCCGGTCGAGCGGCTGCGCTCCGAGCAGCACCCGGCCGGAGGATGGCCGGCGTGTGCCGCTCAGCAGGCGGAGCAGCGTCGTCTTGCCCGATCCGTTCGGGCCCAGGATGCCGGCCAGCGCGCCGTCCGACAGTCGGACGGTGACCCCGTCCACCACCAGCGGCGCGCCCGGCGCATAGCGAAATGAAACGTTATCGGCCCACAGCAACTCGCGCACCCACATAGGCCGTCCGGCCCTGGGCCGGGTAGCCCAGCACTTCTTCGTAGTCGCGATCGAACAGGTTCAACGCCCGCGCAAAGACCTCGATGGTCTTGACCGGCCGGAACGACCCGCCGAGATTCATGACCGTGTGTCCGGGATTCCGGTAGAGCCCTCCGGTCGGGCCGAACGCTGGTTCGGCATCGAGGGTCTCGCCGCGGATCTGCAGCTGGGCAAACGCGGACACGCGCGACTCGGTCCACGTGGCGTCAATCGCACCGGAATGCCTCGGACGGCGCAGCAGCCGATCGCCGACGGTGTACGGCGTCTGTGCGATCGAGGACCCTTTGACCGCAAGAATCTCGGTATCGAGGAACGTGTAGCTGGCGCGCAGGGCGAGCAGTCCGGTCCGCCCGGCGCCAAGGCCACGGTGGGCAAGCCAGGCGCCGGACAGTTCGGCGCCGCGCGCGCGCGCGTTCGAGATGTTGTCCGTACGCCAGCGGCTCACGCCGGAGAAGGCCCGGCCGACCGAGATGATGAGGTCGGTGTAGCTGTTGAAGAACGCGGCGGCGTCGATCTGCACCGCGCCCGACGCGAACGCCTGCGACAGTCCGACCTCGCCACTCTTGCTCCGTTCCGGTTTCAGTCCCGAGTTGTCCGTGAAGGCGATCTCAAACGCATCGGGCGGGCGCATGCCGGTGCCGAACGAGCCGCGCAGGCGGGTGCCGTCGCGAACCATCCATGCACCGGCGATCTTCGGGTTGAACGAACCGATGGTTTCTTCCGGGAAGTCCGGCCGCGGTTGAAAGGCGGACGGATCGCCCCGCAGCGCCTCTCGGCTGATGCGCTCGCCACGCACCCCGGCGGTCAGCGTCGCGCGATTGGTCGCGTTCCACCGGGTCTCCGCGAACAGTCCAAGCACGCCGCGTTCCACCGGGACCGCTCCAGCGCTGCCGGCCTTGATGAATGTGCTGCGGCCGCTCTCAGCCAGCCACTCCAGTCCGCCCGAGAAACCGAGCGCGGCGTTGGCCGACACGTCGGTCTGGACGCGCGCGTGCGCACGATGCGTGTTGCCCTCTGACGCACCGAACGCGCTGACGAACCTGAGGTCGTAGTCCGCGACGTCGAGCTCGACCCGCTGGCGGACGCGGCTGGAGGCGCCGAACCACGGCTGCATCATCCGCACGCCGCCGGCGACTCTTTGGGTGGTGCCACGCGAGATGCGATCGACGCCGGCGTACCGCCGGGCCGGATCGGAGCCATACGCGCCGGGCGAGCCGCGGTCGGTGTCGACGTACTGCACCGAGGCCTGGAGATCCGAACCGCGAGCGGGATGCCGCCAGCCGATCGACGCCGCGCCCTGGGCGCCATGCGCGTCATCGTTCGACACCGACTGGCCGTTGGCGGCGGTGCCCGTGAAGCCGGCGTCCTCGAAGTAGTTGGCGCCCAACTGCCAGCGGAAACCATTCACCTCGCCGCTGGTCGCCGCGCCGGCGCGGCGCATCTGGCGGCTGCCGGCCTCGACCTGCGCCTGTGCGGACGGGCGTCCTGCGCTGCGCGTCACCACCTGCACGACTCCGGCAATTGCGTCGGATCCGTAGAGCGCGCTCTGCGAGCCGCGCAGCACTTCGATGCGCTCCACGTCCTGCACCGGCACCTGCGACAGATCGAGGCCGCCGCCGAACGCGTTGGCTCGAACGCCATCGACCAGCACCAGGGTGTAATCCGATTCGCCGCCACGCGTGAACAGCGACGTCACCGTCCCGGGCCCGCCGTTCTGCTGCAGCGTCAGACCCGGCACCGAGCGCAGCACCGAGGCGAGCGTGAACTGCTGGCGGGCGTCGATCTCGCGCCCGTCGATCACCGTCACGCTGTCGGGAATGCGTGACAGGGGCTGATCGATCTGCGCTGCCGAGACCACCAGCGTTTCGGTGAACGCGCTGATCCGCAGCGCAATCTCGATGGTGGCGTCGTTGGCAATGCGTACCGCCTGGGCGCTGCTCGCCAGGCCTGGCGCGCTGGCCACCACCGAATAGCTACCCGGCTCAAGCGATGCGATGGCGAACTTGCCATCACCGTCCGTGCGCGCCAGCAGCGGCGCGGCCGTCGCGCCGTTGACGATCACTGCCGCGTTCGCGACCGGTTTGCCCGACGGATCCACGACGCGGCCGCTGAGACCTGCGGCATCAGCGGAAGTGAGAAGTGAGAAGTGAGAAGTGAAAAGAAAGAGCAGCGCCCGCAGGTGCGGACGTATGGCGACGGTCATGGTTGCCTCCCGAGCGTCTCGCGCGCTCGAAATGACTAGCCCTGGACAAGGAGGTCACCTGACTCGTCCGCCTGCGCCCTGCGGGCTGCGGCGTGACTTACAGTGGCGGGACCGTGTGGGCTTCACACCCACTTCCCCTCCTCTCCGGGTAATCTGTGAGCGGCAAATGTTACTACAATGGAGTGATGTTCAGGATCGCCCACGTCCAAGGGTTGACCGCCTGATGCGGCAGCGACTCAAGTCCGCCGGCCTCGACGCCATCGCCGAGAAAGTCGGCGCGCGCGAGCGCCTGTCGTTCGACGACGGCGTGGCGCTGTTCCAGTCGCAGGACTTGTTCGCGCTCGGCTGGCTCGCCAATCGCGAGCGCGAGCGCCGTCATGGCGCCCGCACCTATTTCAATCACAACCTGCGGCTCGAGGCGACCAACGTCTGCGAAGCCTCGTGCCTGTTCTGCTCGTTCGCGCGCCTGAAGGAAGGCATGCCGGGTTCGCACACCATGTCGGTGTCGCAGATCCTCGACAAGCTTCGTCAGCGCGCCGGCGAGCCCGTCACCGAAGTCCATATCGTCAACGGCCTGCACCCGGGACTGCCGTTCAGTTACTACACCGATCTGCTGACCGGCTTGAAGCAGGTGCGGCCGGGCATTCACCTGAAGTGTTTCACCGCCGTCGAGATCGCGTTCTTCGCGGATCACTACGGCAAGACCGACACGCAGGTGTTGCAGGAGCTCAAGGCGGCCGGCCTCGATTCGCTGCCCGGCGGCGGCGCCGAGATCTTTGCGCCGCGCGTGCGCCAGAAGATCTGCCACGACAAGTGTGATGGCGCGCGCTACCTGTCCATCCATCGCATCGCGCACGGGCTCGGCATGCGCACCAACGTCACGATGCTGTACGGCCACATCGAGACGACGGAGGAGCGCGTCGACCACCTGATGCAGACGCGCGCGTTGCAGGACGAGACCGGCGGCCTGCAGGCGTTCATCCCGCTGGCGTTTCACCCTGACCACAACCAGATGCGCAAGCTGCCCGCGCCCTCGGCCAGCGAGACGCTGAAAGTGCACGCGGTCGCGCGACTGATGCTCGACAACGTCGACCACATCAAGGCCTACTGGATCTCGTGCGGGGTCGACGTGGCCCAGACCGCGTTGTGGTTTGGCGCCGACGATCTCGACGGCACCGTCCAGGAAGAGACCATCTACCACATGGCCGGCTCGAAGACGCCGGCAGCGCTGTCGACGACAGACATCGAGCGGCTGATCTGGGACGCGGGCCGCGAACCGAGGGCCGCGAACCGATCGAGCGCGACACGCTCTACAGCGTGGTGCGAATACCCGTTGGTTGCTAGTTGTTGGTTGCTGGTTGCTGGAACCGCCCGGTAACTAGCAACCAGTAACCAGCAACCGGCAACCGGCAACCAGTCCCGGAGGTGAGGCGTGCGTTCGAAGCTGATTCTGATTCTGCTGGCGTCGGTGGTGGTTGTCAGCTCAGCCGTGCTGCAGGCGCAGCCGCCGTCGCTGCCTGCTGCCGTGCGCGCCGCCGCCGATGCCATCTCCGAAGAGCAGGTCGCGTGGGACCTTGCGTATCTCGCCTCCGACGAACTTGGCGGCCGCAACACGCCGTCACCGGGATTCGACGCCGCCGCCGACTACATCTCGGCGAGGCTGGCGCGCGCCGGATTGAAGCCGGGAGGCGACCACGGCACGTTCCGCCAGCACTACGAGATGCACGAGACGCGGGTCGACCCGGGTCTGACCGCCATGGCGATCGGTAGCCAGACGTTTGCGTTCGGCCGTGACTTCGCCATGCGCTCGCTGGCCAACGCGCTCGCCGGCGAGTTCGCGGTGGTCTATGCCGGCCACGGCTGGGTCATCCCGGACCGGATGATCAACCCGTACGCCAATCTCGACGTGCGCGGCAAGCTCGTGCTGGTGCACGGCCCCGGCGCCCAGCCGCGCGGCGTCACCATCCAGCAGATTGGCCGTATCACGCCGGGCGCGCAGTCGCCGTTCGTGGCTGCCGCCGAGCGCGGCGCGGCCGGCGTGCTGTTCATCACCCGCGCCGCCGATCTCATTCGGTGGGACGAAGTGAAGAGCGGCAACCTGGTGCGCCGCGAACTCGATCCGCCGGTGCCGTCGGCCTACTCGGCGATCCCGGTCACGTCGGTGCTGCTGACGCCCACCGTCACCACCGCGCTGCTCGACGGCGAAGCGCTGTCGGCAGCGGCAGCGATCCGGTTGGGCGATTCGGCGGACTATCCGGCATCGTTCGAACTGAAGAAGAAGTTGTCGGTCCGCGTGGCGGTGTCGGCGCCCACCATCCACCGGCCGTTCAACGTCGTCGCCATCCTCGAGGGCGGCGATCCGAAACTGAAGGACGAAGCGGTCACCGTGTTCGCGCACCTCGACGGCGCCGTCGGCACGCGCGACATCGCCGGCGATCGCATCTACAACTCGGCCGACGATAACGCATCGGGCAGCGCCGCGACCTTGAACATCGCGGAGCAGATGGCCAGGGCGCCGAAGCCGAAGCGCACGGTGGTGTTCGTGTGGGACAGCGGGGAAGAGCAGGGCCTGTGGGGCACCCGCCGCTTCGTCAGCGCGCCGCCGGTGCCGCTCGACCGCATTGTGGCGCACTTCAACATCGACATGATTGGTGCCAGCCGGCGCCCGGGCTCGGTCGACGCCCCCTCGCCCGGTGTGACCGAGCGTCACGAAGTGTTCCTGATCGGCCCGAGCACGCTGAGCCGGCAGACGACGGTGCTGCTCGATGGCGTCAACAACGAGTATCTGAAGCTGCGCTACAACCGCCAGTACGACACGCCCGAGAGCGAGTTCTTCTACCCGCGCACCGATGCCGGCCCGTTCCTCGAACGCGGCATCCTCACGCTCGGCTACACGACCGGCATTCACAACCGTTATCACCTGCCCGCCGACGAGGCGCGGGTACTGGATCCGGTCCAGGTGGTCGCGATCGCGCGAACCGTGCTGGCGAGCGTGTGGATGGTGGGCGATGCCGCGCAGCGCCCGGCCATCGATCAGCCGCTGCCGCGCACGGTGCCCAGGTACAAGTAGGTCACGGCCCGCCCTCGCCGTGCCGGACGATCAGAAGAAGTGGGCTAAGATCGCAGTGGACCAAATGCTGGCGATCAGGCCGATAGGCCAAGAGGCCAATAGGCGAACAGCCAAAGAGGAGAGAGTTCATGGCTCATGCACTTCCAGCGCTGCCGTACGATCCCGCGGCGCTCGAACCCCATATCGACAGTCAGACGATGCAGATCCATCACGGTAAGCATCACCAGGCTTATGTCACCAACCTGAACGCGGCGCTGGACAAGCATCCGGACCTGCATAACCAGAGCCTTGACGATCTGGTCAGGGGCATCAACAGCGTGCCCGACGACATCAAAGCGGCGGTGCGTAACAACGGCGGCGGCCACTGGAACCATTCGTTCTTCTGGAAGCTGATGGGCCCAAGCGCCGGCGGCGCGCCCACCGGCGCGGTGGCCGATGCGATTACCAGCGCGTTCGGTGACTTCGAAAAGTTCAAGACCGCGGTCAACCAGGCCGGCACCACCCGCTTCGGCAGCGGCTGGGCGTGGGTGATCGACAACGGCGGCAAGCTCGAAGTGATGAGCACGCCGAACCAGGACAACCCGCTGATGGAAGGCAAGAAGGCCATCCTCGGCATCGACGTCTGGGAGCACGCCTACTACCTGAAGTACCAGAACCGTCGTCCTGACTACCTGGCCGCGTGGTGGAACGTCGTCAACTGGAACGAAGTCAACCGTCTCCTGAAGGGCTGACGCTCTTCTTCGTGCTCGCGCTTTCGGTGTCGGCAGCCGCGCAGACTGCCGAACCGAAAGTGACCGGCACCATCTCCAACGTCACACGCGTCGAATCCTGGTCGTACTTCCAGCCGGCGCCGCCATCGGAGACACAGCCGCGCGCGCAGACGCAGGGGCCGATCGGCGATCCGACCTACACCTTCATAGGGGACCGCGCCGAACTCGGCGTTCGCGTCGCCGGGGCGCGTCTGGACGTCATCGGTGCCTTCAACTACGTGCGGCTCGAGAACCTGCCCACCCAGGCCATTGGGCCAGGCGCGCTCGGCACCGGTGCGCTGTACTTCGCGGCGACCGGCGTGCGCTACAGCTACCAGCTGTACCTGGGCGAGCTGGCGCTGCGGATCAAGTCACGCGACGGCCGCACGTCGCTGCTCGTCGGCCGCCAGCCGTTCTCTTCGGGCGGCGAGTTCGTCGCCCGGTCGGCGCCGCTCGAGGCGCTCAAGCGCAGCCGGCTGCACTCGCGGCTGATCGGGAACTTCGAGTTCGCGCTGTATCAGCGGAGGTTCGACGGCATCCGGTTCGATCACGATCGGCCGGCATGGCACGCAACGGCCGGCGTGTTCGTGCCGACGCAAGGCGGCTTCGAGGAGTCGGCCAACCTGTCGATGCCCGGAGTGCAAGTGGCCACCTCATCGGCGACCTTCAAACGCCCAGCATCGGAATACCAGGTGTTCGGGGCGCTCTATCGCGATCGCCGTCCCGACAAGGCGGTCGTCCAGAACGCCATCACCCTCGAACGTCCGGTCGACATCACGGTCGTGACGGGCGGCGCGTCGTATGTCTCGTTGTCGCCGGTGAGAACCGGCGAGGTCGACGCGGTGGCGTGGGTCGCCGCCCAAGCCGGTGACTGGTATGGCCGGCCGCATCGCGCCGCCAGTGTCGCGCTCGAGGGCGGGCATCGGTGGACGGCCGCCCCGATGAAGCCATGGCTGCGCGCCGGGTATCTGTGGGCGTCCGGGGATGGCGACGGCGGCGATTCCCGTCACGGCACGTTCTTCCAGATGATCCCCACCGCGCGCAAGTACACCTTGTCCACGGTGGCGTCGCAGATGAACCTGCGCGATTTGTTCGCGCAGCTGTCCATTGAACCCGCGCAGTTTCGCGCACGTATCGAACTACATGCGCTCCACCTCGCGGCGGCCACGGACCACTGGTATGCGGGCAGCGGCGCCACGTCCAGTTCAGGCCGTTACTTCGGCTTTTCCGGGCGGGCGTCCGGCGGCAAGACCGGCCTCGGCACCGTAGTCGAGGCGGCGGTCGACATACCGATCCGGACGTACTGGTCGATCAACGGCTATGTGGCCACGATGTCAGCCGGGGATGTCGTCCAGCACTGGTTTACGAACAAGCGCCTCAGATTCTGGCTTGTCGAAAATGTCGTTCGCTTCTAAAGGAGCTGCACGTCGATGACCGATGCCACCGTCGTTCGAGAGCCCGATCCATCGTTGATTACCACGCTGCACGTCACCTACGCGCTGCATGCGGTGGGCCTGGCCATCGGCGCGCTGGGCGCGGCGTCGGTGCTCGGTTCGTTCCTGTTCGGTTGGCCGTCGATCATCGCGGTGATCGTCAACTACGTGCAGCGTGGTCACGCGCGCGGCACGTGGCTCGAGTCGCACTTCGCGTGGCAAATTCGCACGTTCTGGTACGCGGTCGGCTGGGCGGCACTGGTGTTTCTAATGGGCCTGCCGCTCACCTTGCTGTTAGTCGGCTTCGTGATCTGGGGCGTAGGGTTCTTCACCCTCGGCGTGTGGGCGATCTATCGCATTGCCAGGGGCTGGATGGCGCTGCGCCATCGCCGCGCGGTCTCGTAACTTTGTAACGGGGACTGACCCCACACCATGGGAATTCGTTTCAGTTTCTGCGGACGTGGCAGAAACGTCAACAAAACAACATGTTGAGGTGCCAGTCCCGGATACATCCGGATACATTTTTCAGAACAGCCTGACGTCGACGCGTTCGCCCTTTTCGACGATGTCGGTTTGGGCGGGGATCTCGATGTAGCCGTCGGCTTGCGACATCGAGGTGATGTCGCCCGAGGCCTTGAACGCCGGCATTGCCTGGCCGTCGACGATTCGCACCGTGTAGAACTGGTGCCGCCCCGTCGTCGACACGATTCGCTGTCCGAGCGGCAGGGTCACGGTGGCGGTGTGACGAGGCGGCAGCCGGGCTATCGATCGCAGCGCCGGCACCAGCAACATGTAGGCATTCGACAGGCACGACGTGGGATAGCCGGGCATGCCGAACACGGGCTTGCCGTTGATGGTGCCGAACACCGTTGGTTTGCCGGGCTTTACGGCGATGCCGTGAAAGACGATCTCACCCTTGCGGCCGATCGCGTCGAGGATCAAGTCGCGCTCGCCGACCGAGCTGCCTCCGGAGAACACCAGCACGTCGCAGGCGTCGCCTTCGCCAAGGCTACGGCACCCAAGCGCGGTGTCGATGGCATCCTCGAGCGCGTCGATGGTGTCCTGCGCGGTTGAGAACGGCGTCGGAATGCCGCCGTGTTCCTGGATGATGGTGCTCAGCGTGAACTTGTTGATGTCGTAGATCTGTCCGGGCCGCAGTTCCTGTCCGGGGTCCGCGATCTCGTTGCCCGTGGAGAGGATTGCCACCGTGGGCTTCGCAAACACCTCGACGTCGGCGATGCCCAGCGCGGCCAACGCGCCAATGCGGCTGGGATTCAACACATTGCCACGGGCGATGACGGTTTGTCCGACCACGATATCGGCGCCCTGACGGCCGACGTTCTGGCGCGGATACACCGGCGTCAGGACGCGCACGTGCTCGACGGCCCTTTCCGTTTCCTCCACCATCACCACCGCATCAGCGCCCTCGGGCATGGGCGCGCCGGTGGCGATCTCGATGGCGGTGCCCGCGTCGAGCGATCGGGTGGGAACCTGACCGGTGTAGACCTTGTCGATCACACGCAGGACCCTGGGTTCGTATCGGCTGGCGCCGAAGGTATCTTCGGCGCGCACCGCATAGCCGTCCATGCCCGCGCGCGCAAATGGCGGCACGTCGCGCGTGGACTGCACGGCGCCGGCTGCAGCGCGGCCGTTCGCATCGACCAGGCGCACGCGCTCGGTGCGATCGATCGGCCGGCACGCCTCGGCGATCAGCTGGCGCGCTTCCTCGAGCGGAATCGTTTCCTTGATCGGCTTCATTTCGGACTTCATAAGCAGTCGGGCTGTCGGGACGTCGGGTAGTCGGGTAGTCGGGTCACTACTTTGTCGCCTGTTGTACCAGATGCGCAAGCTCGGGGATCACCAGTTTGTGCATCGCCAGTCTTACGGCCTTTTCCGATCCCGGCAGTGAAATCACGACGACTCGTCCAATCGTGCCGGCGCAGGCGCGGCTCATCATCGCCGCCGAGCCGATGTCATGGTAGCTGAGCATACGGAACAGCTCGCCGAATCCGGGCAGCCGCTTGGTGAGGAGCGCGTCGATGGCTTCGAAGGTGCTGTCGCGGCTGGTCAGGCCCGTGCCGCCGTTGGTGATGATGGCATCCACGTCTCCGATCACCGCCTGCTGGCGCACCAGTTCCGCCACCCGCACCGGTTCGTCTTTCTCAATGGTCGTGCCGGTCACGTGATGGCCGGCGGCCTTCAGCAGCTCGATGATGGCGGCGCCCGACGTGTCGGTGGCGTTGGTGCGGGTGTCCGACACCGTCAGCACGAACACCCGCGCCCGCGGCGGCGCCGCCGCCTTGTGGTCCTGGCTGCTCACTGGGCAATTCTAGCGGACACGAGGGTTACCAGGGTTACAAGGGTGGCAAAGGTTGCTACGATGTCGCATGCTCCGCCGTCTGGCTGCGCCACTTGCGATCCTCACCCTCACGGCCGCCGTCGACACTCAACAACCGCTCGACAAGGCCGCGCGCGCGTGGGTCGACGGCACCATGAAGAAGCTGTCGATTGAGCAGCTGGTCGGCCAGATGATCTTTCCGGCCTTCAATTCGACCTACATGAGCAGCGACAGCGACGATTACGATCGCCTGGCGAAGCTGATTCATGAGTCGCACGTCGGCGGCGTGATCGCGTTTGGCGGCAGCGAGCCGGTGCCGCAGGTGATGCTCAACAACACCTACGGGGCCGTCATCCTCGGTCAACCGCTGGAGCTGGCGTCGATTCACAACCGGCTGCAGGCGATCTCGGCGCTGCCGTTGCTCACCACCTCGGACTTCGAGTGGGGCGTGCAGATGCGCATTGCCGGCGCCACCAAGTTCCCGCGCGCCATGGCCTTCGGCGCGACCGGCGATCCGCAACTGGCCTACGAGGCCGGCAAGGTGGTGGCCGCCGAAATGCGCGCGCTCGGCGTGCACGTGAATTTCGCCCCGGTCGCCGACGTCAACAACAACCCGCGCAATCCGGTGATCAACATCCGATCGTTCGGGGAAGACCCGAAACAGGCCGGTGCCATGGTGGCCGGCTGGGTGCGCGGCCTGCAGGAAGGCGGCGTGCTGGCCACGCTCAAGCACTACCCGGGGCATGGCGACACCGATGTCGATTCGCACCTCGGCCTGCCGCTGGTCGCGCATCCGCGCGAGCGCCTCGAGCAGGTGGAGCTGCCGCCGTTCCACGCCGGCTTCGATGCGGGAGCGGCCGCGGTGATGGTGGCGCACATCGAGCTGCCGTCGATCGATCCGGAGAAGGTGCCGGCGACGTTCAGCTCGAAGGTCATCAACACCCTGTTGCGCCCGCGCTTCAACGGGCTGATCTTCTCCGACGCCATGAAGATGCAGGCCATTACCGAGATGGCGTCGCCAGGCGACGCCGCGATCCGCGCCGTCAAGGCCGGCATCGACGTGGTGCTCGATTCGCCCGATCCAGCGGCGGCGGCAGCGGCGGTGGTGGCGGCCGTGAAATCCGGCGATGTACCTCGCGAGAGGATCGAGCAGTCGGCGCGCCGCGTGCTCGAGGCCAAGGCGCGCCTCGGACTGCACAAGTCGCGCACCGTGAATCTCGATTCTGTCGGCCTCAGCGTCGGCGGCCGCAGGCACGATGCCGTCGCACGGACGATCAGCGAACGGTCGATCACGCTGATCAAGGATGCCCGGAACTACGTCCCGCTGTCGACCCCGCGTACCGGCAGCGTGTTGTACCTGTCGGTGCTCGACTATCCGTCGGGGTGGCGGATCGCGGCGCCAAGCCGCGCCGTCATCCCGGAGTTGCGTCGCCGCTGGCCCACCGTCGAGGCGGTGGAGATTTCCGATCGCACGACGCCGCAGGAGCTCGACCTGGTTCGCGCGATGGCCGACAACTACGACGCGATCGTCGCCGGCATCTTCGTGCGCGCGTCATCGGGCAGCGGCCGGCTCGACCTCGCCGCCCCGGTGGTTCGCCTGCTGCAGGATCTCGGCCGCGGCAGCGAGCGCCGCTCGCAGCCGTTCGTGGCGGCGTTCTTCGGCAACCCCTACGCGTCGATCTACATCCCTGAGATTCCGACGATGCTGGTGACCTACGACTTTTCGGACTACGCCGAGTCGTCTGCCGTGAAGGCGCTGGCGGGAGAGATTCCGATCAACGGCCGGCTGCCGATTGGACTGCCGGGGCTGTTTCCGATCGGCCACGGCATTCAGCGAAACTCCACGCGCTGACGTCGGCCGCAGGCGAAGGTGGAGTGTGAAGCCGCACCGCCGTCATTTGCCGCCGGACCGGGCCTCGGCTTCGCTATCGACGTCCTTCTGCCAGGCGACCGCCTGCTGGCGTAACTGGCGCACCACGTCGGTCCTGACCGCGGAGAGGTCGTTGCGCTCGCCAATGTCGTTCGAGAGATCGAACAGCATCAGCCGCGCGGTGCCTTCTTCGAGCAGCTTCCAGTTGCCGCTGCGAATCGCGCGCTGGTCCAGTCCGACGGTGCGCACGCGCCACAACAGCGTGCGCTCGGTCACCGGCGCCTGGCCTTCGAGCAGCGGCAGGAGGTTGATTCCCTCCGGCCTCGCGTCGGCAGGCACCGTCGTGCCCGTCGCCGCCAGGATCGTCGCAGTCAGGTCCATCGTGATGCCAACCTGCGGTGTGACGCGACCGGCAGGAATGCGGCCGGGCCATGACACGATTGCCGGCACGCGGATGCCGCCTTCCCACAGCGTGAACTTGCGATTGAACAGCGGCGTATTCCTCGACAACCACTCGCCGCCGTTGTCGTTGGTGAAAATGATCAGCGTGTTGCTTGCGAGGCCGAGCTTCTCGATGGTCGCCACAATCTGGCCGATGCCCTGATCGGCGCGCTCAAGGATCTTGACGTAGTCGGCGCGCGTCTCGGGATTGGCGTCGTAGGCCACCACGTGACGCGAGTTGTCGATCGCCTTCGATGGCTGGTCTGGAACCTGGTAGGGCCAATGGGCGGCGCTGTAGGAGACGTCGAGGAAGAACGGCTGGTCCTGCTTCGCATGCCTGGTGATGAAGTCGACCGATCGCTGGGTAATCAGATCGGTCAGGTAGCCGTCGGCCTTGGTCGGCGCGTCGTTCTCGAACAGGTCGGCCTCGCCGTCGCTGCGCGTGTGATGGTAGTAGTCCACGTAGCCGCTCTTGTAGCCCCAGAACGATCCGAACCCGTGCGCGAGCGGGCTGAATTCGGGTGTGAAGCCGAGATGCCACTTGCCAATCAACGCGGTGCTGTAGCCGCTGTTCGTCAACAGCCGCGGCAGCGAGTAGGGCATCGGCGCCAGACCCAGCTCCAGATCGCCGCTCACCTGCAGCGGCCGATCCATCGCATAGCGCGATTGATAGCGGCCGCTGATCAACCCGGCGCGCGTCGGCGTGCAGGTCGATCCGTTGGCGTAGAAGTCCGTGAAGCGCACGCCGCTTGTGGCGAGGCGATCGATGTTCGGCGTCTTGACGTCAGGAGCGCCGTAGCTGCCGAGATCGCCGTACCCCACATCGTCCGTCATGATCAGGACGACGTTCGGGCGTGGCGTCGATTGCCCTCCGTGGAGGGGGGTGAAGGCAATCCCGTTGATGACGGCGGCGAGGGCGATCAGTTGGCGCACGAGGCGCATCTTATTACGAAGCCGTCAGACGACGGCGATGGCCTCGATTTCGATCAGAAAGTCCGCCTGCGCCAGACGTGGCACCTCGATGAGCGTGCTGGCCGGCAGATCGGGCGCCGAGAAATACGTCGACCGGATTTCGCGCACCACCGCCACCTGGCTGGCGTCACGCATGTAGTAGTTGGTCTTCACGACGTCCTTGAAGGACGCGCCGGCCGCCTTCAGCGCGACGTCGAGATTGGCAAACACCTGACGGGTCTGCGTGGCGAGATCGCCCTTGCCGACGAGCTGCCCGCTGGCGTCGAGCGCGATCTGCCCCGCGATGTAGACCGTGCGGCCGCCACGCGCGGACACGACGTGCGTGTAGCCGGTCGGCGTGGAGAGGCCCTGCGGATTCAGCCGTTCGATGACCGGTGCGCTTTGTGTAGCCAATCCCACTCCTCCGATCGGTTCGCTGGTCACGCCATCGCCGAAGCTGGCGATTAGCGGCTGCGCCCTGGCAATTGTGTCGCGCACCGATGGCAGCGACCGCGATGCCTGGTGGCTGTCGGCGGTGTCCCACACCTCGGTGATCCACAACGCATCCGCATCACGCGGGTCCTTGGCGACGACGTAGCTGAGGCAACCCGGCATGTCGCCGGTGCCGCTGAGAATGATGGCGGCCAGCGCATCCCGCGAACCCGGGCGCGCGACCATCTTGCCGATCAGTCCGTGCATGTGCGTCATCGTCTCACAAGTCAGCTCTCGAACGACTGGAGGGGCCACCACGGGGGTCCAACTAGCCGTGTATGGTGCGCCAGGCGTAAGCCCGGTCTACTTATCTACCCGGCTTGTCCAGCGCATCCTGAGTCTTGATGGGTGCCAGTAGCTCGACATCCGGTCTGGGTTTCGCTGAAAGGGAGAACTGACATGAGGCTGCTGCTCTCCGGGATTATCGTGCTGACCTTGTCGACGGTCATAGATGCGCAGGGGGGCGACGACTTGCAAGGACTGCCAGGCCCGGCTCGACAATCGGTATGAGCTACTCAAGTCCAGGCAAGGCGAACTGGCTCGCGCCAAGACCGACCTGGAACGCAAGCACAAGAAGCAGCAGGTCAAGTTCCTCCAGGAAAGCATCGCGTCTATTCAAGGGATGATGAGCAAGGCGAGTTGCTGATTTCTTCCCGGGGAAAGCTTGCTTACCAGCCGTAGCTCGCAAAGCACTTAACCGCGAGCGAAGGCTGGTGCGCCCAGCATGATTCGAACATGCGACCTCCTGGTTCGTAGCCAGACGCTCTATCCAGCTGAGCTATGGGCGCGGCAGATCTTCGATCATACCAACAACGAGACAACGCCCACAAGCCCATCGAGACGGGCCTTCGCGCAACGCTTCGGCGACGCCGGCTACTGCTGCGTGACGGGCAGTGCTCGGGAGCGGGTCGAGTTCGGCAACGCCACACAGTTCCTCGTGCTCGATGGCCGCTCTGGCGTCGCCATCTGCTACCACCCGACCAGGACCACCCGATCCGCGGCGCCTGAGCTGCGCTCGGTGACTACCCGCATCGGCTCGTTCGAGACGATGGGAATCGGCGCGGTGCTCTTCCAGCCGGTGATGACGACTTCTGCTGGACTGCTGAATTCGCCAGGGCGCTTGGTGACACCTTGCGCATGGGCGGCTGGCAACGGCGTCATCGCGACGCAGCGGTGGAGGAGTGCGCCGGCAATCACGGTGAGGACAGTCCTGGTGTAGTTGTCGACCACGTCAGGGCTCCAACCGGAAAGCGACCAGCGCGGTATCTTCACCCCGCCCGGTCGCGATGACGATGACTTGACGGCCGTTCGCATCGAGATACGTCATCGGCGTCGCCGTTGCCTGCCTCGGTAAGACGTAGCGCCAGTGCTCGCGGCCGTCTCGAGCGTCGAATGCCGACAACGCCATATCGTTGCCGCCCACGAACACCAGCCCGGACTTCGTGACGATGGCTCCCGGCGGGCCAACCGCGCCCAGCCGATCGGGCAGCGGCACGCCCTTGAGCGCCGGCAGTGCGCGAATCTCCGGCGCGTCGCCGAACGGCACCCGCCACGCAATGTCTCCGCGATTCAAGTCGAGAGCAACCAGGTGCGCGTAGGGCGGCTTCAGGATCGGGACACCGTCGATGAATGACGAGGGGCTGCGCTGCACGTACTCGGCGTCTACCTCGTCGACCCGATCCCGCGACTCCACCCCATCGCGCACAGTCCGCGCGTCGGGGACCCCGGTCTGCGCGCCGTTGTTGAACGGCTCCATCTTGAAGATTGCCGGACTTCTCGTCGTCTTGATGAAGAGCCGGCCGGTGGCCGGATCGAAGGCGCCTCCGCCCCAGTTCGCGCCGCCCCACACGCCAGGCAACACCACCGTGCCGCGCAGCGACGGCGGTGTGTAGATGGGGCCCAGCTGATACTTCTGAAGCTCGGCGGTGGCGCGCGCCTTCCATTCCGGCGTCGCGTCGAACGCATCATCCAGCGTGACGCCCTGCGATTCGAACGGCGGCGGTTTGGTGGGAAAGGGCTGCGTCGGCCAGGAGGCCTCGCCCGGCACATCGCTGCGTGGCACGGGGCGCTCCTCGATTGGCCACAGCGGCCGCCCCGTGACGCGATCGAACACAAACGCCCAGCCCTGCTTCGTGAGCTGCACCACCGCATCGATGCGCTTGCCGTCGATGGTGAGCGTGACGAGATTGGGCGCCGATGCCGGATCGTAGTCCCACAGCCCGTGATGCACGATCTGGAAGTGCCACTTGCGCACGCCGGTATTGGCGTCCAGGCACACGATTGATTCCGCGAACAGGTTGGCGCCCGGCCGCCGCCCGCCGTAATAGTCGTTGCTGGGGGTGCTCACCGGCATGTACAGCAATCCGCGCTGCTCGTCGACGCTCATCGGCGCCCAGACATTGGTGTGTCCCGTGAACTGCCACGATCCGGCATCCCAGGTGTTGTTGCCGAACTCGCCGCGCTGCGGAATGGTGTTGAACTTCCACCGGAGCGCCCCGCTGCGCGCGTCGAACGCACGTACGTCACCCGGCGGATCGTGCTTGTAGGTGAGGCGGTCGCCGACGCCGTTGCCGACGATGACCAGGTCTTTGTAGACGATGGGCGGTGACGTGTTGGTGTAGTGCTTCTTGTTGATCGCCCACACCAGGCCCTCGCTGAGATCGATCACCCCGGCCTTGCCGAATGACGGCACGGGCGTACCGGTCCTGGCGTCGAGCTGAATCAGCTTGTAGCGCGAGTTGAGGAAAATGCGGAGCTGCCCCTTGCCGGCCCCGAGCGCAGTCGAGGGGTCGCGCCAGGCCGCCACGCCACGATGCGCGAAGCCCTGGCCGTTCGGCGGCTGGCCATCCTCGTACGCTTTCGGGTCGTATCGCCAGAGTTCCTTGCCGCTCGTTGGATCGAGCGCGACGACCTGGTTGTAGGGCGTGCTGAGATACATCACGCCATCGATCACCAGCGGCGTGTTCTGGAACGCGCCTGGCCGGGTGCCGAACTGCGGCAGGACCTTCTCGTCCGGCTTCCACTCCCACGCGATCGCCAACTTGCCGACGTTGGCTGCGGTGATCTGATCGAGCGGGGAGTAGTGGTTCGCGGCCTGATCGCCGGCGTAGAACGGCCATTGCTGGGCGCTGAGTTGGGACCACAGAGCGATACCGATGCCGAAGGTGAGAAGGCCGCGCTTCATGGAGGTGAGTGTATCCACAGAGGCCACCGATGGCACAGATGCTGTGAGTCGTGACGCGCGACGGCCCTGCGGGCCGTTCAGTCCGCTATCTGTGCAATCTGCGTAATCCGTGGATCAAAACCTCGATGCGCGAATCCACGTATCCGATCGCGACCAGCTCTTCGCGAAGTCGGCGTCCACCGCGGCGTCGGTCTTGTTCTGGCCCTTCAGCGCCTGCTGCAAACCGAGCAGCGACCAGCCGTTGTGCGGGTGCTGCTTCAGATCTTCGCGATAGACCGCTTCGGCTTCGCTGAACTGCTTCGCTTCGATCAGCGCCGCGCCGAGCCAATGACGCGCCGGAAACGGCAGCGGCTCCGGCTCGTCGTAGTCCATCTCGTCATCCAGTTTCACGGCCTGTTCGAACCTGGCGATCGCTCCCGACAGGTCGCCCGCCATGCGCGTGATCTCGCCGTCGAGAAGGTCGGCCATTACGCCGACCAGCCGCGCCGCCGGGTGGGTGCGGAACTGCGCCTTGCTGGTGTCTGCGGCCTTCTTCACCTTGGCCAGGTAGGCCTTGGCGAAGTCGGCGTCGCCGAGCTTCAGCTTGGCGTAGCCCTGCGAGAAGTCGAACGCCGCCGCCGGGATTTCGCGTTCGGGACGCTTGGTGATCTCGACGACTTCGTCGAAGCGTCCAAAACGGATCAGCGTCAGCGCGTGATACATCGTGTCGTTGGTTCGCTTGGCGTAGTCCTTGCCCGCCTGGATGGAACGCGCGCCCTGGCCGTCCATGGCCGCCGCGTAGAGCAGCATGTGCAGGTTGTGATCGGGGTAGATCGCGAAGCCTTCGCCGGCATCGGCCTTCAGATCGGAATGCCACGCCTGCGTGTTGGCGTCGACCGAGTCGCCCCACCGGCCGACCTCGTTCCAGGTGTGCGACGGCATGTGGTTGAGGTGGCTGGCGCCGGGGATGGTCTTGCCGAGGTACTGGGCGCAATGCTCGGCGAGCTGCGGACGGGCCGTCGATTCGGTGGCGTGCACGTAGAGGTGGCACGCGCCGGGATGCTTCGGATCCTTGGCCAGCGCCCCTTCGAGAACCTTGTGCAAGCGCTTGACGTTCGGCGCTTCGAGGTCGCGCCGGCCGCGGCGCGGTTCGAGGAGGAAGAGCGCGTCGGCGTAGAGCGTGATGGCGTCGAGATCGTCGGGGTACTGCGCGGCGACCTTGGCCATCGCATCGGCGTAGGCCTGATCCAGTTCGCGACGCTTCTCTTCCTTGAAGTCCTTGACGTAGCGCACGCTGAGCGCCTCGATGAACGCGCGCTCCCTGGGTGACGCCTGGTCCTTGAGTTCGAGTGCCTTCTGCAGGGCGGCGTAGGCGTACGGTGACTGATCGACCGACATCGGTCCGTTCAGGTACGAGCCCCACGCCCAGCTCTCGCCCCAGTAGCAGATCGCGCACTCGGGATCGCGCTTCCAGGCTTCACGGAAGGAGCGGATCGAGTCGATGCGCGCGAACGCGTACATCATCTGGAAGCCCTGGTCGAAAAACTGCTGCGCTTCGGTGTTCTTGGAGGAAATCGGCCGGTGGAAGGAGCCAAGCCCGGTGGTGAAGTAGGGGATTGGGTCGCGTGCGTACTTGGGGACCTCGCCTGGTTTGTCGAGATGACTCTCTTGGGCCCAGCTCGGCGAAGAGCTGGCTATCAGGCAACAACAAAGACACAACACGAGTCGGCGCATCGTCGAATCCTCCAGGAACCAGAGCATTTTAGCTCAGAGCCGACTAGCGGCGATCGTGAAAAAACTGCTGCAGCACCGCGCGGCAGTCGTCTTCCAGCACGCCGCCGATCACCGACAGCCGGTGATTCAACCCGGCCAGCTCGTGGGCGCTGGTCATGGACACCAATGCGCCGGCCTTGGGCTCCGGCGCGCCGTAGACCACCAGGCCGATGCGGGCGTGCACCATGGCGCCGACGCACATCAGGCAGGGTTCGACCGTGACATACAGCGTCGCGCCCGTCAGGCGGTAGTTCCCGACGGCGTGCGCCGCGGCGCGCAAGGCGACGATTTCGGCGTGCGCCGTGGGATCGTGCGAGGAGATCGGCCGGTTGAAGCCTTCCCCGATGATCGCGCCGTCGTGCACAACCACGGCGCCCACCGGCACCTCGCCGGCGGCCGCAGCGTCGGCGGCGCGCGCCAGCGCCACGCGCATGAACGATTCGTGGTCGGCCACTCCGTGCATCCTAAAGCAGATCACTCAGGCGGAACCGGCGCGGCTGGCAGGCGCGGGCGACGCCGCCGCCTGACGGGGTGGCGCTGTCGAGGCGCCGCGCCCGTTCGACTCCGCTCAGGGCTGGCGGCCGCTCCGGCAGGTTGATCACGACCGCCGCCGATTATACGTGGCGGCTACCGCCGCTGCCGTTGTGAAGACTGTCGGCCGTCAGGTTAGACTAACGGCCACATTCAAGGAGAGTGGCTATGACCGTGTTGCGCATTCTCGTATTGGCACTTGGCATTGGAGCGATTGGACTGTTTGTGACGCGTGACGCCGGTAGCGCCGCGCACGCGCAGGCGAAGCCGAAGCCCGTGGCGGCGGCGAATCCGATCACCGGAGAGGGGCTGCCCAATCCCACACCGGTCGTCACCAAGAACTGGGGCGAGCTGCCCGCGGGCCGCAAGTGGGGCACCTCCGCCGGCATCGAGATCGATCCGACCGACGGGAACATCTGGGCCTACGAGCGGTGCAGCGCCGGCACCGCCGGCGGCGGCCCGGTGGACTGCGACAACAACCCGGTCGATCCCGTTCTCAAGTTCGAGAAGGGTACCGGAAAGCTGCTGGCGCAGATCGGCAAGGGTGTGATGGTGACCCCGCATGGCCTGCACGTCGATCGGCAGGGCAATGTCTGGGTGGCCGACTTCGCCGGCAACAAGGAAGGCACCAAGGGCCACCAAGTGCACAAGTTCAGCCCCAAGGGCCAGAAGCTGATGAGCCTCGGGATGGCCGGCAAGCCGGGCAACGCCGACGGCCAGTTCAACCAGCCCAACGACGTGGTGACCGGCCCCGACGGCAGCATCTACGTGTCCGACGGCCACAACGGCCAGGGCATGACGACCATGCAGGCGATTGCCGAGGGCATCAAGCGCGGCGACACCGCCCGGATCAGCAAGTTCACGGCCGACGGCAAGTTCGTGAAGTCCTGGGGCGGCCTCGGCGTTCTCCACGGCCAATTCCGCACGCCGCACGCGCTGATGTTCGATCCGCTCGGCCGCCTGTGGGTCGCCGATCGCGGCAACCACCGGCTGGAGATTTTCGACCAGGAGGGCAACTATCTGGCATCGCGCTACGCCTACGGGCGCATCAGCGGCTTCATGATCAAGGACAATCAGGTCTACGCGATCGACTCGGAGTCGAGCCCTATCAATCATCCGAACTGGCGCAATGGCGTGCGCATCGGCCCGCTGGACGAAGATCGCATTGTCGCGTTCGTGCCGCCGTTCGAGCGCGAGGATCGCGTCTACCAGGGTACGGCGGGTGAAGGTGTGGCGGTGGATGCCGACGGCACCATTTATGCGGCCGAAGGTCCCAACTCGCTGAACGTGGCCGGTGGCGCGTTCACCAAGTACTCGCGCAAGTAAACGGCGTGCGGGCGAAGGCTCCAGCCCTCGCCCGCACATCCCACTCGGCGCCGGCCGGCTGGCAGGCGAACTACTTCGGGATCAAGACGCTGTCGATGACGTGGATCACGCCGTTCGACGCGGCGATGTCGGTCTTCACCACGTTGGCGGCGTCGACCATGACCTTGCCGCCGGCGGCATTGACGGTGATTGATCCGCCCTGAACGGTCTTCGCGGCCTTCACCTTCACCACGTCTGCGGCCATCACTTTGCCCGGCACCACGTGATACGTCAGGATGGCGGTCAGCTTCGCCTTGTTCTCAGGCTTCAGTAAATCTTCGACCGTTCCCTTCGGCAGCTTCGCGAACGCCTCGTCGGTCGGCGCGAACACGGTGAACGGGCCGGCGCCCTTCAGCGTGTCGACCAGGCCCGCAGCGGTCAGTGCTGCCGCCAGCGTCTTGAACTGCCCGGCCGCGACCGCGACGTCGACAATCGTGCCCTGCGCGTGGGCGGTGGAAGTCATGGCGCCGCCGAGCACGATCAGTCCGGCGAGCACGTGGTTCATAAATTTCCTCATGTGTCTTGGCTCCTCTTGCTCTTTGGACGAGGCTGGTGCGCCCCCGGGTCCGTGACCGCGTCAGGTGGTTTTCGCGACATTCACAAAAAGACAATATGTTTAACTAATGCTCAAATGACTTCACAAACCCTGAACCGCGGACTGCGGGCCTACGACGTGTCGGGCAGGCTGCGGGGCCTCCGGCTCCGCAAGAAGATGCGGCTGGTGGAGCTGGCCCTGCATACCGGGCTGTCGGCGGCCATGCTGTCGAAACTCGAGCGCGGCCGGCTGTTTCCCACGCTGCCGACGTTGCTGCGCATCGCGCTGGTGTTCGGCGTCGGGCTGGACTACTTCTTCACCGCCGGCGCGGCCCGCAAGTCGCTGGGCATCGTCCGGCAGCACGAGCGCAACCGGTTTGCGGAGAAACTGGGCGGCCGCGACGTGGCGTGGGAGTTCGAGTGCCTTGATTTCACCGCCACCGAGCGGCGGCTGAATGCCTACTGGGTGCGGTTCCACAAGCCTGGCCGGCCGCGAGCCCACCAGCATGATGGCGGCGAGTTCGTCCACGTGCTCAAAGGCGCGCTCACGATCTCCATCGGCGGCGACGACCATGCCCTGGATGCCGGCGATTCCATCTACTTCGACTCGTCCCTGCCGCACGCCTACTCGGCTTCGGGGCACGGTCACTGCGAGGCCCTGGTGGTGACCACGGCCTGAGAGCCGGCGCCGATTGACCCTCTATAATGCCCGCCATGCGCACCCACCGTCGATCCGCCGTCCTCCTCGCCGTGCTGTGCCTCGCTGGCTCAATCCTGTCGTCGCAGACGCCCGCCAAACCACTGGTGGTCAACGATGCCGCCCTTGGCAATGAGGCGGCCGGTGACAACTGGCTGGCCTTCGGCCGCACCTACAGCGAGCAGCGCTTCAGTCCGCTGACCCAGATCAACGAATCGACGATCGGCCGGTTGTCTCCGGAGTGGGTGGTCGAGCTGTCCGGCGACCGCGGCCTCGTGTCGACGCCGCTGGTCGTCGACGGCGTGATGTATTTCGTGCGCGGCATGAACGTGGTTCGCGCGGTCAATGCCACCACCGGCGCCAAGCTGTGGGAGTTCGACCCGGAGGTGCGGGCCGCCGCCGGGCAGATGCGCGCCGGCTGGGACCACAGCCGCGGCATCGGGTTCTGGAACGGCAAGGTCTACGTGGCCACGTGGGACGGCCGCCTGATTGCGATCGACGCGCGGACCGGCAAGGAAGTGTGGCGCGCGCAGACCTTCGAACCCGGCAAGCCGCTGTACATCACCGGCGCGCCGAAGATCTTCAAGGGCAAGGTGCTGATTGGCAATGGCGGCACCGAGCACGGCGCCTCACGCGGCTACGTCACCGCCTACGATGCCGAGACCGGCAAACAAGCCTGGCGCTTCTTCATCGTCCCTGGCAATCCGGCCGACGGCTTCGAGAACGAGGCCATGCGCATGGCGGCCAAGACGTGGACCGGGCAATGGTGGCTCCACGGCGGCGGCGGCAACGCGTGGCACGGCTTCACCTACGACGCCGAGCTCGACACGCTCTACATCGGCACCGGCAACGGTTCGCCGTGGAACCGCAAGATTCGCAGCCCCGAGGGCGGCGACAACCTGTTCCTGTGCTCCATCGTGGCGCTCAATCCCGACACCGGCGCATACAAGTGGCACTACCAGACGACGCCTGGCGAGACGTGGGACTTCAATTCCAACATGGACATCATCCTCGCGGACCTGCCGATTGACGGCAAGCCCCGCAAGGTGATCCTGCACGCGCCGAAGAACGGGTTCTTCTACGTGATCGATCGCACCACCGGGAAATTGATCTCGGCCGAGCCGTTCACGCGCACCACCTGGGCGACGCGGATCGATCCGGACACCGGACGGCCGATTGAGGTGGAAGGCGCGCGTTACGAGCGCGGCGTGGCCACGGTCGCGCCGACGCCGATTGGCGCGCACAACTGGCACGCCATGTCGTTCAATCCGAAGACCGGGCTGGCGTATTACCCGGCGATGCATCTGCAGGCGACCTTCAACGACAAGGGGTTCGATCCCAAGACGTGGCGGGCGACGCCGTTCAGCATCGGCTACGGCGTGGGCGGTTCGTTCATCAGCGGGCCGTCCAAGCCAGGCACGCCGATGTCGTCACTGCAGGCGTGGGATCCGATCAAGAAACAGATCGCGTGGGAAGTGCCGATGGACGGCGTGTTTCATCCCGGCACCATGACCACGGCCGGCAATCTGGTGTTCCAGGGCCGCAACGATGGATCGCTCAGGGCCTACACGGCCGACGCCGGCAAGGAAGTGTGGCGCGCCAATCTCGGTCTTGGCATTTCGGCGCCGCCGGTCACCTATGCGGTGAACGGCAAGCAATACGTGGCGCTGCTGGTCGGTTGGGGCGGCGCGATGGCCGGATTGGGCGGCCCAGTCTCATCGATGCACGGCTGGGCGTATGGCGTGCACAAGCGCATGCTGGTGGCGTTGGCGCTCGACGGCAAGGCGGCACTGCCTGCGCAACCGCCGCCCACCTTCCCGGCGCCGTTGCAGGCCGAGTTCACGGTCGATCCGAAGCTGGTGCAGGCCGGCGCAGCGCTGTACGGCGAGCGCTGCACTGCTTGTCACGGTCCAGGCGGGCAGTCCGCGGGCATGGCGCCTGATCTGCGCGCGTCGTTCGTGGTGACGCAAGCCGAACAGTTTGCCCGGGTGGTCCGCGGCGGCACGCGCACGGCGCGCGGCATGCCGATGTATGCGGACATCACCGATCAGGAGTTGGCGGCGCTGCAGCATTTCCTTCGCCGGATGGCCGATACCGCTCTCGCGCAGAAGCCGAAATAGCGCTGCGTCACGACGAACACGCGCTGCCGTCGGCGGATCACCGGCCTCCCGCCGCCGGCGGCCGTCGTGGCGCGGTTGTGTTACTTGGGTTTGGCGAGTTCCGGGATCGAACGGCCGAGGAAGCCTTCGATCGGCTGCACGGTGCCGAACGGCGCCTCGTCACGCAGGTTGATGCTGCGGGTCTGCGCCAGCGCGGTGGGCACTGGCACCCCCCGATCGCGAATCAGGTAGGCCGCCCAGATGTGGCTGGCGCGCCACGCGACCGTGCAGTGCAGCAGCACCTTGCCGTCGGCCGCGGCCAGGGCGGCGGCGAATTCATCGAGTTGCTTCGGTCCGTAGGGATTCTCCGGGGTCCCGCGCATCGGGATGTGCACGTACTTCATGCCGAGCTCGTTCAGCAGGGCCGCTTCGTCGAAGCCGACCTTCAGCATTTCCTCCGGCATGCGCAGGTTGATTACGGTCGTCACGCCCTTGGCCTTCATATCGCGCAGGGCCTGCTCCGTCGGTTGGCCGGCGATGAACAGGTCGGTGCCGACGCTGGCAAACTTCACCTGGAAGAGCCCCGTGAAGTCGAGGTTCACCGGATCGGGGGCCGGACCCGTCTTCCCCTTGCCGACCACCGACTGCGCCGCGGCCTGCAGCGCGATGGAGACGGCGAACAACACGAGGGCAAGTGTGCGGGCGATCATCCGCTGCTTCATGGCTAGATGCTACCACGCGGAACTAGCCGCCTTTCTTCACCAGCTCGCCGTTCCGGTTCTGCGCCCGGCCTTCTTCACCGGTGTTGGGCGCGACGGGTTTCGTGTCACCCAGTCCGACTGCGGTCAGCCTCGCCGCGGCAATGCCGTGTTTCGAGATCAAATAGGCCGCGTTCAGTTCGATTGACTGCGTCATGCCGGCGCGCTCGATGGTTTCCACGACATAGCCTCCGCCCCGCCGGCCGCCGGGCGGATCCGGCACCAGATCTCGGAACCGCCGCTATTCAGCGAAAACACGCCATGTGCCGGCTCCTGGAGGAATTCGGTCTTCCAATGCTTGGCTTTGAACGCGTTGATGTAGTTGCGGAGGATCTCCAGCTCCGAGGGTTTGCGGGCGCCCTCCTTCAGGAAGTGCTGGATGCGCCAACGCCGTCCTTCGAGCGTGTTCTCACCGTCATTCGCCAGGGGGAACGTCGCCGACTCGAAGTCGTTGTCGTCGAAATCGCCAATCTCGAATTTCGACATGCGCGGAATCATCGGATGATCCTTCGCGCCTTCCGGCTCCTGGGCACTCGCCGGCGCTTTGCATCAGCCGCAGGTGGTGCCCTTGCGCTCGCCGCGAACCCACTGGGAGAGCATCTGCCACTCGGGATCGCTCCTCGATTGCCACCGGCGCGGACCGTTGTGCGTGTAGGAGCCGCCGCCGTCGGGATGCAGCGGCTTCAACAGGAAACGGCTCTGCTCGGGATTGCCGGGCAGGATCAACCTCGAGATCGTGGAGAACGCGCGTTTGGCCTCGGCATCGCTCCACGCGCTGCCGTTCTGTGGGACCGGCGCGAAGCCAATCAGGCCGCCGGCGTGGCAGTTGCTGCACTTGATGTGGCCGTCACGCGGATTGGCAAACACCGGCTGCACGCAGGCGCGGAAGAACTCGAAGTCGACCGGCGCATCGGCCGTGGCCACGTAGCGATCCGCCGGCAGGCTCTGGATCCAGCTCAGGATGGCGAGGTACTCCGGGTCGGTCCGGGACTTCCAGAACGAGCCGCCGGTGTGCCCCATGCCGCCGGCGGACGGATCGAGCGGCTTGAGCAGCAGCCGGCTGGTCGCGGGCGCCGCGGTGTTCACCAGCTTGGTGACCACGTCGAAGTTCTTCCGCGACTGCTCCGTGGTCCATCCGGCGTCGGTGGCCGGCGTCTCGAGACTGAACCTGACCTTCGTCTGCCAGGTGTGGCACATCACGCACGCGGCATAGTTCGGCGTCGTGCCTCCCCGGTCTGTCATGAAGACGCGTTCGACCTTAGTTCGATACGATTCGATGTCGGCCGCGGTGGGAAACCCCGCTTGTTCGGATGCCGACGTGCGCGTGGCCAGGCTGACCACGCACAACGCGGCGGCGGCGACGAGCGCCGCGGTCGTCGCGGCGCTTCCCGGGGCGATGCTCCTGCTCATCGCATCTACTCCTGCCGGCCGCTGATTGTGGTCGAAGGATTGACGCGATCGAGCGGCAGGATCGCGGTGCTGATTCGCGCCGGCCGCGCGCCGGTCTTGATCTTGGCGACGATCGCGAGTGTCTTGAGGTCCACTGCGATGGTGTGGTCAACACCGGAGATCGCGACATACATGTACTTGCTGTCGGGCGTGGGCGTCATCCAGTTGGCGCTGGGGCCGACTTCGACCGCGCCGAGGTACTTCAGATCCGGCAGGCGCCACCCGTAGATCCGGCTGTCGAGCCGGCTCGACGCCCACACCGCCGAACGATCCGGCAGCACCTCGACACCGTGCATGTCGCCGGTCTGAATCCCATCCGCGTTCTGCTTCCAGAGCGGCAGCTTGGGCGGCCACAGCATGTCGACGACCTTCCGCGTCTTCCAGTCAATCACCCAGACCGCGTTGATGCCGGTGGCCTGCGCGAACATCCGCTTCACCGATCCATCGGGGTTGGCTTCGAAGGCCATCGGCCTGACTTCGTGCGTCGTGCGCCCGTACTGCGTGTGCCCCGTCAGCTCGATCCCTCCGACGACGGTGTCGGTCCTCGGATCGATCAGTTCAATCGTCGGCTCGCCGGGATTGACATCACCTCGCAGCCCGGCCACCACCTGGCTTTCGTCCGGCGTGACGTAGGTGTTGTGCACGGTCTTGCTGACCGGAATGCTCTTGATCACCGTGTGGGTGGCGATGTCGATGACGTCGACCAGCGGCCGCGTGACGATGCCCGCATAGATCTTGCGGTGCTTCTTGTTGACCGCGATCTTGTTGGGCCGCTCCGACAGCTTGATTTGCTGGACGAGCTTCAGCGTCTTCGTGTCGAAGACGTCGACTGTCTTGTCCTGTTCGTTGGCGCAGTAGTAGTAGAGCCCGTCGGGATGTGTCGTCAGGTTGTGCGCATGCGGACACCCCCGGATGATGCCCACGACGCGATTGATGGTGGGGTCGATGATGTGGTGGATGTTCCCGGCGTTGTTGCTTTGCAGAATCCGGACCGCGACGCCGTTGTAGGAATCCAGGCGAGGCACGCCCTGTGCCTCCGCCAGCCCCGCCACGAGCACCACGCCACACGCGACCTGCAACGCCTGGCCGACTTGGAACCTTGCCATAACTGACCTCCGTGAGCTGCACGGTACCGACCGACTTTTCCAGGGCGAGATTACCACCATTCACACGTTCCCCAAGACAGCTCAATCCTTGCCCTGGGTCAGCAGAGCCCTTCGCGTCAACACATACGCCTTGATCGCGGCCAGCTCGTTATCCATCAGCGCCTGCTTGAACGAGGGCATCCCACGCGCCGCGAGCGCGCCGCCCATCACGATCTGGTCGTAGCGATCGAACGTGATCGCCTGCGAGTAGCGCAGGTCCGGCGCCAGGCCGCCCGAAGCCGCTTCGGCGCCGTGGCACGCCATGCAGCGTCGCGCGTAGGTGATCGCGCCGAGCATCAGGGTGTCTGCTGACGCGGCTGGCACAGGGATCGCGGCAGGCCGGGTCCTTGCCTCCGTCGAGAGCGGCGCGAGCCTCGCGTTCCCGCCGAGCCTGAAGACCAGCAAGCGGCCCTGCACCGGCGGCGGCTCCGGCGTGCCGATGCGCATGGCGCCGCCGTAACCAGCCATCACCGCCACGTACTGCGTGTTGTCGATTTCGTAGGTGATCGGCGCGGCGTTGATGGCGCTGCCGACGTTCATGTCCCACACCTGTGCGCCGGTGTCCGCGCGGTAGGCGACGAATCTGCCGTCGCCCCCGCCTTGGAACACCAGGTTGCCGCCCGTGGTGAGCGTGCCGCCGTTCCACATGGTGGCATGCGTCACGCGCCAGCGTGCCTTCTGCGCGATGGGATCCCACGCCAGCAGCGATCCCACCGGCGGCTTCACGACCGTGCCGGGAGGTCCGGCCACCATGGCGAAATCAATGCCGAGATTCCACCCCGGGGAACCGGGTTTGAACGTCGGATCGTCGGCATATCCGAACGACGCGTCGAGCGCGGGAATGTAGACCAGGCCGGTCAGCGGGTTGAACGACATCGGCTGCCAGTTATGTCCGCCGAACGGGCCAGGCTTGATCACTTCGGGCTTCGCGTAGCGCGCCTGCGGCGATTCGATGGGCCGGCCGGTCTTCATGTCGATGCCGCTGGCCCACGTCACTTCGGTGTACGGCGCCGCGGAGATCAATTCGCCCGTCGTCCGGTCGAGCACGTAGAAGAACCCGTTCTTCGGCGCCTGCATCAGGACCTTGCGCGCGCGGCCGCCGATGGTGAGATCGGCCAGGATCATGTGTTGCGTGGCGGTGTAGTCCCAGCTTTCTCCGGGCGTGGTCTGGTAATGCCACACCAGCTCACCGGTCTCAGGACGCAGCGCGAGGATTGACGACAGATACAGGTTGTCGCCGCCCTTGGGGCTTCGCAGCCGCTGGTTCCAGGGCGAACCGTTCCCGGTGCCGACGTACAGGAGATCGAGCTCGGCATCGTACGACAACGAATCCCACACCGTGCCGCCTCCGCCCTGCCGCCACCACTCGCCGGTCCAGGTCTTCGCCGCACGTTCCATGACAGGCGACTCGAAGCCTTTCGCGGGATCGCCCGGCACGGTGTAGAAGCGCCACGCGAGCGTGCCGCTGTCGGCATCGTATGCCGACACGTAGCCGCGCACGCCGAGCTCGCCGCCGCCGTTGCCAATGATCACCTTGTTCCTGACGATGCGAGGGGCGCCGGTAATGGTGTAGTTCTGTTCCTGATCGACGGTCACGGACTGCCAGAGCACCTTGCCGCTCTCGGCATCCAGTGAGGCCAGCCGCCCATCGAGCGTGCCGACATAGACGCGCCCGCGGTGCACGGCGACGCCACGGTTGACGACGTCGCAGCAGGCCTTCGCCCCAGTGGCCCGCGGCACCTGTGGATCCCACTTCCAGAGCAGCCGGCCGGTGCGTGCGTCGATCGCATAGACGACGCTCCAGCTGCCCGACGTGTAGAGCACGCCGTTGGTGACGATCGGCGTCGCTTCGAGCCCGCGGGTGGTACCAGTGGTGAACGACCAGGCGAGGCCGAGGTTCTTCACCGTGTCGGCATTGATGCGCGCCAGCGGGCTGAAGCGCGTTTCGCCCTCGACGCGGCCATGCAGCGGCCAGTCGTTCGGCGGCGCCTGCGCTCGAGGCGACGCCAACGGGACAATCGCGATCATGACGGCCAGCGCGGCGTGCGCCGAGACGAGGCGGGTCAGCATCGGGTGGGCTCCTGCGGGTGCATCATACAGTGAGGCTGCGGTTCCACCCAACGCTGACGGCGGTGTATCCTTGGGCCGGCGATCGCGAGGCTCATGATCCCGATTCTGGTCGCGGCCCTGGCGGCGTTGGCCGCTTCATCGTGCTCGGAACGACCGGCGGCGACCGCTGCGGCGCCGACCGCGCCATCTCCGACCGAGACCAGCGCCGCCGGACGGCCGCCAGTATTCGTCGTGGCGTTCACGCACATCGAAGACAACACGCCGGCGGGAGTGCTGGGGGCGGCCGCCACTCGAGCGGCATACGCGAATGTTCGGAGCGCACTCGTCGACCTGGCCCAGCGGACCAGCCGTAACGGCGTGCCGTGGTCGCTGCAACCGGACTGGAAGCTCCTCGAGGCGGCGCTGCTATACGAAGATGCCGCTATGACGGCGAACACCGGCGGCGTCACCCTGCTGCGTTATCTGCGCGACACGCTCGGCGCGCGCATCGATCCGCACTCGCACGAAAACGGCGGCTACAACTACCCCGACGTCGCGTACTTGCTGGACCGACTGGGCGTTGGTGGCAGCACGGTCATCGGTGGACACATTTGGGATCCCGCGCTGCCGCAGTTTCAGGGCTGGGACCGCTTTCGCGCGCCGGTGGCCGGCCTGCACTATCCGTCCGCGGCGTGGCGCGGCGACATCCTGATGGGTAGCGGCACACCCAATCACGTCAACGATCCGGTGGTGAGCGGCGTCTGGCGGCCGCGCGATCGCTCACGCTATTTCGAGGACGATCCGTCCGGCAACATCACCGCCATCGGGGCGTTCAGAAACGGATTGGCCGGTATCGCCGAGCTGGTCGCGTTGAACGCCAGCGGGCGGGTGCCTCCGAGCTGTCTGCTGACGGCTTCGATCCATCTGCCCCCGCGAGATTTCCTGGCCGCCGGAGGCGGCGCGTTGGAGAACACCATCATCGCGCCCCTGGCGGCCGAACGCGCCCGCGGCACCATCGAGCTGACCGACTTCACCACACTGGTGAGCACCTGGCGCCAGCGCTTTGGGGCTCGTGCGTGTGTGTTCGACGGGCAACGGCTCACGATCGTGCCGTAACCCGGTCTCAACGCGGGGGCCGGCAGCCCGGACTCCGGGTCACATCCCGGTCTTGAACACGAACATGTCAGTACCCGCCACGCGGCTGGGATCACAGACCAGCATCGAGCCGTTCGGCCCGCGCGTGACGACGGTCTGCTCGCGCTGCCACGACACCGCGTCTGACGACCGGTACGCGACGATGCCTGCCGCGCACACGTACAGACGCACAGCACCGTCTTCGGCGATGGCCAGCTCCGGCACGCCGCCAAAGGTGAGCGTCTCGCCAAGCGTGAACGACAGGCCGTCGGTGGACCGCGCGAGGCGTGTCGTCTGACCGGCCGAAAGCGCCATCAGCCAGGAGCCGTTCGGCAGCTGCACGACCGATGGATCGGTGATGGTGCCGGCGGACCGAAGATCGACCGCCAGACCCAGCGTGCGGAACGACCTGCCATCCTCGGACTCCGCCAGGCAGATGGCACGCTGGCTCTGACCCGGGAAGTTGGAGAGATAGGCGAGACGGATGCGGTCGCCCACGCGATAGGCATCCGGATCCACGATGCCCAGCGGGTCGGGGATGCCATCGACCGAGATCGGACCGACGGGCGACCAGCTTCCCGCCGTGGCGGTCCCGACCCACACGCCATGCTGGGCGCCGTTCACGTAGTAGACGAGCACGCGCCCGTCAGCCGCGCGAACACCGTCGGGCACCGAGGCCGCCGGCTGCACGATCCGGGCGTCGGACACGGAGATGCCGTCGCTCGACCGGGCCAACACGATCTGATGGAACATCGGACCGTTCGGATCCAGCACCGGACCGGGGGCAGGATTCACGCGTGCCGTGCAGAGCGACCCACTTGGGGGCGGCGGGCTGCTTGGACTGGTGATCACGGCGCCACTTGCGCCCGACCTCCCGCAGCCCGGCGCCGCAACGACCAGCGTCGCCGCCAGCGCCATGGCGATCGCGCGCGGCCGTCGCAGGAACGCGGCTGTGGCCGGGGGCGAATCTCCGACGAATCCAAGCGTCAAGGTCTGATAGTACCAGTTCCGTCGCCCCGTCACGCCTTTCGCAGAATCTTGTCCATCGGCCGGCCGCGAGAAACTGGGACGGTGAGTCGGGAGTTCTTATCGACGCGTGTCCCTTGTACACCGACGCGATAACGACGCTCCGGAATGCTGGAGCAGTCAAAATGGATGACGACTGATTTGGGAGCAGCTGTTCCGAGGCTGAGCGAACCCGGAATTAATGTGGGATAAATCGTGGGATCTGAGGTTTAGCCTGGGCTATAAGTTATTGATTTAAAGGGTTCTAATCGTAATTAATGGCGGAGAGGGTGGGATTCGAACCCACGTGCCCTTTCGGACAAGACGCTTTCGAGGCGCCCCCGTTACGACCACTTCGGTACCTCTCCGCTCTGAGTGGACCGCGAAAGTCGCAGCA